>Ga0082212_10002615_pt1 | contig 26092 bp, 20 predicted proteins | sample TergutNt197P3_FD_71548 | JGI IMG/M metagenome (GOLD analysis project Ga0082212, IMG submission 71548) | Neocapritermes taracua P3 segment gut microbial communities from Petit-Saut dam, French Guiana - Nt197 P3 | ecosystem: Host-associated > Arthropoda: Insects > Digestive system > Gut ...
AACAACGGACCATTTGCCCCGTCGTTCTGTCATTTCATAGGAAAAAGGATCAAGCTTCAACCCGTTTACAGCATCAACAAACATAGAAATCACTTCGTCGGGATCATCGTTAATATCAGCAACCCCGAAATCCAAATCCGTTGAAAAACGTCCGGCACTTCCTGCATAAAACTTTCGCAAAGACGTTCCGCCCTTGAACACAAGCCTGTCAGCCAGACCGATTTGGGACAAATACCTCAGCAGCAGATCCTGAGCCACATCAATAATGGCCGCCCCTCGCCCTTGTGAACCGGCGCCTTGCGGCGTGTGCCTTGCAATATGACCGGGCTGTATTTGGCTTTGTATCATTTGTTTCCCCCTAATTCCTTTGGGTCAAATGGAAGAAGCGAGTCTGCAACCATAAATCGTTTGTCGTATCGCAATGAATGCTTTCTGTCTCCAAACCATGCATTGTTTATGGGCTTTATTCTTTTTTGTAATTCATCGGCAATATCAGGGCGGATTCCTTGAATTAAATAACCGAGTCGTTGGGAAACAAAAAGTGGTCTATCCAAAAGTTCTTCTGATACTTTATTAAAATAAAGCTCTGCACAAAAATCGGGCAGCCATTCTGCGACGCTTTCCCAAATGCTAACGGATGATGGCCTTGCAGACATTTGTACAACAATGCTCTCACGTGCAAGAATCGGTACATTTGATATAAGTTGAGTCGTCAACTTTGGCTGAAAAACAGACACTGCGGCGTGTCCCTTGAGTGTGCGGGCGTGCGTATACTCCTCGACAGCAACATGAACGGTTGATGGCATCCGATCCGAATCACCGTAAACCCAAGCGGCGGTTTGGAATGTCAAAGCACATTTTACTGTTGGGTACTTTGCATGAAAAGCGCGAAAAGAGAGCAACGGATCGTTTGTGGAATAAGCACCTGCGGCTTCGGCAGGAACAAACTCCCAAACTCCCTGTCTGTCTGTTGAAATCAGCCAACCTTTTTCTTTTAATCTGGCTGCGATTACTTCAACTGAAGATGCTATGTGATACTTCCTTTTCAGGTCAGACAGGTGCTCACTTGTTAACAATAATGGCCGTTCCAACTCAAGTTCCTGTAGAATACCGGCAAATGAGTTTGAAATGGTACGTATCATAATCAACCTCCACATGTCTCCATATGTCCGGAATTGGAATAAAAATACCTGTTAGGCATTATTATACCAAGAATAATTATAGTTGTCAATGTCTATATTAACGTAATAATATCAATATTAGATATTATATCGTATCTTGTGACATAAAACAATTGCTCTTTCGAACAAGTGTGAGCTTCCAATCAGACAACGCACTTTTCTAAAGGGTTGTACAATGCCATTCCCAATGCCTTTGAGCGAATACCCACAGTGCTCACACCCTTTGGTTCGTTTCTATTATGATTTGGATGACGAAAGCAAAGATCGTATATTTGCGAACATTCCAAGCGGCATATACACAGCGTTTGCAATGGAACCGTGATTACACCTTTTCACCGAGCCGTGCATCTAGTTCTTCTATGAGCGCGGCTTGCTCTTAAAGGGCAATGTCTTTTTCTGCAATTATGCCTTGCCATTTTTTTTCAGCCCTGCGCTCCGCATTAGCTAATGCAGACGCTTCATTGCTGAGAGCTTCAAAGCGTAGGCGTTCTAATTCCTTAAATTCGGGGGAAATCACTACTTCGCGGTATGCTCCTATTGCTTGTGTCACGACAGCCACCTCCATTTCTTCAAGTTGTTTCAATTCTTCTTCCGTTTTCGCTCTGAACAGCGACAACATCAATTCTAATTCGTTTGTTTTATCAATTATTATCGGTAGTTTACGCACTTCAAAATATAACATTGCCAATTTATCCGATAATTTTACGTGGCGGTTCACTTCAATCACGCCGAACTCCGAGTGGTATTCTGCGCAATCAAACATGAAACCCCTTTCGGGGAAGTAGGGCTGCGCAACCTCATTATATCCGGCGCCAACGAAGACAGGACCAAGGTTTCAAACCCCTTTCGGGGAAGTAGGGCTGCGCAACGTGAAGACGATAAGACGGGCGTAGCTGAATTCCTGAGTTTCAAACCCCTTTCGGGGAAATAGGGCTGCGCAACTTTTACTATATTCCAACGACCGCCACTACTACTCCCGTTTCAAACCCCTTTCGGGGAAATAGGGCTGCGTAACTTCAATTACTGAGATGCCATGTGTTGGCCACATAACAGTTTCAAACCCCTTTCGGGGAAATAGGGCTGCGCAACCCTAGGCGTTTCAAACCCGCATGGTTACTGGGTTTGAGGGGGTAAATTCCCCGAGATTTGTTTTGGTTAACATAATGCGGAAAAATATAGTGGCAATTTTCTAATAACTAGTGCTGGCAAACTCCTCTCGGGTGCCGTAAAGCCTTGAAATTGCTGCGTTTTTTAGCATATGCAAACCTTGCAGCTTGCCATTCCCCGAGATGGCCTTTTTTGGGGCAAAAAATCTCGGGGAATCAGATAGCCTTTGTTAACAATATCATGGATTTTCACGCGATAAAGCTTACTAATTAAACGGCTTCCATCCCCCAGCGAGTGCTTGGTTTTACGCCATTGCGTACAACCGGCAGAGGTTGACACAGGTTGACAATCGGTCTGGTTTCTCTCACAATGCCTTCATATCAAATAGTTACAATCACCCGCGTTGATTTGAAACGGTTTTGGGCTGTCAGCCCCAACCGTTGGAACAGCCGGGTTTCTTTATATTTTTGCAAGAAACTGAAATTTGCAGGTTGACAATATCACAAACATGATATATGATTATCACGATGATAAATAGCCTAATTGGAGGTGCACCATGGGAAAGACAAGGCCTGCCAGCCCAAACGTCGTCCAGTTTTTTGCCGACCCGGCACAGCCGCTCCACCGCCAGTACCTCGCCCTCCGGAGCTTCTACCTTGAGGAAAAATCCGCCGAGGAGGTGGCCGCCCTGTACGGGTACACCGCCAGCGCCGTCTACGCCTTGGCGAAGAATTTCAAGAGAAAGCTTGGAAGCAGCAAGCAGGGCGGCGCCGAGCTCTTCTTTCAGGAGCTGAAAGCGGGGCGGCCCAAGCGGGAGAGGGACGCCGGCCTGGAAGAAGCCATTGTGAGCCTGCGCAAAAAGCAGCTCAGCGTCCCGGACATCAAGATCGTGCTTGACAGCATGGGGTACCGCGTGCCGGAAGGCGCCGTCTACGCCGTCTGCGACAGCAACGGGTTCGCAAGGCTGCCCAAGCGCAGCAGGGGGCAGCGGCAGGAGCTGATGGAGAGCAGCGGCTACGTGGACGCAGTCCAAGCCCCCGTCTCCGCGCAGCACCAGTTCCTGGCCGAAGAGGGGTTTTCCTCAAAAGGCGTGGGCGTGCTGTGCTTCCTGCCGTTCATCAAGGCGTTCGGGATCGACAAGGCCATTGAGCAGTCGGCCTACCCGGGGACGAAGCAAATCGGGAAGCTGAACGCCGTCCTGGCGTTCCTGGCGCTCAAACTGTCCAACGTCCAGCGGTACGGGCAGGACGACGGGTGGTGCATGGACCGGGGGCTCGGCATGTTCGCCGGGCTGAACGTCTTGCCGAAAACCACGTGGTACAGCGCCTATTCGGACGCTGTCGAGCGCAAGGACAACGTCGCCTTCCTGAAGTCGGTGAACCGGATATTCGCCAGCTGCGGGCTCCTGTCGGGCTCGGCAAACCTCGACTTCACCGCGATCCCGTACTGGGGCGACGAAGGCCCGTTCGAAAACAACTGGTCGGGGAAAAGGTCCAAGGCGCTGATCTCCATCCAAGCGGCGCTGGCGCAGGACCCCGACACGGGCATACTCTGCTACGGCGACGCGACCGTAAAGCACGACAACCAGGACGGCGTCGTCTTGGAGTTCATGGACTTCTACCAAGACTGCGCCGGGAAGAAAATCAACTGCCTCGTGTTCGACAGCAAGTTCACGACGCTGGGGAACCTTGGGCGCATCAACGGGAAAGGCGTCAAATTCATAACGATCCAGCGCAAGAGCAAGCGCTTGAACGAGAAAGCCGGCAAAATCCCGGATTCCGAATGGAAAACCGCAAGAATCGAGAAGGCGAACCACAAGTCGCGCACGGTGGAGTTTTACGAAAGCACGGCTGTGAACAAGCTGTACGGGGACCAGCCGCTGCGCCAGATTTTCGTCAAGGGGAGGGGCGCCAAGCCGGCGGTCGTCCTTACGAACGACTTCGCGCTGAAAGCAGAGGAGGTGGTCAGCCGCTACGCAAAGAGGTGGCTGGTCGAAAACGAGATTTCGGAACAGATTCACTTCTTCCACCTGAACCGCAACTGCTCCGGCATAGTGGTGAAAGTCGACTTCGACTTGGCCATGACCATCCTGGCCCACAACCTGTACCGCCTCTTGGCGTCCAAACTGCCTGGCTACTCCCACAACAGGGCACAGGCCCTGTACGACGCCTTCATCGACAATTACGGCGAGGTTGAAGTTGGCCGCGACGCCATCACTGTTAAAATGAACCGCAAGCGCGCTTTGCCGCTGCTGTGCGAAAGCCTCCCTTTGCTGGACGTCGCTTATCCTTGGCTGGGCGGTAAAAAACTAATTTTTACTGCCAATACGCATACTTAATTGGGGAAGTTTTTTCCCGTGAAAATCTATGAATATAGCAAAGCGCATGCCAAAAATCAAGAGGTTTTCAACCAAAAAACCCCAAAGCTCGGTGCTTTTTGTGCGATTTGCACACCGAACAGGCAATCTGCACTCATCTTTGCGCAGCGCGACAACTTTTCTGAGCTTATCGCGGTAGCAGCCTAGCCCGTTTGCGTCAAGGCGGCAAAGGAAAACCGTATTCCAAAATCCTTCATGGTTTTACGTGAATCTGCTCCATGCGCCTTGCATGTTTGTGAAAAATCGAATATCATAAACTTGTATGCGAGCGACAGCCCGCATTAACACACATGTTGGGAACGGCCTGCACAGTTACATTTACACTTCAACCAAACCGCCGTGCGTGTGGATGTGCATGCTTCACTAAGCGAGAGGACAAAATTATGGAATGGCATGAGTTATTTGACCGTGAGCACGAACCATCGGAAGCTCAAATAAAGGAGTATGTTGACACGCCGCTGTTTAGCGAATTGGACAGGCATTTGAGGGAAACTTACAAAGTTAAGCCAAAATTGGCGTACAGCAGCTGCGCTATGGACGGCGGCATGTGGAAAGGCTGGAACATTAAGTACCAAAAGAGCGGAAAATCCTTGTGTACGCTATATCCGAAGCAATCTTATCTTCAGCTATTGGTAACGATCGGTGCGCGCGGCGTGGATGAAGCGGAGCTTCTCATTCCGTCGTGTACGGAGCATATACAGAACCTCTGGGAGAAAAGCGATTTTCACGGCAGCAGGTATCTCGGAATTGAATTGCGCGACGAAAACGTTCTGCGCGACACAAAGAACCTGATAGAAGTTCGGGCAAAAACAAAATGATGCAAAGTGAGAATCAGGTATGAATGGCTGCAGTTACACCTACATGCTGCGGTGCGTCGACGGGACGCTATATACGGGCTGGACCAACGACCTTAGCCGCCGCGTACAGGCGCACAATGACGGGGCGGGTGCAAAATACACCAAGTCGCGTCTGCCCGTGGAGTTGGTCTATTACGAAGAATACGAGGACAAGCGGCAAGCGCAACAACGGGAATACGCAATCAAGCAGTTGTCGCGAGAGCAAAAAGAGCTGCTGATTGGCAAGTCCAAAGCGGTGATGGGCACCGTGATGGCAATCGCCGTCGCAGACGCGATTATGCAAGGCGGAACGACGAGCGACGATTTCATAGATTAGCACTACCGGCACGTCGCCTTGATAGTAACTTACGGACAAAAATCGCAAATAAAAACAAGGATTTTTGTGTCCGTAAGTTACTAGCCACCGCGTGTGTACGCAGTGCGCGGGCATCGCACACGTAAGGAACGAGGAATTCATTTCCGAGTTCTGCCGGGGTATGGGGCAGAGCCCCATCTGAGTTGCGGGCGATAGCCCGCGTTAGTGTAAAACTCAGGTGAAAAAACCTGGATAAACAAAAGCCGGCTGTATTGCAGTGCAGTCCTGTACAGACATGCCTGCTCTCCTCGCGGTTTTCAGCCAGTTCTTCGATATGCGACAAGCCATTTCTGCAACAATTTGTTTTGCCTCGTCCGGCTCATACATAAAGCGGCGGCAGCATGAAATCAGGTTGTTTGAGCTTGCGAGCCTCCCTTGCGAACCGCATATCAAGGCCAAGTCTCTGTGCGACGGCGATGTCATCGGAAACGGCACCAAGTCGTATGCAGGTGAAAGGCGCCAAGCGTTGTCCGCTATGAAAGCATGGTTGCGCGGATGGTCATCGGTGTTGGTAATAAGTGCGTTGAAAACCAATCGGCGAAACAGTTCCTTCAAGTCCTTGACCGGTTCAGCAGAAATGCGCCGGAGTTCGTCGGCAATCAGGAGGTAAGACCATTTGCCGCGATTAAGCGGATTGTCGTCTGAACGCAAAACTGTTAGGGCGCTGATCATCCTGTGCCTCAGATAACCCTCTTCGCTTTTCTCCCTGTCAAACCGTTTTACAAGCAGCACGTTGCGTTTGCCGACTTTCACCGCCCGGCTTTCGGCAGCGTTTATGCCGCAACTGCGTGCGAGCATCAGCATTGCGTGTTCTGCCAACGCCATGTCGTACCGATCGGAAGGATGGGTAAATTTTGCAACCCAAAGAGCGCCTCTGTCAGAAACGACAACCTTGGGCCTTGCTCCGCCCATCGACGTGCCGATCAAGAGCAATTGTTCCGCTTGCGCCATGGGGCCTGCTGCTGTGTCCGCACTAACAACAGCGTCAGCTGCACACTGCAGTTGTTCCAAATCAAGACTACTGTTGTAATTCAGCATTGGAGCGGTAGGCAATTGCTGCCGCCCAAAGCACAGTGCGCCAATGCGGTCGTCGGGCGAGTTCAGCAAATAATCCATTTCTTGCAAATCGGTACAGCCTAAATACTTTTCAATCAGGATACGCCCCCACAAATCAGGCGAAGCATCCCGTATTGCGCCAAATAGCCCTCCCATTTTTGCGGTTTCATAGACCTTCTCGGAAAGCATCAGTTCGACGGGATCTATTGGCACTGCGTCAGGCCGTGCAAGGTAGGATTTGCCGTAAACAAACCTTCCGATATTTTCATCGGCAGCATTTTCAGCAATAACAAGCTTGCCTGCAGTAACAGGCTTTGTTTCGCCTGGCAGTACGATGTATACAAAGCATTCTCGGTCAGAATTCATTGTCCATGCGCCTCCCTGATGATGCCCGTTTGGGGCTGTGCGACTCGGCAAGCCTCTTGCCTTCAGTGTCCGTATCCGGATCTGCCAAGCTGCCAGAATCCGGAAGCAAGCCATATAGCCACATTAATGCGAAATAAGCCGCAATGCTTGCGGTTGTTTTGCCGTGTTCGGCGTCACGTACAGCACGCACGCCTGTCCCTATGCGCTCGGCAGCTTCCGCGATGGTGATGTTGCGCCTGATGCGCGCTGTTCGGAGATTTTGCCCGAGGTTTTGTATCGCCTCCTCCACCGCATAAGGCGGCGACAAGGCAAGGAAATTGTTCTGTGCCATCCGCTGGCTCCTTTTCGTTGTTTTTACTTATATGATAAATCAAACAAAATGCCTTTGCAAGCATTTTGTTAAATGTTATGTGCTTTTAAAGGAACAGAGAACAGAGCAAGGAAATACGCCAACTACTTACTTCCCAATGTCATTCGAATTTCGTTCACAAGGCATGTCTTTTGTGATAAAATAAAATGAATGTAATTTTCTACATGTGTGTCAACCCCATTGGTTGGTGTGCGCAGGTAAATGAGGGCAAACGCTATGCAAACCGGAAATACGGACAATAATAAGCCGATACTATTCATAACATTCAATGATACTGAAAATGAGGCTATACGAACTTGTTTCAAAAACGCCCAAGACATACCATATAAAAAACAGGGTTTTATGCTTACAAGGGGTATTTTCGGGAACCATGTTGCTTTGCACTATCATTCGCCAGAAAAGGGGGACGGGGCTGAACTGTATATTAACCGTGTTTTAAACACGCTTCGTTTCAGTGCAATCGTTCTGGTCGGTATTGCTTGCGGCGCAAATGTTCAAGCTAATGACAATAAGCAGGCAGTCGGTGATGTTCTTTTATCAAAAGAACTGATAAATGCGAGAGAATTGCGGATAGGTGATCAGACAGTCATTCGTGGGGCAAGAATACCAAGCGGCGATCGTTTGTATGAGTTCTTTTTCAACGCGAGGCACACTTGGACAGTTGGTGAACGTGAAGTTAGCAGCAAAGCCCTTGTGCATACGGGGAGTATACTCTCGGGGGCACCTCTAGTTGACAACCTTGAAAAAAAGAAAGAATTATTTGCGCTTTATCATAACGAACCTATAGGTTACGAAATGGAAGGCACTAGCTTGTTTAAGGTTTGCCATAGCAGAGAAGTTGGGCATACAGAATGGATAATAGTGAAAGGCGTTAGCGATTTTGGAGATGGCACCAAGGGAGAGGAAAAAGACAAACGACAAAAACTGGCGTCCCAAAATGCAGTATCATTTTGCTTGCACACGTTTTCGAGAGAGGGATTTGAGTATTATGGAGCAAGAACGGCAAACGAGATCAGCCCAAACGAGATTGAAAAACCTACAGTGTTTATTTCATATAATCGTAATGATTTCGACTATGCCAATATGCTCGAATCCGGAATACAAGATATTGCAGAGGTTCACCGAGACACTAAGGACATACAATCGTGGGGGTCTATAACCGACTTCATGAATACAATTGGCATTCGTGATTTTGCTGTTCTTGTTATTTCAGATGAGTATTTAAAATCGCATTACTGTCTCTATGAGGTTGTTCAGCTGATGAAGCAAAGCGTATGGGAAGACAAGTCCATGTATGTGATTATGGACAGCGCTAAAGGAATATATAAAACCCAAACGCGTATTGAGTACTCGAACCACTGGGCGCAGGCGACTAATGACCTTGAAAAAAGGATAGCCCAATTGCCGCCAGCCGCTTCCTCACCCTATGTTGATGAGTTGAAAATGTACAATTTCATTCTCCTGAGCATTGGTGATTTCATGGCAAAGGTTTCTGATGCCAATAATCCTCCTTGCGATAAAGCTGTTTCGGAGATCAGAAAACGCATAAATACATACAGTAACAACAATGTAACAAGCGAAACAGGCGACAATGTGGGTTCAAGTAAAGCAAATAAAACAGACAACTATTCTGTTATGGCAGAAATATTAGCGAAATATGCGGACAAGATATTTAAGGATCAATCACTAAACGGTTTTGCTTGGGGTCAAAATATGACAGTTTTACGCTGTCCCAAAGAGGATTGGTGGAAAACCTCAGACATTCAATTTGACCTTCAAAACATTGAATATTCATTGAGTAAATTATGTGATTACGACAGAGATCTGAACAAAGAAACGCTTGCAGATGGTTTCCAGAATTATTCAAGTTACATTTTCCCCAAGACTAATTCTGAAAATAAAGACAGGTTGATGCTTGCAAACCGCCCATATTCGTTTACAGATAATGCAGGGCTCATTTTACAGCTTGTCAAAACTGACTGGAGAACGCTCCAATATTTCTGGCATACCTTAATGAATGAAGCCAAAAGGAAAATATATATTGACGATTATTTTATAAACGAAGATATCAAATTCCCCAATAGCCTATGTCTACACCTAGTAATCATCACCAATGAAGGTAAGGTAATGCTTACAAGAAATAATCCTACAAAAAACGACAAGAAAGGTTGGGCCGTTTCTTTAGGTGAACAAATATCGCCCGATGACATTGCGACGGCGTTCTATATCTGCAAAAACAGGCATTGTGAAGAACAAGCATTTACAGAGGAAGAATGGAAGAAGGTTCAAAATGTATGGGATAAGAAATACCCCTATTATTTTAACGGTGTAATCAGCGACAATAATAAAAAGTTTCTAACAAAATACGAAGCTGAAAACAATCCGCTTTTTAATGAATATATTCTCAGTAAAAAAGATGAACCTGAGCGGTATTATGTACCAAAAGGTCCAGATGAAGACTGTGCAGCTATCTGGATTCAGCGTACATTGAAGGAAGAACTTGGCATTGAGGAAAGCAGCGGTTTTTACAACATTGATGACGCTCGATTTGTTGCCTTGAATTTAGAAGGAGATATGCCAAATCTGACTTTGTGCTGCATACTGAGCCTGAATGTAAAAAGCACTGAATTGCTTAACAAGTTACGAGTCAATGAAAGAATCGACTACGAGTTTCATGAAGTAGGTTTTATCGACATTGATGAAATACCAAATGAGCTGCTGGGAATTACTCAGAATTTTTATCCCTATCACCCTTCTTCGCACATTAGGATGGCCTATGCATATATATTTCGGAAAAGTTATGAAGAGTTGCTGTTAGCTTTTTCTGAGTCTTATCAGAACGGAGGCATGAAAGAATATGGACAAGGATTTTTTTGTAGTCGACCTTGAATTTACGCAGTACACAAAACCAGTAGGCAGGCCGAGGGGCTTTTTCTCTGAGATTATTGAGATAGGGGCGGTGAAGATTTCCAGCGACACGAACGAAATAACTGGGCATATAAAAAACTTCGTAAAACCGCATTTTTTCCCGAAGCAAGCAGCGGAAGGCATGGAATTTTGCATGATTACTGCGTCAGACATGAAAACAGCGATCAAATTTAGCGACATGCTCAAGCGGATTAATTCTCTGTACGCTCCAAACCAAACATACTTTGTCACTTGGGGCGATGCTGATTTTATCGTCATCAGGCAGGGCTGCGAACGTCATATGCTTGCAAACCCAATTTTGCCTGAAGACTGTTTGGACTTGGCGGCAGCCTACAAAATGCTGAAGGGCGACAGAAACACCACCGGCCTGCGCGCGGCGACTGAGGAACTGGGCGTAAATGCGGACGGGCTATGGCATACGGCTTACGACGATGCCGTCAATACAGGCAACGTTTTGCTAAAGCTCATAGCTGACGGATGGAAGCCAGAGGACTACTTTGCTCAATTGAATGAGTGCTCATGACCCTCTTGTCTGATTGTCTGGATGGCTAGCTTGCATTTGCCCCGGCAATCGTATATACTGGACTCGGAGGTACAGACAAAATGAAAAAACTGCTACCGATAGGCATAGACAGCTTCAGGGAAATACGGGAAACGGACAGGTACTACGTCGACAAGACGCTGGTGATACAGGACTTCATCGAGTTCGGCGACAAAGTCGCGCTGATAACAAGGCCCCGCCGCTTTGGCAAGACGCTGAACATGACCACGATACGGGAGTTCTTCGACATAACGGCAGACAGCAAAGCCATATTCGAGGGGCTCGCCATCATGGGCACCCAGTACGCCGGTCAGATCAATTCGCGCCCGGTGCTGTACTTCTCCTTCAAGGACTGCAAGGCGAAAACGGCGGACCTGCTGATGGTTAAAGTCGCCAAGGTGGTGTTGAGCGAATACGTGAAATACAACGCAGCGTTCAAGGGCAATATGGACATGGAAAACGACTATTATTTCGCATTTTGCATGATCTACGAAAAACTCAGGAACCGCGACATAGGCGAAGGCCTGCTGACGACGTCGATAGAGGAACTCGTGCAGGCAGTTCACGAGCACTACAAAATCAAGCCCATCGTCCTGATCGACGAGTACGACACCCCCATACTGAGCTCGGTGGAGCACGGCTACCATGACGAGCTGAAAGATTTCTTCGCTGGGTTTTACGGCGGAGCGCTGAAAAGCCAGGACAGCCTCCACCAAGCACTGCTCACAGGCATCCAGAGGATAGCAAAGGAGAGCATCTTCTCCCAGCTCAACAACCTGAAAGTGTACACCGTGTGCGACGAGCCCTATTCGCAGCATTTTGGCTTGAGCGCAGGCGAAACCGGCGGGCTCCTGTCGAGCTACGGCCTTGAACTCTCCGGCGAAGTGAAGCAGAAGTACGACGGGTACCTGTTCGGCAGCACAGACATGTACAACCCTTGGTCGGTGCTGTACTACGCAGACACGGGAGTGCTTGACAACTACTGGATCAAGACGTCTGCGAATTTTCTGGTGCACAAATCGATATCAGAAGCGGGCAGCCTGTTCCGCAAGAGCTTCGACAAACTGATCGCCGAAGGGTCGGTTGTCGTCGATGCCGACCTCACGTGCTCGTTCCTGGAGCTTAAGCACCGCAGCACTTTGTGGGGTCTGCTGATAAACGCGGGCTACTTGACAGTGGCCGAAAAGCTGCCAGGCAAATCCAGGGTGACAGTGCTGATACCAAACGGGGAAGTCCGGTCCGAATTCGTGGGCATTGTAGCAGACTCCGCGAACGTCGAAAGCAATGACCTCTCGGAGATGTTCCAATGCCTGTTCGACCGGGACATGGAGGGCTTCTTGGACGTGTACCAGGAGATCGTCCTCTCCTGCACCAGCTACTTCGACGCAAAGGAAAACGCGTACCACATGCTGTTCCTCGGCATGTGCATCTCGCTGACGGGTCTTTACAAAATCACCAGCAACATAGAAGCAGGGCTTGGCCGCAGCGACATAAGGATGGAGTCCCTGCACCCGGAAAGACCGCATATTGTCATAGAGTTCAAGCAGGGTGAGGACGTGGACAAGCTCAAAGAGGAGGCTCTTGCGCAGATAATGGACAACCAGTACTACGCCGGCCTTGCAGGCGAATGCCTGTGCATTGGCATAGCCCACGATAAGAAGAAGTGCGCCACCGCACACCGGATCATACAGTGTTCGTGATTATTCTTGTTTTTGTTTGCGATTTTAGCCCAATTACTACTCCCACACGTTTTTTTCCTGCTTCAGCGCTTTGTTTTTCTTTCTTAGCGAGTTCCATGTGCGCAGGAATATTATGCCAATGCCCCAGAGCAAACCAGCCAAGATCAGGTTTCCCAAGTACCAAGTCAGCGGTTCTGCTGACAGGAAGCTACCTATGACAAGGACAATTTGGCCGGTTCCAATGCATATTTCTGCAATGCCAGCTCCCAGAAACATCAGGCTGACACGCTTGTAGTGCGATATTCTGGAATCCCTGTCGCTGTAGATGTCAAACGACCCGCTCGCGGCCTTTTTGCGGAAAAACACCCAGCGGTACCAAGTCGATATGCACTCTGCGCCGCTTTCAGCCATAAAACTCAAGTACTTTCGGCTTTCAGGGTGGCCCTTGCGGTTTTCAAGCAGTTCAATCCGGTAGACATACTCGCCTGGATCGCTGTCCGCAAACGTATACCGGCCGAAGAAATAGTCTGTGAACGCAAGTCCTTTGGCAGACATCTCATTTAGCCAATCTTCCTCTTTTTCAAAGTTTACGAATAATCTCCAAATTGTTTTTTTCATTGTTTCCCTTTTATCCCCTTCCTTTGTACAGGTTCTCACCATTATCGAGCAGTTCTCTTAGGCGGTCAAGTTCTGCCGTAAATGCGAAGCGCCCCGTTTCCGTTATCGTGTACTGTTTTTTCCGCGTGTCCTGCTCGTTTGCAACTGCGGTGATCCATCTTTTTTGCACGAGCGCGTTAATCGCCCCGTATAGTGTGCCCGGTCCCAAAACAACGCGTCCGCCTGTGAGTTTTTCAATGTTTTGCATCATAGCGTAGCCATGCATTGGTTCATGCAGCGACAATAAAATGTAAAATACCGCTTCAGTCAATGCACCTCTTTCAAAGCTTTCCGGCATCCGATCCACCTCTCCTGGTATTACGCCTCACGTTATATCGGCTAACGTAATATAATCATATCGGCAACCGTACTAGTTGTCAATAGGCAAATTCGTTTTTTTGGAGCAAAAAAGGGGTTTTATCGGTCGGCGAGAGCCTCCCTCAGAGCTTCTGACCAAAGCAGCAATTTTTCTTGATATTTCAACCGGGCATTGGCAGGGCTTGTCGACGGAAGAACCATGCCGTCTATGATTCCAATGCCTCGCTTGTAGAACCTGTGTGCGTTGCCGCCGTTGAAAAAAATGGCAGTGATTTTGTTTTTCGCGATAAACATCGGGAGCTGGGTGTTGTATACGGGGTTTCTGATCGACGTGTCCAATGCGCTGTCTGCTTCGCAGCTTGATATGACGTCCCAAAGCGCTATGCTGTTTTGAAAAAGGGCAGCTTTCTTTTCATCATAGCTGGGGTTGTCAAAAGCAAGGTTTTGCGCATCAAACACAATTCTCCAGAACTGGTTCCGGGGGTTTCCATAGTATTCACGCTTTTCACGCGAGACAGGGCTTGGAAACGTCCCCAATATCAAAACTCGCGGCTGCCCCTCAATCAATGGGGGGAATGCGGTCAATTCGCCCATCAGAACAAATCCTCCATCGTTATTTCGGACTGCGCCATGCTAAAATACCCCTTTTTCGCAAGCCCATAAGTTGTAATCATTGTAATGTGTATAGCGTCCCGAACATCGGTTTCCATCAAAAACGCCGCTTTCTTTTGTTCGAGCAGGGCCGCGTCTGCCTTTTTGATTTCATAGGGGTGCTTCGTGTACTTGATCTCGCACAGGTTTATCACCCCGTCTTTTCGGCGTATCAGCAAGTCAATCTGTGCGCCGGGGGCCGCGTCTTTGCTGCGCCATGAGAACGCGCTTGTAGACACTCCAAGGATGCCAAGCTTTGCCTTGATCTGTTTGATGTGCATGCGGCACAGCTGTTCAAAGGCATAGCCGCTCCACGCATTGTGGCTGCCGCTGTCTGCGCGATTCGTCCAGAAGTATTCGTCCCTCGTATTGTTGCCCTTCATATAGCGCAGGAAAAACAATGTGAACGGGTCTTTGAGGTAATAATAAGCACCGTTTTTTTTCTTGGTAAAATCGGAAAACCTTTCTATGAAATCGCACTGCTCAAGCTCATTGAGCGCATCGGTGAGGTGCCCGTTCGGCTGTAGGTTTCCGGCTTCGCACAGTTCATTTCTGCTCAAACCATAGCGTTTTTTTGCCAAAGCCTCTACAATTGCAATATGGCTTGCTGGATTGCCCCATAAAGACATGTACAGCTCTTCGAACTCGTTCCGCAACGGCGCTGCCTCTGCAAAGCAGAGTTTGTCCACATTTTGAGAAAACGACAGCCGCCGGTCGAACAGGTTCAGGTAATATGGGATACCTCCGAAAATCATGTAGCACTCTGCCAGCTGGTAGCGGGTTATTTCTACATTCCGGCTTTTGAAGAATTCCTCGCATTCGCCGATGGAAAAAGGCGCAAGATAAATCCTGCCGGTGACGCGGTTGTGCAGGCCGCCTTTGTTCCGAAAGAGTTTCTTTGTTATCCATGAAGTCGCAGAACCGCACCCGATAAGCAGTATCTCAGGAGCTGAAGACGCCCAACTGTTCCAAAAATAATCGAACGCCGGCAAGAAGTCAGATTTCTGCGCATCCAGCCACGGCATCTCGTCAATAAACACCACTTTCCGCTCTCCGGGGGTTTGCTGCAGAAGTGCCTTCAATTTGTTGAACGCATCAAACCAGTCTCTTGAAACAGCGTTTGCCTCGCTGCCGTATTCGTGTGCAGCTTTGTCGAAGTTAGCCAAATTTACCTTGTTTGGAACGCCGATGCTGCCTGTAAAGTAAAAAGCAAAATCGTTCTCAAAATACTCCCTGATCAAATATGTCTTACCGACACGTCGCCGGCCGTACACGATGACCAGTTCCGGCCGCCCTGAGTCATAGTGCCTTTCCAGCTCCATCATTTCAGCTTTCCTGCCAACGATTTTCATTTTCACTGCCACCTCCATTTTGAATGTCGGCTAAAATCCATGTTTTTTTGTATGTTTTAGCCCGATAATATGTTGTTTCTAGGCTTGTTTTCGATATACTGGGCTAAAAGCAGATCTTGCGATGGTGTTTTAGCCCGATAATATTATATCACAGCTGCAGCTGTGGTCAAGCAAAAACGAAAAACCGCCAACATGACGTTGCGTGGCGGTTTGATTGATTGCAATTGTCAACAAGCGATTTTCCCGCAAGCTGCTGACGGCTTTAGCCCTCTTTCGGTTTCATCAGGTGCCACAGTTTCAGTTTGACAAGGTAGCTCGCCCTGTTTATAGGGTTGCCAAAATCAATGTTCAGGCATTGTTCGATTTTCTGCACCCTGTAGCGCATGGTGCTGTCATGGACAAAAGCATAGCTGGCAGCCCGCTTGATGTTGCCGTGTTCCAAAAAACCCTCCAGCGTAGTGCATGCGTCAAATGAATGGACTTGCTGCTGCAGATATTCTATTTCGCTGAAATCGTATTTATCCTGGCGCAGGATGTCAAGGATGCTGATGTCTTGGTAAAACACAATAGGTTCGTGTGGGAGCAGCTGGTTTTTCATTTGCATTGCTGTCCATGCCTGGTCGAATGACCGGAGAATGTCATGAGGCTGGTGGACGAATCCACCCACAGCGATTTTGCAGTCCGTGCTGACCAATCTTGTTTTTTGCAGAATTTCGCGCAATTCATTTCTGAAATCACATTCTTCTTGCCCCGTGTTTTTTCCGTACAGCATCACGATTTCATCGTCTTTAAGCAGGGCATCGTAAATTATCAAGCTTTTGGCTGAAAGGTTTGTCCGCTGAATCCGCCGGACTTCGTCAACAGCCTCCTGCTGCGATGGCCCGGAAAATATGAGCATCGTGCCGGCTTTCAGATTTCGAAGGTCGAGCATCCTAGCGTACTCAGCCGAGCTGTCCCCCAGCTTTCGGACAAGGCATTCGTTCACGAAGTTCTTCCACAAAGTGGGCTTGTCCTGCATAAATTTGTTCTTGTTCCGAATAGTCTGGTAGAGCATGACGATCCAATCCAGTTCAGCCAGCAGTATGCCGTATACGTCGCAATACAAAAGCAACCGCTCACCGGGGTAGATGTCCCTGCCGATGATGTTCTGCTGCTGCGCTTCGCTGTCGTTAACGCTGCCTGCGCTTGCCTTTTTTTTCTCATTGCACCAAGTTTCGATTGCGTCGACATCGCGAAAAGTGTTCTTGCTAAGCAAATCGTAATCGTCGTTTACGATGCCTGCGGGAATGTCGATGCATTTCAGAAAATTGTCCCTTATAGTTCCGCTGTCCCAAGTCGATGAACGGAACAGCTTGTCAAAAGTGATGATTTCGGTGCTCAAAATACTGCGTTCTTCGTTTTTTTGCAGCTTTAGAGCGTGGAACTTGGCAAAAATCTCCGACCACACCATATCAAAAGCAACCCCGAAAATTGGGAACTTTCTCTCGTTTGCCAGCTTTATGACCTGCTCGGGAATCGTTTCAATAAACCTTCCCAGCTTAAGCCCCAGTGCAGCGACATTCATATTGGCAAGTTTTTCCACAAAATTCATTTGAAGATCCATGTCGTCCCGGTAAAGGAATGCCGTGGTAAGGATTACTTCGCCGCCTCTCAGCCATTCGACGGAACTGGGCGAATCAATGAAGGAAACGGTTTCTATGACCCTGTTCAGCCCCTCTTGGCCGGCAAGAACAGGTGCGTAAGGCAGGGATTTCAACAGTTCGTTTACGGTAATCATCTAGGCTCTTATCCTTTCAGTTTTCCAGGCAGCCCCTGAATGCCCAGCACTTGGTAACCACAAGGGGCTGTCTCAAAGCAATGAGGCGGCCCCAACATGAATTTACGATCGGCATCAAGAAAGCAGGCTTGCTATTTTGCGAGGATCGCCCGGCTGTCTATCAGCTCCTTTATTCCGTTTTGGTCGTAACCCAGCCCGGCAAGTATCTCCCTGCTGTCGCCGCCTATCTGCGGTGCCAGCTCAAATTCTGGCAGATCTGCGCCAGCGAATTGGATGGGCGTTGACGGTATGACGACTTCGCTGCCGTTTTCCATCGTGATTTTTTGGAGGTACCCGTTTTCCCAAGCCTGCTTGTCATGCACGATTGACTGTGCGTCTGCAACCACTTCGAACACGCAGTCCATTGAATCAAACCCGGCGCGCACTTCTTGAGTCGTCATGCCGTGAAAGGCTTTGTCGAATTCAGGAATGATAAAACGCAGGTTTTCCCGGCAGGCGGCAAGGGTTGCAAACCTCGGGTCGCCGATGTACTGCACTAGCCCCATCATGGTCAGAAGCTTGTCATAGGCACTGTCCCAAGTTGGGATGGAGAAGAAGAAATAGTCGCCGTCCTTAGTCTGGTAAATGGCATGGTAAGGGGTCGGCTGGTCGTAGCGCGACCTAGGGTAAGCGTTTTCGGGCTGGTACTGCGCCTGCACGATCCCACTGCTGTTGAACCAGAGCGCACAGCCGTAGAGGGAAGCCTGCAGGTATTCGCCTTTCCCGGTCTTTTCCCGGCCGTAGAGCGCAGCTAAGATACCGGAGAGGAGCACTGTTGCCACCGTGCTGTCGCCAAATCCAGGGAGTGGGCGGGACGGTCCTGTCTCAGCGGTGCACCACTCCAGCGGCATCCCGGCTTTTGCCCAATAGGCTGCAATGTCAAAGCCAGGACGGTCTTTTTCTGGACCGACTGCCCCATAGCCGCTGAAATGCGCATAAACCAAGCGTGGGAAACGTTCCTTTAGATCCTCGTAAGCAAGGCCAAGTTTCTGAAGGCCTTTTAGCCTAGTATTTGTGATGAATATGTCAGCGTCTGCCAGTAGTTTCATCAGGACTTCGCGGCCACCCGGATCCTTCAGGTTGATTGCAATGTCCTTTTTGTGCGAATTTGGTGCCTGAAAAATCGGGTTACAGTCGTCGGTGTACGGCGTTCCGTAGGAATTTCCGATAACGCGCCAAGCTTCTCCTTGGGGAGGTTCGACCTTGACGACTGTTGCGCCCCACTCTGCCAGCAGCCGCCCGGCTTTTGGAACTGCAATATGCGAGCCGAGCTCCACCACTTTAACTCCCTCAAGCAATCTAAGCATTGGTTTCGCCTCCTGTCCTGTAATCGTACCAGCCTTTTCCAGCTTTTTTACCAAATTCACCTTTTTCGTATTTTTCTTTCAGGAACTCGGGGGGCTTGTCCTCCGGCATCCCTGTTTTTTCGTAAACTGCAAGCCGGTTCATGTAGCAGATGTCTATGCCGGTCAGATCAAGCAGCCGGAACGGACCCATCGGGTAATTCAGCCCTTTTTCTGCACCAGTGTCGATGTCGCCGAAGGATGCGATGCCATTGCTGAAGAGGAAGAACGCCTCGTTTTGTACGGCTCTAAGCAGACGGTTGACTACAAACCCGTCGATCTCCTTGTTGACGACGATGTACTCCTTGCCGAGGGCAGGCACAAAGGCTTTCAGCGATTCCACCGTGCCCTCATCCGTATGTTCCCCTCGCACGATTTCAACCAGCTTCATCAGCATGGCGGGGTTGAAGTAATGGAGGTTGCACAGCCGTCCAGGGTTTTCGATGTCGCCTGCGAAGCGAGACGATGGAATGAAACTGGAATTGGTCGCGATGATAGCATCCTTTGGTGCCCGGTTGTCCACCTGAACGAACAGGTCGCGCTTAATGCCTTCGTCCTCGATGATGGCTTCAATGATCAAGTCGCGCCCAGAGACTGCTTCCTTGATGCTTTCTGTATAAATAAGGTGGTCAAGCGCAGAGTCAGCAGCGTCCTTCTTCATTTTCCCTTTCTCCACTCTTCCCCCAATATAGCTGTTTGCCCATGCTTTTGCTTTGTCGCATGCGTCAGGGAAGGAATCTGCCAGCACAGTATCAAATCCGCTGGCTGCTGCGTTTAGTGCTATCTGCCGCCCCATGACGCCGGCACCTATGACGGCTACTGTTTTAATTGTTTTCATATTCGTCCTCCTTTATCCTTCCCTTTTGACAACGAGGGCAGAGCCTTGGCCGCCGCCGATGCACATTGTGACAAGGCCATAAGTCAACCCGCGGTCTCTCAGGTCGTAAATCAGTTTAGTGGTCAAAAGAGCGCCGGTGGCACCTAGCGGGTGCCCGAGGGCAATGCCTCCGCCATTGGGGTTCACCTGCTCAGCAGTCAGCCCCAGTTCCTGCATGCAGGGGATTGCCTGCGCGGCAAAAGCTTCGTTCAATTCGACTGAGTCAAGGTCTTTAACAGTAATTCCCGCGCGCTTAAGCGCTTTTGGCACTGCGTAGATCGGGCCAAGCCCCATTATAAAGGGGTCAAGGCCGCTGACCGCAAAGGAGCAAATGGTTGCCATGGGCTTTATGCCAAGCTCTTTGGCGCGCTTTTCGCTCATCAGCACCAATGCGCTTGCACCGTCCGACCAAGGGCAGGCGTTGCCCGCCGTAACAACACCGTTCGGGACAAATGCAGGAGGAAGCTTTGCCAGCTTTTCCATGGTGAGCCCAGGCCTGACCGATTCGTCAGTGTCTATAACGGTAACAGCGCCTTTCTTGCCTTTCAGCTCCATCGGAAGTATCTGTTCACGGAACACTCCGGCGTCGATGGCTTTAGACGCCTTTTGATGGGAAAGAAGCGCAAACTCGTCTAACTGTTCACGAGTGAGCTTGTAATCGGCTGCGACCCTCTCCGCAGTCATACCCATCCTGTCCAAACCCGAAGTGTCAGTTGTGACTTTCGTGGACATGCAGGACGGCCCCACTCGCTGGAATGGGGTTGTCGTTTTTTCAAGCTGCCAAGGTTCTTGTGTCATGTGCTCAAGCCCGCAGGCTACGAACACGTCACCGTTTCCAAGCATGATGTTCATAGCTGCGTCATAGACCGTGTGCAGCGACGAGCCACACTGGCGGTCAACCGTGACGCCGCCTGCAGTTGCGGGGATTCCAGCTTCCAAAGACGCTACCCTCGCTATGTTTCCGTGCTGTCCATAGAGGTTGCCCATGATAACGTCTTCAATTTCAGCCGGATCTACTCCTGAACGGGAAACAGCTTCCCTCATGACATGAGCCGCTAATTTATAGGGTTCCACAGGGCTCCACTGTCCGCCATAATTTCCTACTGCGGTACGCACCGCTGATACAACAACCGCTTTTTCCATTTTGTTTTTCCTTTCTTCAAAAAAGTGAGCTGCGCTCACACACTGCGCATATTCGCAGTGGTGACAAACGGAAATGTATAATATCTAACTATATTCTAACAAAAAATGTTAGTGTTTTCAACAGCATCTTTATCTTCCCTTGAAATTTGCTGAACGTTTTTCCAAAAATGCCGTGGTGCCCTCTGTTTTGTCCTCGCTGGCTATGGCGACAGTGTAGCTGAGCAATTCCAGCATCATTCCGCTTTCGCCGTCAGTGGACATGGAAGCGTCAATGGCTTTCTTTGCCAATCGCACGGCAAGCGGCCCTTTGCTCAGGATGGCGGCGGCAGTTTCCATTACTGCTTCCATTAGCTGCTCTGCAGGCACCACCTTGGTTACCAGCCCGATTTGAAGCGCTTCCTGTGCAGTAACAGCCTTGCCCGTCAATATCATGTCCTTAGCTCTGCCGAGCCCGACCAACTTTGCCAGCCTCTGGGTGCCGCCTGCGCCCGGAATGATGCCAAGGCCAAGCTCGGGCAACCCCATTTTGGCGTTTTCAGCAGCAATGCGAATGTCGCAGGCCATGGCCAGCTCGCAACCCCCGCCAAAAGCGAGCCCGTTTATGGCGGCTATTGTGGGTTTGTCGCAGGCTGCCAGCTTTTTAAGCGTACTTTGCGCGGCTCCCCCCAGCACGTCCATCATAGTGCGTTCGTTGATTGCCTTGACGTCAGCGCCGGCTACAAAAGCTTTCTCGCCAGACCCGGTGACGATGACCAGTTTGATGTCTTCATTGCTGTTTGCAAAATCCACAAAAGCGGATATCTCCTCCCAGCAATGGGCGTTCAGCGCATTGCGCACTTCCGGTCGATTGACGGTGAATGTTGCGATTCCGTTGTCTAGGTTGCATAAAAAATGGTCGAATTTCATCGTGTTCCCTCCTAAAAAGTGGACTGTGCCCACAACCTGAAGCAAATAGCGCAGTGCCACCTTTTGTATTGTGATGTTTCAAAACAGAAAACAATACAAGGGTGGCACCACATAGTTATATTATTACATAATTCTAACGTTGAAATCAAGTAGAAAGTTACAATTATATGTTGTAGATCAACGGCAGGGTGACAATTGCCACAATCAGGCAGAGAACGTTGAGCGGTCCGCCCAGCTTCACATAGTCGTTGAAACGGTATCCGCCTTTCAGAGTCATTGTCAGCGGGGGTGTGCTGATTGGCGTGGCAAATGCCAGATTGCACCCAATAACTACAGCGATGGCAAATAAAGTTGGGTTGCTGCCCAGCCCTTTAGCAATCGCAATGACGATGGGGACAAGAACCGAAGTGGTTGCTGTATGCGACATTACGTTGCCCATTATAGCTGCCAGTACCAAGAAAGCACTCATGATCAAAATTGGGGTGGCTGATTCGCCGAAAAACCCAAGCAGGTGATCCGAGATCATTTGCAGCGCCCCGCTTCTGTCAAGGCCCTTCGAAAAGCCCATTGCGCCCCCCAGTACCATTATGGACGTCCAATCCATGGTCTTCAACGCCTTTTTTATGCTAATGCACCCAGTGAGGATGCAGATGCAGGCTGCGCCGGCTGCCAACTGGCCGGGCGGAAGGAAGCCAATCATAAGTGCAATTACGCCAGCGAGGAATACGGTGACGCAAATAATCATTTTCAATCTGCTTGTTTGTTTTTTTTCAATTGCAGGCCCTTCGTCTCGCACAACAGCAAGCTCATTTGTGCCGAGCACTTTTCTTTGCAGAGAATAGCCAAAAGTGAAATAATAGATTAGCATAACGGCAATCAACGGAAGCGCGCCTTTCCCCAGCTCGAAGAACGTCATAGCAGTGCACCCCTCAGTGCTGCTGAGTATCCCTTGGGCTATGATCTGAGGTGTGGAGCCGATGAGCGTCAGGTTGCCTCCGACGACAGATGAAATGCCCACTGCCATGTAGGTGTTCTTTCGAGTGATTCGTCCGCCTGTGCTTCGCACGGCGCAGTCAATCAATGGCAGGAAGATCGCTACAGTTGCCGTGTTGCTCATAAACCCAGAGAAGACCGCCACAATCGGTATAATGAGCAGCAGGAAAAAACGTTCGTTGTTTTTGACACCTGGGAAATTCATCAATTTCTTCCCGACGTGATCAGCAACACCTGTTTCCGTAAGCGCACTTCCAACCACGATCATCCCAGCGACCAGCATGACAGTGTCGCTAATAAATGAAGAAAACACATCAGTAAAAGTAATAATTCCAGTAACGGCCATTGCTACCGCACCTACTGCTGCAGTAATGCCCAGAGGCATAATACGAGTGATGAAGCAAATAATGATGGCTGCCAAGATCAGCAGCGACAGAATACTTGGTGTCATGGCTATTCCCTCTCTTTCACTTATTTCTTTTCTTGCTAACATTAGTTTACCAGCTCCCGCTTTTTTGTTCATCAGGATTACTCCTGAAAATCTTGACTGTTTTTCGCGAATAAAATGCACAGGCAAAGCTTGACAGAAACAGTAAAGCAAAAAGCCCAAGCCCCCCACCGGGGCTTGGGCTTTAATTCTTTCAAACTATGGGATCCGCCTGCCGGCGGCTAGCTCAGCGAGTATATGGACCTTTCGATCAGGTCGTTCTGCAGGACTTCGGGAAGGCCCGTGAAGAAGGTGCTGTAGCCGGCCACCCTGACCAGCAGGTCGGGGTACTTGTTGGGGTTCTTCTGGGCGTCGCGGAGTGTCTCGGTGTCCACCACGTTCAGCTGCGCGTGCCACACGCCCGCGTCGTGGAGCCCCTTGACGTAGCTCGTCAGCATGTCGAGCCCCTTCTCGCCGGCGACCGTCATGGGCGAGAAGCGCAGGTTCAGTATCGAGCCGCCGGACAGGCCCTCGTGGTAGAGCTTGGCCGAGGACAGCGCCACTGCGGTGGGGCCGTTCTTCTCCACGTTGTGGGCCGGGGATATGCCGTCGGTGATCGGCGTCCAGGCATTGCGCCCGTCAGGCATGGCGGAGACGATGTCGCCGCAGAACACGTTGGCCGATATGGTGCTGAAGCCGGGGTTGAACCTGCCGCCGAACATCGAGCGGAAGCGGTCCTGCTCCTCGGAGTAGATCTTGGTGACCTCCCTTGCTATGTCGTCCACGTAGTCGTCGTCGTTGCCGTACTTCGGGCACTGGCCTATGAGCTCGAGCACCCTCTCGTGGCCCTTGAAGTCGTCCTTCATCGCCTGGAGCATCTCCTCCATCGTGACGGACTTGTCGTCGAACACCAGCTTCTTGATGGCGGCCAGGGAGTCGGCCACCGTGGCGAGGCCCACCGCACGGGAGGTCATGCCGAAGTTGTACACGGCGCCGCCGTCGCTGCGGTCCCTTGCGCGGCTGACGCAGTCCTGCACGAAGCTGGACAGGAACGGGGAGGGGCAAAGGTCCCGGATCACGCCCTCTATCTTCACGGTGGTCTTGGTGTAGACTTCCAGCAGGTGCGCCATCTGCCTGCGCAGCGCGGCCATCACCTCGTCAAAGGACTTGAACCCCCTGGGGTCGCCCGTCCTTATGCTCTTCTGGTTCTGCCCGTAGGGCCAGAAGCCGTCGTGCATCACGAACTCCAGGCAGCTGGCCAGGTTCATGTAGCCCGCGTTGTGGCCGCCCTTGTCCTTCCTGGTGCACTGCACGCCCGAGCAGCCCACTGCGGAGTAGTCCCTTGCGTCCTCCAGCAGCACGCCCTTGTTCAGCAGCGAGGGGATGATGGTCTCGTCGCAGAAGAAGGAGGGGTGGCCCGTGCCCAGCCTTGCGAGCTCGCAGGCCTTGCGGTAGAGGGGCTCGGGGGTGCCGTCCCACATGCGCAGGGACACGCTGGGCTGGCCCAGCCTCGTGTTCATGCTGGACTGGAGCGTCATGTAGGAGACGTCGTTGGTGCCGTCGCTGCCGTCCGCGGCCTGCCCGCCCACGATGAACTGCTGCTGTACCGAGAAGCCCGCCGCCGTCTGGTTGGCGTCAGCGTTGACGTAGTTGGTCTCCGGGAACTTCATGAAGAGGCAGTCGAGGACGTCCTGCGCCTCCCCGGGGGTGGACGCCCCCGTCTCTATGTCCCTCTTGTAGAGGGGGTACGCGAACTGGTCGAACCGGCCCACGCTGTAGCACTTCTGCAGGGACTCGTCCTGTATGCCCGTGAACAGGAACCACACGCACTGGCAGGCCTCGTGGAAGGTGCGGGCCGGCTGCATCGGCACCCTGGCGCATATCTTGGACATCTTCACGAGCTCGGCCCTCCTCTTGGCGTCGGTCTCCCTGTCCGCCAGCTCGAGGCACAGCGCGGAGTAGCGCAGGGCGAACTTCTCGAAGCCGTCGATGGTTATGACCACCGCGCGCAGGAAGTCTATGCCCTTCTGGTCGCCCTCGGCCCTGGCCTGCTCCAAGCGGAGCTTCGCCCTGGTGCGGACGGAGTCGAGGCCGGTTTCGACCACGGTCTGGTAGTCCGGGTTGATGTGCCCGCCCGGGCCCTGCACCGCGATGTCGATGGTGAATATCTTCGAAAGGGTCACCGGGTCGTTCTCCGGGTCCTTCAGGAACAGCGCCTTCTCCTCCTGGGTGAGGCTTGCGAAGGCCAGCTTGCGGATGGAGTCGCGGTCCATCTCGGTGAGCATCGTGTCGAGCTCGTCCAGCTCCTCCTCCGAGATGTCGAAGGCGTCTATGCGGCGGGTCGGCAGCTTGCGGTACTCGGCCATCATCTCCTTGCCTATGGACTCCGGGTAGGTCAGCGTCGCCCTCTGGCTCTTGCCGAAGGAGCCCGCTATCAGCTGGCCCTCCTCGATGTATATGGTCCTCTCCTGGAGGTACTTCGCGAACATCATCGCGTTGGCCACGATGGTGGGCTCGCCCTTGGCCTCGTCAGACTTGTAGAAGAAGTTGTAGAAGGTGCGGCAGCGCTCTATGTCGAGGCAGCGGTTGGCCGTGAGGTACAGGTTCCTGAGGCGCTCCACCCTCGGGGTCGCCGTCGAGCACTCCGGGCGGCTCAGCTCCACTTTCTCGAGGTCCTTCACCTGGGAAGACCCCAGCCACGTCACGCCGCCCCTCAGCACGTTCGAGCTGTCGGCCGTGTTCGTTGTTCTTTCAGAATCGTTGTTGTTGTTGTTGTTCATCATCATAGTGTT
>Ga0082212_10001102_pt2 | contig 26090 bp, 25 predicted proteins | sample TergutNt197P3_FD_71548 | JGI IMG/M metagenome (GOLD analysis project Ga0082212, IMG submission 71548) | Neocapritermes taracua P3 segment gut microbial communities from Petit-Saut dam, French Guiana - Nt197 P3 | ecosystem: Host-associated > Arthropoda: Insects > Digestive system > Gut ...
GATCTCACCCAGCCCCGGCCGCCGGCGGGGCGCCCTGGACACGCCGGAGCCGGCGGTCGAGGCGGCGCTTGGGAAGGACTTTTTTCTTCAGTCTTGTTCTTGATATTAAGGCCAGACAGAAAACGCCAGTCTCTGCGATACTTATTTCCCGGAAAATTTTTTGAAACCCGAATCAGCCCTGTTTTTTTCATGTTGGTAACTTCCAGGGCCTGGGAAGCGGCGCTTCCGGTTCTTAAATCATGGTCCTTGAGCCCATTCTTGGAGGTTCTTTTCATCTTTTTTCCTCCTTTGGGCGGACCTTTCCCGGGCTCCAGTCCTGGGGGTAGCCGAGCCGGGTGTTGATTTGGTGTTGGGCTTCCTTGTAATCCGTGCCGTTTCGGATGGCCTGGATATACAAATTGTTCCATAATTCTCGAATTTTCCGGGGAGCGGTCGGATTTTCCGGCTTGACCGGCCGGATTGTTTTTGGGAGCATCCTCTTGAACATGTCGCTCAGATTGAGGCCGAACTTGGCGCCCCTATCCCGCAGGGCCTTCGAAGCCCTGGCTCGTTCCCGGGCCAGCATGGATCCCAGGTTCAACCATTCAAACAGCCTGGCGGTCAGCACCCGGATGGCTCGCAGTCCGCGATAGTGACCTTCCGGGTTCTTGTAGCGGGGTTGCTTGACCACCATGAAGCCGGCTTGTTTCAGATGGTCTATGGCCCGTTCGCAGCGCCTCTGCCTCAGACCGGTGCCGGCCACGATGGTTTTCATATCCAGGTCGATGAAACCTTTGTCGAGGGTCGGGGTGCCCAGGCAGAGAGTGGCCAGATCCAGCCGGCTCAAGAAAAATTCCAAAACAATCTGGTAGGCTTCCCGGCGTTCACTTCTGGTCTGGCGCTTGGAGCTGATTTGTAGCGGGGGACATAGACTTGGGGTAAAATACCATTCTTTGGCTTTTTCGGCGGCCAGGGAGAGGATGCGGGGTAAGCCGCCCGGCCCCTTCCTGATGGGGGTCGGAGGGCTCAAGCGGGGGTTTTGAGGGTCATGCCCACAGCGATTGCCGGAGTTCTGCTTATGGCGCGTAGCGTCCATGAGAAGCGCCATATTTTGTTATAGAGTTATTTTGGGGGCTACAGATAGCGTTGCGCAGAAGGAGAGCAGAAGCGTAGGTATAGCGTAGGCAAAAAGAGAAGAGACTATCTCTTTTTGCGAGATAACCCCTTGATATTCTTGGTGGAGCTGAGGGGGATCGAACCCCTGACCTCATGACTGCCAGTCATGCGCTCTCCCAAACTGAGCTACAGCCCCAATATGTCTCCCTAGATGCCCACGCCGGGAACCTGTTCGGTCTAGCCCCCCTAGCTTCTGGAACACGGGGTAATATATAAAATCATTTGAAATATGTCAAGAATTTTTTGGTTGATACACCCTGTCAGGTCCAATCCAGAATGACCTTGCCGGACAGGCCGGACCGCATGACGTCAAACCCTTTCTGGAATTCACTGATGTGATAGTGGTGGGTTATAACCGGCGTTATGTCCAGCCCGCCCTGGATCAGGGCGGCCATCTTGTACCAGGTTTCGAACATTTCCCGGCCGTATATGCCTTTGATGAACAACCCCTTGAGGATAATGTCGTTCCAGTTGATTTGAGTGTTTCCGGGCAAAAAGCCGAGCAGGGCCACCTTGCCGCCGTGGTTCATCGCCTCCAGGAGGTTGTTGAAAGCCGCCGGCGCCCCGGACATTTCAAGCCCTACGTCGAACCCTTCGGTCATGCCGAGTTCGGCCATGACCTCCCGGGGCGTTTGCCTGCCCGCGTTTAGGGCGCGGGTGACGCCCACCCGGCGCGCCAAGTCCAGGCGGTACTCGTTGATATCACTGATAATCACATGGCGGGCGCCAACGTGGCGGCAGATGGCCGCGGCCATGATGCCGATGGGCCCGGCTCCGGAAATCAGCACATCTTCGCCCATAAGATCGAAGGATATGGCCGTGTGCAATGCATTGCCCAAGGGGTCCAGGACGGCGGCCACATCGTCGGATATGGCGCTGGAAAGCTTGAAAGCGTTAAACGCGGGTATGACCAGGTATTCGGCGAAAGCACCCGCCCGGTTCACCCCCACGCCCACCGTGTTGCGGCATAGGTGCGTTTTTCCGGCGCGGCAGTTCCGGCAATGGCCGCAGGTTATATGCCCCTCGCCGGAAACGCGGTCACCGATGGCATAACCGCGCACCTCTTTGCCAACGGCCACGATTTCACCGGAATATTCGTGCCCTATGACCAGCGGGGTCAGAATCGTTTTTTGGGACCATTCATCCCAGTTGTAAATATGTACATCCGTGCCGCAGATGGCGGTTTTGCGGATTTTTATCTTGATATCGTTGTGCCCCGGCTCCGGCTCGGGCACGTCGGTCATCCAGAGGCCTTCTTCCGGCTTAAGCTTCACTAGGGCTTTCAAAGTCTCTCCTTTGGGGTGATCACACCTAGCCCGCGGCCGATGCTGGTGAACGCGCCTATGGCCTTTTCCAGTTGTTCAGTCGTGTGTCCGGCGGACATCTGGGTGCGTATGCGCGCCTGGCCCTTGGGCACCACGGGGTAAAAAAAGCCTGTCACATAAATACCTTCCGCCAGAAGGTGGTTGGCGAACTCCTGCGCGAGCCTGGCCTCACCGAGCATCACCGGAATAATGGCATGATCCGCCCCCGCCAGGGTGAAACCGGCGGCTGTCATTTCCCGGCGGAAGAGCCGCGCATTTTCCCACAGGCGTTCACGCAGGGCGTCCCCTTGCCGCAGAATCTCCAATACCTTTATCGACGCCGCCACGATGGGCGGGGCCAGGGAATTGGAAAAGAGATAGGGGCGGGAGCGTTGCCTTAAAAGGTCGATCACTTCCCGGCGGGCGGCAGTGTAACCCCCGGAGGCCCCCCCCAGGGCCTTGCCCAGAGTGCCGGTGAGGATATCCACGCGGCCCATGACCCCGCAGTATTCAGGCGTGCCCCGGCCCTGCGCCCCGACCAGGCCCACGGCGTGGGAATCGTCAACGAACACCAAGGCGTCATACGCCTGGGCCAGGTCGCAGATGCCTTCAAGGTTTGCGATCACGCCGTCCATGGAAAAAACGCCGTCCGTGGCGATCATTATGTGCCGGGCGCCTTCAGCCCGCGCCTCGGAAAGCCGCGCCTTCAATTCTGTCAGGTTATTGTTGGCGTAGCGGTATCTCTTGGCCTTGCACAGCCTGACGCCGTCAATGATGGAGGCGTGGTTCAGCGCATCGGAGACGATGGCGTCTTCCTCGTCCAGCAGGCATTCGAACAGGCCGCCGTTGGCGTCAAAGCAGGAACTATAAAGGATGGCGTCTTCCATACCAAGAAACGCCGCGATGTCCCTCTCCAGTTGTTTGTGGGGCTCCTGCGTCCCGCAGATGAAGCGTACGGAGGCCATACCGAATCCGTAACGATCCAGGCCCCGCTTGGCGGCCTCTATCAGTTCCGGGCTGTTGGCCAGGCCCAGGTAGTTGTTCGCGCAGAAGTTGATCACCTCTTCGCCCGTCTGCACGCGTATTTCCGCCTGCTGGGCCGAGGTGATGACCCTTTCCTCCTTATACAGGCCTTCTGCCCGTATGTTCTCCAGTTGCCCGGAAAGCCGCTTGTAAAATTTCTCCGGCATGGTCCGCTCCTTGGTCACCCGCCCCCGGCCGATTGAAAGCCAGTATAACACGCTCCAGAGGCTTCAGCCAAGTGGGCTTGAGGCTCCCCACACCAGGTAAGGAGCCGGATTTGCTTTTTTTGGACAATGGATGTATAATATTAATTTACCCCTACTGCCAGGGGTAGATTATTCTATTTCAAATTTGAAAGGAGCGTTCGATTCTATGGCCACTCACCGCGAACCCCGGTTCAAACTCTGCCGCCGCTTGGGGATCAATATTTACGGCCACCCCAAGGCCCTCAAAAGAGGAGAAGGCAAGAACATGAGGGGCGGCCGTAAGACATCAGAATATGGCCTCCAACTCATGGAAAAACAGAAGGTCAAGGCTTATTACGGCGTCATGGAACGCCAGTTCCTGCGCTATGTGAAGGCCAGCCAGAAAAGCCCGGAGATGACCGGCGTGGCCCTTCTGAAAGCCTTGGAGTGCCGCCTGGACAACCTGGTTTACCGCCTGGGTTTCGCCCGGTCCATCCGCCAGGCCCGCCAGATGGTCACCCATCGCCACATCCTGGTCAACGGGGCCCGGGTGAACATCCCCTCTTACGGGGTCAAGGTCGGCGATGAAATAGCCCTGCGCGAGGCCTCCCGTAAAAATGAGATCGTCGCCCAGTATTTTCAGGAATCGGCCGTCTTCAACGTGCCCTACCTGGAAAAACGGCCGGAGCAGTTCAGCGGACGCCTCGCACGGTTGCCGGAGCGCAATGAGATACCCATAGACGCCAACGAACGCCTTATAGTGGAATACTATTCGAAGTAATCAGGGTAGCGCCCTGCCGCCCCAATCGAAACCTCCTGCCATTCTATTCAAGGGCGGGAGGTTTTTTGTCCCGGATCGGGCTTGGCCATAGTCACGGCCGGTGTTATAATTACCTCGAATTAGAGTCTTGACGTTGAGTAGCCAATTGGCTACAATGGGTTTGATAGGGGGCAATCCAATGAAAATCAGCAGATTCAGCGCGGCGGAATATCTCGACAGTGAAGAAGCCATCGCCGAATTTCTGGCCGCGGCCATGGAAGACTACGAGCCGGACGTGTTCCTGGCCTGCCTGGCCGAAGTGGCCAAGGCCCGCGGCATGGCCCAGTTGGCCGAAGCGGCTGGACTCAACCGAGAAAGCCTCTATAAGACCCTTGCCCCTGGAGCCAAGCCGCGGTTTGATACCATAATGAAGATCACCAAGGCTCTGGGCGTTCCCTTGGCCCCCAGAACGGCTTCTCCGTCCGAGGCGGGGTAATGCCCAGCTCGCCCATACATCCGGGAGAAATATTAAAAGATGAGTTGGAGACCCTGAATCTGAGCGCGGCGGAACTGGCCCGGGCTATCAAGGTTCCGGCCAACCGCATCAGCCAAATCGTGGCCGGGAAAAGAAACATCTCAGCCGATACCGCCCTTCGTTTGGGAAAACTCTTAGGCACTGGACCAAGATTTTGGTTGAACCTGCAAGCCGCGCATGAGCTGGATTTGGTTCAACAGAACGGCGGGCCCGACTTGGCGGGTATTGTTCCTTTAGTTTGAAAGTGAATGGCATGGAGGTGGAGTATGGCCCGGGTCGGCCTTATCATGGGCAGTGATTCGGATTGGCCGGTCCTGGAGTCGGGCTACCGGCTTCTGGGTGAGTTGGGCCTTGAGGCGGAAGTCCTGGTGGCCTCGGCCCATCGCACTCCGGACGAAGTGCGCCGTTTCGCCGAAGGGGCCGCGGAGCGGGGTTTTTGCGCCATCATCGCCGTGGCCGGGTTGGCCGCCCACCTGCCCGGGGTGGTGGCCTCCTTCACCACCCTCCCTGTTATCGGGGTGCCGGTGAGCGGCTCGGCCTTGAGCGGCCTGGACGCCCTCTTGAGCATAGTCCAGATGCCGCCCGGCATTCCCGTGGCCGCCATGACCGTGGACGGGAGCCGGAACGCGGCCCTCTTCGCCGCGGCCATTGCGGCCCTCGGCGACCCGGAAGTGGCTGCCAAGCTGGCCGGGTTCCGCCAAAAGCAGGCCGAAGGGGTCCGGGCTAAAAACCTGGCCCTTCAGGACAAGCTGGGGAAGCGCTGATTAATGGGCTTTTTGTTGGTCATGCTGGCGGTTCTGGCGGCCGGGCCGATCGGGGCGGCCGACAGCGGTCTGAGCGTTCAACTGGGGCCGGTGAACCTCCGGCTCATCGAGCCCGCCGGCCTCATCCCCATCGACGGGCTGGACCCGAACGTGGATGAGCTTCTGGCCGGACTCCAGGCCCCGGGGGTCGAGATATTGGCCGTTTACGCGGAACCGAGGTCCTGGAACGATTATAAAAAAGGGGTCAACCGGGAGGGTCCCCGGGTTTCCCTGGATTTTTACGCCTATATAGCCACGCCGACCTCCCTGCCGTCTGAGGAACGGATCACCCTCCGGGATTTCGAGCGGTTCAAGGAACTGACCCTGCGCTACGGCGGGGAGATGAAGGTCCTGGACGACCAGCCGCGCTATTTGACCTACGAAGTCGCTTCGTCCCGGTTGGGAGACAGCGGCCGGGAGGTGCGGTCCGACCAGATAACCACGCTGATCCTGGTCGAGGGCAAGGTCCTGGCCCTCAACACTTTCAGCAATGACCTCAACCGGGTACCCAGCCAGTTCCGGCCCAGCGCCCTGGGCTGGCGGGACGCCTATTGGAAACTGACTCAACCTTAAATAATATAAAGCCGGAGAAGCCATGACCTCACAAAACGCCCCCTGGCGGGAACACGGCCTGATTGAAGAGGAATACCGCCTCATTGTAAGCCTGATGGAGCGGGAGCCCAACGAGATGGAACTGGCCCTCTTCGGGGTCATGTGGTCGGAACATTGCAGCTACAAAAATTCCAAGGCCCAGTTGAAAAAACTTCCCACCGCCGGGCCCCAGGTCCTCCAGGGGCCAGGGGAGAACGCCGGGGTAGTGGACGTGGGTGACGGCTGGGGCGCGGCTTTCAAGATTGAGAGCCACAACCACCCCTCGGCCATTGAACCTTATCATGGCGCGGCCACCGGTACCGGCGGCATTGTCCGCGACATCTTCGCCATGGGCGCCCGGCCCATCGCCGCCCTGGACAGTCTGCGCTTCGGCGCCCTGGACAACGACCGCACCCGTCACCTGCTCCACGGGGCGGTGGCCGGCCTGGCCGACTACGGCAACCGCCTGGGCCTCTCCACTGTGGGCGGCGAGGTTTACTTCCACCCCTCCTACCAGGGAAACCCCCTGGTGGTGGCCATGGCCGTGGGTTTGGTGAAAACGGACCGGATCTTCCGGGGCGCGGCCGCCGGGGTCGGCAACGTGGTCATGGTGGTCGGGGCCCGCACGGGCCGCGACGGCGTCAAGGGGGCCAGTTTCGCCTCCGAGGAAATCAAAGGCCCCGACACTAAACCCCAGGTGCCGGCCGGCGACCCCTACCTGGAAAAATTTCTCCTGGAAGCCACCTTGGAGGCTCTGGATCGGAATTTGGTGGTCGGGCTTCAGGACCTGGGCGCGGCCGGCCTGACTTCTTCAGGCTCGGAAATGGCCGGCCGAGCCGGCAACGGCCTCTATATTGACATTGATAAAGTCCCCTTGGCTGAGGCGCTGGCCCCCTGGGAGATCATGCTCTCGGAATCCCAGGAGCGGATGCTCCTGGTGGTCGAGCCGGGCCAGGTGCCGGAAATCCAAAAAATATTCGACAAGTGGGGCCTTCCCGCCGCGGCCATCGGCGAAGTCACCGGCGACGGCTTCTTCACCGTCCGCCAAGGCCAGGAGGTGCTGGCCCGGGTTCAGGCCGGACTTTTGACCGACCGGGCCCCGGTCAACATCCGCCCCAGCCGGGAACCGGCTTATTTTCAGGAGTTGAAGAAGGCCGATTTCCAGGCCGTGCGGGAATACGGCGACTGGGGCGGGCTCCTAAGGCGCCTTTTGGCCTCGCCCAACCTGTCTTCCCGGCGCTGGGTCTATGAAAAATTTGATCATACGCTCAATACCGTCATCAGTCCCGGCGGCGATGCGGCGGTGCTGCGCCTCCCTTCCTCTCCCCGGGGCCTGGCCCTGACCTGCGACTGCAACAGCCGTTACGTCTATCTCAACCCCCGCCTGGGCGGGGCCATCGCCGTGGCCGAGGCGGCCCGCAACCTGGCCGTGACCGGGGCCCGGCCCCTGGCCCTGACCAACTGCCTGAATTTCGGGAGCCCCGAGAACCCCGAAATCTACTGGCAGTTCGTCCAGGCCACTGACGGGCTGGCCGAGGCCGCCCTGGCCCTGGACACCCCGGTGACCGGGGGCAATGTCAGCTTCTACAACGAATACAACGGCCGCGCCATCTTCCCCACCCCCACCATCGGCATGGTCGGCTTACTCGACGACCTGGATGACCGGGTGACCGCGAATTTCAAGGCCCCCGGGGACCTGGTCTTTCTGGTGGGCGAGACCCGGGAGGAACTGGGGGCCAGCGAGGTCCACCACCTCTTGACCGGCCGCGACGAGGGCGAAGTGCCCGCCCTGGATTTGGGCGCGGCCCGGCAGCTCAATGATTTTCTGGTCCAAGCGGCCAAGCAACGGCTCTTGCGATCAGCCCACGATTGTGCCGAAGGCGGCTTAGCCGTGGCCCTGGCCGAATCGGCCCTGGCCGGGGGCTTAGGGGTCGAGTTGGAGTTCGATCTGGGGCTCAGTCCGGCCGCGACCCTGTTCGGGGAGAGCCAGTCCCGGGCGGTCCTGTCGGCCCGGGCCGAACAGGCCGAAGAACTGGCCGGCCTGGCCCGGCGCTTTGAACTGCCCCTGACCCGGCTGGGCCGGGTGGGCGGGCCGGATTTCCGCCTCAAGGCCGGGGGGGCCGCCCTGGACGTTCCTTTGGTCGAACTGGCCCGGTCACACCAGGACAGTCTGGCCTCCCAGGCGGCCCTGAACGCCGGGGGCGTAAAATGTTAGATTGGAGAGAGGAATGCGGCCTGGTGGGCCTGTTAGCGCCGGGGGAACCGGTGGCCGATCTGGCCTATCTGGCCCTATTCGCCTTGCAGCACCGGGGCCAGGAGGGGGCGGGTCTGGCCGTGACCAACGGCCTTGACCTGGACGCGGCCAAGGGCCCGGGCCTGATGAGCGAGGCTTTCCGTGAACGCCGGCCGAACTTGCCCGGCCACGCGGCCCTGGGGCATGTGCGCTATTCCACCTCCGGGGCCAATGTCTATTCCAATTTACAGCCGGTTTTCGCCTATTACTCCGGCGGCTTTCTCTGCCTGGCCCACAACGGCAACCTGGTCAATGCCCGGGCGCTCCGGGCCGGGCTGGAACGGAACGGGTGCATCTTCCAGACTTCCACGGACAGCGAAATCATGCTCAACCTCATCGCCCGTTCGCCGGCCGAAACCCTGGAAGACAAGCTCATCGACTCTCTGGCCCGGGTGGAGGGGGCCTTCAGCCTGGTGCTGATGACCGGCCGGTCCCTGGTCGGGGTCCGTGACCCCCGCGGCTTCCGGCCCCTCTGCCTGGGGTCTCTCAAGGGCGGCTATGTGCTGGCCTCGGAAAGCTGCGCCCTGGACGCCATAGGGGCTGACTTCATCCGGGACGTGGCCCCGGGCGAAATGGTGATGATAGACCAGGGCGGCTTAAGATCGCGGCCCCTTGGCGGGCCGCCGGTCCGGCGCTCGGCCTGCGTTTTTGAATACGTCTATTTCGCCCGGCCCGACAGCGTTCTGGACGGCCTGTCCGTCTGGCAGGCCCGTTACGAAATGGGCCGCCGCCTGGCCCGGGAATTCAAGGTCGATGCCGACTGGGTGGTCCCGGTGCCGGACACCGGCATCAGCGCGGCCCTGGGCTTCAGCGCCGAAAGCGGCCTCTCGTATCGCGAGGGCCTCATCAAGAACCGCTATGTGGGGCGGACCTTCATCCTGCCCGACCAGGCCCGGCGCCAGGTGGCCGTGGACATGAAGCTCAACACGGTCCGGGCCAACCTAGAGGGCCGGCGGGTGGTGCTGGTGGATGATTCCCTGGTGCGCGGCACGACCAGCGCCCAACTGGTCGCCAGGCTGCGCCGGGCCGGGGCCCGGGAAGTCCACTTCTGCCTGTCCTCGCCCCCCATCACCCACCCCTGCTGCTACGGCGTGGAGACCACCAGCCGTCGGGAACTGGCGGCCGCGGTCAAGAGCGTGGAGGAGATCCGGGACTTCCTGGGGGCTGACAGCCTCCACTACCTGTCCTGGGCCGGGCTCCTGGAGGCGGTGGGCGACCCGGGAGGGGAGCGCATGTGCACCGCCTGCTTCAGCGGCGAATACCCCACGCCCACCTACGAGGCCTTCGGCGATGAAGGATGACGCCCTGACCGGCCGGTCCTGGTCCTACCGTGACAGCGGGGTTGACATCGACGCCGGCAATCTGGCCGTGGAAAAAATGAGGGCCGCTGTCCGGGCCACCTACCGCCCCGAGGTGCTGGGAGACTTGGGCGGTTTCGGCGGCCTCTTCGCCCTTACGCCCGGGCGCTACCGGGCCCCGGTGCTGGTGGCCGGGACCGATGGAGTGGGCACCAAGCTCAAGATCGCTTTTCTCATGGATTGCCACGGGACCATCGGCCAGGACCTGGTGGCCATGTGCGTAAACGATGTGCTGGCCCAAGGGGCCGAGCCTCTCTTCTTTCTGGACTACCTGGCCACGGGCCGCCTGGACCCGGACCGGGTAGCCACAGTGGTGGGCGGGGTGGCCGCGGCCTGCCGGGAGGCCGGCTGCGCCCTCATCGGCGGCGAGACGGCGGAAATGGCCGGCTTCTACCCGGAGGGGGAATACGACCTGGCCGGCTTCTGCGTGGGCGTGGCCGAGCGGGACCGGCTTTTGCCCGCCCCGGACCTGGCCGCCGGCGACCTGGTGCTGGGCCTGGCCTCCAGCGGCCTCCACTCCAACGGCTTCAGCCTGGTCCGCAAAATATGCTTCGAGCACATGAAGTTCAAGGTGGACGACTATATCGGGGAACTTGGCCGCCCCCTGGGGGAGGAACTGCTCCAGCCGACCCGCCTGTATCCCCGGCTGGTGCTGCCCCTCCTGGAGCGTTTCCGCCTCAAGGCCCTGGTCCATATCACCGGGGGCGGGTTCCGGGAAAACCTGCCCCGGGTCCTGCCCGAGGGCCTGGGCCTGGTGATCGACCCTTCGGCCTGGGAGGTTCCGTTGATTTTCCGCCTCATCCAGACCTGGGGCCGGGTTCCCGAGGCCGAGATGTTCCGCGTTTTCAACATGGGCATTGGCCTGGCCCTGGTGGCGGCCCGGGACGAGGCCGAGGCCGTGGCCCAAGCCCTGGCCGAGGCCGGGGAAAAAGTCATCCGCCTGGGCCGTCTGGAAGTAGGCCCGCGGGAGGTCCGCATTGACAGCCAATAAAAAGCTCGGATTTTTGGTCAGCGGCCGAGGCAGCAATATGGCCGCCGTGCTGGAGGAGATCGCGGCCGGCCGGCTGGCGGCCGAAGCCCGGGTGGTCATAAGCGATAACCCCGAAGCCCCGGCCCTGGCCCTGGCGGCCGGCCGGGGCCTGCCCGCCGTGGTCATTGAGCGGAAAGACTTTCCCGGGCGCCCGGAGTTTGAGGAAGCCCTGGTCCGGATTCTGAAGGAACATGGGGTGGGCCTGGTGGTCCTGGCCGGGTTCATGCGCCTGGTGGGGCCGACCCTCCTTAGGGCCTTTCCCGCCATCAATATCCACCCTTCGCTCCTGCCGGCCTTTCCCGGCCTGGAGGCCCAGAGACAGGCCCTGGAACACGGGGTCAGGATAGCGGGCTGCACGGTTCATCATGTCAATGAAGTCATGGACGGCGGCCGCATCATTGCCCAGGCCGCGGTGCCGGTGGAGCCGGATGACACGGTCGAGAGCTTAAGCGCGCGCATCCTGGCCCAGGAGCATCGGCTTTTGTCCCGGGCCATAGGAGAATTGATATGCGTGTAAAAAACAGTATTCCCCTGAGCGAGCGTTTGAATATCCTGGTGGTGGGTTCCGGAGCCCGGGAGCACGCCCTGGCCTGGAAACTGGCCCAAAGTCCCCGGGCGGACGTGGTCAGGGTGGTCCCAGGCAACGCCGGGCTGCCCTTTGATACAGTCCCTCTGCCGGTCACGGACCATGACGGGCTGATCGCCTACGCCAAGGCCGAAAACATGGGCCTGGTGGTCGTCGGCCCGGAAGACCCTCTGGCCGCGGGCCTGGCCGACAAGATGGAAGCGGCGGGCCTGAAGGTCTTCGGCCCCAAGGCCGCGGCGGCCCGCCTGGAAAGCTCCAAGGTCTTCGCCAAGCAGTTCATGGCCCGCCACGGCATCCCCACCGCCGCCTTCCGCGTCTTTTCCTCTTCAGACGAAGCCTGCGTCTATCTGGAAGAAAAGCCCGAAGGCCCTATCGTGGTCAAGGCTGCGGGCCTGGCCGCGGGCAAGGGCGTCATAATGGCCGTGGACCTGGCCGAGGCCGCCGGAGCGGTGCGGGCCATCATGGATGGAGGCCGCTTCGGCGAAGCCGGGCGGGAGGTGGTAATAGAGGATTTCATAGAGGGCGAGGAAGTGAGCGTCCTGGCCTTCAGCGACGGCCGGGTCCTCCGGTCCATGCCGGCAGTGCAGGACCACAAGCGCCTGGGCGAAGGCGACACCGGCCCCAACACCGGCGGCATGGGCGCCTACTGCCCCGTGGCCGTTTACACGCCGGAGGTGGCCGCCTTGGTGGAAGAAACCATCATAAAGCCCACCCTGGCGGGCCTGGCCGCCGACGGCCTGGATTTTCGCGGCTGCCTCTATTTCGGCCTTATGCTGCCGGCCCCGGGTTCGGGCTATGAGGGGCCCCAGGTGGTGGAATACAACGCCCGCTTCGGCGACCCTGAGACCCAGGTGCTGATGCCGCTTTTGAAATCCGACCTGGTGGACATCCTCTTGCGCTGCGTTGAAGGCCGCCTGGAGGGAGCGAAGATCGAATGGCGGGATGAGAACTGCGCCTGCGTGGTCATCGCCTCCGGCGGCTACCCCGGAGAATACCGCACCGGGCTGGTCGTGACTGAAAAAGTTCCCGTTCCTCCCGGCGCCTCCCTGGCCTTCCACGCCGGCACGGCTTTGGACGAGAGCCGGCAGGTGGTCACCACCGGCGGCCGGGTCATGAGCATCGCGGCCCGGGCCCTGACCTTGGAAAGGGCCCTGGCCAAGGTCTATGACCGGGTAGAGACCATTAACTTCGAAGGGGCCTATTACCGCCGCGATATCGGGTACCGGGAACTGGCCCGGCAGGGTGGGAAATAATCTTTCGAATAAGAGCGACATTCAGTAGCCGGGTCTATAGTGGGATGTCCCGGGCGGGGAGGTCCCGCATTTTTTTGGAGGAAGGCCCATGTATGTAAATGGGGAGCAAGTGCCCCTGCCCAAGGAAATTTCGCTCTACGAATTTCTGGAAAAAGAAGGCTATGATCCGCGGAAAGTGGCGGTTGAAAAAAGCGGACGCGTCATACCCCGGAAATCCTATGCCACGGAAATGCTTGCTGAGGATGACAAACTTGAGATCGTCTGGTTTGTGGGCGGAGGCTGAAGTCGTGCCCGCCGAAGATGACCTGGAAAAGGCCCTGACCGCCCGCAATGTTCCGGGTATTCGGGAGGATCTGAAAAGCGGCCGGGTGGCCATAGCCGGATTGGGGGGCTTAGGCTCGAATATCGCCGTAATGCTGGCCAGGATCGGGGTGGGCCGGCTGCTCCTGGTGGATCATGATATGGTGGAGCCGGGTAATTTGAACCGGCAGTATTACGATTTGACCCATTTGGGGATGCTGAAAACCGAGGCGCTTAAAAGCCAGGTTTACAAAATAAACCCGTTTGTTGAAACAGAAACCCGGGCCGTAAAGGTGACCGGGGACAACGCTTGGGAAATTTTCGAGGATTGGCCGATCATTTGCGAGGCCTTTGACAATGAGCTGGACAAGGCCGCTCTCGTCAATACCCTCTTGGAAAAAGGCGGAAAGAAGATCGTCGCCGCTTCGGGCCTGGCCGGTTTTGACAGCGCCAATAAGATAAAAACCAGGCGGATGTTCAAGGATTTATACGTGTGCGGCGATTTTGAACCGCCCGCCCGGGAAGGCGCCGGTTTCATGGCCCCTCGAGTGGGGATTTGCGCGGGCCATCAGGCCAACATGGTGCTGAGGCTTTTGCTGGACCTGGAGAAGGAATAAGGGAGAAGGAGCCGGAAGGCGATGAACGACGCTTTGATTATCGGGCCTAAAGAGTTTCAGTCCCGGTTTATTTTGGGTTCGGGCAAGTTTTCTCTGGAGATGACCAAGGTGGTCATAGACAGCGGCGGCGTGGAAATGGCCACGCTGGCTCTCAGGCGGGCCAATGCCGGCGGGAAAGAGAATATCCTGGATTACATCCCTAAGGGCGTAACGCTTTTACCGAACACTTCCGGGGCCAGAAACGCCGAGGAGGCGGTGCGTATCGCCCGGCTGGCCCGCGAACTCGGCTGCGGTGATTTTGTGAAGATCGAAGTGATAAACGACTCGAAATATCTCCTGCCGGATAATTATGAAACCATAAAGGCGACTGAAGTTTTGGCCGAAGAGGGATTCGTTGTCCTGCCCTATATGTATCCCGATTTAATAGCGGCCAGGCGTTTGGCCCTGGCCGGGGCCGCGGCGGTCATGCCCCTGGGCGCACCTATCGGCAGCAATAAAGGGCTTCTGACCAGGGATTTCATTAAAATTCTGGTGGATGAAATAGACTTGCCCATCATTGTTGACGCCGGCCTGGGCCGGCCCTCCCAGGCTTGTGAAGCCATGGAACTGGGCGTGGCCGCGGTCATGGCCAATACGGCCATCGCGACCGCCAATGACCTGGGCCTGATGGCCGGCGCCTTCAAGCTGGCCGTGGAAGCGGGCCGAAAAGCCTGGCTGGCGGGCCTGGGCCGGGTCCTGGAATATGAGGCGGAAGCCTCAAGTCCCTTGACAGGTTTTCTGGAGGATTAGAAATGGCGGCGGCCATAGCGAAATTTGACCATGAACGATATTTCGACTACATGGAAACCGCCGAATCCGATATATTGGAAAAAGTGTTAAGGCGGACCAGGGGATACGATTATGGAAAATATAAGGCCGAGGATGTCAAAAAAGCCCTCCGTAAAGAAACCTTGACCTTTCACGATTACGGCGCGATTTTGTCCCCGGCCGCGGAAAGTCTTTTGGAGGAGATCGCCGTAAGGGCCAAGCGGGAAACGAGAAAGCACTTCGGCAACGGGGTCAGCTTATATACGCCGTTATATATTTCAAATTATTGTGATAACCATTGCCCCTACTGCGGGTTTAACCGAAAAAACAAAATCAACAGAGGCAGGCTGTCTTATGAGGAAATTGAAAGTGAGCTGAAAGCCATTGCCCAGACTGGGTTGAAGGAAATCCTGCTACTGACCGGGGAATCACGAACAAAATCAAATGTTGAATATATCGGTGAAACCGTAAAGCTCGCCCGAAGATATTTTTCCACAATCGGCATTGAAGTTTACCCTTTGAATACCGATGAATATGCTTATATTCACCGGTGCGGCGCCGATTTTACAAGCCTGTATCAGGAAACTTATGATCCGGAAGTATATGAAAAGCATCACTTGAGCGGGCCGAAGCGGGTGTATTCCTACCGCTTTCACGCGCCGGAGCGGGCTGTAAAGGCAGGCTTAAGAGGCGTCAGCTTCGGTTCGCTTTTGGGTTTGGGCGATTTCCGCAAGGATGCTTTTTCGACCGGCCTCCACGCCTGTTACCTGCAGCGGAAATATCCCGAGGCGGAAATATCTTTTTCCGTTCCCAGAATACGGACCTATATAAACAATGCTGAAATCAGCCCCCACAGGGTTCGGGAAAAACAGCTTCTGCAGGTCTTGCTGGCCTTTAGGATCTTTATGCCCTTTGCCTCCATTGCCATTTCGACCCGGGAGCGGGCGGGGTTCCGGGATAACATAATAGGTCTGGCGGCCAATAAAATCTCAGCGGGGGTAAAGGTGGGAGTCGGCGGGCGTGAAATCGAAAAGAAAGGTGACGAGCAGTTTGAGATAGCCGACGCCCGGGAGGTCTCCCAGGTTCACGCGATGATACTTGAAAAAGGGCTTCAGCCTGTTTATACCGATTATATAAGATTGACCTGAAATGAAAAAACCGGACTTGACCTTGTATTTTGTCACCGACAGTACAGGCCGGGCCGAAGAGGATTTTTTGGAAATCGTAAGACAAGCCTGCTCCGGGGGCGTGACCCTGGTCCAGTTGCGGGAAAAAGACAAAAGCGGCTTGGAATACCTGAATCTGGCCGAAAAAGTCAAACAAATAACCGACCAATATGAAATTCCCCTGATCATAGACGACAGGGTTGACATTGCCCTGGCCGTGGACGCGGCCGGGGTTCATGTGGGCCAAAATGATCTGCCTGTTCAGGTGGCCCGCAGGTTGCTCGGTGAAAATAAAATAATCGGGGCCACGGCCAAAACAGTCGTTCAGGCGAAGAAAGCGCAAGAAGAGGGCGCGGATTATCTTGGCGTCGGAGCCATTTACCCTACGACCACTAAAGTGGTCACGGTCATTACCGAGGTTTCGACCCTAAATGAGATCGCCCTTCAGACGAATATGCCGGTGGTGGCTATCGGCGGACTCACGGCTTCCAATATGCATGTGTTATATGACAGCCTGGCCGAGGGCCTGGCCGTGGTCTCCGCCCTTATGGAAAGCGAAAATCCGGGCGAGACGGCCAGAGCCTTAAAAAGACAGGTTTTGAATAACTTTAAGGTGCCGCGGGCGCTTCAACTGTGAATTATTTCCGTGAGCCGAGATAGCGGGCCTGGTAGTTGAAGATCATGGTGAGGTCCAACTGGCTGAAGGCGGCCAGTTCCGGGGGGAAGGGCGGAAAGGGCGCGGCCGACCGCAGGGCTTCCAGGCCGGCGTGGTCTAAAATGGCGTTGCCGGTGCTTTCGTCCACCACGAAACGGATCAGGTTTCCGTCGCGGCCGACGGTGAAGTTCACCACCAAACGGCCGGGGTGGAAATTGATCCGGGCTTCCGGCGGCACCAGCCATTTGGCGCCCACCGCCCCGCGGACCGCGGTGTTGTAGGATTTGAAACGGGGGGCTTCCGATTCCACTGTCACCGGCGGCGAGGGGTTGGGCTCATTGATCGGCTCAAGCAGGGCCTGGGTGATTTCCAGGGCCTCGGGTAGGGCGGCTTCGGGCGCGGCCGCCGGTGGTTCCGCCATCGGCTGTTCCGCCGCCGTCGATTCAGAGGCCGCCTCCGGCCTCTCTTCTTCTTCCAAGGTCAGCACTATTTCCAGGGGCGCCGGCGGGGCCGGCAGTTCCAGCCGGAAGAGGCCGGGGGTCTCGCCGGCCGTGGCCTCCCAGGCGGCGAAGAAGACCAGGTGCAGCCAGGCCGAAATCAGAAGACACAACAGGAGCATACCCGCCTCGCGCGGCAGGTCCAGGGCTTCCCGTTCCGTAATCAGGCTGAACCGGAGGGCGGTCATGGCTTTTTCACCCAGTAGTCATCCCGGCGTTCAAACCACCACCTCTCCGGGTCGGTCTTGACTATTTCTTCAAAGAGGGTCCGGCCTTCCGGGGTCTGGAGTCGTTTTTGGGCATAGTGGAGCCAGTCCCGGGCCTGGGCGCTGCCCAGGGTGTGGAGGCGCCTGAGTTCCAGGACCATGTCCAACTGGTCGGCGTCGGCGGCCAGTTGGGCCTCCAGGGTTTCGCCGGCCCGCCATTCCCGCCAATTTTCCATGAGTTCCGGGCCGAAGGGAAGGCCGCTTAAGGCGTCGGTCATGGCCCGGCCCTCGTCCGCCTCGGTGTAGCGTTTATTCATGTAATTGAGGTCGCCCGTGCGGGCTTCGGCCAAATCGTGAAAGAGGGCCAGCTTCAAAGTGCGCATGAGGTCGGCTTGGCCGTTTAAGCGGACCAGGGCGAAGGCCAGCACGGCCACGCCGAAGCTGTGTTCGGCCACCGTCTCCGAGCCGTGGCCCAGGAACTGGTAGCCGGTTCTGGGTGTGCGTTTGAGCATCAGGGCTTCAAAGAGGAAATCCGCCAGCCGGCCCGGTCCGTCGTGGGTCACAGGGGGCCTCCGTTCTTCCGGGGCCGAGGGGCTTCGCCCCGTTTCTTTAAGGCTTTAGCTAGGAAGCGGCCGGTGTGGGAGGCCTTGTTCCGGACCACCTCCTCGGGCGGGCCGGCGGCGATTATCTCCCCCCCGCCGTCACCGCCTTCCGGCCCCAGGTCGATTAGGTAATCGGCGCACTTGATGACGTCGAGATTATGTTCAATGACGATGACCGTGTTGCCCTGGTCCACCAGGCGCTGGAGAACCTCCAGGAGCTTCTTGATATCCTCGAAGTGCAGCCCGGTGGTTGGTTCGTCGAGGATATAGACCGTGCGGCCCGTGGCCCGGCGGCTGAGTTCCTTGGACAGCTTGATGCGCTGGGCCTCGCCCCCCGACAGGGTGGTGGCCGGCTGGCCCAGGCGGATATAGCCCAGGCCCACATCTTCCAGGGTGACCAGTTTTTCGCGGATGGCCGGGACGTTTTCAAAGAACCGCACGGCCCTCTCTACGGTCATGTCCAGGACGTCGGCGATGGAGGAGTCGCGGTATTTTATTTCCAGGGTGTCGCGGTTGTAGCGCCGGCCCTGGCAGGCTTCGCATTTGACGTAAACATCGGGCAGAAAGTGCATCTCGATTTTTATGATGCCGTCGCCTTCGCATTTTTCACAGCGGCCGCCCTTGACATTGAAGGAAAAGCGGCCCGGGGCGTAGCCCCTGGCCCGGGCTTCCGGCAGGCGGGAGAACAGGTCCCGAATGGGGGTGAAGAGGCCTGTGTAGGTGGCCGGGTTGGAGCGCGGGGTGCGGCCGATGGGGCTTTGGTCGATGTCGATGACCTTGTCCACCAGTTCCAGGCCGGCCAGGCTGTCGGCCTCCCCGGCTCTCTGGCGGGTGCGGTAGAGTTTCTGGGCCAGGGCCTTGTAGAGGGTCTCCAGGACCAAGGTGGATTTGCCGCTGCCCGAAACCCCGGTGACGCAGGTGAAGAGGCCGATGGGGAAGCCGGCGGTCACGTTTTTGAGGTTGTGGCTTCTGGCCCCTTTGACTTCCAGGAAGCCGGAGTCTGGCTTTCGGCGGCGGGCCGGCATTTCAATGGCCCTACGGCCCGAGAGGTAGAGCCCGGTCAGGGATTTTTCATTCTTGAGAAGTTCCGTTGGCGGGCCCGAGAAGATGAGCCGGCCCCCGCCTTCCCCGGCCCCCGGGCCCAGGTCCAGCACATGGTCGGCGGACAAAATGGTTTCGGCGTCGTGTTCCACCACCAAGACGGTGTTGCCCAGGTCGCGCATCTTCTTCAGCGTGGTCAGGAGCTTTTCGTTGTCCCGCTGGTGGAGGCCGATGGAGGGCTCGTCCAGGATATACATGACCCCCACCAGGCGCGAGCCGATCTGGGTGGCCAGGCGGATGCGCTGGCTTTCACCGCCGGAAAGGGAGGCCGAGGCCCGGCTGAGGCTCAGGTAGCCCAGGCCGACATCGGTCAGAAAGGACAGGCGCTCCCTTATTTCCTTGATGACCCGCTGGCCTATCTCGGCCTCTTTGGGAGGGAGGCTTAAGGTTTTGAAAAAATCCAGGGCCGCGGCCACGGGCAGGTCGGCGATTTCGTTTAAGCCCCGCCCGGCCACCCGCACGGCCAATGCCTCGGCCCTGAGGCGTCCGCCCTGGCAGGACGGGCAGGGCCGGTGGCTCATGTATTGCTCCAGTTCGTCACGGATGGACTGGGAATCGGTTTCTCGATGGCGGCGTTCCAAGTTCGGCAGGACCCCCTCGAAGGCCCGCCGGTAGAAGTGGCGGCGGTTTTCCTTTTCAAAATAAAAATTGATCTGCTCCCGGCCGCTGCCGTAGAGAACTATCTTCTGTATTTTTTCCGGCAGTTCGTCAAAGGGCTGGTAAAAGTCGAACTTGTAGAATTCGGCCAAAGCCTGGAGCTGGGAGTGGTAATAGCCGCCCAGGCTCTTGGACCAGGGGGCCACGGCCCCTTCCCGGAGGGACAGGGAGGGGTTGGGCACCACCAGGTCGGGGTCGAAAAAGATGTTGGCCCCCAGGCCGTCGCACTGGGGGCAGGCCCCCTGGGGGCTGTTGAAGGAAAAGAGCTGGGGCGTCAGGGGCGGGAAGGACAGGCCGCAATAATCGCAGGCGAACCGCTCGGAGAAAAACAACTCTTCCTTCCGGTCCGGCAAATTGACCACCAGGATGCCCTCGGAAGTCCGGAGGGCCAGTTCCACCGAGTCGGTCAGGCGCTTGGTCAGCCCCTCCTTCATCACCAGGCGGTCCACCACCACTTCGATATCGTGCTTCTTCCTCTTGTCCAGGGTGATTTCCTCGCCGAGGTCGTGGATGACCCCGCCCACCCGCACCCGGACAAAACCGTTTTTGCGGAGCCGCTCAAAAACTTTGGCGTGCTCGCCCTTCCTGGCCCCCACCACCGGGGCCAGGAGGATCATCTTCGTGCCCGGGCTGAGGGCCAGGAGCCGGTCCACGATCTCCACCACGGTCTGGGCCTTGATGGGCCGTCCGCACTTGTGGCAGTTGGGTTCCCCCACCCGGGCGTAGAGAAGGCGCAGATAGTCGTGTATTTCCGTGACCGTGCCCACAGTGGACCGGGGGTTCTTGCTGGTGGTCTTCTGCTCAATGCTGATGGCCGGGGACAGGCCCTCAATGAGATCGACATCGGGCTTGTCCATCTGTTCGAGGAACTGGCGGGCGTAGGCGGACAGGGATTCCACGTAGCGGCGCTGGCCCTCGGCGTAGAGGGTGTCGAAAGCCAGGGAGGATTTGCCCGAGCCTGACAGGCCGGTGATGACGGTCAGGGCGTCGCGGGGAATGTCCACATCGATGCTCTTGAGGTTGTGTTCCCGGGCACCCCGGACGATGATGCGGTCAGCGGTCAATCAACCACCTTCATTCTATGGAACCACCACAGGGCCAGTTCGTAGGAGAGGGGGCCGAAACCGGCGATGGAACCCCGGGCCGCGCCGGCCAGGAGGGAGATTTGGCGGAAATCCTCCCGGGCCGCCGGGTTGGTCAGGTGGACCTCTATCACGGGCTTGTCCGAGGCCAGGACGGCGTCGCGCAGGGCCACCGAGGTGTGGGTGTAGCCCCCGGCGTTGAGGATGGCCCCGTCAGGGGGCGTGCCCCCAGGCGCACCTCTCCGGCCCAGGCTCTGCACGGCCTCCACCAGTTCCCCTTCGTGGTTGGACTGGCAAAAATCCAGTTCCATACCCAGTTCCGAGGCCAGCCCTTCCAGGCGGCGGTTCAGTTCATCCAGGGTCAGGGTCCCGTAGAGGCCCGGCTCCCGGAGGCCCAGAAGGTTGAGGTTGGGGCCGTTGATGACCAGTATTTTCATGGGCTCCCCCCCAAGGTCGGGACCGACTGGTTGATGGCTATGTAGTGGCGGTTGGGCTCCAGGTGGAAATCGGCCAGGGTTATGAGAGCCATGGCCTCGGCCACCGGGGCCAGGCGCGGGGCCAGGCAGGGGTCGTGGCGGCCGGAGGTCGAGATGGTGGTGGGCTGGCCGTCCACCGTGACGCTGCGCTGTTCCCGGGCAATGGAGGGGGTGGGCCGGATATGGAGCCGGGCCACTATGGGCAGGCCCGTGGACAAACCGCCCATGATGCCGCCGTGCCGGTTGGTCACCGGGCCGTCGGGGCCTAAGGGGTCGTTGGCCTCAGAGCCCCTTTGGGCCGACATGATCAGGCCCTCGCCGAACTCCACGGCCCGCACCGCGCCGATGGAAAAAAAGGCCCCGCCCAGGGCGGCCTCAAGCTTGCCGAAGACCGGTTCCCCCCAGCCGGCCGGAACGCCCGTCACCTGCACTTCCACCACCGCGCCCACGGAATCCCCCTCACTCAAGGCTGTTTCCACCTCCTGGTGGGCTTGGGGGGCCAGGGCCCGGTCAGCAAAGCGCAAGGGGTCGGTTTCGGCGAAGTCGGGGTCCGGGTTTTCCGCCCTGATCCGGCCCACAGCCACGGCATAGGCCCGGGCCGTAAGACCCAGGGGCGACAAAAGCTGGCGGGCCACGGCCCCGGCCGCCACCCGGGCCACGGTCTCCCGGCCGCTGGATCGGCCGCCGCCTGGCTGGGGCTTTAGCCCGTATTTGACGAAATAGGGCCAGTCGCTGTGCCCGGGCCGGAACTTGCGGGTCTCGTAATCACGCCCCCGGGCGTCGCGGTTGCGGATCAAAAGGGCCAGGGGCGCGCCATTAGTGCGACCCTCGGCGGCCAGGCCGCTGAGTATTTCCACTTCGTCCGGCTCCTGGCGGGGGCTGACGTATGGTGAAAGGCCGGGCCGCCGGCGTTCTAGGTCGGCCTGGATAGCCTCCCGGGTCAGGCGCAGACCGGCCGGCAGGCCGTCGATGACCACTCCCAGGGCCGGCCCGTGGGATTCGCCAAAAGTCATGATCCTGAAATTACGGCCGAAGACATTGGACATTATTCACCCCAAAACCAAGGCGGCCGCGTCCAGGATTTCATCGGCCGAAACTTCCAGGATGACCGGCCGCTCCACTGCGGCCAGGGCCACGAATCTCAGGCGCCCGCTTCGGATTTTTTTGTCCGCCCGTAAGAGGCGGCGGGCCGCGTCCTCAGGAACCGGGCCCGGCCAGGGCCCGCTCAGGCGAAAGGCTGCGGCCTTAAGGCGGGCCGCCTCTTCGGCCGGGAATCCGGCCCGAGCCCGCGACACTTCCGCGGCCACGGCCAGCCCCAAGGCCACGGCCCGGCCGTGGCTCAGACCGATATGGGCTTCAACCACGTGGCCGTAGGTGTGGCCCAGGTTCAAAACATCCCTAAGGCCCTTCTCCTCCCGGAAATCCCGGGCCACCAAGGCCGCCTTGGCCTTAAATGACCGCCGGGCCACCTCGGCCAGGAGTTCCTGATCCCCTTCCAAAAGATCCTCGGGGCGTTGTTCCACCAGGTCGGCCAGGCCCCGATCGAACAAAAGCCCGGTCTTGTAGGCTTCAACCAGGCCTTCGGCCAGGCGGGCTGGCCCGAGGCTGCGGAAGGAGGCCAGGTCCACCAGGACGCGTTCGGGCAGATAGAAGTGCCCGACCTGGTTCTTGGCCCCGCCGAAGTTGATGGCCGTCTTGCCGCCCACGGCCGCGTCCACCGCACCCAGGAGGGTAGTGGTGACCAGGATGAGCTTAAGTCCGCGCCGGTAAAGGCCGGCGCAGAAGGCCCCCAGGTCGCTGAGGCTCCCCCCGCCCCGCACCACCAGCCAGTCGTCCCGGGCCAGGCCGGCCTCGGCCAGAGTGGTCAAAAGCCTCTGGGCCTCGCTCCAGTTTTTGGCTGCTTCGCCCCGCCGGGCGGTGAAGGCCAGGTTGAAGCCGGGCAGGGCGGCCCGCCAGTCCTCGGCCTCGGCTCGAAAGGCGTGGTCCAGCAATAAGAGCCCTCTGTGCCCCCGGGTCAGGCGCCCGAGGCGTCCGGCCAGGTCGCGGGCCACGATTTCAATGAGGCAGCGGCGGCCTTCGACCTTAAGGATTGTCTGAGGTTCCCGGCCCATTTCAGGTTGACAGCCGGGCCAGATCGGCCTTAAAGCCCGGGTAGGAGATGGAGATGGATTCCTCTCCCAGGACGGGCGTCCGGCCTCCGGCGATATGCCGGGCCAAAAGGAGGGTCATGGCCAGGCGGTGGTCGTGCTTCGAATCCAGGGCTTCCGGCAACGCCAGGGCCGTCGGGCCGGTGATGAACAAGTCGTCTCCCTCCACCCGCACCCGGACCCCCAGGGCCCCCAGTTGGTCATGGATGGCCGCCAGGCGGTCGGTCTCTTTATGTCGCAGTTCCCCCAGGCCCCGGAAGACCGTGGTGCCTTCGGCCAAGGCCGCGGCCAGGGCCAGGATGGGCACCTCGTCCACCAGGGAGGGTATCTCGGTCACCTCCGTGGCCTTGAGCGGGCCCCGGTAGGCCACGGTGACCCGGCCCACGGGTTCCGGCTGGTCCTGGTCCGGCCTTATATTCACCTCGGCCCCCAGGCGTTCCAGCACCCGGAGAAAACCGATGCGGCCCGGGGACAACAGCATGGAGCTGGCCGTGACCCGGCCGCCGGGTTCAAGGGCCGCGGCAGTGAGAAAGAAGGCTGCGGAAGAGGGGTCGGCCGGCACTGTCGCCTCCGGGGGCAGGGTCAGGCGGCTTGGCCGGACATCCAGCCCTTCCGGGCATTGGACCGCCTGACCGCCCCAGGCCCGGACCAGCCTTTCCGTGTGGTCGCGGGTGGGCACGGGCTCAATGATGAGGGAGGGGCTTTCAGCCTTGAGAGTGGCCAGGATGACCGCGCTCTTCAGTTGGGCGCTGCCGGCCTGGTTCACATATTTTATGCCGCGAAGTCCCCCCCCCCCGGTCACGCGCAGGGGCAACCGGCCATCAGTGGTCTCCAGCAGGCCGCCCATGCGTCTTAAGGGTTCAGCCAGGCGCTCCATGGGTCGCCGCCGGAGCTGGGCGTCACCGTCAAAGACATAGACTCCCGGGAGACCTGTGACCAGGCCGGCCAGGAGCCGGGCCGTGGTGCCGGAATTGCCGCAGTCCAGTTCCACCGGCCGGGCGAGGTCGATCTTGACCTTGCCCCCCAGGCCGGTCAGGGTCAGGCGGGTCTCACTCCCCCGGGCCTCGCCCCCCAGGGTCTTGAACAGCCTGAGGCTGGTCTTGACATCATCGCCGTCGGCCAGCCCGGTGACGGTCATTTGGCCTTCGGCCGCAATCGACATCAGGATAAGCCGGTGGCTGATGGATTTATCCCCGGGCGGGGTGAATTCGCCGCAGAGGGGCATGTCACTTAGCCTCATCGCCGGCTTCGGCGGGGAAGATCAGGGAGCCGGCCACGCCCGCGGCCAGAAGGGCCAACACGACCGAAAGTGAGACCAGGGGAGGGATGTGGAAGCCAAAAGCGGCCTGGATCAACATTTTCAGGCCGATGAAGCCTAAAACGGCGATGATGGCCTTGTCCAGGTGGACCAGAAGGCGGGCGGCCGCGGCCAGGACGAAATAGAGGGACCGAAGGCCCAGAATGGCGAAAATGTTGGAAGTGTAAATCAGAAAAGGTTTTTCCGTGACGGCGATGACGGCCGGCACGCTGTCGAAGGCGAACATCACGTCGGCCACCTCCACGGTGACCAGGCACAGAAACAGGGGCGTGACCATGAGGCGGCCGTTTTGGCGGGTGAAAAAGCGGGCCCCGTCCATGGTGTCGGACACCGGCAGCCAGCGCCGGACGGCCCGGACAGACCAGTGCCCGGAATAATCCACCATCTCTTCTTTCGGTTTCCGGCTCTCCTGCCACAGCTTATAGGCCGACCACAGGACAAAGAGGCCGAAGGCGGTCAGGGCCCAGGGGCCGAACCAGGCTAAAAACGAGACCCCGGCGGTCACGAACAGAAGCCGGAGGACTATGGCGCCGAGGATGCCGTAATGGAGCACCCGGTGCTGGTATTCGTCACGCACCGCGAAGGAGGAGAAGATGGCCAGGAAGACGAAGAGATTGTCCATGGACAGGCTTTTTTCCAGCACATAGCCGGTCAGGTAGAGGAGGCTGTCGTCCAGGCCGTGCCGGAGGCCCACCCAGCCCGCGAAACCCAGGCCCAGGGCCACCCAGGCCGCTGACCAGAAGCCCGCGTTTTTCAGGGATACGGCCCGATGATCCCGGTGGGCCCGGAGGTCGATCCAGAGGGCGGCCGCCACGATGACGGCAAAGACGGCGATTTCCGCTCCTGAATATTCCATGACGCCTCCCTTTTTTGAACTAACTCTTTAGATTATCACAATTGAAAGACGATGACCACCCCGGCGAGGGGAATAAAAGCGGCGGGGATCCTTGATCCTCCGCCGCTTTTATTCTTCAAAACGCTTGGCTTATAAGACTTTAGAAGTCGAAATCATCCATGGGCAGGGCCTTGTTGGTCGCGCCCCGGCTTGGGGACCGGGAGAGGGGCGGTTGCGCAGGAATGGCCCTGGGACTCCTGCCCCTGGCCCCCCCGGAGCCCTCGGCCCCGTGGGCCAGGGTGTTCATCTCGTTGACCGCGGTCAGAAGGTTTCCGGCCTGGAGGGACAACTGGCCGGCCGCGCTGGCCGATTCTTCGGCCGAGGCGGCGTTGGACTGGGTCACCTTGTCCATCTCGGACATGGCCGTGGTTATCTGGTTTATGCCCAGGCTCTGCTCCTTGGAGGCCTCGGCCACTTCCGAGACCAATTCGGAAACCTTGGAGGCGTGGGAACCCACGGTCTTGAAGGCTTCGGCCGTGGCATTGACCATATCCGAGCCGGAATTGATATTGGTGATGGTGGCCGCAATGAGGTCGGCCGTGTTCTTGGCCGCGTCGGCTGAGCGAATGGCCAGGTTGCGCACCTCGTCAGCCACCACGGCGAAGCCGGCTCCGGCCTCCCCGGCCCGGGCCGCCTCCACGGCCGCATTCAGGGCCAACAGGTTGGTCTGGAAGGCTATCTCGTCAAT
>Ga0082212_10002616_pt1 | contig 26081 bp, 21 predicted proteins | sample TergutNt197P3_FD_71548 | JGI IMG/M metagenome (GOLD analysis project Ga0082212, IMG submission 71548) | Neocapritermes taracua P3 segment gut microbial communities from Petit-Saut dam, French Guiana - Nt197 P3 | ecosystem: Host-associated > Arthropoda: Insects > Digestive system > Gut ...
CGAAACAAATCTGAAAAAACAAGGTATGTTGGCGCTTACTTTCAAAGATAAGAACGATTATGATAAAATCCGCGAAAACGATTGTGTTTCCATTGTCGGCTTAAAGAATTTCAAACCGGAGCAGCCGCTTACCGTTATTCTCTATCACGATGACCAAACGCAAGAGTCTTTTTCAGTGAATCATACGTTTAACGATTTGCAGATTCAATGGTATCAAGCGGGAAGTGCATTAAATTACTTAAAAAACAACAAGGTATGAGAGTAGAAAAACAAGGAAACCGGTTGATTGTCCCCGATTGCGTAACAATTCCGTTTATCGAAGGCGACGGCGTAGGCGTGGAAATCACGCCGGTTGGGCAAAACGTAGTCGATTGTGCAGTCGAAAAAGCCTATAACGGAAAACGGTCGATTATATGGAAAGAAGTGCTGGCGGGTGAAAAAGCCTTTAACACCACAGGTAATTGGTTGCCCGATGAAACCTTAGATGCTTTTCGCGAATACTTGGTGGGCATCAAAGGTCCGCTTACTACGCCCATCGGTGAAGGTATCCGGTCGTTGAATGTAGCGCTCCGTCAGACGCTTGATTTGTATGTCTGCCTGCGTCCGGTACGGTGGTTCAAAGGCGTTGTTTCGCCGGTGAAAGAACCGCAAAAAGTGGATATGGTGATTTTCCGCGAAAATACCGAAGACATCTACGCCGGCATCGAATGGCAGCAGGGAACGCCCGAAGCGCGTAAATTCCTGACATTCCTGAAAGAAGAAATGCAGGTAAAAAAAATCCGCTTCGAGGATACCTCTTCTTTTGGCGTTAAACCGGTTTCTATCGAAGGAACCGAGCGGTTGGTACGGGCTGCGATTGAATACGCTTTGACAAACCGGTTGCCAAGTGTAACATTGGTACACAAAGGCAATATTATGAAGTTCACCGAAGGCGGATTTAAACGCTGGGGATATGCTTTGGCTGAACGTGAATTTGCAAAGGAACTTGCAGAAGGTAAATTGGTTATCAAGGACGTAATTGCCGATGCTTTCCTACAAAACACCCTGTTGACTCCGGAAAAATATTCGGTCATCGCCACCTTAAACCTCAACGGCGATTATATTTCCGACCAGCTGGCAGCAATGGTCGGCGGCATCGGCATTGCTCCCGGGGCGAATATCAATTACGACAGCGGTCACGCTATTTTTGAAGCAACTCACGGAACAGCGCCCGATATTGCCGGTAAAAATATAGTAAATCCCTCCTCATTGATTCTATCATCGGTGATGATGCTCGAATATATGGGCTGGAAAGAAGCGGCCGATTTGATAACAAATGCTATGGAAAAAGCATTTTTGACAGGGGAAGCCACCCATGATTTGTCGCGATTTATGACGAACGGTAAATCGCTTGGAACTAAACAGTTCGGCGAAAAATTGATTAGTATAATGTTGTCATCCCGCACTTGATGCGGGATCTCCTGATTATTATGGGGATTGCGGGTCAAGCCCGCAATGACAAGGGGTGGATTGCTTCGGGCTATCGCCCTCGCAATGACGAGAACGGTAAAAATAACATTTAACAATTTAAATTATATACAGATGAAGAAAGAATATTTAATTTACAAATTTTCGGAGTCCGTTAAAACAACCTCCAAAATTGATAACTCATTGTTTGAAAAATTCAATGTAAAACGGGGACTTCGCAACGAAGACGGTTCAGGCGTCTTGGTCGGTTTAACTCAAATTGGCAACGTAGTCGGTTATGAACGTCTGCCGGAAGGTGGTTTGAAAGCCATTCCGGGAAAACTGTATTACCGAGGTTATGATGTTGAAGATATTGCCCATGACTTAATTAAAAACAAACGGTTTGGTTTTGAAGAAATTGCCTATCTGATGCTTTCCGGAAAACTGCCGGATTCGGAAGAATTAACCAATTTCAAGGATTTGTTGAACGACAATATGCCTTTGGAACAAAAAACAAAAATGAATATCATTGACTTGGAAGGGCAAAACATTATGAATACGCTTGCAAGATGCGTATTGGAAATGTATAATTTCGACCCAAATCCCGACGATATTTCTCCCGAAAACCTGATGCGTCAATCCGTTCAACTGATTTCCAAATTTCCGACCATTATTGCATACGCTTATAATATTCTTCGGCACAGCACGCGCGGACGTTCTTTGCATATTCGTCATCCGGCTGAAAATCTGTCGATTGCCGAGAACTTCCTCTTTATGCTGAAACGGGAATATACGGCTTTGGAAGCCCGTACATTGGATTTGGTATTGGTGTTGCAGGCTGAACACGGCGGAGGTAACAACTCTACTTTCTCGGTCAGGGTAACGAGTTCGACCGGAACCGATACGTATTCGTCCATCGCGGCGGGTATCGGCTCTTTGAAAGGACCTTTGCACGGAGGCGCCAATCATCAGGTGATAGATATGTTCAATCATTTGAAAGAAAATATCTCTAACTGGAAAGATACCAAGGAAATAGACAAATATTTTCAACGAATGTTGAATAAGGAAGTATATAACAAATCCGGATTGATTTACGGAATTGGTCATGCGGTATATACCATATCCGATCCGAGAGCCATTTTACTGAAAGAATTGGCGCGTGATTTGGCAAAGGAAAAAGGGCGGCAGGAAGAATTTGCCTTCCTCGAACTTTTGGAAGATCGAGCCATACAGGCATTTTACAATTTCAAAGGGAATAAAAAAAGCGTATCTTCGAATATTGATTTCTATTCCGGATTCGTCTATGAAATGATTGGCTTACCGGAAGAAATATATACGCCCTTGTTTGCTATGTCTCGTATTGTAGGCTGGACGGCTCACCGCATAGAGGAATTGAATTTCAAGAGCAAACGAATCATTCGTCCGGCATACCGGAATATTTTGGATACGGCAAGTTATGTTCCTATTAGAGAGAGGTAAAAGGATTTTACATAATACTACTTTAACAAACTAATTTAGGCTTAATTAGGGGACTGTCACATAAAGAACGCAGATGACGCGGATAACACTGATTACCGCAGATAATGAACATATAATAATTTAATATATGTAAATTATAGACAATAAAAAATCCGCGTAAATCAGTTTTATCTGTGTCATCTGCGTTCAAAAAGACTCTTGAGTCAGCCTCTAAATTTATAATTGCACATGCAAACTTCTATCTTAATCACCGGCGCTAATGGGCAACTGGGTTGCGAACTGCAACAATTGATTCCGCTTTATCCGCAGTTTCGTTTCATTCCAACCGACATCGACAGCCTTGACTTATGCGACAAGAAAGCCGTCGAATCGTTTTTGGATAAAAACAGGGTGGATTATATAATCAACTGCGCTGCCTATACGGCTGTGGATAAAGCGGAAGATGATATAGATTTATGTTATCGAATCAATCGTGATGCTGTTCAAAACTTGGCGGAAGCCGCTTGCGGGAAAGCCAAAATCATTCATATTTCCACCGATTACGTTTTTGACGGGAAAACCGATAAACCACTGCGGGAAACGGACGAAGCCAACCCGCAATCGGTTTACGGAAAGAGCAAGTTGGAAGGCGAAAAAATTCTTTTGCAAATTGCCCCCGAAAGTATCATTGTCCGAACGGCTTGGCTGTATTCTTCTTTCGGGAACAACTTCGTCAAAACCATGATTCGTTTGGGAAAAGAGCGGGAATCGATAAACGTGGTGAATGACCAGACAGGAACGCCGACCTGTGCCGCCGATTTGGCGAAAGCGCTTTTGCACATCATTGTAGAGAGTAAAAAAAGGAATACGTTTCAAGCCGGTATCTATCATTACAGCAACGAAGGCGCATGTACGTGGTATGACTTTTGCCTGAAAATTCTTGACTTTGCCGGCATCACAACCTGTAAAGTCCGTCCGGTTTCCACAGCCGAATATCCCACGAGAGCCGTTCGTCCTCTCCACAGCGTATTGGATAAGACCAAGATAAAAGAAACGTTTCACTTAGCGATTCCTCACTGGGAGGAGAGTTTGGAGAAGGTTGTCCGGAAAAACTAAAATTTAATTTTCAGCAATGATACTTCACCAAGCCTTCCATCGGATTTTGCATAATACTACCCAACTGCATACCCGTTGAGTGAATTGCCTCCTCTAATACTTCCTTGTAGTGATAGGCAACAGAGCCGATAAAATGTACTTTATGATGCTGATAATCAGCATATTGTTTCACATTTCGATTGAGGAAAACTTTGAATGCGTTCAATACCAGTTCGCGAACTTCCGGCACATCAATGTTCTGTTTCAAAAAGGGCGAAAGGCTTGCCAAGAAACGATTCGGGAACGGCTGCCGATAGACTCGCTCAATAATCGTTGCTGGAGTTAAGTCAAATTCCTGCAAGAATTTTTCTTTCAGTCCTGCCGGCAGTTGATTTTTCAGCAGGTCGCCTACTAATAATTTGCCGAGTACAGCGCCGCTTCCTTCATCGCCCAGTATGAATCCCAAAGGCGACACATTGTTTACAATCTGTTTCCCGTCGTAATAACAGGAATTAGAGCCGGTTCCCATGATGCAGACGATACCCGGATTTTTTCCGCTCAATCCGCGGGCAGCCGCCAGTATATCGGAATTTACTTCAATGGTTTTCAGCTCAATATGTTTACCCAGAGCGCTTTGCATCATCGGAAACTTTTCGGGCAAACAGCCGGCGCCATAAAAATACAATGCTTCAAATGCACCGGTTTGTAACTCCGGCAGTAAGAATGTTCGAATCACCTCACTGACCTCATCTTCCTGCAAAAAATACGGATTAAGTCCTATTGTAGTAATCCGTTGTAACTGTTTTCCCTGTGCCGATACGCACCAATCGGTCTTTGTCGAACCGCTATCTGCTATTAAAATCATATCTTTATATATATTTTCTTTTTATACAAAACATAACCACACGTCCAAATCAAGCAAACAAATAACAGGGCAAATGCCAATGAGCCGAGGTAATCGCCCAACAACGGTTGTAGAAGTTCTCTGTAGATAAATCCATGCAAACTGATCGTTGCCTCTTTATAAGCAAAACGAATGTTACTTAGCAGAATGCTTACTACCGCTGCCAATACATACATAAACAAGGGATTGACTCCGAAAGCCTCAAAAAAGCGGCTCCATTTTTTGTGCCCTTTTACGTCTATGATCCAAATCAATAAAGCCAAAAAACTCGATCCAAGTCCGCAGGTAACCAAAACGAATGTAGGCGACCAGATTTTTTTGTTAATCGGGCATCCGTAATTGAACAGAAAACCCAGAAAAGTCAAGATCGTGCCCAACAGAAACAGACGCAATAATTTTTCCCGTATATCGTGTTCGCTCACCAACCATTTTCCGCAACAGAATCCGATTAACACATGAGCGATCGCCGGAATGGTACTCAATATTCCTTCGGGATCTATTCCATTGTCTTTATACATGTGCTTCACTCCCAATACGGCGCGATCTACGATGGAGAGTACGTTTGTTTCGTTGTATTCATATCCGTTTCCAAATATCAATATCAGTAAATAGGTAATTAATAATGTACCTATAAGATAAGGTATATACTTGTGCTTCACAAATAAAGCGATAATGGCTGCAAAACCGTAACTTAGCGCCAAGCGTTGCATTACGCCCAAAATGCGAATCCGGTCGAATGTCCACATTGATTGTCCCAAATGCGACCAAAACGGAAGATTTTCGCTCGCCAAGGAATTCCATGTACGACAAAATAAAGAGAACCAAGCAATTCCCAAGCCAATGGCAAAGATGACGCAAGTGCGTTTCACAATTTTCCAAATGGCCGAAGGGCTGTATTCAAATCCGTATTTCTTTAACGAAATATAGGTAGAAATACCCATAATGAACATAAAAAAGGGAAAAACCAAATCGGTAGGGGTTAATCCATGCCAAGGAACATGTCTTAGAGGGGCGTAAACGTTTCCCCAACTTCCCGGATTATTCACCATTATCATTCCGGCAATCGTAATCCCTCTCAATACATCAAGGGCAAGTAAACGTTGAGTATTTGCTTTCATATTTTTTAATCTATATGTATTATCTAACATTATCACATTATCTCGTACACTGATCAACCAAATATACAATGGATTGATAGGGTATTCCCGAATGGGTTTTTAGACCGATTTCACAAGTCCGGCTATTGGAATAACCGGTTTGTATGCCGGCGTTTTCTATTTGCGAACGCAATTTCCGCAAAGCATACGCATTCACTTCCGGATGAGTGAAACCCTTGTCTCCGGCAAATCCGCAACACCCGACTTCTTCCGGAACAAACACTTGGGTGGAGCAACGTTTCGCCAAGTTGATGGTCTGTTCGGCAAGTCCCATTTTACGCATGGAACAAGTGATATGAACGGCAACCGGTTGGTCGGTCGGAGTAAACTCCAATCGATCTGCAAGAAAATCAGTGATAAATTCGACCGGCTCATACAGTTTCATTTTTTGTATGGCGTGCCTCATGCGGTACAAACACGGACTTTGGTCGCACAATACGGGATATTTGCCCTGCTCGCTTGCTTCGTATAACGCCGCTTCCAATTCGGCCGATTTTTGATTGGCAATATCCGGCATTCCTTTGCTTTCCCAAATTGTCCCGCAACAGAGGTTATCCATATTTTCGGGAAAGATCACTTCGTAACCGGCTTTGTGCAACAACGATAGCATTTTATCTATCAATGCCTGTTTTTCGGGCGAATGTGCTTCAAGTCCCATGGTTTGATTGATGCAGGACGGGAAGTAAACGACTTTGGCCTCTCCCCAAACCCCTCCCCACAAGGGAGGGGCTTTCTCCCCCTCTCCCTGTGGAGAGGAGGTCGGGGGGAGAGGCCTTGGCATAGCCGGCGTCCATAGCGGGAGATGTAATACCCTGTGTAATTTTTCACCTGTCCACTGCATGGCTTTTGTTCCCAACACCGTGTGAGCGGCGTTAGCAAGCGAAAGAATCGGACGCAAAACGTTTTTAACCAGAGATAGACGTTTGGCGGTGAATTTTCCGACGGTATGTCCGAAACTTCCGACAGGCATTTCTGCTTGACGGAGTTCGTGAATCATTTCGCCGGTATGTATTCCCATGGGACAGGAGGTGGAACAGAGATTATCGCCGGCACAGGTTTGATTGCCTGCGTAGCGGAACTGTTTCTGCAAATTACGCAATCGTTGCGTGTCTTCTCCGGTGGCTTTCAAGCGGGCAATTTCCCTTTGCAGAACAATTCGCTGACGCGATGAAAGCGTAAAACCGCAGGTGAGGCAATTGATTTCGCAAAATCCGCACTCTATACATTTGTCAACTTCCTTGCTGATCAGCGGTAGCGGCTTGAAATGTTTGAGATGACAATTCGGATCGTCATTGAAGATAACGCCGGGATTGAGTATCCCTTCCGGATCGAACAGTTGTTTAACTTCTTTCATCAACTCAAAGGCTTCGTCTCCCCACTCATAGCGAACGAAAGGCGCCATATTGCGGCCGGTACCATGCTCGGCTTTCAATGATCCGCCGTACTTATCAACAACCAAATGAATGACATCGTTCATCAGGGCTTCATAACGTTCGATTTCCGCTTCGGCATCAAACGACTGATTGATGATGAAATGATAGTTTCCCTCCAAAGCATGACCATAAATACAGGCATCATCATAATGATGTTTCACCATCAATTCCTGCAATTCGGCTGTCGCTTCGGGCAGGTCTTCAATGGGGAAAGCCACATCTTCAATCAAAGTGGTTGTTCCGGGCCGGCGGGTTCCGCCGACCGAGGGGAATATGCCGGAGCGGATAGTCCAATATTGTTGGTATTCACTTTCCTTATCGGTAAAATAAATGGGTTTAGCCGTTTGAAAATCCTTGAGCGCCGCTTTGATACAAGCGATGTTGGTTTCTAATTCTTCGGTAGTAACCGCTTTTGTTTCGGTCAGTACGGCAGTTAAACCTCTTCCTGCCGGGTCGTTGACGGATTGTAATGATTTTTCGTCCAATAATTCGGCGCCTTTAACAATCCGGTCTCCCTGTTCGTTTTTCAGTTTTTTCATGGCTACAACCGCGCGGCAAGTCTCTCTGATGCTGGGGAAATAAAGCATGGCGCTTGCCTTGCAGGGGAAATCGTATTCGGTTTGCATCGTCGCTTCCGACAGGAAAGCCAAAGTGCCTTCCGAACCAACTAATAAATGCGTGATGATATCGAAAGAATCATCGTATAAAATAAACGGTAGAATATTCAATCCGGTAACATTCTTGATGGCATATTTGCGGCGGATGCGTTCCGTCAGCGGTTGGTTTGCCCGCACGCGATCACGCATTTCGTTTATTTTTTGGATAAATTCCGGTTTGTTTTGGGCAAATTGTGAACGGCTATCCGGGTCGCCGGTGTCTAACAGGGTTCCGTCTGCAAAAACCATTCTGACCGAAAGCAGTACCCGGTCGCTGTTGGCGTGCGTGCCGCAATTCATTCCCGATGCGTTGTTGATAATGATTCCGCCAACCATGGCACTTTTTACGGAAGCAGGATCGGGAGAAAATTTTCTTCCGTAAGGTTTCAACAAGGCGCTGACTCGTTCCCCGATAATACCGGGTTGCAGGCGGATCGAACTGCCGTCGGAGGCAATCGTATATTTTTCCCAATGTTTGCCGGCGACGATTAAAACCGAATCACTGATTGCCTGTCCCGAAAGGCTTGTTCCGGCAGCACGGAAAGTAACCGGTATCGAAAGCCTGTTGGCGATTGCCAACAATCGGGAAACTTCCTGTTCATCAACCGAGCGGATGACTATTTGAGGTATCAGCCGGTAACAACCGGCATCGGTTCCCCAAGCCAAACGGCGAAGTTCGTCTGTATAGATTCGTTCGGCAGGAATGAATTGTGCTATTTCTTTTAAGAATGTCTTATGTTCATTAGTTATATTTGCCATTGTTTACGGATAGATTTCAGCCGTAAAAGTAATTATAATTTTATATTCGGCAAAACGCTCCGGATAGGATCTGTATTATTAACTAAGAATTACGTCATTGCGAAGCATGAAATGCCGAAGCAATCCGGAGAAATGGCTAACGGTAACTTTTTATATCAATCTTACGCCGAAAGGCGTAAAATATGCATAACCCCGAGTAAGCCGAAAGCGCAACTCGGGGAGAAGGACTCCTCCTGCCACCGAGAACTTCGTAGGAGTTCAACCACTTCGTAGTTGTATGTTGGGGAGATGAGGTAAAAAAAACGCATAGCGTTTTTCAACAATGAAAATTCCTGCACAAAGTCTGTGACTGCCGATACGGGCAGGGAAATTATGACTATTCGATATAATTCACTACATTTGCCGGATACAATCCAGTTCAAGAATGGCAGTGCGATTTATTATACCTACGATGCGGCGGGAATGAAACTGAGGACAAAACATATCACCGTGAAGCCGAGTTTGGCAAATCCCATCTCTGTGGCGGTTGGTTCGGTTCGTCCGCTGACGCAGTCGGAAACCCTTTCGGAGCTGACCCCCTGCGCTCGGCGTAGCGTCCCGCTACGTCGGGTTAGCAGCAAGCGTCCGCGCTTGCAAAAAAAAGCGAATAGAGTTTAGAGTCAAAATACATATTGTACATAGTACAATAAGGATAGTTAATAACTTGCAACGAAAGAGCATTTTATGTGAATGAAGAAGAATGAACAAAAAGCGGAAAGAATGAATATAACGGTCAAAGAGCAATCCCGTAGGGATTATCGCTCGGTAGAAAGGGTAATGATACGACATCTTCGCGCATGCCGTCAGGTATGCGGCTGGATTATCTCTACGGGGAACTGGTTGCATTCCTACGGAATGACGGCGTCTTTTGCAGGCACAATTTTCTACCGAGCGATATTCCCTACGGGAATAAAACAATACCAAGCTATTCGTCCCCATGCTCGGCGTAGCGTCCCGTGTCTGTTGCACAACCAAAGAAAAACGAAAGTAAATGAACATAAAATTGAAATATGAGAGAAAAAGTAGTCTGCAAACAGCAGGTTTGGGAATAATGGTCATACCTTATTGTACAAAGTACAATAAGGGTAGTTAATAACTCGTAGAAAAAGAGCATTTTATGTGAATGAAGAAGAATGAACAGAAAGCGGAAAGGATGAATATAACGGTCAAGACGAAAGTTCGGATTAACGGCAAGTCAGGAGACTTGCTTTTATATAGACGTAGGCAGAGCCTACGCCGAGCGGGGATACTAATCATGCTGGATACAGTAATTATAATTCGGTAAGGAAACAATTAGAAATGATAGATGACAATTATCAAAAAACGTTTTTGGAAGCAGAAAAACACACTAATAAATTTTACTAAAATATGAAGTTGAAGTTTTTCCTTTTAATTGCTATATCTTCATTTTTGTTGCATTGTAATAAAAATGATGCAAATGAGAAGCATATAACATTGTTCTTAGATACTAATAATTCTCGATGGATTGATGAACATTTTTTAATAGATAGCATAAAAATTGAGCACGACGACTCTCTCAAAATAATATTTTATACTGGAGATTATCAATATTTCAGATCGTATTATAAAAGTATAAATGGCATCTATGAAATAAGAGAACGATTCGATGAAGAAATGAAGTACTTTGGAGTAGATACAATTTTAACTCTCTATAAATCAGATACTACTTTTATTTTTCATTCCGAATTTGATTTTATCCCTATCGTATTTTACTATGCATTTACCGATAGTAAATATAGTATAATAAGCAAAAATGATATTTATAAATCAATAAAGCAAAGTTTAGTCGATACGACTTATAAAGAGATATTTTTCTATGATGAAGATTACAATATTTACAAATTTATCAACACATGGCAAGATAACGAATGTGTATATGTGAAGAAAAAATGACATTTACGAATTTACGTTTCGGTCTTACGAAACTAAATGAACATAAAAAAATGAAACTAATTGAGATGAAAAATTTAAGTTATTTTTTGTATATATTTTGTACTTTTTCTTTTCTATCTTTTTGCAATTCAAAGCAAAAAAATCCTGTCTTTGATGAGAATATGATTAAAATAATCTCTGAAAATCCTATTTATTTAGGAAATCCAGATACACCCCCAATGTATGCTTTCACTATTTTTTTTGTTCAAGGCGATAGCGGGAAGATATTGTTGTTAGACCCGAGAGAATTGGAAGATATTTATAATGAAGATTATTCTTCTTGGAATTATAAAAAATTTGTACGGAAAGCGCTTAATCAGAAATTAATAATTAAAACTAAAAACAAAGGGAAAGCTTTTTTGTTAGATAAAGACGTTAAAGATAATTATTTAAACAATGATTTAACAGATTTTCGTTTAATATATTGTGATAATACTTTAGAAAAAGATAGATGTTGGTTAAAATATGACATTCCGGAACATCAATTATATTCGATATTTTATTATTATTTTATAAATAATTATTTTACATGGTTTGATGATTTTTTAGGATCATATTCAATTGAAAAGACATCTTGTTATACAGATATAGAGTTAAATACCTTATTGTACTTTGTACAATAAGTATTAGTAGCTAATATCTATATTCTATTGATATGTAATCTCTAACGAGATTTGCTAATGTCGGACTAACGTTCCTCAATAAATCTTTTTCAAAATTGAAGCGGGGAAATAGTGCGCCAAAATATCTTTGTAGGGAATACCTTTATCGCCCATAATGGCAGCGCCGATTTGGCACAGACCTACGCCGTGTCCCCAGCCTGCTCCTTTCAGGATAAATGCATCCGGGACGTTGGTATTTCCACCGGACGAAAACACTTTTACTACGACAAAAGCGGAACTGTATAGATGCGATTCCGACAAGGCTTTTCGTATTTCCAACTCCTTACCGATGGTTATGGTTTGTTCGTCTCCAACCACTTTGAGACGAATCATTCGACCTGAAACGCCGCGTTCAATAGGCAGCAAATCAAGCACATTTCCTACGTCAATACCTACTTTTCGGAGTAACAGCGCCTTGATTTCCGATTGCGTAAGCGAAACTTCCCAGCGGTAGAAATCCTGTGTTTCCTGATCGTAATCGTTCAATACTTGCGAAAGCACCCGTCCATCGCGTGTATTGCAATAAGCCGGAGGACTTCCCAATATCCAGATGCGGGCATTGTCTTCGTTCGTTAAATCGGTGTTGTAATGAGTGACGGGTGACGGGTGACAAGCGGCATCATCAATTACTTTCGTCAGATAAGGATGCACAACCGGCTCCCAGACATTTTCAAATTTTTCGGTGATTCCTCCGCAACATTTATAAAAACGGGCGTCACAAACGGCATCATCATACATAATAACCTCTCCGGAGGTGGTTTTCAGAGCCTCATACACCTGCGGCGATGTCACCTTGCTTATGCCTTGATAGCGTTGGCAATGATCGTCGGCGCAAACGTCGAAGCGGTCGTGGTCTTCGCGGTCGTACCAGCGGATATAGCCTTCGTCGTTACGAATCAAACTTTGATATTTTTTCCCGCCGTCTTTGAGTTTTTTCCCTTTTTCCATTTGTGCCAACAGCCAACTGCGGGAAATAACCGCGTGCGCTTTCAACAGTTCCGAAGAAGAAGTCGCGCTCATTTCGGAGGAGATAACACTCAGCAGATAATCCTCTAAAGACAGGATATTGACCGCTGTAATCAATCCGTTTTCGATATACAGTTTTAATTTTCCTTTGAAACGTTGATTTTCTTCCCGCTCCCAATGGAACTGTACGCCGATAACAACGTTGTATAGTTCAAAGCTGCACGCTTCTTCGTCCGCCGGTTCCAATATAACGAAATCATTAAATGTTTGCTGATGGGCATCCAAATCAAGAGAAAAAGCATTTGTTCCGCTGACAATCGCTTTCCCTTCTCCCTCGCTTATTTCTTTTCCGTTGGAATAACGAAATTTTCCGGACAATTTAAAGTGAATGGATTCGGAAGATAATATCCCTACCTCAATAACAGGCTTGTTCATAGTTTTTTTTTATTTTATATCGGTTTAAAACCCATAATTTCACGTACTTCCCGCAAGGTCTTACAGGCACTTTCACGCGCTTTTTCCGCTCCTTCTTTTTGTACTTTGCGGAGATATGCCTCATCGTTTTTAATGGCATTGATCTGTTCGCGAATGGGGGTGGTTATCTTGATAATATCTTCAGCCAATTGCTTTTTCAGACTGCCGTACCATTTTGTTTCGCCTGCGTTCCACAGCTTATCGAAATGGGTGACGATTTCGGGTGTTGAAACCACTTTCAGAATGGAGAACAGATTTTCGATGTAATCCGGTTTGGGGGTATTCGGCCCTTCGGGACCATTGTCCGTCAAGGCGCTTTTGACCTTCTTCTCAATGGTTTTCGGTTCGTCCATCAAGTAGATACAGTTGCCTTCCGATTTCCCCATTTTACCGCTGCCGTCCAATCCGGGGATTTTGATGAGTTCTTTCCCGAAATTATAGGCTTCCGGTTGTTTGAAATATTCTATCTTGTAGCGGTGATTGAAACGTTTGGCATAGTTGCGCGTCATTTCCAAATGCTGTTCCTGGTCTTTTCCCACCGGAACATAATCGGCATTATGTATCAGGATATCGGCTGCCATCAGAACGGGATAGGTGAACAGACCGGCGTTCACATTATCGGGATTTTGACGGGCTTTTTCCTTGAAAGAAACGGTTTTTTCCAATTCCCCTACGTATGCCTGCATATTCAACAACAGGTACAATTCTGCAATTTCGGGCACATCGCTCTGAACGTATATCGTCGCCTTTTCGGGATCTAATCCGCAAGCCAAATATTCCGAAAGGACATTGGTCACATTCACCTGCATAAGCGCCGGATCGGGATGGGTAGTCAGGGAATGCCAGTCGGCAATAAAGAAATAACACTTGTTTTCTTCCTGCATTCTCAGGAAGTTGATCATTGCACCGTAGTAGTTTCCCAAATGCAGATTACCCGTCGGGCGGATACCGCTTAATACTGTCTTCATATAATCAAATTTTGAAGTGCAAAGATAGTATTTTTTATTGGTGTAAAAAAGGCGTTCGGATTCAATCAGAAATTCAATATAGCATTTCGTATGGTTGATTTCATTTCTTCCCAACCGACATCAATAAACATGGTAGGCATAGGATCGGTTTCTGCATCGTTGAAGTAACTCAAACTTCTGATCACCATAAATAAACTGTTTTGAGGATATTTTTTTTGATACAACTCAATCATTTGTTGGAAAGAAAAATGCTGCATTAAAAAATAAAAATCAATAAAATCTTTTTTCCTTCCCCTGCCTGTTATTGCATGTAATTTCATGGCAGCAATGTCCTGTAATCCCGCCATTCTTACCCCCTCCGTTTCAACAGGAGGACGAAGCCAATCGCGATGACCTCCCACAATATCTATTTTTACTCCATCGACCCACAATATTTTTATCATTTTGGATTTGTGTTCCGGATCAGTATTGAATCCATAAGATCTTAATTCATCAACGATTTGCTCCATAGTCTTATCAATTATCCCAAAGAAATCCAAATCAACAGAATTTCTATGCCCCAATTGCAAAGCGAGCGCTGTTCCTCCGACCAAACGTAAATCGCTTAATAAAGGTACTTGTTGCAATCGCTTCAGAAGTACCAGGGTCGATTCTTCGACTGTAAAAGTTTGTAGCATCTGAATTGATTTTCAGGAGTTTGAGTCATCAGCGCAATAAAAGATAAAGATTCCGGATACATTCCTCTGATATTAATCGCTATTTCTTTAATTTTTTCAAGTCCGTAGTATTTACGTATCAATAACCAGTCTTCCCAACTACCGCATTCCAATACACGATACACAATATATGCGCTGTGTTTATCTATATCCAATTCTCTCGGATCGGCATCCCAAAACAAATTGGTTTTGAATTGATCAAGCGTTACTTGCTTTTCCATATATAACCGAATAATAAATATATCTACAAAGTTAGCAATAAATTACCAAATTACACACAAATGCACAAAAATTAACAATAGATTGCTTCGCTCCGCTCGCAATGACGGTGTATTCATCGCGTCATTGCGAGGAACGAAGCAATCCAGAAAACAAAGTTATGTGTAAATATTTTTTAGAAATTATATAATTACTGTCCTGAACTTTTATTGACGTTTTCATTTTTGCTGTCATTTCCATCATAAATATCTTACAAAGATAAGGGAAGGAAATGGCTTTCGCAAGAAAAATTGCAAATATCTTTTATTTTTTATTCATATCATCAATAAGTTAAAAAAGTAATAATTTACAGTCCATCAAAACAAATATCCCGTATTTATGTATAGACTTCCATTGCCATCCCGCTTGTCGAATGGTTTGGCATAGTCTATGGCGATGATAAAATTCTGATTGATAGCGATGCGAAATCCACCGCCGCCGGCAGCATGGAACGAATCGGAAATGGTGGTATCGATATATCTTTCATACGCTTGTTTCATCTCAGGATTATCTGCGCCACGGTAAGACATATCGTAATCTCGAGTAACAATGCCTCCATCGACGAAAGCATTTAATCCTAAATAGACATTCTGTTTCCCGAGATGAAACCGCTTGAATTTCCACCTGAGTTCCGCATTCATAAATCCTACATCCAATCCCTGTATTCTATCGCGCAGAATACCGCGCACGGTGCGATAGCCACCAATGCCGTCGCGGTCGTATTCTCTTCCAATATTGCTGAAAACCGGCATAATGTAGTAGGGCAAATAGTTTCCTATACTTCCCTGATAATTTAAGCGATAGGCAAAGGTGAGATCATTTTTTATAACCGGAACATAGTGGCGGAATGCCAGCATATAGCGGTAATAAGAATGGGTGGTTCCTAAAAATTCCGGGGCGAGCGTGACATGCCCTTCCGCCCAAATACCGCGTGAGGGAGCAGCTTCGAAATCGCGGGTATCATACATAACTCCAAGCCGCAGAGCGCTTGTGTATCCGCCGTCTTTTTCATTTTCGGGAATAATGCCCCAATCAATGTATTTTTCATATAGCGTTTGACCGGAAAATTTTTCTGCTTCGTCTTTCCCTTTATTGATTTTATCAACGTCTATACTGCCATAGCGATACTTGCTGAAATAATAACCCGCCTGCCAAAACAATTTATTTTCCCACAGATTGCCCACAAAATCGGTTTTCGCTGTCAGCGCCAAGCGTTCCAAACGATAGAAGGCAGTCATGGCTTCAGGGGGCATACCTGTTTTATCGCTTTGATTTTGCCAATGATTTATGTCTTGATATTGATAAATAGCCTGATAGCCATTGTATCCGTAAAAATCCATGGCTTTGTCATACATAACCGTACCTGCTAACGACATCCGAACCCCTGGAATCATGTGTTTGGTATCATAAGTTAGAAAATACTGTTGCGTACCTTTCGTAAAAGCCGAAGCCTCTATATACCACTGCTGACGGGGATGCGGATAATGCGACCCATCGCCAAAATCAAAGATATTGAGCAGACCGCCATACTGAAATCCTTTGTCTTGATCGAAAGCCACTACCGGAAGGGGGCCAAATGAAATTCCCTTTTTAACTATATCGCCCTTACTCAGATTATCATCCGTTACGGTTGCCTCCTGCGAAAGCATATTCAATCCGTATAATATTCCTAAAAATAACAATAAATTCTTCTTCATCTTTATATAATTTTTAATTTAACAAGCCTGTTTTAAATGTTTTTATATGAGATATTTGATCACGTAAATATTTATGTACCAATAATTTTATATCCGAAACAAGTGAACGGGTAAAGTTGACGTAATCGTGAAAAAAGAAAAAAGCAGGAATGAATAACAGGGCAAAAACAAGTCCCCATTTCCACGAAAAAACAATGACGACAATTATTCCTATCAGCAGCAGTAACAAGGGAAGCAGCGCCAATGAAATCAAAAAGCGCAAAGTATTGTAAAAAGCCTTATCTTCAAATTTAGAGCTCAACCACTTGAAAAGTAAAGTAACCGGTGAGGTTGCCACAGCAGAAAAAATGAAATAAGGAAATCCCAACCAGAAAAGCGCTATTTTGCCAACAATTGCCAACAACAGTCGTTTGGTTAAAACCGATTTCATTCCGATACCAATCTCATGTCTGCTTGCATATAAACTCGCTGACCGGTCCATTAACTCCTGTATATCCTGCGGATTGAAATTCGACAAAATGCCTATACGCTTGACGGTTTCTTTCGCTGACGCAAACCGGTTGATTAATGTATTTCCACTTAATCCCAATCGCTTTTTTTGCTCATCTACATAGAGTTGTGCGAGTTGCAATGTGGCGTCATACTTTTCATCATCGGGGATATGTAACATCACCGTCTTTATCCCTTCGGAGAGTTCTTCTCTCAAGGCATTTATCTGTTTTTGGGGAGTGTACAAGTCCGGATTTCCCTTGATAAATTGCGTCACATTAATAGGTTCGCCTATCTGCACGAGTAAAGAAGACCGGTATCTGAAAAAATGTCCGAATTCTATACCGACAGGAACGATATACACCGGCATTTCGTTTCCGAAGGTATCGTTGGCTTGCAGGGCAATGCGGAAAATCCCTTTTTGCAACTGCATCAGGCTGTGTTTGGTGCGATGCGTTCCTTCGGGCAGGATACAAAAGGGCGTTTTATCGTGCAGTGCATCTACCACGATATTGTTAATTTCTTCGTTTTTTGCCAAACTTTCTCTTCCGTCCCTTTGCCGGTTGATAGGTAACATTTTTAAGGAGGTCAGAAATTTTAAAATGGTTGGTTGTTTAAATATATCTGCACGAGCAACAAAGACTTTTGCCGTCTTGTCGATAGCCAAAACAGCCAAAGCATCCATCAAGGTATTGGTATGATTGGGAGCATAGATAATTGCTCCGTCTTGAGGTATTTTTTCTTTTCCGTGATATTCCACCCGCCGGTATGCCCGTTTAAACATAAAATCGACGTATGCTTTCAGTACGAAATAACCCCTGCTCTTATCTTGAATCTTTGCCATCTTTCAACACATTAACTATTAACCATTAACCATTAACCACTAACCACTAATCATTTTTTCTTCGACCAGTATAATGAGATAGACAAGCCGGAAATAATGTGCCAAATACCCCACCATGCCGTAACGAACAACATTCCGCCGATTGCCAAATCGGGAGGGAATATTTTGGGATTAAAGAGCAATACCAAACCCAAACCCGAATTTTGGATACCGGTTTCAATAGTCAGCGTACGCCGGTCGATTTTGGGTAATTTGAATACGGTAGCCAAACCATAACCCGTACTCAATGCCACAAGGTTGTGGATGAGTACTAAGATGAAAATGAAAAATATATAATGTAAAAATAAATCAAGATTATTTCTGAAAGCAATAACAACCATTGCTATAAAGAATAGAATAGAAAAATATTGCATAGGTTTTTTCAATTTTTCCGCAATTTTTGGCAAGTACTTAACTGTCAAGATTCCCAGCACCAAAGGGACGCCCAACAGGAGCAACACTGTTTCAAACATCTGAAAGGTATCGATGTGCAATTCCTGTAAAGCCTCTGCAGCGTGATTATTGACATAATTGACATAAAAACTGCCCCACAGTGCAAAATTAAAGGGTGTGATAATTGTCGATAAGGCGGTATTCACCGCAGTCAAGCTGATGGAAAGTTCGGTATTTGCCTTCGACAATTGCGACATAAAGTTGGAAATGTTTCCTCCCGGACAGGAGGCGACTAAAATCATGCCCATCGCTACCATAGGCGTAATCTGTTGATTAAAAATTATTACTAACAAAAATGTCAGGGCAGGTAACGCTATTATTTGAGAAAAAAGACCCACTATCGCTGATTTGGGATATTGTAGAATATCTTTGAACATTTGGGTACGCAGTCCCAAGGCTACGCCAAACATCACGAATGCCAGCACAATGTTTACTGCGTGCATCCCTCCTGCGGAAAAATTAATCCGCACGTCATCCAAGATTAATAGTTGTTCGTACATAATTATTTAATTAACTTATATTTAAATCAAAAATAATATTTTCACTGTTTCAACAGGTAAACGATACTGTGTTTTCCGCTCGGCACTTTATTGGAAGTTGCTTTATACTTTTTCCCGTTCATTGTATAGTTCTGCACATTTTCGGGAAGTTCCAACAATCCGGTACATCCGGGAGGAATGGTAAGATCCATATAGAGTTTATTTTCTTTGACTTCCCAATTGACAGACAACGTTCCGAAAGGAGTTTCCTTCGATGTTTTCGCCCAATCTATCCCATCGGGAATCTGTGGAGAAATGATGATGCGTTGGTATCCGGGATATTTTTCGTCGGTACGAATACCTCCTACCGCCTGATAAAACCATGCGCCTATGCCGTTGTAGCAGTTGTGTATTCGGCTTCTGTCGCCATTCCAATGTTCCCATGTGGCTGATGCGCCATTTTCAATCATATACAAATATCCGGGATAATCTTTCTGTTTTAGCATACCGTATACCCAATCTGCGGATCGGTTTGAAATAGCCCATTCCGTCAACACCGGAATACCTACCAATCCAACCGCCAAATGTCCGTTTTTGTTCTGCTCCGTTTCTGTAAATAAAGTTTGGGCTACAGCAGGGACAAGCGATTCGGGAGTAACTTTTGCCAGCATTGGATAAATCAGGTCGATTTGCGACCCTGTTGCATAACTGTTTGTGGTGCTGTCGAAGAAACGTTCATGGATTCGTTTTCTGAGTTGTTCTTTTTGTGCGGCATATTTAGCCGCATCACTTTTTTCCCTTAGAAGTATTGCTATTTTTTCCATAGTTGCATAGCATACGCTAATGAAACAGTTATTGACTAAATCGACCGAAAGCTTGGCAGTATTATCGACGCCTGTGGGAGTTGCCCAGTCGCCCAGATACCAATCGCGGTAATCCGTATCGGGCCAGCGTTCAAGAAAGCCGTCAACGGTGTGTTTTTCTACATATTCGAGCCAATGCTGCATTACCGGATAATATTTTTCAATCAGTCGTGAATCGCCGTAATTGATGTAAGTATTCCAAGAAGCGGTAATTATAAATCCGCACCAGTAGGGGCCACCTCCGGCTTTATAGGGATTGGGCGCCGTATGGGGCATTCCTCCGTCTTCGCGGATGCAATCTGCCCAGGCTTGCATCCAATTGGCATACAAGGGCGACAGATCGAACATGGTTTGGGCGGTTTGCGTGGAAGCATTGCCATCTCCTCCGTATCCAAGCCGCTCCAATTGCGGACAATCGACCAAATAGCCGCCAAGACTGAGGCACCGGAAAGTATATTGTATCATATCATGGATAGCGTTCATTTCCGGGTCGGAACATTCAAATGTCGCCGCATCCCTGAAATCAGTTTGGATCAAGAAAGCATGGATATTGTCTGAAGAGGGGGGAGCAGACAGATTTGATATTTTGATGTACTGAAATCCGTGATAATTGAATTTATTTCTGAATACTTCTCCGTTTTTGCCCGATGCAATATAACGGTCAATCTGCCCTTGATTGACCGGTTGACCTTCAATCAGGTGATCACAGTATTCCAAAACGATCTCCTGTCCTTCTTTCAATACCGGAAAATGAATTTCCACCCATCCGGTCAGCGCTTTTCCCATATCGACAAGCCAACTGTCTTTTTCCAAAGGAACAATAGATTTTGGACGTATATTTTCCCTTATGCGGTTGGGTTCGGTCATTCTTGGCGAGGCGGCATGCACCGGTATCTCAACTTCCTGCACTGTATGCCATGTAGCTGCGTCCAATGTTGCAGTGGTAAAATCGTCCAACAACCGGCCGGCTTCAACCTGTTCGCCTCCGAATCGCCATGCCCGCCAATTGCCAATTCCCGTATATCCGCTCTCTCTGCATGTCCATGTAGTATCTGTTGCAAACAGCGTATCCCATTCGCCGTTTTTAAATGTTTCCATTTGCGCTTTTAACAACGGGCCTTCATACGCTACTCCGGGCAGCCGAGGTTGGTACCAGCCGCGTCCAAGCCAGATTGCTAAATCATTATGCCCTTGTTGTATGTATGATGAAACATCGTAAGTTACCACTTGCGAACGCTTGTCAAATTGCGTTACGGAAGGTGACAAAACATCTATCCCCACCTTTGTACCATTGAGGTAAATTTCATGATATCCCAACGAGTTGACATACAGATATGCCTTTTCCGCTGGGGTATTTATTTCGAATGGTTTTCGCAACAACGGAGATTCAGGATTACCGGCTTCACTTGGGAAGCCGATATACACACCCGATAGCTCAGCCGGATTCAGTAAGCCTATATTGAAAGAGGATACTTGACTCCAAACGGGCTGTTTGGATTTTTCATCCCAGACACCGACTTTCCAATAAGCAAGTGAACGCGAATGAAGTGCTTTCCCTTGATATGGAACCAACACAGAAGTCGATGATTTGACCTTTCCCGTATTCCATAAATCGGCTTTTCCGTCTTCCAGCATCAGACTGTCGGTGGCTACCAACAGACAGTAGGCTTTCTGTATTGTATTATTTTGATCAGACATCAATTTCCAACTGAAATGGGGAGTAGTTGTGTCGATACCCAATGGATTGATAAGGTTTTCGCAACGTAAATCATCAACTTGAAGATTGCTCGGAATTCTGCTGCAACCGGATCCGGCAATCAACATCGCGAAAACAAAAAGAGTTATACGCATCATGGTACTTAATTTTTTGAATTTTGCTTGTTTTTCTCCAATGTTTATGTAACAAAAGTAGCGTTTTTTTTATTACAAAGAAATATTTTACTCAAATATTTGCCAATCCATCAGCGAAGCAATCCGTAATTATTTTCATCAGTCTGTGGATGATTGAAGAATTTCATGTACATTTGTCATTGCAAATGACAATATATGAAGCATGTATTAATCACAGGCGCCGGCGGATTTATCGGAAGTTTTTTAGTAGAAGAAGCCTTGAGACGGAACTGGAAAGTTTGGGCAGGTGTGAGGCAAACCAGCAGCAGGGAATATCTTTGCGACGAGCGGATTTCGTTTATCGATTTATTCTATTCCGATAAAGACAAACTCAGGCAACAGATAGAAGACCATCAAACTCGTTATGGGAAATGGAATTACGTCATTCATAATGCCGGAGTGACCAAATGCCTCCATGTAGATGATTTTGAAAAAATCAATTACCGTTTTACGCGAAATTTGATTGAAACTTTGAAAGAAACAGGGGCTGTTCCCGATAAATTCGTTCTAATGAGCAGTTTAAGCGCAGAATCTCCAATAGATACGCTATATGGAAAAAGCAAACGGAAGGCCGAAGAGTTTTTGGAAGCGCAAACCGGTTTCCCTTATCTGATCCTACGCCCCACCGGTGTGTATGGTCCCCGCGAAAAAGACTATTTCTTAGTGTTGAAAAGCATCAAAAACGGTTTGGAATTTACCGCCGGATACCAACCTCAAATACTGACTTTTATCTATGTGAAAGACTTGGTAAAGGCGGCATTTCTCGCTTTAGAGAGCGATTTTACCCGTAAAATATATGCTGTTTCAGACGGCAATAGCTATTCAGATGAAACCTATACCCGGATAGTGAAAGAGGCTTTGGGTAAAAAACGGGTTTTCAAACTAAGGATCCCTTTGATACTCTTGAAAACGGCATCCGTTTTGGCGGAAATGTTTTCCAAAATATCAAAAAAACCTTCTACTTTGAACCGCGACAAATATAAAATTATGAGACGCCGCGACTGGACTTGCGACATATCGCCAATCACAAAAAACCTACACTTCCAAGCCGAATACGATTTGGAACGCGGAGTCCGGGAATGTGTAACATGGTACACAAACCAGGGTTGGCTGTAGCCGTCAATATTTTATAACGCTCGTCTTTTCAGGGAGCTAACTTTTCCAAACAACTGATGGAACGAGCAATTTCCTCGTCGCTCAACTGATAGTTCGTCATTTTTCCGGTTAAATATTGGTCGTAGGCGGCCATATCTATCAAACCATGTCCGGAAAGGTTGAACAGGATAACTTTAGACTTCCCTTCTTCTTTTGCTTTGTTTGCTTCCCGAATAGCCGAAGCAATGGCGTGGGTCGATTCGGGGGCGGGAATGGTGCCTTCCGTTTGGGCAAACAACTGTCCGGCTTCGAACGATTCCGTTTGAGGAATGTCCTGCACTTCCACAAAACCGTCTTTATGCAACTGACTGACGATCGTTCCTGCTCCATGATAACGCAAACCGCCGGCATGAATATCCGCCGGCTGAAAATCGTGCCCCAAAGTATACATAGGCAACAGCGGCGTCAATCCTACGGTATCGCCGAAGTCGTATTCGAATTTTCCCCTGCTCAATTTCGGACAACTTGCCGGCTCGGCAGCGATGATCCGTATGGATTTTCCCGAAGTCAAACGGTGGCGAAGAAACGGAAAACTGATGCCTGAGAAGTTGGATCCACCGCCGAAACAGCCAATAACAACTTCGGGATATTCGCCGGCCAATTCCATTTGTTTCTCTGCTTCCAATCCGATAATCGTTTGGTGGAGAATGACATGATTTAATACGGAGCCTAAGGTATAACGAGTGTTATTGTCCGAAACCGATTTTTCTACCGCTTCGGAAATGGCAATTCCCAAACTTCCCGAATTTTCAGGGTCACGGGCGAGAATTTGTCGTCCGGCATCGGTGGTATTACTGGGTGAAGAGAATACATCTGCACCCCAGGTTTGCATCATAATGCGGCGGTAGGGCTTTTGATTGTAACTCACCTTGACCATGAAGACATCCAAATTTAAGCCGAAAACGCTGCAAGCGAAGGCAAGCGCCGTTCCCCATTGACCAGCTCCGGTTTCGGTAGTAAGATTTTTAACTCCCTGTTTTTTATTGTAATACGCCTGTGGCAAGGCCGAATTTAACTTGTGTGAACCGACCGGACTAAGTCCTTCATTTTTGAAATAAATATGTGCCGGAGTATCCAATGCCTTTTCCAAGCCTGAAGCACGAACCAAAGGCGTTGGCCGCCATATCTTGTACAATTCACGAACTTCATCGGGAATTTCTATCCATCGCTCCCGACTTAGTTCCTGATTGATTAACTCTTTCGCAAAAATTGGCTCTAAGTCCGAGGGAATCAGAGGTTGCTTTGTTCCCGGATGAAGCGGAGGCAAAGGTTTGTTCTCCATATCCGCGATGATATTGTACCATGAAGTTGGAATATCGTTTTCGCCAAGTAAAAATTTTTTTGTTGCCATTTTGATTTTTTAATGATAAAATTTCTTGCAAAGGAACATAAAAAAATCGTTTTTTGCAACAGTTGGTACGATTAAAATTTTGAATTAAAATTTTGGTAGCCGGTTTCATCCAATGTAAATACTTCTGTTATTATTTAATTAACTGTTCAATTTTATATAGATTACATTAAATATTTACAAATATCTATATAATGAGGTAATGTGGTTGGGGACTGTGTTGCATTCATTTGCTACTGAGGTTGTCTCGTCCTGAAATAGGTTTACACCAAAGAAGAAAGGAAGTAAACTCATATCAGTCTTTCATCTTGAAAATAAACACAGTCGGGTTGTCTTCTTCATCTTTGACATTTTCCAAAACCTTAAAATATGCCTTCTCAAAAGCATTTCTTCCTTCTCCATTTTCTATGGTTTTGTCGGCTATCAACTCGGCAAGATATTTTTTATTATTAAATGAAGCTAAGCCTGTATGATAGTTAATAATATAATCTCCTTCAGAAAGAGAAAAAAAGTCTTGAATACCATGATTAAAGAAAGACGGTATTCGATGAAGTACTCCTGCAATGGTCTTTATCGTCTTTTCCTGTTTGTCGTATACAACACATATACCATCGATCCGAAGGAAAAGGTATCGGGATGTTTCCAGCACATTTCTTATTCCTTTATAATAACCATTGTCTATCGCACTGTATACGGCTTTGTATCCGTCTCCTCTTTTCAGATTGTCAGGCAGGTTTTTATAGACCATATCTATCGCATAGCGGGGCGTTATTTCACCAGAAGCAGGACTGAGATGGAAAATCGTGTCTATGGTACTGAAATAGATCGAAGCGCTGTTGTCATACAAATTATAGTATTTATCCAAGCCCCAACCTCTACGGTTTTCTATATCACGTTTTGAAAACGGCAAAAAGGAACGAACCCTGTTCTGCTTGGTGTCCAAGCTGAAGAAAAGATAGTAACCTATATCAGTCATACTCCAGTCGTTAACAAGATAATAAACGGTATCATCGAAAGTAAAAAGATTCATTCCCCAACTTCCTTCAAGTGATACTCTCCTCACAAATTTTCCATCGAAGTCATACAGCATAATTCCAAAGGGAGGCGATAAAACGCCGATGTGATTTTCGGAAACCATAATGTCATTTATTGGGGGAGGGTATTCGCCCGGACCTTGCCCTATGGCGCGAACTTTGGCATGATAACTTCCGTCCCTGTTAAAAATATAGGCACCCTGAGCCATTTCATCATATACAACTATTTTGTTATTGGACAGGTAAATTCTTTTTACTTTTGCTATCAGGCAATCATCGGTTGTTTCCAAAGGGATGATTTCAAAGTAGCTTGTATCAATAGCATAGGTAAGGTCCATTTCCGGTTTCATATTCCTCACATCTATGGAAATCGTTTCGATTGGATCGTAATTTTGTTTTTTATCCTGACAGGACAAGCCTGTCAGGATAATGAGTAATACCGGCAACAGATAATTTTTCGTTTTCATCATTTTTCAACGCGTGACGGACATTGAGTCCTAAATATTTTTTTCAGGGATATTGATTGAAAATGAGATGATAACCGGATTTGCATCAATATCCACGTTGTTAAAAAATGTGTTGAGTTTTTCATTGTTGATATTGCCTCTTGCTGCCCAAATCAAATTAGGGTGTGGTGAAACGTAAAGCCTGTTTCCTTTCGCTGTAAAGGGGTAGCTCATGAGTATATTGATTAAATTTTTATTTCCCTTAACATTTTCCGGTTCTATCAGTATTGTTTTTGATGTTTTTTTTGAATAATACAGATATCGCCTTTTTTCCAATCCCAAAAAACCAAAAAAAGTATAATCGGTTAAATCAATAACCTCTCCCCATGTTAATAAATAT
>Ga0082212_10002617_pt1 | contig 26080 bp, 33 predicted proteins | sample TergutNt197P3_FD_71548 | JGI IMG/M metagenome (GOLD analysis project Ga0082212, IMG submission 71548) | Neocapritermes taracua P3 segment gut microbial communities from Petit-Saut dam, French Guiana - Nt197 P3 | ecosystem: Host-associated > Arthropoda: Insects > Digestive system > Gut ...
GTGAACACCTGGGGACGGAGAAAAGTGTTCAAATCTTCAGATTTGAACACTTTTCTCCGTCCCCAGGTGTTCACCCACGTCTGCCACGAGAACCGTCCCTACTGGCAACCCACTTTTCTCCGTCCATCTTGCTATTGTCCGTCTACTAATTCTTCTTTTATTACCACATTTATTACCGAGCCTACTTCTGCTCTTGTTTCAAATATTGGTGTTTGAGAAACCACTACTCCTGATGTCCCATCAATTTGTATATTTAAATTTAAATTTTTCAATACTCGTTTCGCTTCATTTGCAGACATTCCTTTTATGTTTGGAACACTTACAGTATTTCTTGTTTCATTTTCATTTTCTTCAGTATAAAGATATATTATAGAATTTGCGTCTAATGCTACTCCAGTTCTTGGCATCTGGTCTGTTACTATAGCAGTATTTTCATCTTCATTTATATTTACTCTAACATTAAAGCCTAATTGTTGTAATAATTTTTTTGCTTCTGCTACTGTTTTTCCTTTCATATTCGAAATAGCAATTAAATTTTTTGGGCTTCTTTCGTTTTCTTTAGTTAATGGTGCCACACCCAAATACGGTAATGCTTCTGATAAAATTTGTGATGCAACTGGTCCTGCTATTTGTCCGCCTTGATAATTTGCTCCATGTGGGTCATATAACACTATTAAAACTACAACCTGAGTATTTTCTATTGGTGAAATTGCAATAAATGAAGATACATATCCCTCTTCTTCTCGTGTTTCCTGTGGCTCTGACGTACCACTTTTCCCACCTATTGAATATCCCTGAACTGTTGCCAACCTTCCTGTTCCTTCAGTTACAACCGACTGCATCATATCTTTTATTTTTTTTGAAGTGTCTTCAGATATTACTTGTCTTATTTCTACAGTATCTACTGTTTGGATACTTCCTGTATCTGTATTTTGTATTTGTTTAACAACTCTTGGTTTTACTAATTTGCCATCATTTACTATTGCACAAACTGATGTTATTAATTGCAGTGGAGAGATTTCAAACCTTTGTCCAAATGAAGTTGTTGCAAGTTCTACACCTCCTATGGTTTCTTTTTTATGAAATGTTCCTGGATATGCTCTTGAAATATTGCTTCCTACTCCTTCAAATAATCCAAATGCTTCAAAATATTTATATAAAGTATTTACACCTATTTTTTGCCCTAATTGCATAAATGCAGGGTTGCAAGAGTTGCACAATGCTTCTCTTAAACTCTGGTATCCATGTGGCTCTTTTCTCCAGCAACTTATATCTCTATCTGCAACATGGTACGAACCTGAACAATAAAACCTTCCTGGTGCATCTACTTCAATAATATTTTCTTCTAACGCTATTGATGCTGTAAGCAATTTAAAAGTTGAACCTGGTTCATACATTCCAGTTACTGCTCTGTTGTTCCATAAATTAACACGTTCAAATTCCTTTTCTTCTCTTGTTAAAGTATCCCATTCTTCAGGTGAAATCCCAAGTGGTTCTATATTAAACGGGTCATTTAAATTGTAATTTGGATATGTAGCCATTGCCAAAATATCCCCATTTTGCGGATTCATTATTAATATGTTTCCGCCTTTTGAACATTTATTTTCTATAACTGCCTGTTTTAAATATCTTTCTGCAATTGTTTGCACAGTTGTATCTATAGTTAAATATAGATTGCTTCCGTTTTCGGCAGGCACATATTGTTCGTTATTATCTGAAATTGGCTTTTTGTTTGGATCTTTAGCTGTTACAACTTTGCCAGATGTTCCTGTTAATATGTTGTCCCATCTTTCTTCAAGACCAGTTAAACCATCATTATCTGTACCGCAAAAACCAATTAGGTTTGATAGCAAGCCATCATATGGATAAAATCTTTTTGAATCTTCATCAATATTTATTCCAGCTGTTATTTTGTTATCTGTCATCCATTTTTTTAGTTCAGTTATTTTGTTTGTTTCAACTTTTTTTTCTACTACAATTACTGATGAGCCAGATTTTAGTTTTTCCATTAGCTCTTCATATGTAATATTAAATATATTTGAAAGCCCTTCTGCTATTGTTTCTTCATCTACTTTCTTTTTGTTGCTATAAAATACTTTCCCTGGATTTAAAGAAACAGTATCTACTGTTATGCTTTGTGCCAAAATTTCTCCTTTTGCATCATATATTGTGCCCCTTGTAGGGCTTATTATTTGGTTGCTTACTTGTTGAAGATATGCTTTTACGCTATATTCTTCTCCGTTAACAAAGCTTATAACATACAATTTTGCACTAACAATAATAAGGCAGATACTTGCAGTAACTCCCATTAATGCCACTCGAAGGTTCATCATTTTTCTATTTGTGTTTTCTTTATCTTTTTTGTTTTTCTTCATATGCTAGCCCCTTTTTTTAAATTATATCACTATATTTCTTCATTTACAACTTTTACAAATATTATCTCTTGCATGCTTGAAAACAGTGCAATGTTTGTATATAATAGTATTGTACGAGGGCACTTCTTTTACAAGGAAAATATCTTTGTAATAAAGTGGCATCCCAAGAAAAGGATTTTAAATGGATTTAGTTAAAGAAACAAAATTTTTAATGAGCAATTATGGCATTAATGCTAGCAAGCATTATGGTCAGAATTTTTTAATTGATGAAAATATTTTAAACAATATAGTGAATTCTGCTAGACTTTCGAAAGATGATTTAATTATAGAAATTGGGCCTGGTCTTGGAACTCTTACTTCTTTACTTCTTGATAAAGCAGGTAAAGTTATTTGTATTGAGTTAGATGAAAACATGATTAGAGTTTTAAGAAACAGGTTCTCTTTATATGACAATTTTGAATTAATAAATAACGATATTTTAAAAGTAGACTTAAATGAAATAATTAAATTAAACTTAGAGCATCATAATCTGAAATCTGCAAAAGTTGTTGCAAATTTACCATATTATATTACAACTCCAATTATTATGAAGCTTTTAGAAAGCAAATTAGAGCTTGAAAGCATTATTGTTATGGTACAAAAAGAAGTTGGCATACGTTTAACTGCATCTCCAGGTAGTAAAGATACTGGTGCAATAACATACAGTGTAAATTATTATACCAAACCAGAGCTGGTTTCAACTGTGCTTAATACAGCTTTTTTACCAGTTCCTAAAGTTAATTCTGCGATTATAAAACTAAATGTTTTAAAATCTCCAGAAATACATGTGTCTGATGAGGCCTTATTTTTTAAAATAATAAAATCAGCATTTATGCAAAAACGAAAAACACTTCTAAACTCCATTTCAAATGCCAATATATTAGGCAAAGAATATTTAGAAGAAATGCTTACAAGTTTAAATATAGATTTAAAAATTCGTGCAGAGCAATTATCGCTTAAGCAATTTGCAGAAATTGCAAATTATATACAAAAGTTGAAAGGAAGCTAAATGAAGAAAAGTTATAAAATATTAATATATATAGTGCTCTTTTTTACAACATTAATTGTAATTACTTTTTTTGGTGCACTTTATAATTTCTTTCAAGAAAAACCAGAAGCTATTTCCCAAACAGAGCCATCCTTTTCAGTAGTCAAAGAAGTGCCTCCTCCTAAAATATCCATTCCTAAAATATCTAGCAATACCGATTATAATAATGATGGCGTTCCAGACTCAGAAGATATTTTAATTGGTGCCAGAATAGATGCAAAAAATAAGCCAACATATATTAGCGAATATTATGATGGCGGATACCCACCAGATAATGAAGGTGTTTGCACAGATGTAATCTGGAGAGCATTAAAACAAGCCGGATACAATTTGAAAGATTTAGTAGATGCAGATATAGCTTCTAATGTTTCGCGGTTATCCAAGAGTGGAGGGAAAACCAGATAAAAATATTGATTTTAGAAGAGTGCCAAATTTAATTGTATTTTTAGATAAATATGCAACTAGGCTTACTACAGAATTAATTCCAAATGATATTGAAAATTTAAAAGAGTGGCAAGGTGGAGATATTGTTGTTTTCGATAAACCAACACCACATATGGGAATTGTTTCAGATAAAAGAAACAAAGAAGGCGTACCGTATATGATACACAATAGCAGTCCCTATACTGTAGAAGGAGACCATATAATATATTGGCATGAAAATGTGTCTCCAATAATCAGGCATTACAGATTTTCAGAATGAACATTGGGGACGTGCCTAAAATGTTCATTTTGAACATTCGGGGACAGGCTTCAAATATTTATTCTGTTAAGAAACTTTTTTCTTAATCTCTTCTAGCGCTCTTGCTATCTGGTCTGGGCAAGATGTAGTTCTTCGTCCACAAGGAATCCCTTTCAATCTTTTTATAATCTCGTCTACTGTTTGTCCTTCTATCATACGAGTTAACCCGTGCCGAATTTCCGCGCACATCCTCCAACAACTTTTACTGATTTCACAATGTCTCCTTCTACATCTAAAACCATTTCCTGTGCACATACTCCTTTAGGAATGTATCTGTATTCCATAGTGTTTCTCCTTTCTAGTAAACATTTGAAGTCTGTCCCCAAATGTTCATTTTGAACATTTTAGGCACGTCCCCAAATGTTCATTTTGAACATTTTAAGCACGTCCCCGATGTTCATTAAAAGCTTACGAATTCATTATATACTTGTAGTAAATAGTTATCTGTCATGCCAGATATATAATCAATTATCGCTTTACAATAATCGTCTTGATTTTCTATGTTGTATACAATTTTATTATTATATAATTCTTTGTTTTTGTCATTTATTGAAATATAACTTGAAAGCCATTCTATAAATTCATGTGAGATATTTGGATAAATTTTTTCCATCTTTTTTAAATTGCTAATTGTTTTTGCTCCATTGAATTCTTTTTTTAATCTATAAAATATTTCTGTAATAAGTAATGTAAAATACCTAACTGTTAATTCTTTTTCCTTGTTTTTATATATCTTATCCGTATTAAACTTTTTTATTATATTCATTGTTTTAATTGCCTCATTTGAAAATTTTAGTCCAGTTTTTGGTGAACTATTTTCACACAAATCTTTAACAAAATAACTTATAAGGCTTGAATTATTTATTTTAACATTTTGTGTTAGTTTGTCTATTTTTTCAATATCTTTTTCTGTTAAAATCCCCATGTCTTTTGCATCTTCTATATCTCTTCCCATATACGATATATTATCTGCAATTTTTACAATACAAGCTTCCCATGTATATGGCGAATACTCTCCTGGATATTTAAAGTCATTTAAATCAATATATTCATCTCTTGGCTTTAGTCCATTTTCATCAATATTTCCAGAATGACTAATTACCCCATCTCTTACCGCATATGTTAAAGATAAATTTTTGAATTTTCCTTCACGGTCTTTTAATAATTCCAAATTATCTATAAAATGCAATCCATTTTTCGCATGCCAGAATTTTTCTCCATATTCTCTTTCAGATATGGTTGATAATATTACCTCTCCTTCATGCCCAAATGGACTATGTCCCAAATCGTGTGCTACTGAAATTGCTGTTGTTAATTCTGTGTTTAACCCCAAATAATTTGCAACAGTATGACTTATAGATTCTACTAAATATACATGTTCAATTCTTGTGCAGATATGGTCATTTTGAGGTGCAAAAAAAACTTGTGTTTTATGTTTCAATCTTCTGTATGCAGTACAATTAATTATTCTTGTATAATCTCTATTGAAATCTGTTCTAATAGAGCTATATGTATCTCCATATAACTCTTCTTCTCTTTTTATTGAATTCTCCCATTTCTTACTACCAAAAACAGTAGCTTCTTTTTCAAATTCTTTCATTGATTTCTCCTTGTGCCAAAAAACACAGCATACCTATTGATTAAACGCCTCTCTTACAGTTTGATAACTATTCATAAGTAGCGCATATTTCATATCTTCTGGCACATCTTCATTATACATTGCATTAGTTATTGGAATTGTATATGTTGTATATTTTGGCATAAAGAATCTTGTTTTTACAATATAATCTATTAGACAATCATTTTCTTTTATATCTACCTCGTGCCTCTCCAAAAAGTTTTTCATCATTCCTGTATATTCCGCATGGAAATAATTGAATACTTTTATATATTCTTTATTGTCTGCTAATTCTTTTATTTCTCTTTCTATTAGCATATTTAAAACCTCACCCATTCTTACTTATCTCTCATTTTATATCAGTATTCTAAAAATGGCAATAACATTTGTGTAACATTTTCACTCTATAATCTGGTCCTCTATCATTGGTTCTTCCACATCAAAATATATTCTATCCACTTGCTCTGATATTTCAATTTCCACTTCTCCAACTCCTTGCATTGTGTTTATATTTGTAGCTTTTATTAACTTCTTCGAAAATGTAAAAAACGTATCTTTTATATATAGTATTCTTTCTACGCTTTTATAATAGTCGTAATCTCTATAGTTATTTGTAATTTCTTGATGTGCAATTTTCCCTTTAAGTTGAAACCCGTTTTGTAAATCAAGTCCATATATTATTGCACCTTGGAATTTTGTTTTATAATCCTCTTCTGCTACAGTTATTGGAAAAGCAATAATATTTCTCTCTTTTGAGAAAAGCAAGCTTTTATGGTTATATAGAATTTCTGAACTTGTGCCTCTTTCTCCTATTTTCTCACTATATAGTTCTTTAGGATTATTTGGGTCTGTTACATCAAATAATGCCATTTTCATTCCTATTGTTCTAACCATTTGAGTATTTTGAGCAGGTGTAAATGAAGGTAAATCTTCACTTCCGATCTATACTTTCTACAATTATTTTTTCAGCATTTTGTATAGTTTCTACGATTGTATCTTCTCCAAAACCTATAATATGATTTTCATCATATGGATGCAAATATTTGCTATATCCTGGTATTTTTAGTTCACCTAACACAACTGGATTATTCGGGTTTGATAAATCTATTACAAATAACGGATCTACCTGAACAAAAGTTACCATGTATGCTCTATCTCCTATAAACCTTACTGAATATATTCTTTCTCCCTGAGCCAGCCCTTCTATACTTCCTATAATTTTCAATTCATTATTTAATATATATAAATTATTTGTGTTTGATTCTATATCCCAACTTGTAGAGTTTGTTGTTGCTATTCTAAAATTATTATTTCTTTCGTCCATAGAAAATTGATTTAATGGTTCACCTGGAATCGTTCCCATTCCACTATATTTTGCAATACCATTATCCAAACCAAATTTGTAAATACTTGTAGTTATATTGTGTTTATTTATTGACATTTTAACAACGCCTTCAAAAGGAGAATCTTGTTCTTCTATTTGTTCATATTCATATTTTGTATTTGTTACATATATATTGTTTTCAGATACATACACGCACCTTCCTGCTCCCAAATAGCTATCTATATTTGCTTTTTCATTTCTGTTTATATTAAATGATGCTACATTCAAATAGCTCTTTTCTTCACTATCTGGGAAATAATATATTCCTGAAAACTCTAGACTTTTTATGCTTGTTCCAACTGCAGTATCTCTATATTGTGGTTTAAATTCATTTTCATCTAACTCTTCTTTTATACCATAGTAAGTATATATATACTTGTTTGCCATAAAAAATATATTGTCTCCTATCATTCTTGATGATAAATATGAGCCTTCTATTTCTATTTCTCTTTCAAGTTGTATATTTTCTTTATTTTCAATATTATATATTTTTGCTGTTGTAAACTGAGTATTATTTGGAGAAATCGCCATATCTGCTGTTGCTACTTCATTCATTCCGTCTATACATTACTTCATATATAATGTTTCCACCTATTACAATAAGTTTATTGTTATTTATATATAATTCGTTTGGATAAAATCCAGGTTGTTCATATTCTATTTCACTTACAATTTTTAGTTCTTCTGGGTTTTGTCCATCTACAATAACCACTTTTTGATTAGATATATAATACAAGTACCTTCCATCTGTTTTTACTATATCTCCTTCATCAACATTTGCTACTTGTATATTGGTTGTAGAATATATGTCTTCACCTCCGCCCCTGGCTTCATCTGTAGTCATTGCTATATCATCTGTTACCGCTTCTTTCATTGCATGCTGTTGCCCCATATCGCTTCCATTATATGCATTATAGTTCTCTTCTATTTTAAGTAAGTTATATAAGTTATCGAAGCTATCTACAGTTGGCAATGCTAATTTTTCTTCTTGAATTATTGAGTGGTTAATCTCCTGTTCTACTTTAAATGAAATAGCAAAAAATATAACTAATGCAAGTAATATTATTACTAAAGTATAGGTATACATTTTTTTCATAATCTTTTCCTCCTAAAATTTCATAAATTTTTTTGCAAAAAACATAGCTGGTTTATAAAAAAATCCTTCCAGATTTTTCGACACATTTTGCAATTCTTCTCTAATTTTTATTTTTTGCGGGCAATGTTCTTCACATTTTCCGCATTTTATACAACGAGATGCATTGTGGCTTTCCTTTTTCAAACTTGTTTGCATTACATATGTCACAATCCCTCTTAGCTTACTTTCTAATTCTATATTATTATAGCAAGAAAAGCAAGTTGGAATGTCTACATCATTTGGGCAAGGCATACAGTAACTGCATCCTGTACATGGTACTTTTATTTTTTCGTTTAATATTTTTCTTGCTTTACTGAATAATTCAAAATCCTCTTCTGTAAATGAATTTTGTTTTGCATCCCCAGCTATTCGTATGTTTTCTTCTATCATTTCCATTGAATTCATACCAGATAATACAGTTGTTATTTCGCTCTGATTCCAAAGCCATCTAAACGCCCAATCTGCTGGGCTTCTCTTAATGTATGCATTATCCCACAAGCTATATACTTCTTTTGGAAGTCCGTTAACTAATCTTCCACCTCTTAACGGCTCCATAATCATTACTGGTAGCCCTTTACTTGATGCATATTCCAGCCCGCTTCTACCTGCCTGATTATTTTCGTCTAAAAAATTATATTGCATCATGCAAAATTCCCAATCGTATGAATCAATAATTTTTATAAATTCAGATTTGCCACCATGATATGAAAAACCAACATTAATTATTTCTCCATTTTGTTTCTTTTCCTCTATCCATTTTATAATTCCAATACTCACAAGTCTGTTCCATGTATTTACATCTGTTAACATGTGCATAAGATAATAGTCAATATATGTTGTTTGTAGCCTTTTTAATTCAGTGTAAAAAATTTTATCTAAGTCTTCATATTTTTTTATCAGGTAATGAGGTAATTTTGTTGCAATTTTTATTTTGCTACGACAACCAAGTTTCGACAAAACTCGCCCTAATGTGACTTCACTGTTCGGATATATGTATGCTGTGTCAAAATAATTCACTCCATTTTGTATGGCATAATCAATTTGCTTTTCAACTTCTTTTTCATCTTTAGTAAATCTCATGCAACCAAACGCAAGCTGAGACAATTCGTCACCATTTTTCGGATTAGTTCTATAAATCATATTTGTTTCCTCCTAAATGAAAACCCCGTCCACTTGACTCATATATTTTTTACCCAAATTGATACACTTCCATCTTTGCAATAAAATATTCCATTTCCTTCATTATCTACATATACTGTTTCTGAAAGGTTTCCTGTGCAATCATGCAAAATTGTATTAGCAAGCTTTTTACCAACATTCATTTGTATACATCCACCATGTGCATCAGTCATAACAACTGCTAATCCAGAATTGGGATGTTCATCATCTCCCATTCTGGTAAAACCTATAACATTCTGGTTATAAAAATAATCTATTTGCTCACCATATGCAAAATCTTTTCTTAATTTCATTAATAAATCGATTATCTCATTTTTTTTGCTTGTATCTTTTGTTCCATAATAATCTCCATAAAACACACATGGAATCCCATCTTTTCTTAATAATATTAAGGAATATGCCAATGGTTTAAACCAGTCTGAAACCCATGATTCAAGTGCTTGCCCAAGCTGTGTGTCATGGTTGTCTACAAATGTAATTGCTTTTTCTGGATTTCTTTCTACCAATGTATTTTCGAAAATTGAGCTCATATTATATTCACCATTACTTATAGACGCTCTATGAAAATTATAATGTAATGCTACATCCATCAGAGACATGCAAGCATTTGTGTTTTCTATGTATTTGTTTAATATATCTGTATTTGTACTCCAATATTCTCCTATAGAAAACAATTCTTTTCCTGTTTCTTTTTTTAAATAATCCAACCATTCTACGAAAAAATCTGAACGAATATGTTTTACAGCATCTAGCCTAAATCCGTCTGCCTCAGTTAAATTCAAATACCACATTCCCCACTTTTTCAGTTCAGTTCTAACATCATAGTTGTTTAAGTCAATATCTGCTCCCATTAGATAGTCGTAATTCCCGTGTTCTTTATCAACAGACTCATCCCATTGCTTCCCATAAAATTTATAAATAGAAGTAGTGCCTGTATTCTCATCCCAATCAATACCGTGAAAATGTGTCCAGTTCCACTTGAAATCAGAATACATATTGTTTCTTTCTGGAAAATTATATTTTGTCCAGGCTTTAATGGGTTTAGCTTCTGTTAGGCTAACATTTCTATTGTTTGGGTCATCTTGACACGCCAAAACTATTTCTGTTTCATCCGCTCCCATTTTGTGATTAAAAACAATATCTACTAAAATTTTTATATTATTTTGTTTTAATGCTTTTATTGAATTTAAGTATTCATCTTTTGTTCCGTATTTTGTTGGAATAGTTCCCTTCTGATTAAATTCTCCTAAATCATATAAATCGTACACCCCATAACCTACATCATCTTTTCCTCCGCTACCTTTATATGCAGGTGGTAACCATATATGAGTTATTCCTATGTTGCTTAATTTTTCTGCCTCTTTTGTAACCTTATTCCAAAGTGTAGAGTCATTAGCTAAATACCATTCAAAATATTGCATTATGGTAAAGTTTACCAAATCTACCACTCCTAAATTAAATTTAATATTTCTTCTTTATGTTTTATTATTGTATCATATCCTGTTTGAATTAAGCTATCTGTATTGTCTATTTTTAATAATGTTGCACCTTGCCCATCTATTTCTATAGATAAATCTGCTATCTTTTGTGCATTTCTAACATCTTTTAAAGAAAATATATCAACTGTTCTAAGCAATATAGCAAATATATCTTCTTTAGGCTCATAATCATCAATTCTAAAATTTAATGCCAATGTTTTTTCTGCACCCATATCTTTTAGTACCTGAACTGGCAAGTTGTCTTTTGTTCCGCCATCAATAAAATTATATTTATCGTAAACACATGGCGTAAACACGCCTGGAAAAGACATACTTGCCCTCGTTGCTTTTGCAATTGGTGCATTATATATATAATCTATATCTTCATTACTTAAATCGTATTTTTTCGACAAAAATATACATTTTTTGGTAGATATTGTATCAACAGTTAATATTGCATATGCAATATCTAGTTCATTCATATTTTTTATATTTTTATTTTTTATAATATCTTCTGCTATTTTTTCAATCTGCTCTCCTCCGAATTAGCCCTTCCACTTTTGCTTCTCCAGTTGTAAAATATGTGTATACTGCTTTTAATATCGGGCCCTTTTTTATATCTGTAAGCATTTTATAGTAATCTAGAGTTTTTTCTTTCATTTCATCTGAAGTTAAGCCCATTGCATACATTGTTGTAAATATACTTCCTGAGCTGGTACCAGATAAATAATCTATTTTTACTCCAATTTCTTCCAATGCTTTAAATGCGCCTATATATGCGAACCCCTTTAGTCCTCCACCTGCCAATGCTAATCCTAAACTCATTTATATTTTCTCTCCTTTTCATTCATCAACTTTCAGATTTGTTTTCTCCTTTTCCCAAATTCACAACATAACTTGATGTAATAGTTGAATTTGGTATTGTAACTATGGTGTTTTTTTCTGTTTTTATTCTTGTACTTCTATATGTAATTTGTATAACCGTTCCTGTATAATTTCCAACTTCTATACAGTCACCAATTAAAAATGGTTTGTCTGTTATTATTGCTATCCCGCTTAGCAAACTTTTTACCATATCTTGTGCCGCCAATGCAATTACCACACTTCCTATTCCAAGTCCAGTTACCAACCCGCTTAAATCATAGCCCAGCTCATAAATAATCATATATGTTGCTGTTATCCATAATATAACTTGTATTAGTTTATTTAAAAAAGCATTTACAGTTTTATTTTTAGAATTTTTAACAATCATTTTAAATATTGGTGAATTTGGTTTTAATAATAATGATATACATTTTGTTATAATGATTATTATTAAAATTTTACATATCTTGTTTATTATATCCGGATTCACTTCAATTAATATGTTTTTTATATATTCCATTATTTTTCTCCCATTTAGCTCATTATACATTAAAACACAAAAATTGTACACTTTTTTCATAAAAAAAAGGCTTACGCCTTTTCAAATTTATTTTTATAGAATTTAGCTATTAACTCATCTAACTCTACGCTTATTTTATATATTATTGAGTAGTCTTCTCCATTCGATATACTGTTATTTAATTTTTCCCTCACTCTACAAATTTCATCATTTAGCATAATACCACTCTCCCCTTTTCTACTTAATTTTTATCTTTTGTATTTTTATTTTATAAGAAAAATTAATTAATTTTCTTTATGTAATAAAAATACCATAAAATCAGCAAGAAAGTCAATGATAAAACAGTATTTGCGGTGTTTTTCGTCAGACAGGAATGTTTATTTTTTTACAATATCTTTCATCTTTTTTCTTTTTTCGACATTTACCACCTTTTTGGTTTTATATTTTTGGGTTTGTTGGTTTCTTTTATTCTATAATCTACATATCGTTTTAACAAAATTATAATTGAGAAGATAAATATTATTACTGATAATATTCCTGATATTCTAAAACCTAAAAACATTAAACTATCTGCTCTTAAAGTTTCCAAAAACATTCTTGCTCCCGCATACAACAATAAGTATGTATAAAATATTTGCCCTTCAAATTTTCTGTTTTTCTGCATATGTCTTAACAATAAAAATATTAAAAATGTTATTATAGATTCATATAAAAACACTGGATGTACTTCCATGTAGCCATTAATCGTTTGTATTCCCATTCTTAAAATTGATTTTGTTTGTGTGCCATATGCTTCTACATTAAAAAAGTTCCCCCATCTGCCAATGCTTTGTGCAAGTGCAACAAATGGAACTATGTAATCAAAAAATTCTTCTGGTTTAACTCTAAATACTTTGCATCTTTTTATTATTACATATCCGCCTGCAATTAAGCCACCATAAATCGCAAGACCTCCATCTCTTATATCAAATATTTGCAATATATCGCTTCCGTGCATAATATTGGAAATTAAAAAATACAAAATACGCTCTTGCACCAATAACTCCTGCAATTAGCCCAAGTATTATAGCTTCAATAACTGAATCAAATTTTATATAAAAATTTTCTTTGCTTATCTTGCATAAAATTATTGCAACTATTATTCCAATAACAATAAGCAAGGCATAATAATGTATATCAATATTAAATAGCCTAAATGCAACTTGTGATATTTTAAATTCTATGGCAAATTCTGGAAATTTTACTATTTTTGTTAGGGCCAAACTTCCTCACCTCCTAAAAAGTATACAAAAAAACACGTCCCTTTTGTATACTATAATGGATTTATTATAGAAACTACTTTTCTTTCTTCATTAAATATATCTTCTAAAACCTTTTCTACATATTCTTTGTTTAAACTTTCAAATTCATCAAAAAAATCGAATGGCATTATATCTTTAAAATAGCATATCACAAAATTACAACTTATACTAGGTATGTCGTTATAGTCTTGTACATAACTTCCATATAATTTTCGTTTCGTTCTTTCAAACTCTTCTTCATTAATTCCATTTTGTTTTATTTCTTCCAATTTCTTTTCTATTTCTTCAATTACATCATTAATGAAATTACTTTGTCCACTTATTAGAACATGTGAATAGTTAGCTCCAAACTCATAATTAAAATCAACATCATTTGTTAGTATCTCTTTTTCATATAACTTTTTATATAGGTCCGAACTCTTCCCAATTACTATATTTAAAATAATTTCAATCGCTAAATTTCTTCTTATTTTATTGTCAATAAAATTTGTATCTTTATATCCTATTAAAAAACATGGCATACTAATATTCATATTTTTTTCTGCTGTTTTTTGTACAATTTCTTTTTGTTCTTCATTATAAATTCTCTCTACATCTGAATTATTTTCCTTTAAAGTAATTCGTGCTTTAATTTCATCAATAATTTCATTTGGTTCAAAATCTCCACATACTGCAACTGCCATATTGTTTGGTCTATAAAATGAATTGTAAATTTTATATAATTTTTCTTTTGTTATTTCTGCAATTGATTCCTTTGTTCCAGCAACATCAACATTTATCTGATGACTTTTATACATTGCTTTTATAGCATTCATATATATTGACCACTCCGGATAATCTGCATACATCATTATTTCCTGTTCAATAATTCCTCTTTCCTTTTCTACATTTTCATCTGTAAAATATGGATTTTGTATATAATTCATAAACTCATCTAATGCATCATAAAAATTATCTGTACATTCATATAAATATGCAGTATGATTATTTGTTGTATATGCATTTGGGTCAACACCAATAGCTGATAATTTATCTAAACTATTTTCTCCACTTTCCTGCTCAAATAGTTTGTGTTCTAAATAATGTGCTATTCCATCTGGCATTGTTTCTGTATCTTCTTCGCCCAATACTCTAAATTTGTTATCTATTGAACCAAACTTAACTCCCCAAATTATATGTTTTTTTTGGGTTTTTTTAGGTATTACCATTATTGTTAACCCATTTTTCAATTTCTCAATATATACTTTTTCTTTTATTTTGTTATTTTCAATGATTTTCATATTAACTCACTTTCATTTGTATACAAAACGTAAAGTATAACTCATCTGTAACTCACTTCGTTCGAACAGCTGAGAAAAAAACACGTCCCTTTTGTATACTTTTTAGTTCCTTAAAAAATAGATTGTATTAATTTGTATTGAATTTGCCAATTCTAAAATTTCTTCTCTGGTTATATTGCTTATTTTTTTAATATATTCTTCAATAGATATATCTGTTTTTGAAATCTCTTGCCCTATATAAAAAACCACTTCTGTATCTTGTTCTGTTTTTATATTTCTTATCCCAGCCATAATGTATGTTTTTGCATTTTCCACATCTTTGTCTGTAAACTTTCCTAATTTAATATTTTCAATTTGTTCTTTAATTATTTTTAATGCCTTTTCATAATTCTCTATTTGAATTCCGCATTTAATAAATATATTAGATTTTTGCTTTGTATAGCTACTTTTGGCCGAGTATGCCAGTCCCGCTTTTTCTCTAACATTTTGAAACAGCATTGAATTAACCCCATCACCTAATATAGCATTATACACCAATGCCATACATTGTAAATTTTCCACAGCCAGCAATATATCTAAACCCATTATGAGCTTCCCTTGTGTAACATCCATCTTTTCTTGAACTTCTTTTATATTTTCTTGTTTTTGTTTATTTTCTGTAAATTCATTATTTAGAATATAGTTTTCAACTCTTGGTTTAAGTTTTGAAATATGCTCATTGTGAATTAGTATATCTTTTATATTTTTTTCTTTAAAATCTCCAGATAAAAATATATCTATTTTCGAGTTTTGAATTAATTTATTATAATATTCTGTCAAATCGTTTATATTTATTTTTTCAATATCTTCAATATATCCATATTTGTATATCCCGAACCCTTCGTCTTGGTACATATGTGATATACAAGCATCTAATGCATACATGTCTTTATCATCAATCTTGCTTTCAATTATTCTTTTTAAATTTTCTTTCTCAACATTTAAAAAATCATTTTTTAATTTTCCGTTCTTCCATAACCGGATTGAAAACAATATCTAGTAAAGTATTTATCGATTTTTCTAATATAGAATTGTTGTCTAATGTATAAGAGTCGTTTATTATTTCTATATAAAATTTTAAAATCTGATTATCTCCAAATTTATCTATACCACAATTAAATATTGCACCATACATATCGTCTAATTCTCTGTTTATTAAAGTCTGGTCTGGTAAATTAGCTGTACCTCTTCTTAGCATAAACGGTATTAATGCATTTTTTGTAGCACTTTCTCTATTTAATGGGACAGTTATAATTACACATATTAAATTTGTTTTAAACAAATCCGTTTGCACAATATGTGCTTTTATTCCTTGTTTTATCTCCAAACTGGTCATGTGTCTCCCCTTTCCTTTTAAGTGTGTCCACGTTTTGTGTTTTTATTACAAAAACATTGTATATTTTGCCAAACTATATGTCAATAGAAATAAATTTGGTTGTCTTTTTAGGAAAACCGTAGTATAATTAACTTAGCCGTAGCATCTTTGATGCGTACGGATAAGTTATGCAGTTGCGTAGCAACTGCTTTTATTGAAGTTGGAGTTATATGTGGTTTAAAAAGAAAGATGAGCTAGACAGTTTGTTTCTTTATGAATACGATGTCGAAAAAGCTTTTAGAAAGAATTTAAATATTAGAAAAGTAGCCATTGTTGCTGGAATAATTATTGCCATAATTATTGTAGTAGCTCTTATTCTTCATACTCCAGCTCCAGCTCCCAAAAATGAAACTAGTTCAGAAATTACTGCTCCTTCAGGCTCAATATTTTATAACAGCACAAATTCTGTAAGCATTGAATTATCTAAGGCATATAATTTAAAACAATACTCTTCTGAGCACTACATTATTGAGCTTCGTTCTTTCGACAATTTGGGTATATTTATTTCTGAAACTGAAGTTATACCAAACAAAAAATTAAGCTCTATAGTAGAAACAGATAAACAGTCATTTTTGGAAGAATTTGAAGGACATTCTAATTTATCAGATACAAAAGAACTGCTTGTGCGTGGAAACCCCGCATACACATACAGTTTTCATTATTTAGATACAAATTTAAACAAGCCTTTTTATATACAAATTGTATGGTTGGAAATTGATAATATTTATTATATTTTTGATATAGAATTTCCGCTGGAAGATATGATTATTAATACAAATGTTATAACAGAAACATTGACATCATTTGCTTACCAACTCGCTCCATCAAAGCAATAGTTTATTAGCCTTACTATATCAAATATGTTCGGCCCTCCTCCAGACTCTGTTACTTTCCCTGCTTTTTCTATTGCCTTATTCCAAACAAATCCTTCACTTTCATCAAATACATAACTTGTTAATTTTACTATGTCAAATATGTTTACTTGTCCTTCTCCTGTTATGTCTCCTTTTACCACTATTGTGTAACTCTTTACTATTTCTTCTGCTTGATTTTTTATTTTTACTACATTTCCTGTTCCTACATATTGCATATTTGTTAATGTTATTCCATCTGTGTTTGCTACTTCTATTGTGTATTTTGTTGGTAAGCCTAAATTATTTTTTAATGTTCCAACTGTTGTTTCCTCTTCCATATTTTCTATATAGTCTATTTCGTCTATTATATCTATTTCATATGCATTGCTTACTATTTGTTCTATTTCTTCTGCATCACCTTCATCGCCTATATCTGCTAACAATAATTCTATTGATTTTGTACAATTTATGCATCCATATCCTAATTCGTCAGTTTTTATTCCGTTACCTTTTGCTCCATTTTGTATGTAATTCCTTACTTCATCAGGTGATAATTCTGTATTCAATTCTAGCAGTAATGCTGCTAATCCCGCTACCTGCGGTGCAGAAAATGATGTTCCTGACACACCACTATAACCACCATTTGACGTAGTTGTATAATAACTAGTTATTGCCAGAACATCAAGCCCTTCTCCATAGTTTGTAATACTGTCTTTTGTTACTCCATCACCTGTGGCTCCAACTCCAATTACATTTTCATATCTCGCTGGATAACTTACTGAATTTTTACCCTCATTACCAGTAGCAGCTATTATTACACAGCCTTTATTATATGCATAATCTATTCCCATTTTTAAAGTTGCTGCATCATCTGGAACTGATAAACTTAAATTTATTACTTTTGCTCCATTATCTACTGCCCATATTATTCCTTTTGTAATATTTGATACAGTCAATTTCCCATTTGTATCATCCACTTTTATTGGTAAAATACTAGCCTTCCAAGCTATCCCTATTGTTCCTATTCCGTTATTTCCGGACTGCTCCAGCTACCCCTGCTACATTTGTGCCATGCCCTACCAAATCATAATTGGGCGATAAACTAGAAACACTATATCCTGGAAAAAGGTTGGCTTCCAAATCTGGATGATTATCAATAACTCCTGAGTCTACTATTGCTACTACAATATTTTCTCCTGTTGCATAATCCCATGCTGTTTGTGCACCTATAGCAGTAAGCACTGCCGACAAATTCTTGTATCCTGGGTCATTAGGTATATAATAAAACTCTGCTTCTGTTGCAAATATTTGCATACTAAACGAAACTAGTATTGTACTAATTATTAATATAATTATTGTTATAATAGCTGTTACCTTTTTCATATGCACCTTTTCTTTAGTTAAAAATTAATAATTGATAATTAATAATTATTAATTATTAATTATTAATTATTAATTATTAATTACCAACTCGCTCCATCAAAGCAATAGCTTATTAGCCTTACTATATCAAATATGTTCGGCCCTCCTCCAGACTCTGTTACTTTCCCTGCTTTTTCTATTGCCTTATTCCAAATAAATCCTTCGCTTTCATCAAATACATAACTTGTTAATCTTACTATGTCAAATATGTTTACTTGTCCTTCTCCTGTTATATCTCCCTTTACCACTATTGTGTAACTCTTTATTATTTCTTCTGCTTGATTTTTTATTTTTACTACATTTCCTGTTCCTGCATATTGCATATTTGTTAATGTTATTCCATCTGTATTTGCTACTTCTATTGTGTATTTTGTTGGTAATCCTAAATTCTCTTTTAATGTTGCTACAGTCGTTTCTTCTTCCATATTTTCTATATAGTCTATTTCGTCTATTATATCTATTTCATATACACTACTTACTATTTGTTCTACTTCTTCTTCATCACCTTCATCACCTATATCTGCTAACAATAATTGTATTGAGTTTGCACAATTTATAACCCCATAGCCTATCTCATCATTAACCCTTACTCCGTTGCCTGTAGCTCCTCTTTGTATGTAATCTCTTACCTGATTTGGTGTTAAATCTGGATTTAATCCTATAAGTAGCGATGCCAATCCTGCCACTTGTGGTGCAGAAAATGATGTGCCAGCTAAGGTACTATATCCACCACTCGCATTAGTAGTATAATAGCCGTTTACAGCTAAAACATCCAATCCTTCTCCATAGTTTGATATAGCACCTCTTGTTGTTCCGTTATCTGTTGCTCCTACTCCAATTACATTTGGGTATCTTGCTGGATATTCTACTCCTTCTTTGCCAGTATTTCCACTTGCTGATGTTATTACACAACCTGCATCATATGCATAGTTTATTGCAATTTTCAAGGTTCCTGAATCAGATGTACTTCCTATACTTATGTTTATGACCCTTGCTCCATTATCTGCTGCCCATATTATTCCTTTTGCTATGCTTGCTATGTTCATACCTCCATTTCCATCATCTACTTTTACCGGCAAGATTTGTGCTTTCCAATTTATTCCTAATGTTCCTATTTTATTATCTCCAATAGCTCCTACCACTCCCGCCACAGCTGTACCATGTCCCACATTATCATTATTGGGTGATAAACCAGATACCGCACTATACCCCGTAAGAAGATTGCCTGCCAAATCTGGATGATTATCTATAACTCCAGAATCAACCACTGCTACTTTTACTTCTTCCCCTTTTGTTATATCCCATGCTTCTTGTGCACCTATACAAGTAAGAATTGCACCTAGATTTTTATAACCTGAATCATTCGGGATATAATTAAATTCCACTATATAGTTAGGTTCTGCATATTCTATGTTTGGGTCGTTCATATATTTTTCCAATACTTCATCTAATATGTATCCTTCTTTTACCTTTAATACTTTTATGTTTTCTCCATCTTCACCTATTGCTTCTACTTCTTCTACTCCATATAATTCATTTAAAGTTTTGCGTGTTTCATCGTCCATTCCTTCCCTATATTGCACTATAAATGTCTCATCTGAATACTTTTGCCCTTCTGTTTCACTAAGGTCTGAGTTGTTCATTATATCAGAAATTACTTCTTTATCAAATAACATTTCTTCATTGTTAAGTAGTGTTTCCTGACTTTTAGGCAACGCTATATAAAGCAAAGCCAATATTGTACTAATTAATAGCACACTTGCTATTATAATTATTTGTTTTTTAACTATGCTTTGTAGCATTTCTTCCTCCTTTGTAATTGTTTGAAGCCTGTCCCCAAATGTTCATTTTGAACATTTTAAGCACGTCCCCCCATGTTCAAAAATAGGGACGAGGCAAACTGTTTAGCCCCGTCCCTAAATGGCATTTTCTTAATAATATATATAACACTCTAAATTTCTTCTTCCGAAGTTTTTACATTCTAACTCTGTGTCAAAGAAAATATCTATTTTAGCGTCTGTTATTGCTCCACCTCTGTCTTGAACCACAAACCATCCACTATTTGGGCTATCTGCAAAATATGGTATATATATTACTGTTCCCATTGGGATTCCTTTACCAGCTGCCACTGTATAATAAGCTGTTGCTGTTGCCCCACTTGCTGTTATTCCCCATAATGTATGACCTGGTTCTTTATCACATGTAGAAGCAGCATATGCTGATGCATTTAATGTAACTACTGTTGGGGTTTTCCCCTCAACACTTGCTGGTAATGATGATGGTGATTCAAAAGTTCTAACACCAGACCTTGAAGTTACTCTTGTAGATATTTGAATAATTTTATCTATAGGTTCTTTTATAACTTTCTCAGATATTATTGTTCGCTCTATTTCTTCATTTTCTTGGAATTTTGCTTTATATTTTACTTCTTTTAAACCATTTTCTCCGTTTTGGATTACTTTATCTGTTTTTTCTCCATCTGAAGCTGAAACATCTTTTGTTATTGTTTCATATGGTATTTCTATTTGCTCAATAATTATTTTTTCAGTTATTGTTAAATAATTTCCTAAAATTTCTTCTTTTGTTACGCTTTTAACGTCTTTAGCAACAATTTTATCTTCAATAACTTTTTCACTAATTATTATTTTTTTGGTTATGTCTATATTGGAATCTCTGCTTGGATAAACAAATTCATTTGGCAATAATATTATGTGATTTTCTTCCAATATATCTGAAACCTTTATTTTATTTGTCATAACAGTTATTTCACTGTTGTCTGAAAAGCTTATTGTTACATAGGTTATATCTGATTTTGATGCTATAACACCAACTGTTAATATTCCCACCAAAACAACCAATATAAATACAACTTTTCTGATTATCTTAATAGATAATCGTTGTTTCTTTTTCAATTTAATTACCTCCGTAAATAAATAGTTATTAATCACTCACTATTAATTATACCCTATTTTATACTCATTTGTCAAATTTTACTATCTTAAATTCTTTATAGCCGCTACTCTCTCTTCAATTGCCGGATGTGTTGAAAATAAGCTAGTTTTGTTATTTCTTTTATTTTTAAATGGATTTATTATATACATATATGAGTTGCTATTGCTTGCTACATCAAGTTCTGAGCTATCTCCGCTTATTTTTAACAATGCAGATACAAGTCCATCTGGGTTTCTGGTCATAGATACAGCTGTTGCATCTGCCAAATACTCTCTTCTTCTTGATACCATTAATTGAATAAGTTGAGATATTATTGGTGAAAGGATTAGAAATATTAACCCTATTACCATTATTATTGCATTCCCTTTGCTGTTTTTACTTGACCCTCTAGAGCCTCTGAATATTGTCCTTACAAATATATCTGATATTATAACTATAAATCCAACCATAACACTAATTACAGCTGAAAGTCTTATATCGTAATTTTTTACATGTGCCAGCTCATGTGCTACAACGCCTTCCAATTCATAATAGTCTAATTTTTCTAATAGCCCGCTTGTAATACATATAATGGCCTTCTCTGGATTTCTACCAGTTGCAAACGCATTTGCCTGATTAGAATCTATTACATATAGTTTAGGCCTAACAGGTAAATCTGCTGTTATCATTAGAGCATCTAAAATATTTGTTAATTTTAAATCCTCTTCTTTAGTTGCGGGCCTTGCTCTTACAGAGGCAAGTACAATTTTATCACAATTATAATATGTTAATATTGTAGATATTATTGAAAAACCCAATGCTATTACTATAGCATATTCACTAAAATCTGAAAGATAACATATTGTGTATATAATTAATGTTATCATTAATGTAAATCCTACTATAATTGCTCCGGTTTTTATTTTATTTCTTTTTATATCTTCATACATTAGCTTTTAAAATCCACCTTTACGCTCTTTCTAGCTTCTTCTGATTCTGCTTGGAATAATTGCTCTGGCTTAAAACCAAACATATTTGCTATAATATTGCTTGGTACTACTTCTAACTTTGTATTGTACATTGTTACGCTATCATTATAGAATTGTCTTGAATAGGCAACTTTGTTTTCTGTGTTTCTCAGTTCTTCTTGCATATCTGCAAATGATTGATTAGCCTTTAAATCTGGATAGTTTTCTGAAACAGCCATAATTGTTTTTAACGCACCAGCTAACTCAGTTTCTAAATTAGATTTTTCAGCAACTGTAGTGGCACTTGCCCAAGATGTTCTAAGTTCTGTTACTTTTTCCAAAACTCCTTTTTCATGCTCCATATATCCTTTTACAGTTTCAACTAAATTCGGTATTAAGTCGAATCTTCTTTGTAACTGGGTTTCTATTTGACCCCAGGCATTTTTAACTTTATTTCTTGAAGTGATTAAACCATTGTATATACCTACAATTAAACCAATCAAGATAACTACTATTAATAAAAATATAAACATATTTATCCTCCCTAATCTAATTAATAATTAATAATTGATAATTAATAATTATTATATCATATATATTTTTTTATTCAAGTTTAATATAATATATTCTCTTAATTATTAATTTTTAATTTTTAATTATTAATTATATTGAACATTTTTTCTGCATTTTTGTATGTAATCTCTGCAACTTCTTCTATTTCCATTTGCTTTATATCTGCAATTTTTTGTGCTACCATTTTTACATATTTTGAATTATTTCTTTTGCCCCTAACTGCTTGTGGCGCTAAATACGGGCAATCTGTTTCAATAAGAATTTTATCATTTGGAACTTCTAATATTACATTTTCTGGTTTTGCAGTTTTAAAAGTTATATTCCCACTAAAAGATATGTAAAACCCTAGCTTCACAGCTTCTTTCACAAGCTCTACATTTAACGGGCAACAATGAAACACTCCACCTTGTTTTGCTTTTATTTTATTTTTCAATATGTCTATAGTATCTGATACAGCATCTCTTGAGTGTATTACAATTGGCTTATTTAGGTTGTTTGCCAACTCTATTTGCTTAATAAATAATTCTTTCTGAAGCTCTTTGTTTTCTTTGTTCCAATAATAATCCAGCCCTATTTCACCAACTGCCACAACTTTTGGATGCTCTGCCAGAGGGGACAGGTCTGCCAGTAGGGACGGTTCTCGTGGCAGACCTGTCCCCTCTGGCATGTCGTTTGGCGATATTCCACAAGTTGCATAAATAAAGCTATACTTTTCTGCTAATTGAATTGCTAGCTTACTGCTTTCAACATTATAACCCGCACAAACTATACGGGTTATACCTTCTTCAAATACTTCTTTAATTATATTATCTCTATCTGTATTAAATTTTTCATCATTATAATGACTGTGGCTATCAAAAAATTCCATCTTTTGCCCCCAATGTTCATTTATAAATAGCTACCACATTTGCTATTGCGTAGTCTTTGCAATGTGATATGCTTATATCAATACTCTCAAGCTCAGGTATGTTGCAATTTAATTTTATTTTTGGTCTGCCGTCTTTATTATTTAGAATTTCAAAGTCGTGCCATGCAAGGTTTCCTCCGTGTCCAATTTTATATTTTTCTATATTTTCGCTAAGTGCTTTAAAAATTGCTTCTTTCCCTGCAAATCTTCCTGCATAATGTTGATATTTTTGATTTCTTTTACTTTCACAATATTCTATTTCCTTACCAGTAAAAACAGTAGAAATAAACTTTTCTCCAGTTTCGCCATTAACAGATTTTTTTATTCTTTCTATTTCAATTATATCTGTACCACATGAAACTCTCAAAATTCCCTCCCACAATCTATCTTATAGAATATACGGATAGAAACGAAGCAGTTGTATAATATTTAAAAATCACCCGTTCGACCCCCGATTTTTAAATATTATACAACTGGTTTGTTCTTCTGTATGTTCTATATTCCTTTATATTTTATATATCTTTTGTAGCTTATGTATGCTATCACTCCGCATAATGCCAATGGTATTAATGCAGTTTTTATTCCGGTTGCTGGTAAATTGTCTCCCTTTACTGTATTGTCTGTTGTATTATTTGTATTGCTATTTGTGTTGCTGTTTGTGTTTGAATTATTGTTGTTTGTATTACTGTTTGTGTTTGTATTTGTATTTGTGTTGTTATTGTTTGTATTTGTGTTGTTATCTTCAGCTGACTGTCTTGTTACAGCTATAGTATATGTTTTTATATCTCCATTCTCTGCTTGTACTTTTACATCTATTGTATTGTTCCCCACATTTAGATTTACTGTTCTTGGTCCATAGTTTGCCACAAATCCAGATGATGTTACTTCTTTTGTTGCCAATACATCTATGCTTGTTACATTGTTTTCAACTGTTGCTGTGTAACTTGTAGTATTTTTGTTAAATGCAGGTGTTAATGTTCCTTTATTTGTTGATAATGCTGACAAATAATTATTTGTATCTTGTGTATCCCCCGATAGTCTTGTTACTGTTATTGTATATGTTCTTATATCTCCATTTTCTGCTTGTACTTTTATATCTATTGGGTTAGTTCCCACATTTAAATTTACTGTTCTTGCCCCATAGTTTGCTACAAATCCAGAAGATGTTATTTCTTTTGTTGCTCCCAATGTTATACTTGTTACACTGTTTTCAACTGTTACATTATAATTCATAGTGTTTTTGTTAAATGCAGGCGTTAATGTTCCGTTATTAACTGTTAATGCTGATAAATAATTATTTGTGTTTTGTGCAGGTGATGCTTGATTTACTGTTAAGTTAATAGTTTCTGATACTCCACTTAAATTTTGTCCATCTGCTGTTAATACAAACATTTCATATTTAATAGCATTTTGTATGCTTCCGAAGAGTAGCTGTTTGTTTTATTTTAAAATCGATTGTTAATATATCTGTGTTTTGTGATATTGCATGACTATCGCTAAGATCTATTAATATACGAGTATCGTTATCTGATACCGGATTTTCGTTAAATATTATACATTCATCTCCATTGTTATTTACACCATTATAAATAGGAATTTCAAAATTGTTAATTTTAACTTTGCCATTACTTTCTTTTACAACATTATTTACAGTTAATGGCTCAATAACGTTTTTATTGTAATTTATATAACCACTTATATTGGTTATTCCCGTAGTTGTTCCTGTTATATTTTTTAACGCTAATGTTACTCTAACTGTATCTCCTTGATTTACAGTAGAATTTGCTATTTTTAATTCCAAAGTTGCATTCACTACGGCATACACGCTTGTACATACCATTACAAGTGCCACAAGCACTTGAAATAACACTAAACCTTTTTTCATAAGTTTCTCCTATATAATATAGTATACCTTTTCTGTTTTTAAAATGCAATACCTTTTTTTGACAATTTATTTAGAAGTGTGTATATATGTCAATGATGTGAAACAAATAATTAATAAGTTTAGTAATATATTGAATTTGTACTACTTTTCTCACGCGCTTTCG
>Ga0082212_10002618_pt1 | contig 26075 bp, 30 predicted proteins | sample TergutNt197P3_FD_71548 | JGI IMG/M metagenome (GOLD analysis project Ga0082212, IMG submission 71548) | Neocapritermes taracua P3 segment gut microbial communities from Petit-Saut dam, French Guiana - Nt197 P3 | ecosystem: Host-associated > Arthropoda: Insects > Digestive system > Gut ...
GACAAATAATGAAACTTCTGTCGAATTGATAAATTGGATAAAAAAATCACTAAAAAGTAAGATTGTAGCAGTTGTTCCAACTCATTATCATATTGATAATTTGGGCGGTTTAGATGAATTTCATCGACAAGGAATTCCATCTTATGCTTACAACAAAACGATACAGATAGCGGAAGAAAACAATTTGCCCTTGCCACAAAATGGTTTTGATAAATTTATAGAACTGAAAATTGGCAATGAGAAAGTATATGTTGAGTTTTTTGGCGGAGGACATACTCACGACAATATTGTTGGATATTTTCCTTTGGAAGATATTATGTTTGGCGGTTGTTTAATAAAAGAAATCGGTGCAGGAAAAGGCAATCTTGCAGAGGCGAATGTTGAAGAATGGTCGGAAACGGTCAAAAAAATAAAAGTGAAATATCCAAATATAAAAAAAGTTATTCCCGGACACGGAGAGTTAGGCGGAGTTGAACTTTTGGATTATACAATTAGTTTGTTTGAATAAACAAAAAAACTCAAAAAAATGCTTAATCCTCAATCTGAAATAATTATCTACCAAACCGAAGACGGACAAACGAAAATTGATGTCCGAATGGAAAGCGAAACCGTTTGGTTGTCGCTCGACAAAGTGGCAGAGCTTTTTCAGCGAGATAAATCAACAGTATCTCGGCATATTAGAAATGTGTTTGAAGAAGGCGAACTTGATTACAATTCAGTTGTTGCAAATTTTGCAACAACTGCTGCCGATGCTAAAACTTATGTAGTAACACATTATAATTTAGATGTCATTATTTCAGTTGGTTATCGTGTAAAATCGTTGCGAGGTACACAGTTTCGTCGTTGGGCAAACTCGGTATTGAAAGATTATATTGTCAAAGGTTTTGCCATGAACGATGATTTGTTGAAACGTGCAGGCGGCGGCAATTATTGGCGCGAACTGTTGGAACGTATACGCGATATTCGCAGTAGCGAAAAGGTTTTCTACAGACAAGTTCTTGATCTTTATGCCACCAGTGTGGATTACGACCCGCGTACCAATGAATCACAACGTTTTTTTAAAATTGTACAAAATAAAATCCATTTTGCAGCTCACGGACATACAGCTGCGGAAATTATTGCAAAACGAGCCAATGCTGAGTTTCCGTTTATGGGACTGACTGTTTTTTCGGGTGAAAAACCGTTGAAAAGTGAAATCGGAATCGCCAAAAACTACTTAAATGAAACGGAGTTGGCTACACTTAATCGTATGGTTTCTGCGTTTTTCGACTTGGCAGAATTGCGTGCGATGCAACATATTCCGATGTATATGAAAGATTGGCTTGTTGAACTTGATGATTTTGCCAAACGCTATGGTAAAGGTATTTTGCCTGACAGTGGCAATATTTCTCATAAATTTGCATTAGAAAAAGCAGAACGAGAGTACGAAAAATATCGCAAAAAAACAATTAACGAGCTATCCAAAGCAGAACAAGATTTTATAGAAAATATAAAACAAACTCAAAAAAAATTGGAAAGGAAAAAATAAAAACAATAACATTATGAATATACAAAATCTAATCAGAAAAAACATTTTATCATTAGCGCCATATTCCTGCGCTCGTGATGAGTTTAAAGGTGAAGCATCAGTCTATCTCGATGCCAATGAAAATCCGATGAATGAGCCGTATAATCGTTATCCCGATCCATTGCAATGGAAATTGAAAGAAAAAATTGCGAAAATAAAAAACATTCGTCCGGCACAAATAATGCTTGGCAACGGTAGCGACGAGCCGATTGACCTCGTTTTCCGCATTTTTTGCGAGCCGAAACAGGACAATGTTGTTGCCATTGATCCGACTTACGGAATGTACAAAGTTTGTGCCGATATTAATAATGTAGAATACCGCAAAGCGTTGCTTAACGACGATTTTTCGCTTGATGCCAACCGCGTGTTGCAGGCTGTTAACGAGCGTACGAAGATAATTTTTCTTTGTTCACCCAATAATCCGAGCGGAAATTTGCTCAATCGACAAGAAATGCTTAAAATTGTAACCGATTTCGAGGGAATTGTCGTGATTGACGAAGCGTACGTTGATTTTTCGGTGGAAAAATCGTGGTTGAGAGACTTAGATAAGCATCCGAATATCATTATATTACAAACTTTTTCAAAAGCTTGGGGAATGGCTTCCGTGCGTTGCGGAATGGCGTTTGCGAGCGAAGAAATTATCTGTTATTTCAATAAAGTAAAATATCCGTACAACGTTAATATATTGACTCAAAATTTTGTTAGTGAACAGTTGGATTTGGAAGAGCGCAAAAATGAGTGGGTGCAATTGCTTTTGGAACAACGTGATTATTTGCAAAAAGAACTCAATAAATTGCCGTTTGTAGAAAAAATATATTCTTCTGACGCTAATTTCTTATTGGTAAAAGTACCCGATGCCAATGCCATTTACAACTATTTGGTAAATAAAGGAATAATTGTAAGAAACAGAAATACAGTTACTTTATGTCTGGGAAATGTACGAATTACAGTTGGCACAAAAAAAGAAAATGACACATTAGTTAATGCATTGAAAAACTTTTAATATTTGCTTCGCGATATTTATTGATATTAGGAAATATCGCGAAGCAAATATCTATAAATATCAACAAATATCTAATATTAAAAATAAAATGGAAATTAAAGGAAAAATAGTAAATGTATTGCCGTTGCAAACAGGCGAAGGAAGAAACGGACAGTGGAAAAAACAAGATTACGTGCTCGAGTATAATCTCGATTCTCAGTATCCTAAAAAAATGTTGTTTAACCTTTGGGGCGATAAAATAGACCAGTTTCAACTTGCAGAAGGTCAAATGATAAAACTTGATTTTGACATTGACTGCCGCGAGTTTAACGGTCGCTGGTACAACGATATTCGTGCTTGGAGAGTAGAAAAAGATGCTGTCGATGCAAATGTTTCAGCTCAACAAGATATGCCTGCTTCGCCACCGCCATTCGGCGAAATGGATATTCCTGCCGAAAACGAGGCATCAGATTTACCGTTTTAAAATTAGATAAATCCACAGATTACACAAATTAACACAGAAATAATTTGTGAAAATCTGTGTAATCTGTGGACAAAAAATAAAGCAATGAAAAAAGCCCTTTTTATTGATAGAGATGGTACTCTTATCATTGAACCACCCGTAACATTTCAAGTAGATAACTTGGAACAAATGGAATTTTTGCCCAACGTAATCAAAAGTTTATATTTTATTCGTACCAAGCTCGATTTTGAGTTTGTGATGGTTACCAACCAAGACGGATTAGGAACGTCATCTAATCCGCAGGAAAACTTTGATTTGGTGCAAGGAAAAATGTTACAAGTATTGACAAACGAAGGCATTTCGTTCGACGATATTCTTATTGACGCATCTTTTCCCGAAGATAATGCGCCAACTCGCAAACCTCGAACAGGATTGCTTGGCAAATATATGACAGGCGAATACGATTTGCCACATTGTTTCGTCATCGGCGATAGAATTACAGACGTAGAATTAGCGAAAAATTTAGGTTGCAAAGCTATTTTTATTCAAGAACAAGACATTGCCGAAGCATTGTTAAAAGAGCAAAACTTGGAAAAATATTGTGCCTTAATAACTACCGATTGGAATAAGATAACCGAGTTTCTTTTTGCAGGCGAACGCCGCGCCGTGATACAGCGTACTACCAAAGAAACCGATATTTATGTAGAATTAAATCTTGACGGAATAGGCAAAACCGAGATTTCGACAGGCTTGCATTTTTTCGACCATATGTTGGAACAAATCGGAAGACATTCGGGAATGGATTTAATAATCCGTGTGCAAGGCGATTTAAACGTAGATGAACATCATACCATCGAAGACACCGGAATTGCGCTTGGTGAAGCATTGTATCAAGCACTGGGAAGCAAACGTGGTATTGAACGTTACGGTTTTGCTTTGCCGATGGACGATTGTTTATGTCAAGTGGCATTGGATTTTGGTGGTCGCTCATGGTTAGTTTGGGACACCGAATTTAAACGCGAAAAAATTGGCGATATGCCTACCGAAATGTTTATGCACTTTTTCAAATCGCTTTCCGATGGCGCAAAAATGAATCTCAATATCAAAGCCGAAGGCGACAACGAACACCACAAAATAGAAGGTATTTTCAAAGCATTGGCGCGTGCATTAAAAATGGCGATTAAAAGGGATATTTTTAACTATGAATTGCCAAGTACAAAGGGAATGCTGTAATGTTCTGTTACGTCTGTGAAAGTTAGTTAAAATTTTATTGTGAAATTTTTTTATGCTGTACTTTTGTTGAAATTTACATTGTAAAATGTAAAGAAAAAATTTTAAACTTAAATATTATGGTACAAAAAATAAAATTTTATCCCGTTCACAGGTTAGTGAAAAGTGAAGATTTGAATCATCACGGTACTTTGTTTGCAGGTAGAGCTGCCGAATGGTTCGTCGAATCAGGATTTGTGGCTGCTTCTACTTTATTGCCGCCGCGCAATATAATTTGCTTGAAAATTCATGGTATGACCTTTCAACGTCCGGTAAGAGCCGGCAATACTATTTGTTTTGAAGGTTGTATTATCGCCGCAGGAAAAACAAGTTTGACAGCTTATGTCAAAATGCACCACGTTTTGAATGAAGAACTTATTGTTGATGGATTTATTACTTTTGTTCATGTGGACGAAAATGCTCGTCCTGTTGAGCATGGTATTACCATCGAAGTTCCATCGGAATATGACGATATTTTGAAACGTGTAGAAGCACTGTCGCGTCATACGCATTGAATAAAAAGATTTTTAAATGAGTAAATAATTTTCGTATGAAAAAAATTATTTTTTTTACTTTTTGCATATTTTTTGCAACTCAAACATATTCTGCTCAAAAAGAATTGCTAAATAATGCTACATATGCCGACAGCCTGCTTGACAATGTTTGTTTGACAAGCAGTATAGAGAAACATACGAAAGAAACAGCCAAAAATACGAATCCAGTTTATCTTTTTGGAAAAAATACGGACTATATTATTATTCTATTGTTAACTTTCTTGTCGGCAGTATTTGCATTTTTTTCATTTTATTATTCGAGGAAAACAGCAAAAAATGTGGACGACCAAACACAAAAGCAAGAAATTAAAAAAGAGTTTCAAAAAGGGATATTTATGGATATTATCAGGCATTTATACCGAAATAAAATATGTGTATGTGCGATTCATTGGAAACTTAAAAATGAAGGATTTGACAAGTATTATCCATCTGAAGAACATTTGCTGAAACTCAAAGTTTTACCTGAGGATTTACGTTTGGACAGATTTGATAATACACCAAAATACTACGATAAATTGCATCAATTAGAACTCTTTTTTCGGAATTACAATATTGAAGTTGATGTTGCATTAGAACATTTAAAAATGCAATCATTGCCGGAAAAAGACAAGGAAAGAGATTTAGTTTTTACTCTTGAATTCAAATCTCAATTTCTTACGCAACAAATAATAAATTTAATGGTGATTCTGGAAGCGGACAAAACCAAAGAAAGGATTGAAGAAGATATTAAAGAAATGATTAAAAAAATTTCGGAGGATTATGATAAGAATAATTTAGAACCTTTTAAGCTAAAGGAAGTTCCGGTCAGAGAAGCAACAAAAATAGTAGGAGACAATAATTCGAGATATAGATATTACGATGACGAACTCGGAATGACCGAATATCTTGATAAAGCAATATCATACGAATACTACAAAATCAATCTGATAAAATTCACGTAATCTGCATAAATAGTTTCAATAAAACACCTACTTTTGTGGAAATTTTTAGTGAATGATAGATTTTTTCGCCTACATTCTTCGCCGAACCAAAAACGCCTGTTTTACGCTGTTTAAGTTCATGATTCCCATTTCAATTCTCATTCGGTTTATACAAGAATGGGATTTGTTGACATATTTCAGCTATGTGTTATCTCCGATAATGTCGATTGTCGGATTACCTGCCGAAATGAGTTTAGTGTGGCTTACATCAATGGTCGTGAGTATTTTTGGCGGATTTTTGGCATTGTTTAGTATTTATCCGGCATTGCCTGAACCGCTTACTGTGGCGCAAATGACAACGTTGCTCACCATGACATTAGTGGCGCACACCTTTCCGATAGAGTTGACTATTTCACAAAAAACAGGAGTGAAAACAAGTGTAATGCTCGCCATTCGTTTTGGATTTGCCATATTGCTTGGTTTCGTGATGTCGCGAATGTACAATATATTCGGCTGGTTGCAAGAACCGATAAAAATTCTGCCGATATTTATCGTCGAGCCAAACGGTTGGGTGGAGTGGGGCATCGGACAGCTCAGAAATTATTTGATAATAATCGGCGTTATATTTTCGCTGATAACATTTCTTCGATTTCTTCAAGTTTCGGGCATTATAAATGCGATTAACAAAGCAATGAAACCCGCGTTGAAATGGCTCAATATCAGTACCGATATGCTTCCACTCACTATTATCGGACTGACAATGGGAATCGCGTACGGCGGCGGATTAATGATTGAAGAATGCAAGCAAAAACAATTTAAACCCAAAGAAATTTTTTATTCCATGACGCTTATGGGATTATTTCACAGCATTATCGAAGACACCATTCTGATGCTTTCGATGGGCGCACATTGGTCGGGCGTGATTGTTTTCCGTACCATTTTTGCTTTTATAATCACTTATATTATTGTGAAATTTACACGCCATATTGATGAAAAACATTTTTTGAAATATGTAATGACAAAAGCGTTTAGAAGAAAATATGAACAAACCAAGAATTAAGCCGATTTCATCGGTAGATTTGTTTTATGAAGTTATTTGTGGTAAATATTCGTAAAATCATAAACTATATTCAACTAAAATAATTGATAATTGAGAATTAATAATTAATTTTGAATCTTGAAACAACATTCGGCGTTAGCCGATTTTAAATTTTGAATCTTAAATCTTGAATTTATGAAAGGAATCGTTTTAGCAGGTGGATCGGGCACGCGCCTTTATCCGATAACCAAAAGTATTTCAAAACAAATCATTCCGGTTTACGACAAACCGATGATTTATTATCCTGTATCCGTTTTAATGTTGGCAGGCATTCGCGAGATTTTGATAATTTCTACACCGCAAGACATTCCGCTCTATCAAAACCTGCTTGGCGACGGATCAGATTTAGGTGTTAAGTTCGAATATGCCATTCAGCCTTCGCCCGACGGATTGGCGCAAGCGTTTATCATTGGCGATGAATTTATTGGCAACGACAGCGTTTGTATGGTGTTAGGCGACAATATTTTCTACGGCTTGGATTTTTCAAAACATTTGAAAGAAGCAGCGAATTTAACCGATGGCGCCGTTGTTTTTGGCTATTATGTGAACGACCCGGAACGTTATGGCGTTGCCGAATTTGATCAAAACGGAAAGGTATTGAGCTTAGAAGAAAAACCGGCAAATCCAAAATCAAATTGGGCAGTAACCGGACTGTATTTTTATAGCAACGATGTGGTTGAAAAAGCCAAAGGACTGAAACCATCGGCACGTGGCGAATTGGAAATTACCGATTTGAATAAATTATATTTAAATGAAGGTCGTTTGTCTGTCGAATTATTAGGACGCGGAATGGCGTGGCTCGACACAGGCACGCACGACAGCTTGCTCGAAGCATCGAATTTTATTTCGACCATTCAAAATCGTCAAGGCTTGCAAGTAGCTTGTTTGGAGGAAATTGCATATCGCAAAGGTTACATCAGCCGTGAAAAACTTCTCGAACTTGCCGAGCCGCTTAAAAAGAATTTGTACGGACAATATTTGATTAAAATCGCAAAGTAAAAATAAAAATGGAAATAATTAAAACAGAAATTCCCGATTTGCTAATTATTAAAAATCGTGTATTTCAAGATTCGCGCGGTTATTTTGTAGAAACATACAACGAAAAAACATTTGCCGAAAACGGCATCACAACAAAGTTTATACAGGACAACCGCTCAAAATCTTCATATGGTGTTATTCGTGGATTGCATTATCAACTTAATCCGCATTCACAAGCAAAATTGGTATCTGTTGTGGTCGGAAAAGTATTTGATGTAGCGGTAGATTTACGCAAAAATTCGCCCACTTTCGGAAAATGGCACGGCGTGGAACTTTCGGACGAAAATCATTTGCAGTTTCTTATTCCACAAGGATTTGCGCACGGTTTTTCAGTATTAAGCGAAACAGCGATTTTTTCATACAAATGCGATGATTTCTACGCACCACAAAGCGAAGGCGGTATCATTTATAACGACCCGATGTTAAGTATTGATTGGCAAATTCCTGCCGAAAAAGCCGTTGTTTCGGAAAAAGATTTGAAACTACCGCTTTTGAAAGATGTGCCATTGAACTTTTAATAAAAAATGAAAGATTTATTTTGGGGTATATTTTGTATTTTAGCTGGTTTATTAATCATATTTTTAATAATAAAATATCCATTAAAAACTGTAACTGCAAGTTTCATAGATAATATTTATGTATTTATTTTAGGAATAGTCTTAATAATAATAGGTATATTACAGTTGAAAGATTTCATTTTATCAATAAATTAAACCATGAAAACAATCTTAATAACAGGCGCTTACGGACAACTCGGCTCAGAAATGAAAGTCATTTCCGAAAAATATTCATTGTACAAATTCATTTTTACCGATGCCGATGCATTAGATATATGCAACGAAAATGATTTGAAAAACTTTTTCGCACGTACAACGGTCGATTACATCGTAAACTGCGCCGCTTATACCGCTGTGGATAAAGCGGAAGAAGATGTCGAAAACGCTTATAAAATCAACAAAGACGCTGTGCGCTTGCTCGCCAAATTTTCTGCAAAAAATAAGATAAAACTCATACATATTTCTACCGATTATGTGTTCGACGGGAAAAGTTATTTGCCTTATACCGAAGATGTTGCTATAAATCCGCAAGGCATTTACGGTAAATCGAAAGCCAAAGGCGAACAAGAAATTTTGTCGCTCGCACCACAATCGGTTATCATTCGTACTTCGTGGCTTTATTCATCGTTTGGCGGCAATTTCGTAAAAACAATGATTAAGTTAGGACAAGAGCGAGAAAAACTAACCGTTATTTTTGACCAAATCGGCACGCCAACTTATGCTGCAGATTTAGCAGTTTCCATTATGAAAATCATTTCAGCACAAGAATTTATTGTTGGAATTTATCATTTTTCAAACGAAGGCGTGTGCAGCTGGTACGATTTTGCCATATCAATACATAAACACGCAGGCATCAAAAACTGCAAAGTGTTGCCCATCGAAAGCAAAGATTATCCGACCAAAACGCCTCGTCCACATTACAGTGTGTTGAACAAAGCAAAAATAAAAGCAGCTTATAACATCGAAATTCCACATTGGGAAGACGGACTTGTGCGTTGTTTGAAATTATTTTTGTAATTTTGTCATGTTTGTTTCCCACAAAGACACAAAGAACACAACGTTTTCTTAGTGAGTTTTGTGTCTTTGTGGGAAAATCTAAAATCGTAAATCTAAAATCGTAAATTACAAAATGTATAGTTCTGATATGCAATCTATCAAGCAAAGGTTTGGAATCATTGGCAATTCACCTTTGTTAAATAGAGCGATTGATGTTGCCGTGCAAGTGGCAAAAACAGATTTGTCTGTATTAATAACAGGCGAAAGCGGTGTTGGTAAAGAAAATTTTCCGCAGATTATTCATCAATACAGTCCGCGGAAACACGGACCATATATTGCCGTAAACTGTGGTGCAATTCCCGAAGGAACAATAGATTCCGAACTTTTCGGACACGAAAAAGGTTCTTTTACAGGCGCGCTTGCCGACCGCAAAGGTTATTTTGAAGTAGCCGACAAAGGAACTATTTTTTTAGATGAAGTAGGCGAGCTTCCTCATGCCACGCAAGTAAGATTGTTGCGCGTATTGGAAACGGGCGAATTTATAAAAGTTGGCTCGTCTAAAACACAGAAAACAGATGTGCGAGTGGTTGCTGCCACCAATCTCGATATGCAGACGGCGATTCAAAACGGACGGTTTCGTGAAGATTTATATTACCGCTTGAATTCTGTGCCCATCAATGTTCCGCCGTTGCGCGAACGCAAAGAAGACATTGCCATTCTATTTCGTAAATTTGCCGTTGACTTCGCCGAAAAATATCGTATGCCATCTGTCCGACTGACGGAAGAAGCGCAAAATTTGTTGTCGTCTTATTATTTTCCAGGTAATATCCGACAATTGAAAAACATTGCCGAACAAATTTCGGTTATTGAGCAAAACAGAGAAATAGATGCATCGTGTTTGAAAAGATATTTGCCTGATAATGAAATGGAAAAACTTCCCGCGTTGATGTCAGGGAAAGAAGAAAAATCGTTTGCCAGCGAGCGCGAAATTCTTTATCAAGTGCTTTTTGATATGAAAAAAGACATGAACGATTTGAAAAAAATAGTTCATAATCTATTAGAAAAAAACAATCACGATTATAACGAATTATCGGCGGAAAATGTTGTTATCCACAACACTAAACCTTCAACAACTATAAAAAAATATGTTCCAGAGGATGCCGAAACCATTACTGTTTCGCCGGTCGAAGAAGTAGAAAATTCGCTATCGCTCGAAGAAATGGAAAAAGAAATCATCAAAAAAGCATTGGAAAAACACAAAGGAAAACGCAAAGATGCTGCCGATGAATTAAAAATTTCGGAAAGAACATTGTATAGAAAAATTAAGGAATATGATATTTGAATTAAGAATTGAAATAAACCTCATTTTTACCTAATTCAAAAACAAAACAACCTCAGTAGCAAGCAAATTGATATACATAGGCAACCTCATTATCTCATTAAAATGAAAGTAGAATATAACAACCTTTACACACATTTTATATTTACAACATTAAACCGAAAACCGTTGATTTTGGAACAACATCGCGACAGAATTGAAAAATACATCACAGGAATTGTCAATAATAATGGTTGCAAAATGTATTCGATTTACGCCAATCCCGAACACATTCATTTTCTTGTGTCTCGTGCGTCACAGTTAGACGAAGAAAGTTTGGCGACAATCATTGCCAACAGTTCGGAGAAATTTATTAACGATAATCGTTTATGTGTTGGTATTTTTCAATGGCAACAATCGTGTTCGGCTTTTTCAGTATCCAAACGCAATGTACATGAATTATGTGAATACATTGAAAATCAAAAAGAACATCACAAAACAAAAAGTTATGCCGAGGAATACGAAGGATATGTCAAATTTTATCAACAAACTATTAATAAGAAAAAAGTTGAGAAATAATGAGGTAATGAGGTTTTATTTTACATATACAACCATTTGCTACTGAGGTTGTTTTGTTAAATAAATTAGGTATAAATGAGGTTTTAAAATAGCATTCTTAACCATAAAAATATTTAGAATTTCGATAAAAAAATGAAAAAACAAGATAATAATTCAAACACACAAAAGTTTTCCTGTGGGAGATTTAAAAAGCTTTTTCTTCTCCTTTTCGTCGTACTATTTTCGTCGTGCCAAATTCAATTTAAAATGAACGGCGCGTCAATAGATTACACGCAAATAAGAACTATTTCCATTATTGATTTTCCTAACAGAGCATCGTTGGTTTATCCGCCATTGGAACAGCGATTTAACGAAGCATTAAAGGATATATACACACGCCAAACTCGTTTAATTATGGTGCCGCGCAATGGCGATTTACAGCTCGAAGGCGAAATAACCGGTTATAATTTAACACCGATGGCTATTGGTGCCGATGCTTTTGCACAAGAAACAAGACTGACGGTTTCTATAAAAGTTCGTTTTGTGAATACCAAAGACTCGACACAGGATTTTGAAGCAGGTATGTCTGCCCATCAAACTTTTCCGAGCAGTAGAATGATAACGGAAGTTCAAGATGAGTTAATTGAAGTGATAGTAAGGGAATTGGTCGAAAATATTTTCAACAGAACCGTTGCTAATTGGTAAACGATGCACAAGGATAAACTCATACAATTGGTCGCGAATTCCAAAAAAATTCAATATGAAGATTTGCAGGATTTAAAAGCGCTGGTGTCTGATTATCCTTATTGTCAGACATTTAAAGTGCTGTATGCCAAATGTTTGTCGCTTTACGATAAACCGACTTTCGACGAACAATTGTCACAGGTGGCATTGTCTGTAAACCGAATTCAGCTTTTTTATCTTATAAATGACCAATACAACGACAAAAAAGAAGAAAAAACAACCGTTGAAGAATTACTGGTTGCCGTTGGAGATTATTTTTCATATTTAGAAACCGAAACGGATAACAACGCGTCCAAAAATAAAACCGACGAACTGATAGATTCTTTTATTCGGAAAAAAGAAAAAATAAAATTTGCTGCGGAGAAAGACGAGCAAAATTTGCTTGAAAAACCGGAAGAAGATGAATATTTTAGCGAAACATTGGCAAAAATTTACATCAAACAGAAAAAATATGACAAGGCAATTAAAATATTTGAGAAGTTAAGTTTGAAATATCCGGAAAAAAGTATTTACTTTGCAGACCAAATTCGATTTTTAACCATAATAGTCAATAATAAAAAATAAGAATATGTATCTTTTCATTACCATTACAGCAGTTGTAGCAGCAATTATCTTGATTATCTTAGTATTAGCGCAAAACTCAAAAGGCGGCGGATTGGCGGCAGGTTTTTCATCTTCCAACCAAATTATGGGTGTTCGTAAAACAACCGATTTCGTAGAAAAAGCAACTTGGGGATCTGCGGGACTTATTATCGCATTGTCGATATTCGCAACATTTGCAACACCAAAAGAAATGTCGTCTGCAAGACAATCGGCAATTCAGTCGGAAGTTGAAAACGCATTTAGAGTTGACCCTAACTTGGTAAGTCCTGAAGCACCAACAGAATAAGATAATTAAATGCTAAAAACGTATTATATAAAAAGGCAATAAGCAATTATTGTCTTTTTATTTTTGTTGTCTGCCAATACGACAGCTTAAAACTGTCAAAACCAAATTGGCAAGAAATTTGTTAATAAAATATTAACTTAAAAAAAAGTAATCATGAAGAACAAACATTCCGATAACAAAGAAAAACTTCACGACGAAGAGTTGCATCAAGAAAAAACAACACAAGAGCAATGCGAATGTGAATGCTGTGAGTGCGAAAATTGTAGCGAACTTGCTAAAAAATATGACGAACTGAACGACACGCACGTTCGTTTGATAGCCGAGTTTGATAATTACAGGAAACGTACTATCCGCGAGAAAGCAGATATGTTGAAATCGGCAGGCGAAAGCGTGTTGGTTAATATACTTCCGTTGGTTGACGATTTTGAAAGAGCATTGCAAGCCATCGAAAATACTGATAATTTGGCAGCAGCCAAAGAAGGCGTTGAATTGATATACAATAAATTCATATCTTTTCTCAATCACAATGGTGTGAAAGTGATTGATACTGAAAATCAGCCGTTTGATATGGATATGCACGAAGCAATTACAACCATTCCGGCGTTGTGCAAAGATATGAAAGGAAAAATTGTGAATTGCGTTTCCAAAGGCTACACATTGAATGATAAAGTGATTCGTTTCCCAAAAGTAGTAGTGGGCGAATGATAAAGAATAACAATTAACTATGTCGAAAAGAGATTATTATGAGGTGCTGGAAGTTACTCGCACTGCTACTTATGAGGAAATAAAAAAATCGTATCGTAAAAAGGCAATACAGCATCACCCGGACAAAAATCCGGGTGATAAAGCCGCCGAAGAAAAATTTAAAGAAGCCGCCGAAGCTTACGAAGTGTTGAGTGACGAAAACAAACGTAAACGTTACGACCAATTCGGACACGCCGGAGTAGGTGGTGCTAGTGGTTTTAGTGGTGGCGGAATGAGTATGGACGATATTTTCTCTCATTTCGGCGATATTTTTGGTGGACATTTTAGTGGTTTCAGCGGAGGATTCGGTTCTCGTAGCGGCGGACAGCGCGTTCGCAAAGGCGCTGACTTGCGTGTAAAAGTAAAACTTACGCTGAAAGAAATTTCTACAGGCGTAGAAAAAAAGATAAAAGTAAACAAATATGTGTCGTGTTCGCATTGCAGCGGAACAGGTGCGGAAGGTGGCAGTGGCGGACAAACCACTTGTTCGACTTGCAATGGCGCGGGAAGAATTACGCGCGTAACCAACACCATACTCGGACAAATGCAAACGGCAACTACTTGTCCGACTTGTTCGGGTGACGGCAGAATTATCAAAAATAAATGTTCTCACTGCAACGGCGAAGGAATCGAGCGTCAAGACGAAGTAATTTCGATTAACATTCCGGCAGGTGTGATGGAAGGAATGCAGTTGTCTGTGCCCGGAAAAGGAAATGCAGCTCGTCGTGGCGGCGTAAATGGCGATTTGTTGGTGGTTATTGAAGAAGAAAAACATCCGGAATTGATTCGTGATGATAACGATTTGATATATAATTTATTGCTTGATGTTCCCACTGCTATACTTGGTGGTTCGGTAGAAATTCCTACCATCGACGGAAAAGCCAAAGTGAATATAGATGCCGGCACGCAACCCGGAAAAGTTCTCCGTTTACGTGGTAAAGGATTGCCAAGCATAAACTATTACGGAACAGGTGATTTATTGGTCAATATCGGCGTTTACATTCCCGAAAATTTGAATAAAGAAGATAAAAAAATCATCGAAAAACTACATGAATCGGGCAGCATGAAGCCTTCGGAAAATGCTTCGAAAGGTTTTTTCTCGCGATTTAGAAATATGTTTGAATAATTTGTATTTCCCACACAGGCACAAAGTTCACAAAAAACTTCGTGTTCTTTGTGTCTTTGTGGGAATATTATTTTTATATAAAATGATAAAATTCAAAAACTTTCTCCTTGTTTTTCTCCTATTTACCGTTGTTTCTTGTATAAATAAGAATCAAACGGAACAATTGTCATACCAAGAAAATACAGGTAAAATTTTTAATACTTACTACAAAATAAAATACGAGTACAATCGGTCATTGGAAAACGAAATTCAGGCAGAATTGCAAAAATTCGACAATTCGTTGAATCCATTCAACAAAAATTCTATTATAACGCATGTAAATAGAAATAATGCCACAGCGCTTGATTCGTTTTTTATCGAAGTATTCAACAAAGCAATGGAAGTGTCGCGAAACTCAAGCGGTGCATTTGATATAACGCTGGCGCCGTTGGTTAATTTGTGGGGCTTCGGCTTTGAAAATATAGAAAACGTAAACCAACAAACTATTGACAGTATTATGCAATTTGTTGGTTATGAGAAAATAACGATTGAAGACGGTAATATTGTAAAATCAGATCCGCGCGTAATGCTTAATATGTCGGCTATTGCGAAAGGATACGCCGTTGATGTCGTTTCTCGATTGTTGGAACGCCACAGCATAGAAAATCATATGTGCGAAATTGGCGGAGAAATACGAATGAGCGGAGTAAACGATAAAGGAAAATGCTGGCTTATCGGCTTGGAAAAACCGATTGATGACAACACAGGACTTTCTGCCGAAATTCAGACAACTTTGCGCATTTGCAACAAATCAATCGCTACTTCGGGCAATTACCGCAATTATTACATAAAAGACGGTAAAAAATATTCACACACCATTAATCCCAAAACCGGTTATCCTTCAGAGCAAAATATTCTCAGTACTACGGTTATTGCCGACGATTGTATGACAGCCGATGCTTACGCAACTGCTTTTATGGTATTGGGACTTGAGGAATCATTGACGCTTATAAACACATTGCCCAATATATACGCTTACTTTATTTATGTTGATGAAGACAGTGCCATTCAAAGCATTTTCTCCGATGGATTCGAACAATTTTTAGTCGAATAAATCATTTTTCAGCAAATTCATCGTTTTTCTTTATCAGCAACCAGCCGTCTTTTGTATAGGATTTTTCCATTTTAACAAGCATAAATTCACCTTTCAGTTTTTTACCGTAAAGAGAAAATTCCAATAATCCTTTTTCGAGTTCTTTTTCAGCATTTTCAAATCCTGCTAAAGGTTCCCACGTGCCGGAATCCCATATTTCAACAGTTCCTGCGCCGTAATTTCCTTCCGGAATTGTGCCTTCAAAACCAGCATAATTTAATGGATGGTCTTCGACCATTACAGCCAATCTTTTTTCAGCCGGTTTCATCGAAGGTCCTTTGGGTATCGCCCAACTTTTTAGTACACCATTGACTTCCAATCGAAAATCGTAATGAAGATGCGAAGATTGATGCTTTTGCACAACAAAAATTAAAGAATTCATAGCTGTTACATTTTTTTTATATAACAACACACAGCATTTAAAAGTTTTTTATTTCTTCAATGCTTTTATTCACGACTTCAATAACCTTGTCGCACCATTGGTCGAATGTGCTATCTTCAATCTGACATTCGGAGTGGGAGAGAACATAATCAACCGATTCTTTTACACCTTGGTCAAAGCGTGTGGTAGCACAAAATTCGGGTACTAATCGTTTTATTTTTGAATTATCAAACACAACAGTATTAGATTTATCGCCGATTAATCCGCCTGTCATATCGTAATATTCGCAAGCACACAAAAATTCCGAAGAAACGTGTACTGCATTTAGTGGTTTATTTAATGTTTGGGCAATGCACGCATAAATTTGATTCCACGTCAGCGATTCGTCGGAAGTTATTTGCACAGCTTCGCCAATGGCGTGTATATTTCCCAACAATCCGATAAAACCTTTGGCAAAATCGCGTGCGTGAGTCATTGTCCAAAGCGAAGTGCCGTCGCCGTGAATAATCACAGGTTTGCCGTCGAGAATCCGTTTAATTACTTGCCAACTTCCTTTTCCGCCGTGTACGCCAACGGGAACAGTTCGTTCATCGTACGTGTGGCTTGGTCGAACAATAGTTACAGGAAAATTTTCGTTTCTGTACAAGTGCATTAAATATTCTTCGCAAGCAATTTTATTCCTCGAATATTGCCAATATGGATTGGCAAGCGGCGTAGATTCTGTTATGTTATAATGCGCCAACGGTTTTTGGTAAGCTGAAGCGGAACTGATAAACACAAATTGTTTTGTTTTGCCATTGAATAAGCGATAATCGCGCTCCAATTGTTCGGGCGTAAAAGCAATGAAATCGGCAACAACATCGAAAGATAATTCTTTGATTAAATCGGCAACTGTTTTTTCATCATTTATATCCGCAATTAACGAAATAGCGCCATCGGGCAAAACGTGATTTCTGTTGCCGCGATTAATAAGATATAATTCGTGTCCTGCGGATAATAACGCTTTGGATATGGCTGTGCTAATTGTGCCTGTTCCGCCTATAAAAAGGATTTTCATATTTATTAAAGTTTATATACAATAAAGATTATTAACTTAAAAATCAACAATTTTTGGATTGCTTCGTTCTTCGCAATGATGCACTGCTCTTGGGTTTCACGTCATTGCGAGGAACGAAGCAATCCAGACAAAGAACTAAAAATTAAACATATACATTCTTAATGAATATAAACTCTATTCTTTTACAAATTTCAATATTTCTACCTGTTGATTATTTTTCAATACTTTTATAAAATAAATACCGGAAGACAAACGGCTTATGTTTATAATTGTATTTTCATTTGTAATATCGCTGTTTTTTAGCAACTTACCCGACATGTCATAAATTTGGTAATTCAAATTTTCGACATTGCCATTTATTCTCAAATTGATGTAGTTTTTTGCCGGATTTGGGTCAATTTGAATCGAAGTTTGTACTGCTGGTGTTGTGTTAATCGAAACGGGAAGATAACCATCTGTCAAAACAGCAATTTGTCCAGCTTTTACAATACCGGTGAGTTGATTATTTGCTACTTGAAATAAATTGCCTGTAACAACTTCCGAATAATTACCGAAAGGCATCGTTGTTGGCACATTTAACTCAATATCTGAAGTGGAAGAATTGATAATAACAATTCCTTTATCGCCACGTTCAATCATCAAGATTTGCCTGTTTTCGTTCGGATTCGAGAGCCTTTCGTCTTCGCCCGTCATTACATTGCGGAATCTGTTAATAGCTCTTACTTCAGGGTCTTTAAATAGACTGCTTCCGATAACGCCAATCACGTTATCGCCCCATTGATTGCCTATGCCTCCGCCGTTATTAGGTCTTGAAAAGAATAGAGGAGTGCCGTCTTTGCGTGCGCCGATAATCGCCCAGCCCCATTTAATTTGTTGGTCGGTTATGGTACGATACGTGTTATCGTTGCAGTAATTATCGTGCGATTCTACCCACGTTACTAATTTGTCTGTAGGTGCGCCACCCGAACGGAAATCGCTGATGGTCGCTGTGCTGAAATTTTTTCCTCGAATAGCAGTTCTGATGGTTCCTCCATAAAACGAAGCTGTTACAGAGCCATATTGCGAGTAATAATCCATTCTCAACGAACTTTCGCCTTGCAATGTTTCCAAGTATTGAAATTCTGCTCCGTTATTTATAATAATGGGCCAAAAATCGCTTGCAAAACTTTCGTTGTCTTCTCCGGCAGGCAATTCAATGTGTTTCGCGCCGTCGTAGCGGAATCCGCTCGCGCCAAGTTCTACACATTTTTTTAAATAATTGAGCAAATATTGTTGAACATTCGGATTTTGCGTATTCCAATCCCACAAACCAAGTAATTTATATTGAGTAAGCTGATAACGGTCGTTCCAGCTGCTGATTTCTCCATATGTGTGAAAAGCACCGCCTTCGATGTCTTTTATTTCTTGCGAAATGGCGCTGTAATTGCTTGTGCAATGGTTTATTACGGCATCTACAATTATTTTGATGCCATATTTTTCGGCTTCTTCGCATAAGGCAATAAATTCAGCTTCGGTGCCTAATTGGTAGTTGCCGATTTCGTAACTGATGGGTTGATAATGATAATACCATTTTCCGTTTCCGAAAATTTGCATGCCACCACCTTCGCCCACGAGCACTTTATTGATGGGAGAAGTTTGGACAGAAGTATATCCGGCATCGGCAATTACCGCCATATTTTCTTTGATGGTGTTAAACGACCAACACCAAGCGTGCAAAATAGCGCCGTCTTTCATTGTCGGGGCGCGATTATACGATTCAAAAGCTTGTAAAGAGAACGATTGTAATACTATTAAAAGTATTAGAACAGGCAGTTTTTTGAACATTTTAAACATTGTTTTTGTAATTTAGGTTTAAGTACAAAAATACAAAAAATATTTGAATATTTAAAGTTGATAAGTTTTGGCGAAAAACTCGTTCACTTGTCAACTTGTTTACTAAGATTTTTTCATTACTTTTGCCCTCAAATTTAAAAACAATAATTAAAACTATGAAACACTTACTTTTTTTATCAATTTTATTTTGCTCATTTTCAGCATTTTCGCAAGTAAATAACATTGTCGGCACATGGAAAACCATCGACGACAAAACGGGCGATGCAAAATCTATTGTCCGTATTTATAAAGCCACAGATGGAAAATATTATGGCAAAATAGAAAAACTTTTCCAAAATCCCGATGCCAAATGCGTGAATTGCAAAGACGACAACAAAGACAAACCCATTTTGGGAATGGTTATCATTACCGGCATGAAAGAAAAAGGCGATAAACTTGATGGTGGATTTATTTTAGATCCACAGAGCGGAGATAAATATCACGTTACCATCACTTACGAAAAAGATGGAAGACTAAAATTGCGTGGTTCTATTGATAAACTTGGAATGCTTGGACGAAATCAATTTTGGGTAAAAGAAAAATAAATCTTTAGTACGCAGATTTTTCACAACAAAACAGGAGCAAAATTTTGCTCCTGTTTTTTATTATCTGCGAAAATTCGTGTTATCCACGTTGAACTATCTTCTGCGCCTTTTATCGTCAGAATAATTTTTATTTTTGCGGTCGTTGTTTCTAAAATCGCGATCTTTTTTATCCGTTCTACCGTTGTTGTTGCGATTACGATTGCGTTCGGCTTTGAATTTGTTTGGAGCTTGACCGTTGTTTTTGTTTCCTTTGCCTCGACCACCACTGTTGCGTTGAGAATTGGCACGCGGATTATCGTTTGTAACAAGCGTTATCGCCACTTCCTCTTGTCCCCGAAAAGCGTCCATTACTTTATCGGCTTGGTCGCTATCTACATCAAAAAAGGTAAATTTGTTAGTAATTTCGATGGCGCCGATATTGATAGATTTATCATTTGTAAAATCGTTAATCAAACCCAAAACTCTTTTGGGATTAAAACCGTCTTTTGAACCTAAATTGAGTTTCAGGCGCATACAATCTTTTTTATTTGTACGACCTCCTTTCTCGGGTTTTTCGGGAATATTCAAATCAACGGCATTTTTGTAGTATTCCAAAAAGCGGTTAAACTCGCTCGAAACAAAACGTTTGATGAGTTCTTCTTTATCCATATACTGCAATTTCTGGTAAATCACAGGCATATATTGAGAAATTTGTTCTTCGTTTACCTCAATATTTTCCATTTTATCCACCAAATGGAAAAGCTGTTTTTTGCACACTTCCAATCCGTTTGGAATTTGTTGCTGTTCAAACTTTTTATTGATAATGCGCTCAATATCTTTTATTTTGAAACGCTCTTTGGTATGAATAATCGAAATAGAAATCCCCGATTTGTTGGCGCGTCCTGTTCTTCCGCTGCGATGCGTATAGCTGTCAATGTCATCAGGAAGATTGTAGTTGATAACATGTGTTAGGTCGTTTACGTCCAATCCGCGGGCTGCTACATCAGTTGCAACAAGCAGTTGTAGATTTTTGATACGAAATTTTTGCATTACCGTGTCGCGTTGCGATTGCGAAAGGTCGCCGTGAAGCGCATCGGCATTGTAGCCGTCTTTCATCAAATGGTCGGCAACTTCTTTGGTTTCTTGGCGTGTTCGACAAAAAACAATTCCGTAAATATCTGGGTTCAAATCGACAATGCGTTTCAACGCCAAATAACGCTGTTTTGCCTGCACGACGTAATAAATATGGTCAACATTTTCGGCGCCTGCATTTCTTTTTCCGACGGTAATTTCTTCGGAATCTTTCATATATTTGCGCGCAATGTTGGCAATTTCTTTTGGCATCGTAGCCGAAAAAAGCAATGTCTGACGGCTTTCGGGCGTTTTCTCCAAAATGGTTTCAATAGCTTCTTGAAAACCCATATCAAGCATTTCGTCAGCTTCGTCGAGCGCAAGAAAATCAATGGTTGAAAGATTTACTTTTTTCCGTTCCAATAAGTCAATTAAGCGGCCGGGCGTAGCCACGAGCACTTGTGGTGGAATATCCAACTGTTTGAGCTGTTTTACAATATCTTCGCCACCATATACAGGAACAACTTTTACGCCGTTCATATATTTGGAAAAATTCTTTAGGTCGTTGGCTATCTGGATACAAAGTTCGCGCGTGGGTGCAAGCGCTAACGCTTGCGTTTGTTTCCGATTTACGTCTATTTGTTGTAAAATCGGTAGTCCAAAAGCGGCGGTTTTTCCTGTTCCGGTTTGTGCCAATGCTACCAAGTCGTTTTTACTTTCTGCCATAAAAGGAATCACTTTTTCCTGTATCGGCATTGGAAACTCGAATCCGAGTTCTTCGATGGCTCTCAAAATGTCTTCTTTGAGCCCAAGTTCTTTGAATGTAATCATTAATGTAGTTTAAGATTCTTGGCAGAGCCAAGCAGCAAATCCGAGCGCAAGATTTGAATCTCGAATTTTGCGGGTACAAAGGTAATGTTATTTATTTAATACACAAAACCCTTCACACAGAATAGTGTAAAGGGTTTTATTTTTTTAAGGTGCGGATTATTTCTTTTTAAACAGAGAAATAATAAACAACAATAGGCATGCACCAAGAACAGCAGTAATTAAACCGCCAAGAGTAACAGGACCAATAGCAACGATGGCAGGAATCAAGCCGCCAATAAGCCATCCGCCTATCAAAGCGCCTGCGATACCAACCAAAACGTTAATCAAGAAGCCAAAGCCTCCACCTTTCATAATGTTGCCCGCAAGCCAGCCTGCTAATGCACCCACCAAAATCCAAATAATAATACCAATCATGATACAAAATTTTTAAAATGTTAATAATCTTTTTATACAACAACAAAGTTAATGTAAAAGTTCAATAAAATCATAATATTTTTTGTTTAAATTTGTAAAAAACAGATAAATACTTTTTAACTCCATAATTTTGCCGTTTTTCTGCCAATAGTATTTTTGCTCTAAAGGAACTTACTTTTATATGAAAGAATATCTGAATCAATGAATGAACAAATGAACGGAATACGAAAATAATGCTATATTTGTTTGAGTATTAAAAATAAAATATTACTTTTGCACCGCTAAATATTTTAATAACTAATTAATTAAACGTTATGTTAAATCATTATGAAACTGTTTTCATTTTAACTCCCGTTTTATCTGAAGCTCAGATGAAGGAAACAGTAACTAAGTACAAAGACTTCCTCACAGAAGGAGGAGCAACTATTGTTCACGAAGAGAATTGGGGCATGCGCAAGTTGGCTTATCCGATTGAGAAAAAATCGACAGGTTTTTATCAATTGATACAGTTCGATGCAGATCCTCAATTGATTGCTAAATTGGAAATCAATTTCCGCCGTGATGAAAAAATCATTCGCTTCTTGACATTCAGAATGGACAAGTATGCTAATGAGTATGCAGAAAAAAGAAGAAAGTTAAAAACCAAAGAAGTAAAGGAGAATTAAACTATGTCACAAAATCCATCAGAAATCAGATATTTAACTCCTCCTTCAGTAGAGGTTAAGAAGAAAAAATATTGTCGTTTCAAAAAAAGCGGAATCAAATTTATTGATTATAAAGATGCCGAATTTTTGAAAAAATTCTTGAACGAGCAAGGTAAAATCCTTCCTCGCCGCCTTACCGGAACTTCGTTGAAATTTCAACGTAAAGTTGGTCAAGCTGTAAAAAGAGCACGCCATTTGGCTTTGCTTCCTTATGTAACCGATATGATGAAATAAAAAAGAAGGAGAGAAAACAATGGAAATTATATTAAAAGAAGACGTTCTAAATTTGGGATATAAAGATGATGTATTAACTGTAAAAAGCGGTTATGGTCGTAACTACCTTATTCCCCAAAAGAAAGCTGTGTTGGCTACTCCTTCGGCAAAAAAAATGTTGGCGGAAAACTTGAAACAACGCACACATAAGTTGGAAAAAATCAAAAAAGAAGCCGAAGCATTGGCAGAAAAATTGAAAGATGTTTCTTTGACAATCGGCGCCAAAACAAGCTCAACAGGAACTATTTTTGGTTCTGTGGGTAACATTCAAGTAGCAGAGGCGTTGGCTAAATTAGGACACACAGTGGACAGAAAAGTAATCGTAATCAAAGAAGCAGTGAAAGAAGTAGGAAACTACAAAGCTGTTTTGAAACTTCACAAAGAAGTTTCTGTAGAGATTCCTTTTGAAGTGGTTTCGGAATAAGATTTTTTGAAATTATATAAATGAAACGGATTTATTTTTAGAAATGAATCCGTTTCATTTTTTTATTTGTATTTTTGCAACTCAAAATTCACAATTTATAACTTACAACTAAATATGTTTAGAACAAAAACTTGTGGCGAATTAAGACTTACAGACGTTGGACAGCAAATAACGCTTGCCGGCTGGGTGCAAAAAAACCGTAAAATGGGCGGAATGACCTTTGTTGACCTTCGTGATAGATACGGCGTTACACAATTGGTTTTCAATCAAGAAACAAATGCTGAACTTTGTGAAAAAGCAAATACGCTTGGGCGCGAATTTGTGATTCAAGTGAAAGGCGAAGTTGCTGAACGCAGTAATAAAAATGCAAATATTCCAACCGGCGACATTGAAGTAATTGTTTCGGAACTAACCATTTTGAATCAGTCAGAAACACCGCCGTTTACTATCGAAGATAATACTGACGGCGGCGATGATATTCGTATGAAATATCGTTATTTGGATTTGAGACGCAACGCTGTGAGGGCAAATTTAGAACTTCGTCATAAAATGGCATTTGAAGTACGTCGTTATCTTGACGAACAGCAATTTATGGAAGTTGAAACGCCGGTATTGATTAAATCAACGCCTGAAGGTGCGCGCGATTTTGTGGTTCCGTCGCGTATGAATCCGGGCGAGTTTTACGCTTTGCCACAGTCGCCACAAACGTTCAAGCAGTTGTTAATGGTTTCGGGATTTGACCGTTATTTTCAGATTGTGAAATGTTTCCGCGATGAAGATTTGCGCGCCGACCGTCAACCGGAATTTACACAGATAGACTGCGAAATGTCGTTTGTAGAGCAAGAAGATGTGTTGCAAATGTTTGAAGGTATGACGAAACATTTGTTTAAATATATAAAAAATGTCGATTTCACCGAAGCTTTTCCACGCATGACTTGGGCAGACGCTATGAAATATTACGGTTCTGATAAACCTGATACGCGTTTTGAAATGAAATTTGTGGAACTGAAAGAAGCTGTTTCGGGACGCGATTTTGTGGTGTTTGACAATGCAGAATATGTGGGCGGAATTTGCGCCGAAGGTTGCGCTGTTTACACTCGCAAGCAAATAGATGAGTTGACCGATTTTGTGAAACGCCCGCAAATAGGCGCCACCGGATTGGTTTATATCCGTTGCGAAGCAGACGGAATTTATAAATCGAGTGTTGATAAGTTTTATTCGCAAGAAGATTTGGTGAAAATCGGTGCGATGTTTAACGCCAAAGCAGGCGATTTGATTTTGATATTAGCCGGAAATAAATTGAAAACGCAAAAAGCGCTTTGCGAATTGCGTCTTGAAATGGGAAGCCGTTTAGGATTGCGCGACAAAAATGTATTTTCTCCGCTTTGGGTAATTGATTTTCCGTTGTTTGAGTTTGATGAAGAAACACAGCGTTTGTACGCGATGCACCATCCGTTTACATCGCCAAAACCCGAAGATGTACAGTTGTTGGATACAAATCCGGTGGCTGTTCGTGCCAATGCTTATGATATGATTATCAATGGAGTAGAGTTGGGTGGTGGTTCCATTCGTATTTTCGACAGTGGATTGCAAGGCGATATGTTCAAGCTGCTCGGTTTTACTAAAGAAAAAGCGCAAGAGCAGTTTGGCTTTTTGATGGACGCATTCAAATATGGTGCGCCTCCTCACGGCGGATTGGCTTTCGGATTAGACCGCTTTGTTTCGCTTTTTGCAGGTTTGGACAGCATTCGTGACTGTATTGCTTTCCCAAAAAATAATTCGGGGCGCGATGTAATGATTGATGCGCCGTCGGTTGTTGATGAAGAACAATTGAAAGAATTGAATATTAAATTAACATTATAGAAAGGCGAGAATGCTGATTTTTTTACCATAAAGAACACCAAATTTTGCACAAAGAATAAATGTTGATTGTCAAAACTTGGTGTTCTTTGTGTTTTTTTCTTTGTGAACTTTGTGGTAAAATCATAATTTTTGAAAACAAAAAAACGTTGATTTTTGTTTTTATTAAAACTAAAATTTAAAACACAATTATGAAAAAGATATTATTAATTATTATTACACTGATTTTCGGTCTGTTAAAGTTATATTCTGCAGAAGTAATGATGGTTTTTCCGGCAGATAAAGATGTGAATGTGCCGTTAGACACCGAAGTTTCGGCAACGTTTGACAATGAAATCACAGCTTTCGATTTATTGGGAATAACGATAACGCCGAAAGTAGAAAATATTTCGGTTAATGTAGAAGCAGATGTCAAATTGGTAATTTATCATGATGACTTTCAATCCAATACAACTTATACTGTTTATGTTCCGTATGGCGCTGTAACTGAATATAATAGCTTCGGTTTTTCGTGGACTTTTACAACGGGGAATTACACTGATGAGTCTATTATAAATGAAGATGAATGATTAGAACGCAAATGATGGTTATTGAGCTTGTCGAAATACGCAAAAAAACACAAATTTCCGCAAATTGAAAATTAATTCTTTGCGGAAATTTGTGTTTTTTTTGCGTTCTAAATATCATTTCAAACTTGTGCAATATCA
>Ga0082212_10002619_pt1 | contig 26067 bp, 23 predicted proteins | sample TergutNt197P3_FD_71548 | JGI IMG/M metagenome (GOLD analysis project Ga0082212, IMG submission 71548) | Neocapritermes taracua P3 segment gut microbial communities from Petit-Saut dam, French Guiana - Nt197 P3 | ecosystem: Host-associated > Arthropoda: Insects > Digestive system > Gut ...
CTTAGTAGCGCTCCCGAACACGATACCTCCAAAATCAAAGTACTCTCTGTGGCAGACCTCTTTGCAGACATTATTGACAAGGTGTATAACGATCAATCCATCAGTGGAAAATTTCTCTTCTAATCATGCACTACTCAGCAGAACAGCACTACCACACCTTAGTGGGCGGAATTAGGCGCTTTTTTGAGGATGCCCGAAAAGAGCGCGCTGTGTTGGGTTTGTCCGGCGGCATAGACTCCGCCGTGGTACTCTGTTTGGCTGTGGACGCCTTGGGTAAAGAGCGTGTGCACGGATTGATGTTGCCCTCTCCATTCTCTACGGTTCACTCCGTTACCGATGCGGTAAAGTTAGCGGAACAGGAAGATATCTCCTACCACATCATTCCCATCGACTCCATCTACAATAAATTCCTGAAAGAACTTGCTCCCGCTTTTGGTCATTCCCACCACGACGTTACCGAGGAGAATATTCAGGCGCGCATCCGAGGTACCCTGTTGATGGCTTACGCCAACAAAAAAGATTGTTTATTGTTGAATACCACCAATAAAAGCGAATTGGCAATGGGCTACGGCACCCTCTACGGCGATTTGGCAGGCGCATTGATGGTATTGGCAGATCTCTATAAAACCCAACTATACGATTTGGCGCAGTTCCTCAACAGCGAAACGCCCCGTATTCCCGTCTCAATCATGCACAAGGAGCCTTCTGCAGAGTTGAGGATAGACCAAAAAGACAGCGATACGCTTCCTCCATACACCATTTTAGACCCTATATTGTTCGCACTGATTGAAGAAGGACAAGATGCCCGAACAGTTATATCCAAAGGCGCGGACAAAGTAGTGGTAGAACAGGTTGTAAGTACATTAAGTTATAATTCATTCAAACACTTACAATTAGCCCCGTTCATTCGCCTGTCGGAACACCCCTTGTTACCCAAAGAGAAATGGCGTTGACGGTTGTAATAGCAATGATCGTGCTGGCGCTCTGTGTAGCCGGTTTGGGTATCTCAATGCTCTTGAAAAAAGAGGGAGCGTTCCCCATCACTGAGGTGGGCGCCAATCCCAAACTGCGCAAACTTGGGTTGCGCTGTCCCAAGGAGGAGGAGATACAAAGCCAAGCCTGTTGCTGTCCAAACGGAGATAGGATACAGCCATGTTCCTCCATAATAAACACCACACTATGAGTATTGTAGCCATTGCAGGTCGCCCCAATGTGGGCAAATCCACCCTCTTTAACCGCCTTGTGGGTATGAGGCAGGCAATTGTAGATGAAACAGCAGGCGTTACCCGCGACCGTCATTACGGCACCTCAGAGTGGTGCGGACACACCTTCTCCGTGATTGACACAGGAGGGTATGCCGTAAACACAGACGACCTCTTTGAGGAGGAGATACGTAAACAGGTGCATTTAGCCATTGATGAAGCAGACGTCATTCTCTTTATGGTGGATGTAGGCTCCGGCATCACCGACTTTGACCAAATCATTGCCGACTTATTGCGCAGACAAAAAAAGCCCGTAATTGTGGTGGTGAACAAAGTAGATACCTCCGAGAAGATGTTTGACAGTCACCAGTTTCATGCCTTGGGTTTGGGAGGAGACCTCTTTGCCATCTCCTCCGCTCAGGGGCACGGCACCGGCGACCTGATGGACAAAATTGTAGAGTTGCTCCCTCCGGAAAAGGAGGTAGAGGAAGAGGAGCGCATCCCCCACATTGCCATTGTGGGGCGCCCCAATGTGGGCAAGTCGTCACTCACTAACGCCCTTTTGGGAGAGGAGCGCAATATTGTTACTCCGGTAGCCGGAACTACCCGCGACTCCGTATCTACCCGATACAATAAGTTTGGTCACGACTTTATGCTGGTGGATACCGCCGGTTTGCGCAAGAAAGGAAAGGTGCACGAAGACCTCGAATTTTACTCCGTCATGCGTGCCATCCGCGCCATTGAACACGCCGATGTGTGTGTATTGATGCTTGACGCCTCCACAGGGGTTGAAAGTCAGGATATGAGTATTTTTAGCCTGATTGTACGTAACAAGAAGGGGTGCGTATTGGTGGTCAATAAGTGGGACACTGTGGAGAAGGATACAAACACCATGAAGAGGTTCACTCAACAAATTACCCAACGCATTGCCCCTTTCACAGATGTACCCATCATCTTCACCTCCGTAACACAAAAACAGCGTATTCTCGATGTGTTGAACGCCGCCGCTAAGGTATATGAAAACCGTAGCCGAAAAATCACTACCTCCAAATTGAACGAAGTGATGCTCCCCGAAATCGAAAACTTCCCCCCACCCTCTATCAAAGGAAAATATATCCGCATCAAATACATTGTTCAACTCCCCACACCTGCCCCCTCCTTTGCCTTCTTCTGCAACCTGCCGCAGTATGTGCGGGAGGACTATAAACGCTTCTTGGAGAACAAACTGCGCACTCACTTTGACTTTTCCGGATGCCCAATGCAGATATTTCTGAGACAAAAATAGGATTCAGGGCGCCCTCTACCGCTCTATTCCGAACTGTGATATACCGGCAACTTGATGATAAAGCAGGCGCCGCCCCATTCAGAGGAGGTGTAGGAGATGGTTCCCTGACTCTGCTCAATGATGCTGCGGCAAATGGCAAGCCCTAAACCGGTGCCGCCACTCTTGGTGGTGAAGTTGGGGGTAAAGAGACGCTCTCGGAGTTTTTCGGGAACGCCGGGACCGTTGTCCTCTACGCACAGGGTATAAAAGGCGCCCTGCTGCGCTAAACAGATGCGGATGCGTCCGCTGGCATATCCCTCCAACGCCTGTCTGGCATTGGAGATGAGGTTGACCAAGACGCGCGTCAACTGCTGTCTGCGTCCCATGATGACGGCGGATGGCACCTCTGAGACAAAGGAGAGTTTAGCAACTTCACCGGTGCTAAAGAGCGTGCACTGCTCTCGTATCAAATGATTGAGTTCTACAAGGGCGGCTTCTTCGCTATAGAAACGGGAGAAACTGGAGAGTTCCGAAGCAGCGTCGCTCAAGATGTCGATTTGCTCTATCAGGGTGTGCGCCAATCCATCGAAACGATCTGCCCAATCAGGAACGTTCTCCTTTTTGAGCCTCATCAAGTGTTGGAGACTTAACCGCATGGGTGTTAATGGATTCTTAATTTCATGGGCAATCTGGCGTGCCATTTCCCGCCACGCCTGCTCTCTTTCGGTCTGCGCCATTCGCAAAGACGCTTCTGCTACGTCGTCCACCATCTTGTTGTAGGAGTGAATCAAGCCGCCCAATTCATCTTTTCCTTTGTAGTTGATGTGCTCCCGCTGCTTGGTAAGATCTAAGCGCTGCATCTTCTTTGCCACCTCTATCAGTGGACGTCCCAGTTGGTTGGAAATTGCCGTACCGGTGAGGATAGCCGCCAACAGCAGCAAGATATATATGTTGGCAATCGCCGCCACAATCGAAGCAAGGTCGTTGGCAATATCGGACTCTTTGGAAAAGTAGGGAAGGTTGAGGTAGCCAATCAATGCACCGCTATGGTTAAAGAGGGGGGCATACACCGAATAGTAAAACAGGTTCCCAATGTGCTCTTTGTGAAAATAGGTGAGGCGATGTGCGCGGTCCATCTGCTCAAAAGCCTTGCTGTTCATGCGCCTTCCCATTAGATATTTTTCAATAAGTTCAGGTTGAGACGTTTGTACCAACCATCCCTTAGTATCGTAAATGTTAATATCAATATGTACATTTTTAGAAAGTTGGGTCAGTTGCACGCCCAACTGTTCGATATTTACCCTTTCAAGTCCATCCAAATATTGGAAAGAGTATTCGAGCATAGATTGTGCGGTCTGTATCTTCTCCTCCATTACCCTTCTGTTGTTGTCGTTATATAGTTTTACGCCAAACCAGATACTTCCGTAACCCATGAAGAAAAGCGCTCCCATCAAAGAAACCACCACCAAAAGGGTAATCTTACGCCGAAACGACCTGTTGGGGTTTGTCTTCCAAAATTTATTGATTTTAAGTCTCATCATAGAGAATAAAATGAGTCCGTAAAAGAGCGCCAAATAGGAGAAAGAGACTATGTAGAGAAAGAGGGTGTGGGCAGGTCGGCTGAGAATGATTAAAGTGTGCGCATCAAAACTATTTATATAGTGCAAAAAACCGCTATTTTTAACCACCTCAAAAGAGCCGACCGGATAGATGAAATCAGATTTAGTAGGATAACTAAAGTTTCCGGAAAAAGCATTCAAATCCCCTCGAACATACTTGCCAAACGAATAGTTAATGGGAAGGTGCGACAATTCGCGGTTTGTTTCGTCCCGCAGCAATTCCGGGTATCCAATCATCTCCTTTACGGATCTGGAATCCAATTCAATATATAAATCAACAAGACCTCCGTAATATCGGAAGGGAAAGACACCCAAATAACTGGTCCGTCCGTTGGCGTTGTCTAAGTAATAGAAGTGACTATCCTCGTATAACTGCGTTCCACAAGACGATATGATTTGGTTAAAATAGATATAGCAGTTGACCGCAGGGTACATCCCATCAACAAGTAAATTGACCCCCGGTTGGCAAGTAGTTACCTGAATATCGTACCTGTGTCTTATAGAAGAGAAGAAGTGATCGACCAAACGCTCATAAATCAATTCCTTAGGTTGGTTCATTTGCATCAGGTACCCAAGCATCAAATCAGATGAAATAAAAACGTCCACGCCGCGTAACACCAATTCGGTGTCAGGGTCCCGCTCTATTGCCATCTTCTGCGTCCATATTTTGTTTCGCTCTATCTCTTTTTGGGTGCCATAAACAGATACCGTAATCAGGCTATAGAGGGAGACCGCCACGATATACCCTGCCAATACCTTTTGAGACAATAGAATGGCTCGAGATTTCCTTTTTATCCAGACTGACCACCCCAAGAATATCAAGAGGTAGAGTGCAGTGAAGAGGAGCCCCAACGAGGCATAGACAAGGACAGAATATTTTGATAACTCATTTATTTTAAATATCTCCATCACGATTGTCGAGTTGTTGATAACCGAACTAAACGAGGTGTGAATATAGATGGAGACAATAACGGGAAGCGCTGACAGGAGTACCATCCAAGAGAGGCGCCTGACCTTAGGCAGCGGTGCCTCTCTCAAGAGAATGAAAAAGCGGGCAAAAGGTCTGCGCAAAAGGACGATTGCCGATACGCCAAAGAAGACAAAGAGATTATTTAACAGTAGATTGAGTAGGGATTCCGAAAAGTGCGCATCGGCATAGAGCGTAGGAGAAACAATGGGTGTACCCGACATCTGATGTTCCAAAAAGGTGCAAAACCAACGAAGCAATCCCAAAGAAGGCAATACCACCAACAAAGTTTGCGCCCGGGGAAAACCCCGTAAAAGGCAAAAGAGCGCCAAAAGAGCAAATAGCACTGATAGCCAACGAAATAAAATGGTTGATTGCTGGTTATACATCTGTACATCGACCAACACACTAAAGAGCACCGAGCGACCGCTTTTGCTGAAGACAGGGTATCCCTCGTCTGCGTTCACGGGGGTTATCGAAAAGTGGTTTCTCAAGCCCAAATGGGGATTGACGCTGTTCTTGACGAAGGTATTGGAAAAGGGATAATGGGTTTGTATCAGCAGGGCGGCAATCACCGTGTTGGGGGCTTTGTGATACGCTTTTACCACATACCATGCATTCCCCAGATTCATATACCGCGCATTTTCATTTACAAAAAAGAGAGGATATTGACTAAACGAATCGACGTTAAAGGGATTCTGAGAAAGAATATTTAGTAGCCCTTCACCATAGCCATAAATATTGTCGCGAGATATGGAAAAGGTATTGACCCAAGAGCAGAGGGAATCGCCATGATATTTATAAATCACAAAATCTTCGCCGATATTTTCTTGTGAGATCCACTCCTCATTGGGTGCATAAAGTGCAGCAAAGGCAGCAGCCTCCAACTTGCTTTGCCTGTCATACAACCTCTTCTCCATTCGCCGAATCTCTCCCTTAAAGTAGTGGAAACGACTAAAATCTAAAAACGAAAGGGTGAAAAAGAGTGCCGCCAACAAGAAAAAGGCAACCCCTCCCCAACGCACCAAGAGGCGACTATTATTCAAGATGTGCATACGATGTGGCGTGATTTTTGCAGCGGAACTGTTTTTGCCTCGATTTTTATGAAACGACTATCCATACTCATCTTCTCTTTCCTGTTGCTCTCAGGACTTATTGAAATGGTTAACGCACAGCCCGCAAATCTCTTTGACGAAGTCGAAAAATCGCTGAAAAGCGGAGATGTGGACACCTTTTCCGATTGGTTTTCCGATAATCTTGACATAGACATTTTGGACGATGCCAACATATGCAGCAAGAACCAAGCCAAACTTATCCTGAAAAAGTTCTTTGCCAAGTATTCGCCCAAAAACTTTAGCTTTATACACCGTAGCGGCAACGGTGCAATGGAGTACGGTATTGGTACATTGGTTGCCGGAGGGGAAAATTTTAGAGTTACCATCTTTGTACAAACTAAAGGAAATAAGCAATCTATCCCGCAAATCAGGATTGAAAAGAGCCTCAGGTAACTACCTGAAAAGTGGATTGGCATAGAGCAACACATCCTCTTTGGTAATCTCTTTGCCGCTTAAAATCAACAATCGCTCCATTACATTCCGTAACTCCCTGATATTACCTGTCCATTCATGTTTCATCAACTCCTTGACCGCCTCAAGGGTGATTTTCCTGCTCCCCATTCCATACTCGGCACACAGTTGAGCCAAAAAGTAATTCGCCAAGAGCGATATGTCCTCCCTGCGCTCTGCTAAGGTGGGTACTTGTATAATAATCACGCTCAATCGATGATACAAATCCTCTCTGAAATTCCCCCGCTCAATCTCCGCCGACAGATCTTTGTTGGTAGCCGCCAACACCCGTACCCGAACTTGTATATCTTTATCGCTCCCCACGCGGGTAATTTTGTGCTCCTGCAATACGCGCAACACCTTTGCCTGCGCCGCCAGACTCATATCTCCAACCTCATCCAAAAAGAGCGTTCCGCCGTCTGCCTGTTCAAACTTCCCTTTGTGCTGCTTAATGGCAGAGGTAAAAGAGCCTTTCTCGTGTCCAAACAGTTCGCTTTCGATAAGTTCTCCCGGAATTGCAGCGCAGTTTACCTCTATAAACGGCATACTCGCGCGAGGACTTTTTTCGTGTAACCAACGAGCAACCAACTCCTTCCCGGTTCCATTAGAACCGGTAATCAAGACACGCGCTTCGGTGGGCGCCACCCGCTCAATCATCTCCTTAATGCGCAGGAGGGCAGGAGAAGCGCCTACAATATCCGGAATCTTGCTCACTTTCTTACGCAAGAATTTTGTCTCCTTAATCAGGGTCGATTTGTCGGTGGCATTTCGCAAAGTAATCAATACCCTGTTCAGGTCTAACGGTTTTTCAATAAAGTCATAGGCGCCTTTTTTGATGCACTCTACGGCGGTATCAATGGAGCCATGTCCGGATATCATCACCACGGGGATCTCAATATTCGTGGAAACCAAATGTTCCAACAACTCAATCCCATCCATACCCGCCATCTTAATGTCGCAAAAGATCAGGTCAGGTTGAAAACTCTTCAATGCCTCCAACGCATCATTGCCGGACTCCGCCGTTTTGACGGTATGACCTTCATATTCCAAAATTTCTTTTAACGTATTCCTGATGCTGCGCTCGTCATCTATTACCAAAACATTCATGGGAATCAATATTTCTTGGTTTTTCCTTCGTGAATTTTTAATCAAATCAAGATACAAAGTTAAACAAAAAATGGTTTGTGTCGTGTTATTTTACTACCTTAGCGCTCCTATTTGATTTTCAGATGCTCAAGAATAAAATCATTATTGCCATTGACGGACACTCATCTACAGGCAAAAGCAGTTTTGCCAAAGCAATAGCCAACAAATTGGGATACACCTATATCGACAGCGGTGCCCTATACCGCGCAATTACGCTCTTTGCCCTGCAAACGGGCGTTGTTACGGAGGAAAACATCGATGAAACGGAGTTACTAAACGCACTCAAAAATGTAACTATATCATTTTCAAACTCATTGTCTCACGCTCCTTCCCCTCTCTCTTCAAATGTTCCCGTGGATTTCCCCCTCAATTCACCCCTCTGCACCTCTTCTCACGCCGAACCAAAAGTTTGGTTAAATGGAGTAAATGTTTCACGAGAGATTCGGTCTTTCTCTGTATCTGAAATGGTTAGCCACGTAAGTGCCCTCCCGTTCGTACGTGCTTATGTGGATTCGCTATTGCAAAAATGGGGAGAACAAAAGGGGATTGTGATGGATGGCAGAGACATCGGCACAGATGTGTTTCCACAGGCTGAACTCAAGATTTTTATGACCGCAACGGCTGAGGTTCGTGCCCAAAGGCGGTACAAAGAGTTGTTGGAAAGCGGAGAACATCCTGAATATATGGAAATACGCAACAATATTGAAAAAAGGGACTATTTAGACCAAAACCGAAACCATGCACCTCTACGCTGCGCCCCGGACGCATTGGTTTTAGATAACTCCCACCTCACTCCACAGGAGCAAATGGTATGGTTGGAGCAAGTCATGGCGGAACGCTGGGGTTAAAGGTCTCTGTGGATACCCATTCCGGATTTTGTTACGGAGTGGTTCGCGCCATCAGAGAGGCGGAGCGGCTGCTCCGTAATGGTACGCCGCTCTACTCGCTGGGGGCAGTTGTCCACAACAATGAAGAACTAAACCGCCTGCGCAAAATTGGACTCCATACACTTGACCCTGAATCTCTCTCCACTATACACAACCAAACCTTAATCATCCGCGCCCATGGAGAACCTCCTACTACCTACGCTACAGCGCGTAATCAGCGGCTCAAGATTGTTGACTGCACCTGTCCGGTTGTGCTTCGGTTGCAAAAGAAGATTAAGAAAGAGTATGCGCGCCTCTCCTCCTTTCAAGGGCAAATCGCCATCTTTGGAAAGGCGGGACATGCAGAGGTCAATGGACTCATCGGACAGGTAGGAGGAGACGCACTCATCATTGAACATGAGAACAATATCGAACATCTCGACTATAGCCGACCTCTATCTCTCTTTGCCCAAACCACACAAGATCCTGCATTGTTTCTATGCCTCTGCCACCATATTGAAGCAAGATACCTACAACACGGGAGGGAGGCTTCACACTACTTTAAGGCATTTAACACCATCTGCAAACAGGTTGCCGACAGAAAACCGGTTTTGTATCAATTTGCAAAACAACACGATGTGGTCATTTTTGTGAGTGGACAAGAGAGTTCTAACGGAAAAGTGCTCTTTGAAGCGTGTAGCGCCGCCAACACCAGTTCTTTTCATATCGAAAAGAGCGCGGATCTCCGTCGAGGGTGGTTCACCGCCGGAGTATCCGTGGGGGTGTGCGGCGCCACCTCCACCCCGTTATGGCTGATGGAGGAGGTGGCAAATACCATTCAAAAAATGTAACAAGATGATGGTAGTTGACGTCCTTTTTCCCATGGCGTTGCCATTCGCTCCAAGCTACCGCATTGCGGAAAAAGAGGAGGAGGCGATTGCCGTGGGCGCCTACGTTCGTGCGCCGGTGGGAAAACGCACCTTTTTGGGTGTGGTAACAGCGCTACACTCCTCCCACGGAGAGCCATTTTCGCTCAAATTTATTACATCAATCGAAAATCACTTGATACCCATCTCACCTCCGCGCATTGAACTGTGGAGATGGATTTCGGAGTACTATATGTGCACCATGGGTGAAGTGATGAAAGCGGCAATTCTCTCAAAACCACCAAAGATTGCCGATATGTGCCACGAACCGGTCCATCCGCCTGTCGTCAGTCAGGGGGAGCAACCTCCATGAAGGGGCGTAACGCTGCTCAAAGGATTCCACAGACGGATGGAGCACTGCCTGCTCCACATCCGCAAAACGCTTTCATCAGGGAAAAATGTCCTCTTCCTAACGCCGGAAATCGGTTTGGGCAATCAACTCTTTCGGCAATTCAAAGAGTCGCTTCCCCGGTCCGTCTATCTCCTCCACTCACGTCTCACTCCCGCCCAAAGAGTCAAACTGATACAAACGGTTGCAGAACAAAAAGAAGCAGTGCTTGTGGTTGGGATGCGCTCGGCGTTGCTGTTGCTCGATTTGCACAAGTTTGGGTTAATTATTGTTGACGACGAGCACGACTTTTCGTACAAACAAGTAGATCCGGCGCCCCGCTTTCATGCACGGGATGTCGCCCTCTTTGCAGGCAAACACTACCACATACCCGTGATTCTGAACTCCTCCTGCCCCAGTTTGGAGAGTGAATACAACGCGCGGATGGGAAAATACCACACCATCTCAGGGGAAGGGGCGGAGCAGCCGCAAGTATATGATGCAAAATCCATAACGCCGGAACTCGTTTCAAGGGATTCTTCGTATTCCTATCTAAGTATCGAATTTATTGATACATTGCGTTGTAAAAAGAAAAAACAGATGATCGGCAACTTCTCAACCCTCCTTTTGCAGGCGTTCGAGCAAGCCATAGCACACCACAGAGAGGCGCTCCTCTTTTCTCACCGCAGCGCCCATTTGGAGGAGGAGTTGCACTCGCTTCTGCCTGCCTTGCGGTGTGTGCATTCAGATGAAGCAACGTGGAAAAACATTGGCGTTATTGCCCTCTTCGACCCTGACAGACAACTATCACGTTCCGACTTTCGCGCCCATGAGCGCACCTATCAATGGTTGATGACACTGTTGGGGAAGATGCAAACAATACCGTTTCACGACAACGTCGCTCCCCGCATCATCCTCCAAACCGAGCAACCGGAGCATCCTCTCTATTGCCACCTGCAATCGGGCAACCATGACGAGTTTGTATTGGCGCAGTTGAGAGAAAGAAAAGAGTTCCAATATCCTCCCTTTGTACGCCTGATTGCCCTCCGCTTCAAACATCCGCATATCGAAAATGCACAACAAACTGCCCAACGGTTTAAAGAGGAATTATCTGAAACGGGTATCACATCCATCACCGGACCCTTTGCCCCTTACCAACCCGTTGACGCCAAATGGCACACCCAACTCCTGTGGCTTCGCCTTTCCCGCGACCAAGACAACAACGCCCTCAAAAAGAGGTTGTACCAACAAGTGTCAGCCTGCAAGTTCTCGCGAGGATCTATTCAAATAGACGTAGATCCATTTTAAGAAACAGTTCCTTAGAAACTGTTTCTAAACCTCATATTTTCTTCCCACCACCACTTGAAGGGAGCGCGGCAACACCTCAAAAGTGAATGGAGCGTAGCCCAACGCTTCGCCATCTATTTCGATGGGACCGGGGGGGTATGTTTCAATGCGGATGGTGCTGCCTTGTGTGTGTTTAATTTTGGGATACTGATATATCTTCCCGTCATACAGATGTTTGAAGTGGCGGAGCATCCATAGTTTGCTCGCCTTACAAATCAAAGTTAAATCTAATAACCCGTCATTCACCTCCGCGTATGGCATCTGAATCATTCCGCCGCCATTATACTTGCCAATGCCAACAGTTGCCGAAAAGACTTTTCCGTCAAAAAAGGGTTGACCGTCCACCTCTACCTTAAACCGGGTAGCGTGGTAGCCCAGCAGCATCCTCAATGTACTCCGCACATAGAGCCATTTGCTCATGCGTCCCTCATCCCTCAGTTGGTTATACTTGCGGTTCACCGCGGCGTCAAATCCCAAACCTGCCACATTTGCCATATAGCGTATCTGCGGTACGCGCGTCTCCACAAAAGAGACCTTTCCAATGTCCTGTAAAACAGTACGAAATTCCACCATTGCCTGTACCGCCTCGTTATAGGTGTGCGGGATACCAAACATACGCACCCAGTCGTTTCCGGTTCCTGTGGGGATCACAGAGAGGGTAACCTCGGAAGGCGACACCTCCTGTTGGTGAAAAATTCCATTAACTACTTCGTGTACAGTACCATCTCCACCTACGGCAACCAAACGGCGATACCCGTCCCGCAGCGCTTTTACCGTTAGTTCAACGGCATGATATTTGTGCTCCGTAAAGACACAGGTAAACAAAATCCCCGCTCTGTTCATTTGATTCGAGATAGCAGGCCAGTCGGTCAAGCCATGTCCGCTCCCCGCTTTTGGGTTTACAATGACCATCCAAGCAATTTGTTGTGCCATATTAATGAAAAGGTTTCTTTGCACAAAAATAAGATAATTAGTAATAGCTCGAAAAGATTTCTTACTTTTGCCCCGATATACACAAAGCAACATTATGGGAAGAATTATTGCCATCTCAAATCAAAAGGGAGGGGTCGGAAAGACCACCACCGCCATTAATCTTGCAGCCTCTTTAGCTGTTATGGAGAAAAAAATTCTTTTAGTTGATGCTGACCCACAGGCTAATACCACTTCCGGACTCAACATTGACCCCAACTCGGTCTCCACCAGCCTCTATGAATGTCTCATTGGCAAGGCTTCATTGGAAAACGTTTGCTGTGATACCGCCATTAAAGGATTGAAACTGATCGCTTCTCATATCGACTTAGTGGGGGCAGAAATCGAAATGCTCACCTTTCCCAATCGGGAAAATATTCTTAAACAACTTCTATCCAACATCTCTGACCAATTTGATTATCTCATTATTGACTGTGCTCCCTCTCTTGGGTTGATTACCGTCAATGCCCTTACCGCAGCCAATTCCGTAATCATTCCTGTTCAGTGTGAGTTCTTTGCCTTGGAAGGCTTGGGAAAATTGCTGAACACCGTCAAAATTGTTCAAGCGCGCCTCAATCCCAAATTAGACATCGAAGGATTTTTACTCACGATGTACGATGCTCGTTTAAGACTTGCAAATCAAGTTGTTGATGAGGTTCGCCACCATTTTGGAGAGATGGTGTTCCAAACTGTCATTCAGAGAAATGTTCGGTTGAGCGAGTCGCCCTCCCATGGAAAGCCTGTCATTTTGTACGACGCCGCCTCTGCAGGCACCAATAACTACCTCAGTTTAGCCAAAGAAATTATTAAAAAGCATTCATAGATATATTTAAGAGACAAATATGGCAAAACAATCTGCACTTGGAAAAGGACTTGGAGCGCTCATCTCCGAGGCGGACGCGCAAGCCGCCCGCTCGGTGAGGACTTCTTCCACTTCGTTTGATGCTGAGGGACTTAGTACTGTTGCACTTGCTGAAATCGAAGCCAATCCTTATCAACCTCGCGATACCTTTGACCAGGAAAAAATAGAAGACCTTGCCCAATCTATCCGCACTTATGGATTAATTCAACCCATCACCGTCAGGTTGATGGCGCCCGGAAGGTATCAACTCATCAGCGGAGAGCGCCGTTTTAGGGCTGCCCAAATAGCAGGGCTTACCCACTTGCCCGCCTATATTCGTCAGGCAGATGACCAGAATATGCTGGAGATGGCTTTGGTCGAAAACCTTCAGAGGGAAGGACTGAATGCCATTGAAATATCCCTTGGGTTCCAACGTTTAATTGAGGAGTGTGATCTAACTCAAGAGGCTATGGCAGAACGGATTGGTAAAAATCGCACCACCGTTACCAACTACCTTCGTCTCCTAAAATTGCCCCCCGAAATTCAGTTAGCGCTTCGTAATGAGGTGATTACTATGGGGCATGCACGGGCGCTGCTTGCGATTGACAACAAAGAGCGTCAGTTGGCGCTCACGGAGCAAATCTTACGTAACGGACTCTCTGTACGCCAAATAGAGACAATGGTACAACAAGAAAAACTCCCCAAGCCCTCCTCAAGACCGGAAGTGGAACCTCCTGCCGAACTTCCCGAAACCTATTTTCAACTCATTGACAAAATAGGGCAATATTTTAGCAACAAAATCAGTATTAAACGAACACCTAGAGGGGCGGGAACCATTACCATACACGTCTCCAACGATAGACAGGTGGAGCATTTTCTCCGCGCTTTAGAATTTCTCAAAAAATAGACCGTGCTCCGCTTTTTTCTATCTATATGTTTACTCATCACTACACTCACCGTAAAAGCACAATTTGGACAAGGCGGTGGGTTTAATATGAATCAAACTCAACCTAGAAACGACTCCCTTCCAACAACGCCCCCAAAACCTCCATTCAAAATCAAGACTTACTTCTCTGCTTTGACATGGACACAAGACGCCGCCTATGTCGGAAAAGTACGAAAAGACACCTTAACAGTTAGCAGAATGTGGAGCGCATCGTTGGTTTTGCCCGGATACAGTCAAGCGTATAACCGTCAATACTGGAAAATCCCCGTGGTATATGGCGCGATAGGCGCTTCGCTCTATATGGGATACCAAAATAACCTCAAATACCTTAACACCGGCGAAGACCGCTTCGCCACCTATCGGAACCTGTGGTACACAGGCGCTTTTCTATCCTATTGGGGTTCTTTGTTGGATGGCGTGATGAGTTACCAATCGGAGTTGGTGCCTCTGCCTCCACGTGCCTCTCTCTATTCTGCCCTTCTTCCCGGGCTTGGACAGGCTTATAACGGTGACTACTGGAAAATTCCCATCTATTGCGGTGGACTGATGGCTGCCGGTTATTTTATTCAGTTCAACAATATGCAGTACCAACGCTATCGAAACGACTACAACAACCCCGACTACTCCGGACGACTCTCCCCTGACAACCTGAAGTGGTACCGCGACACCTACCGCCGCTACCGCGACTACTCCATTCTTGCCGGCATCCTTGTTTATGCACTCACCATTATCGATGCCAATATCTTTGCCTACCTTCGGGATTTTGATGTGAGCGACGACCTGGCGCTTAAAATTACCCCCGGAGTAATTCAACCCCTTTATCCCACCCGCTACGCCTCAACCACCCAACCCCACTCGGTAGGGCTTACGCTAAATCTCTCTTTTTAGACAACACACATAACAACCGATGAAAAAATATCTTATTGTCCCTTTTCTACTCTTTGCTTCCACTACTTTATTTTCACAAGAAAAGGTGAGCGGCACCCGCAAACAACTCATTCAGGAAATTCTTGCGCTCAGGAAAGAACTTTCCGATTTGAAAACATCTATCGAACTGAACAACATTCCCCTTTCAGACACCATCACCCTCAATGATACATTAAACTATGGAGGGCTTTTTGCAGATTTCGAGGATCTTTTAGATCCTGCCGAAATCCAAATGAATACAGATAGCCTGCTATCTCTCTTTTATCTGCAACGCTCCCTCCACCATAATCTTCAGGATGATTTTTTTGATATCGACAGCCTTAATGTGGTGGCAGACTTGCCCGACTCCGTTTACATTAGTCGGCTCACTGCACTTAATTCTCTCATTACCATCCCATACAACAATACTGTCAAGAACTCGATTGTCCTTTATACCCAAAAGATGCCCACAAGAATCCCCACTATTCTGGGATTGGCTACCTACTATATGCCCATTTTTGAAGAGATTTTTGACCAGTACGATATGCCGTTGGAACTGAAAGCAGTTGCTATTATCGAATCGGCTTTAAATCCAATCGCCGTATCAAGGGCAAAAGCGCGGGGAATGTGGCAATTTATGACAACAACCGCAAAGCAATACAACCTTACCATCACCTCTTACGTGGACGAACGTTACGACCCTATTGCCTCCGGACACGCCGCAGCCAAATACTTGAAAGATGCATACGAAATTTATGGCGATTGGGCATTAGCCATCTCCTCTTACAACTGCGGTGTTGGAAATGTAAACAAGGCGATTCGCCGTGCCGGCTCCCGCGCATTTTGGGACATCTATCCCTACCTCCCCAGAGAGACACGCAGCTATATGCCCGCTTTTGTGGCGGCGCTCTACACTTTAGCCTATTACAAGGAGCACGGAATAAAACCGCTGCGTGTTGAGATGCCCGCCCATGTGGACACCTTTCACGTGGCAAAAAGTGTACATTTTGAACAGATTGCCGAGTTTACCGGCATCTCTGTGGATGAGTTGCGCGACCTCAATCCGCAATACCTGCGCGATGTGGTTCCGGGCAGACCCTATATTCTGCGCCTTCCCCACAACTTTTCCCCTCTATTTGCAGAGAAAGAGCACGATATTTATGCCTATAACGAAACCACCTACTTTAATCCCATACTTTTAGCGCAAAACACATCTTCTTCCTCCGACCGCAGTCAGACCGTGCATACGGTAAAGGCTGGAGAGACGTTGGGAGCCATTGCACTGCGTTATCGCGTTAAGGTCGCCGACATTCAATATTGGAATAACATCAAAGGTACCACCATTCGTATCGGTCAGCGGCTGGCTATCTATTCGGGGCAGAGTCCCGCAGCCACCTCAAACACCACCACTGTTGCCACCTCAAACGCTTCTGCCTCTTCGAGCGCCGCCGGTTCCTCCTCCACAACCAATGGCGAGCGAATTATCCACGAGGTAAAATCGGGTGAGACGTTGGGAACCATTGCCCAAAGATACCGGGTAACCGTAGCCAACTTGCAATCGTGGAACAACATCAGGGGCACCACCATTCGTGTGGGACAAAAACTGACGGTCTATTCAAGAAACGGCGCCACCACATCCTCTTCAAGCATCGCAGCTGCCAACACTGCAACACCCAATACCACAACCACCAATACCACAACCACCGGCAGTGTCCCCAACAATGCAGCCGCCACCGCCTTCCAGTGGCACACGGTAAAGAAAGGGGATACCCTGTGGGACATTGCCCGAAGTTACGATGTTAGCCTAAACGACCTGATGGCGCTGAATGGTTTGAATCGGAACTCCAAAATTGTACCCGGAAACCGGCTGAAGGTAAAAAGCCTTTAGCGCTCCCCTACCACGAAATCCTCGCCTGCAACTTCACCTCCGGCTCCCACAACGGTTTTCCTGCCGGCGCTGAAGCGGAGGGGTGTTTTGCAGACAAATAGCGTGTGCCGGATCCCCTGAACCAAAAGTCAAAGGTGCGATTGAGGGTATAGCGCACATTCAGGTAGCCTCGTACTCCATAACCGTAGAGCGGAGGAAAGGAGAAGCCTTGCATGGCGTCTCGCTCGTAGGCGTATATTCTGGTTGACCAGTCGGTAGTTCGGAACAGGGCAAGACGGGCGCTCAGGCTGACGGGGTGTTTTTTTGAGGTATAGGCGGCGTCCGATAGAAATGCAGCACCACCAAGCAGTTGTGCTACATCCGATTTCATCAATAAACAATACTCTATCCTGTGCGAAAAGAGCCACGTTTCACCCACGCCATATTGTGTATGCAATCTAAAGCCCATTCGGTTGCTCTCTACTAAGGGGAGGCGACTGCCTGCTTGGGAGTGTTTGAAATCGACCTTCAGGTATGCAAGTGTATTACGCTTTATATTTCTGGTTATTTGAATCATGGCGAAATGCGCCTTTGAAGGAGCAGCCACGTTGTACCTCAACCACGGAAAGGAACACCACTCTCCGGAGAGCAGCAACCGCCACTGACTCCATGTATATTCAAAACTACCGGTGATGGTACGCTCGTTGAAGGGTTTGCTGTTCCTTGAATAGGCGCCCGCAAAGGGCGCCGTATAGCCTTTTCCGTAGTTTCGATAGACTATACCCGCTTCCAAGCCGTCTCCCCCATCCCACAACAAACCAACAAGGGTAGCCATCTGTGCCCGACCATCTGCCGCCCACTCCCCAAAGAGACGCCAATCGCCCCTAACAGCAAGAAAATCAATCCCTGCACTTCCAAATGGATGTCTGCGAGATTGGTAACGATTGTCCGGTCTGATGGTGGTGGCGTTTCTATGGTCGTAGGCATATCCCAACGCCGTAGCGCCAATCTTTAACCAATCAAAACGATACGAAAGGTTTGCTCCTGCCACATATTCGCCGAGGTTGTGTCGCCGTTCCAATTCCGTTTCTGTTCTGTGCAATCCGGTATGAAGCAGTGAAGTAAAACCGTCCGAAGTGATTCGAGCATCTCTCTTTTTTGCTGAACCAAAGAGAGTACCCTGTATCCGTCCCCACTCAAAAGTGGCGCCTGCGCCTCTAAAGAATAACTCCTCGTTGCTCCCCGTATAAGAAGTAAGCCCCATCTCGCTACGACGAAGGTTTTGTACTGCCCCCAATCCACTTATCGAAAAACCGTTCCAAGCCACAAGACCTTGACCAAACCGAACCGTAAAATCTCCGAGCACGATTCGTCTGAACACGCCAACCCGACTCAATTGCAGGTGGAAAGAGCAAAAGTCAATCCAAACACCTTGACGAAACAGCATCTCGCCGGCATCGTGGTCCAACGTAACCCCCCACTGCAATCGATTCCGAGAGGCAAAGCGATAGAAGAGGGTGGCACTCGGAACCCAATCGTCAACAGAGCGCACCTTAGTTCTGAACAACACTTGATGCCGCCCCCTACGCCACAATTCATCCCATTTGAACGCCTCTTTCTGCTGTGGTTGCCACAATTTTATGTGGCTACGTAGCCAGCCCTCCGCCGTGGTGTCATAAGCCGGAAGCATACTCAACTCCTCCCACGAAAAGAGGGGTCCATACTCCTCGTTGTATGCCATCAACTCGCCAAAAAGTTCCGCGAATTCCTCCATTTTGGACGTTACACTGTCCCTTGGGGACAATCGTCTTAATGTGTCTTGCTTGGTTATTGTGGTCTCCTGCCTTACCTGTGCCACCACCGCTCCCGCACAGCATACGCCCGCGAACATTAGCCCGAGCGCCCAAATCCATCGCCTCATTCTCTCCTCCTCTCTGTTCCTTTGTGTTCCTCTTCAGGGGACTTTTAAAACCTGTTTTATGATTTTGCACAGAGCAAAAGTCCGTCAAACTCTGCAAAAAACCGCTGATACTTTTCCGCGAAGGTATACAAAAGGAACTTATGAGACAAATTTTTTTAGCACACAGAGTTTAACAATCATTTTGTGTGGTATTTAATTTTTGGGGTATGGCTGATTTTTCAAATATCCAAACTGTTTTTGAAAAACACTACCTAATCAAGTGCATAAACTCCTCTCGCGTTTTGGGGTCTTTTAAAAAGGCGCCGGTAAAGGCGGAGGTGAGGGTAACGGAGTGTTGCTTTTGGACTCCTCTGATTTGCATGCACATGTGCTCTGCCTCAATCACTACGGCTACGCCAAGGGGATTGAGTGTTTGCTGAATACAATCACGAATCTGTACCGTTAGGCGCTCCTGAACCTGCAAGCGACGGGCAAAGGCATCCACCACCCGCGCCACTTTGCTCAATCCGGTAATGTAACCATTTGGAATATAGGCTACATGCGCTTTCCCGTAAAAAGGAAGCAGGTGGTGTTCGCACAACGAGTAGAGTTCGATGTCTTTTACCAAAACCATCTGCCTGTACTCCTCAACAAAACGCGCCGAATTGAGGATTTCTGCGGGGTCCTGATCGTATCCCTGCGTTAAAAACTGCATGGAACGGGCAACCCGAACAGGAGTTTTTAACAAACCTTCGCGTGATGTATTTTCTCCTAATAGATTGAGTATCTCCTTATAATGAAAAGCCAACTTCTGTAAAGCCTCTTCATCATATTGGTCATTTTTTGAAAAGCCCATTTATTTGTTCTATTTTAGCGGCAAATATATAAAATAATGCGTATCCTCATTACCGCCGCCACCGCCGCCGAACTGTTGCCCGCTCGTGAAGTGTGGGAGGTCATTCGAAACCAGACGGACAACCGTCTCTCTATTGAGTGCGTGGAGACAGGTATCGGCGCCACCGCCACCGCCTACCACACCCTAAAGGCATTATTGCCACCATCTAAAAAAACGTTATCATCACCGTTTGAAAAGGCGTCATCGCCACCGTTTGAAAAGGCGCCATCGCCACCGTTTGAAAAGGCGTCATCGCCACCGTTTGAAAAGGCGTTATCGCCACCGTTTGATGTAGCCGTGAATATGGGTATCGCCGGCAGTTTTTGCAATGCTTTGCCCATTGGCGCCGTAGTACGGATAACCTCGGAGTGCTTCGGCGACTTGGGGGTTCAGACCGCAGCAGGTTTCCAAAGCCTCTTTGATGCAAAGTTACTTGATGCCGACAGGTTCCCCTTTAAGTCGGGTAAACTTGCCCCTCCCCCACTCTCTCCCGAATGGGAGTCCGCACTGGCTTCCGTACCCGTAGCCGATGGGGTAACGGTGCAGCGCCTTGTGGAGCGTAACGGCGCAGCGCTCCATCCTGATCCTTTTACAGTTGCAGAGCGCATAAATAGGGAGAACTTGGAAATAGAGACTATGGAGGGCGCCGCCTTTTTCTACGTGTGCATGAGTGAGCATATTCCCTGCTTCTCTTTGCGTGCCGTATCGAATGTAGCAGGTGAGCAGGACAAAACAAAATGGAATATTCCGCTGGCGCTTGGCAATCTTTTGCAAACCTTTAGAAAGTGCTTAGAAGCCAGATTAATTGAAAATTGAAAGTTGAAAACTAATAACCTCCCCCTATACTTCTCCCCCTGCCCCAACGACACTTTTGCTTTTCACGCAATGGTTCACGGTTTGGTGGATTGCGAAGGGCTCTCCTTTGAGGCTGTTTTGGAGGACGTGGAGCAACTGAACCAACGTGCATTGAACAAAAATCCGGAGGTGTGCAAAATCTCTTATCGCCTCATCACAGATATTTTTGAGCGATATCGAGTCCTTCCTTGCGGAAGCGCTTTGGGTTTTGGCAACGGACCGTTGTTGGTATCGCGTGAGCCGCTTAAAACCGTTGACGCCAACACCCGTATTGCCATCCCCGGCATCCACACCACCGCCTCCTTCCTGCTTCAATTTGCCTATCCGCAAGCGGTGAATACCACGCCTCTCCTCTTTTCCGATATATCGGACGCCATTTTGCGTAACGAATTTGATGCCGGTGTGCTGATTCACGAGGGGCGCTTTGTCTATCGGGAACAGGGGTTGCACCTTGTTGCCGACTTGGGAAAGTGTTGGGAGCAGCGCACCGCCCTACCCATTCCGTTGGGAGGCATTGTTGTTTCGCGGGCGCTTCCGGAAGGGCTTCAGCAAAGAGTGGCACGCATCCTGCACCGCAGCATCCGCCACGCCATAGAGCACCCCTCTGACAGTTGGGAATATGTACAGGGAAACGCCCGCGAATTGGATACCAAAGTGATACAACAGCACATCAGGATGTTTGTAAACGATTATACCCTCAATCTAAGTGCTGCGGGACAGGAGGCAGTGATGGCATTGTTTCAATCCATAGCACCGCAAGAGAGAGGGGCAAATGCCCTTTTTGAAGATTTATTTGTGCCTGTGGTGAGTTAAAACTCAAAAAAATTGCATCTTTGTACTCCAATACGTCTCTCCCATTTAACATCAAGATATGGCTACTAAAAAGAAAATCATTGAAATTACCGATATTACCAAAATATATCAGGTAGGGAATCAGGAAGTACGCGCCCTAAATGGCGTATCGATAGACATCTATCAAAACGAGTATGTGGCTATTATGGGACCTTCAGGTTCCGGTAAATCGACCTTGATGAACCTGTTGGGCTGCCTCGACTCGCCCACAAGCGGATCCTATATTCTCAATGGTACCGATGTGAGTTCTATGGAAGACGACCAGCTTGCCGAGGTACGAAACAAAGAAATCGGATTTGTTTTTCAATCTTTTAACCTTCTGCCCAGATACAGCGCCTTAGATAATGTTGCGCTGCCCCTTATCTATGCCGGACTGCCCCGCGCCCAAAGAGAGGAGAAAGCGGTTGCCGCCCTCACCAGCGTTGATTTGCTCAATCGTATGGAACACAAGCCTAACGAACTGTCCGGCGGACAAAAGCAGCGGGTGGCGTTGGCACGTGCGTTGGTCAACAATCCCTCCATCATCTTGGCAGACGAACCCACCGGAAACTTAGACAGCAAAACCTCTATAGATATTATGAATCTTTTTGAAAACATCCACGCAAAAGGAAACACCGTTATTGTAGTTACCCACGAAGAGGATATTGCGCTTCACGCCCACCGCGTAATTCGGCTGCTGGATGGATTGATAGAGAGTGATACGGTTAATCCCAACCCTATTAGAGTTAATAAATAATTGAAAATTGACAACTAAATGAAGGTCTATACCAAAACCGGAGACACAGGTTCGACCTCATTGATAGGAGGGCGGCGGGTGGCAAAAAACCACCCCTGTGTTGATGCGTATGGAACTGTAGATGAATTAAATGCACATATTGGAGTGGTAAAGGCTTATCTTTGCGAAGAGCCGCCGATGGAAGCAGATGCACACCGCCACCTTCCTGCGGTAGCCGATTTGGTTGCATGGTTACATCAAATTCAGGAGGCACTCATGATCCTCTCTTCTCACTTGGCTAACGATCATCTCAATCGAACGATTCTCCCCCCCCTCAAGCAGGAATCCACCAAGTTGCTTGAACATGCCATTGATTATATGCAAATGCAACTACCTTCTTTACAGTCGTTTGTTATTCCAGGTCCCCCTCCTGCCGCCGCGCACTGCCACGTTGCCCGTACCGTGTGTCGTCGTGCCGAACGCTCCGTGGTGGCTTTGGGAGGAGAGGCGCCGCCCGAAATAGTGGTTTACCTCAACCGTCTCTCCGATTTTCTCTTTGTCCTCAGTCGCTATCTTGTTGAGGTTTTAGAATGATTTTTTCTCTTTTTTATCATCGTATTCGTTTTTTTTATACTTTCGCACTCCCATTTTGAATGTATTATGGTTGATAAATCATATATTTCTAATTATTAAATTATTGCGTGTATGTACTGGACATTAGAACTTGCATCAAAATTAGAAGATGCCCCCTGGCCCGCCACAAAAGAGGAATTAATTGACTATGCGACTCGATCCGGGGCACCCTTAGAGGTAATTGAAAATTTGGAAGACTTGGAGGAGGACGGAGAGGTTTACGACAGCATAGAAGATATATGGCCCGACTACCCCAGTAAAGAAGATTTCTTCTTTAACGAAGACGAGTATTAGTTAGAAACTGTTTCTTTGTCATGAAGATAATCATTGCCGGAGCAGGTGAAGTCGGGAGTCATTTAGCAAAGATGCTCAGTCTTGATTATCACGAAATTGTAGTTATTGATAAAAACGAAGAACGCCTGAAAAAACTCTCTGAGACTACCGATGTTGTTACCATCTGTGGTTCTCCCATTGCCATGGGCACTTTAGAAAGGGCAAATGTCGGACGCGCCGACCTCTTTGTTGCGGTAAGTCCGGCTCAGGAACAAGACGTCAACATCTTGAGTGCATTGATTGCAAAAAGACTCGGTAGTAAAAGAGTTACAGCGCGTATCAATAACGACGAATACCTCAATCCGGAATACAAACTGCTCTTTTCAGAGATGGGGATAGACCTTCTCTTTTATCCGGAAATAGTTGCCGCCCACGAGATTGTTGACCTCTTAAAACAGTCCGGCACCTCCGAATATATGGATTTTTCCGGCGGAAAACTCCAACTTGTGGTGCTCAAATTAGACGAAAGCGCACCCATCCTCAATAAAAAATTGGAGGAAGTATCTGTGGGAGACTACGAACCTCTTTACCGCACGGTGGCTATTGCACGGGGGCGAGAGACCATTATTCCCAAGGCGAATACCCAATTCTTACTCAACGACCTCGTCTTTGTCATCTCCAAGCATGAAGGTGTGGAGCGCGTTTGGGAACTTTCCGGAAAAAACGATGTAAAATTCAAGAAGTTAATGATTATTGGCGGAGGAAGCACCGGAAAAATGGTCGCCGAAAGAATGGAAGAGGAGATGGAACTGGTCAAGTTGGTTGAATCAGATGTAAACCGGTGTCAAGATCTCTCCAAAACATTGAAAAAGACCCTAATCATCAATGGAGATGTGCGCAATACCGGTTTGCTGATGGAGGAGGAGTTTCACTCTATGGACGCCTTTGTAGCCGTTACCGGCAGCTCCGAGGTCAATATTCTCTCCTGTATGGCTGCCAAGCAAGCGGGCATTCACAAGACAATTGCAGAGGTAGAGAATATAGATTACATCAAGTTGGCAGAAGCGATGGGGGTGGACGCCGTCATCAACAAAAAACTGATTACCGCAGGAAGAATCTTTCGCTTTACCATGAGCAGTAATGTACAATCGATTAAATGCCTGAATGGATCAGATGCAGATGTGCTCGAATATATAGCCAAACCGGGGAGCATAGCCACCACAGACGCCATCCGCAACCTTAAATTCCCCAAAGATGCCATCATTGGCGGCGCCATTCGCGGCGGTAATAGTTATATTGCCCAAGGCGACTTTGAAATCAAGCCATACGACCGCGTAGTGGTCTTTGCCCTGCCGGAAGCACTGAGCAGGGTGGGCAAGTTTTTTGCCTGATACTATTCGTTTGATGAATCTACCATAAAATAATCTCGCTAACAAATGTAAACAATTTCTCAATAATTTCGTACATTTGCCGCACAAGCAGTATCCATCTTTAACCTATTTAATATGTATTCTTTCACTTTTCCCACATCAGGCAAAACCCGAATGGAGCACGATCTATTGGGTGATAAAGCCGTTCCCGTAGAGGCGCTCTTTGGCGTACAAACTTTGCGCGGAATCGAAAATTTTCAAATCAGCGCACAACTTCTCTCCCACTATCCCGCCTTTGTTAAAGGGCTTGGCTATGTGAAAATGGGAGCCGCATTGGCAAACCACGAAGTAGGGTTGCTTCCCTCAAACATCAAAGAGTCCATTGTGGCTGCCTGTCAGGAGTTGATAGACGGCAAACATTTAGAGCACTTTCCTTTGGATATGATTCAAGGGGGCGCGGGCACTTCCGTAAATATGAACGCCAACGAGGTAATCGCCAACCGCGCCCTTGAAATAATGGGCAAAGCGCACGGCGACTATCAATTCTGCCACCCCAACGACCATGTGAATATGGCGCAATCGACCAACGACGCCTATCCCAGCGCCATACACCTTGCCTTTTACATGACCCACCAAAAGGTCAAAGAGAGCCTGATTGCCCTGATTGCTTCGTTTGAGAAGAAAGCGACCGATTTTGCCCATGTTATCAAGATGGGACGCACCCAGTTGCAGGACGCCGTACCCATGACGCTGGGGCAAACGTTTGGCGCATTCGCCTCTGCGCTAAAGAACGAGATCAAACATTTGGATTTGGCTGCCGAACACTTTTTAACCATCAACATGGGCGCCACCGCCATTGGTACCGGCATCACCGCAGAGCCGGGGTATGCCGAATCGTGCACCAAACACCTCAGAAACATCACCGGTTGGGATGTGGTTTTGGCTACCGACTTGGTAGAGGCTACCCACGACACATCGTGTCTCTATGGCTACTCCTCAGCGCTCAAAGCATTGGCAATTAAAACATCTAAGATATGCAACGACCTGCGCCTCCTTGCATCGGGTCCCCGCACCGGATTATCCGAAATTAACCTTCCGCCCAAACAACCCGGATCGTCCATTATGCCGGGGAAGGTAAACCCCGTAATCCCCGAAGTGATGAACCAAATCTGTTTCCGCGTCATTGGCAACGATGTAACCATTACCTTAGCCGGAGAGGCAGCCCAGTTGGAACTCAATGTGATGGAGCCGGTGATGGTGCACAGCCTCTTTGAGTCGTGCCACTGGATGGCAAACGGTTTTGACACCTTGCGAATCGAGTGTATAGAGGGAATCACCGCCAATTCAGACCATTGCCGTCATTTGGCAGAAAACAGCATTGGGATTGTTACAGCGCTCAAGCCCTTTATCGGTTATGCCAACTGTACAGAGGTGGCAAAAGAGGCGCTCGAAACGGGAGGCAGTGTATATCAATTGGTTTTGGACAAAAAACTCCTTACCAAAGAGCAGTTGGAGAAGATTCTCGACCCGCAATGTATGGTTCGTCCGGTAAAGCTTACTTTGTAAAGACAATGGGGCGCCCTTGGGCGCCCCATCCATCAATCAAAACTTAACAACTCAAAATACTTCATTTCTATCTGTGTACATCTTGTACGCACCGGATCGACATGGAGAGGGCGCCGTTTGCCAACCATGCTCCTGCACCGTATCCACCGTCTGCAAGCCTCAAGGACAAAGCATTGGTACTGGAATTTGCAGAGGCAGACCAATAGTTTCCATAACTACCTGTGGCTGTAAGCATTCCTGTATCGTGGA
>Ga0082212_10002620_pt1 | contig 26044 bp, 20 predicted proteins | sample TergutNt197P3_FD_71548 | JGI IMG/M metagenome (GOLD analysis project Ga0082212, IMG submission 71548) | Neocapritermes taracua P3 segment gut microbial communities from Petit-Saut dam, French Guiana - Nt197 P3 | ecosystem: Host-associated > Arthropoda: Insects > Digestive system > Gut ...
TAACGGCTCGCGGGGACGCTCGCCCTCCATCGTGAAATCTGTGTTTTGCGGGACACTAGGTCTTCTCCGTCCCCTCCGCGCCTCTGCTTAATCTGCGGAATCGGCGCCATCTGCGGTTAGATCATATCCAGGTGTGTCGGGCATACGTTTGTCAATGAAGACCGTGCCGCTGATTGTGCTTGCAAACCAACGCTTTTTCGTGGATACTGTGGCGCTCAAAACGAAACCCCGTATGGAGGGAGCAGAGGGATGAAGATTCTGGTGACGGGTGGCGCGGGCTATATCGGGAGCCATACCTGCGTCGAGCTGCTGAGCGCAGGGCATGAGGTTGTCGTGGCGGACAACCTTTGTAACAGTTCTGCGCAGAGCTTGGTGCGCGTGAGGGAAATCACAGGACGCGACCTCCTGTTCCGGCAGACCGACGTGCGCGACCGCGCCGCACTGGATGCGGTCTTCGCGGATGACGGCCCGTTCGATGCGGTCATCCACTTTGCGGCGCTGAAGGCCGTCGGCGAGTCCTCCGCGATCCCGTTGGCGTACTACGGGAACAATGTCTCGGGCACCGTCACGCTCTGCGAGACGATGGCGTCCCACGGGTGCCGCAACATGGTGTTCAGCTCCTCCGCAGTCGTTTACGGCGACCCGCCGTCTGTGCCGGTGCGCGAGGACTTCCCGCTCCAAGGCGCGACGAACCCTTACGCCTGGACGAAGCTGATGATGGAGCAGGTTTTCCGCGACATCCAGTCCGCCGACCCCCGCTGGAACGTCATCGCGCTGCGTTATTTCAATCCCATCGGTGCGCACGCCAGCGGGCTCATCGGCGAAGCCCCGGCCGGTGTCCCCAACAACCTGCTGCCCTTCGTGGCGCAGGTCGCAGTGGGCCGCCGCCCGAGCCTGTCCGTGTTCGGGGGCGACTACCCCACCCGCGACGGCACGGGCGTGCGCGACTACATCCATGTCGTGGACCTCGCGCAGGGGCACATCAGGGCCATCGAGAAACTGGCCTCAAACCCCGGCTTCGCGGCTTACAACCTCGGCACGGGGCAAGGCTACAGCGTGCTGGACATCGTGAAGGCGTTCGAGCAGGCCAGCGGCCGGAGCGTTCCCTATTCCATCCAGCCGCGCCGCCCCGGTGACGTCGCCGAGTGCTGGGCAGACCCCGCCAAAGCCCGGCGCGAGCTAGGCTGGACCGCGCAGCGCGACCTGCTCACGATGTGCGAAGACGCCTGGCGCTGGCAGTCCCGCAACCCGTCGGGATACGCGGGGCGGGGCGAGCAACCGTCTAAAACATAACGCTCAGGTTGATCCCGCCCCACAGGATGGCGTCCCTGCGGGAAGCGCCTTTGAGACGGTCGTCGAAGAGCGACATCCATGCGATGCGCGCGCCGATGGTGATGCTGTCGGTCAGGGCGTAGCTCGCGCGGAGCGCGGCGTTCCCGTCAATGAGCCACATCTTGCCGTTCGCGCCGTCAAACTGGCACTCCATGTACCCGTCGCTGCCACCGCCGACGCTCATTTCCGCGCCGACCGTGAACCCGTCCGCCACCTCCACCTCTTTGCATAGCCCGACGGTCGCATAGATGCCCTCCGCGATGGCGTAGTCGTAATACACTTCAGCAAACGGCACGGCGTAGGCGTTGTTGTACGCGAGGGCCACAAAGGCCTCTCGCGTGCTATGCGCATAATCGGGCCCGTTGGCCTTGGGGTACGTGTACCAGATGTGCCCGGCGCCGAGCGTGAGGCCGTCAAGGTCAACCTCGTAACCGGCCGTGTAATCCATCTCGCCAAGGCCGCCGAACGCGGTCTGGCGGTTGCGTCTGGTCGCGTCGAAGCTGGACCAGACGCTCCCATAGCCCTTGCCGTATCCGAACAGGCTCATGCCCAGCGTCGCGCCCGGCTGCCAAACCGGCTCATCCGTCAGCACCAGCCCGCGCCAGACGTATGCCGAATAGGCATCGAGCGCAAGCTCCGCGTAGAACAGGTTTTCGCCCGCGTCTTCCTTCACGAGCGGTGCATCATCCTGGGCAACCCCTGCCGTGGCAAGCTGCAGGATGAGCACCGGAAACACGTATGCCTTCATCATCCCTCCTTACTCAACCCTTGACAAAAGCCTGTCCGCGATTGTGGCGAGCGGGGAGGCGTCGCCAGGGAGGTCGGCGATGGCGGCGCGGGCGGCGCAGGTGAGCTGCCGCGCCCATGCGCGGGCCTCGGCCTCGGACATGACGTCGAGGCAGGAGAGCTCGGGCTTCTCGCCGGATTTCGATTCGGACGCGTCGAGAATGTCGTCCGTGACCTGAAACGCAAGCCCGAGGCCGTTTGCGAACAGGGATAGGTTTTCAAGCGTCTCGTCCGACGCTTGCACGGCGATTGCCCCGAGGCGCACAGCGGCGCGGAAGAGGTCAGCGGTCTTGTGCTGGAACACGTAATCAATCGCGGCCCGCGTCGGCGCGGCGGCGGAGGCGATGTCCTCCACCTGCCCGCCGATGACGCCCGCCGCGCCGGCCGCAACCGCGAGCTCCGAAACCAACCTTGCAATCATGCCCGGCCGCGCTTCGTGCGTCCGCGCCAGCACCTCGAACGCGAGCGTCAGGAGCGCATCCCCGGCCAGCACCGCGACGGCCTCGCCGTACTTGACGTGGACGGTCGGCAGCCCGCGGCGCAAGACGTCGTCGTCCATGCACGGCAGGTCATCGTGCACGAGCGTATAGGCGTGCAGGAGCTCCACCGCGCAAGCTGCGTGCGCCGCGTCCTCCGCGCGGCCCCCGGCCGCCTCAGCGGCGGCAAGGCACAGGATGGCGCGGAGGCGCTTGCCCCCCGGCATCACCGCATAGCGCATCGCGTCCGTGAGGCGTTCGGGGCGCGCCCCCGGCGGCGGCAGGCAAGCGGAAAGCCGCGCCTCGATGAACGCCTTGCGCTCAGACAAATAGTCTTCTATGTGCGTGTGCGTAATGTCAAATCCCTCCTGGGGCGGCCGCGGTCGGATACCCCCTTACTGCTCGAAATACGTGTAGCCGCGCAGGCCGCTCTCGTAGGCGGCGACGATGCCGCGGCGCTCGGCCGGGGTGATGCGCTTGGCCTTGACGGCCTCCTCGGCGAGCGTGCGGAACTGCTCCATCAGCCGCTCGGGTCGGTACTCCACATAGCTCAGCACGTCGCCGACCGAGTCGCCGCTGAGCTCCTGCACGTACTCGACATCGCCGTCCTCGTCCACGCGCACGCTCACGACGTTGGTGTCGCCGAAGAGGTTGTGCAGGTCGCCGAGGGTCTCCTGATACGCGCCGACGAGGAAGGCCGCGAGCATATAGGGGTTCGCCGTGTTGAACTCGTGCACGGGCAGGACGGGGTTCACGCCGTGCGGGTCGATGAACTTGTCGATGCGGCCGTCGCAGTCGCAGGTGATGTCGGAGAGGTAGGCGTTGCGGGTGGGCTTCTCGCAGAGGCGGTGGATGGGCATGATGGGGAAGAGCTGCTCGATGGCCCATGCGTCGGGCAGCGACTGAAAGACGCTGAAGTTACAGTAGTAAACATCCGCCAGCAGCGCGTCCAGCCCGGTCAGGCCCTTCGGCACGACCTTGAGCGTTGCGGTCAGATCGCGGATGCGCGTGAGGATGTGCCAGAACAGGCGGTCCGCGGCGGCGTGCTGGCGCAGGGTGATGTCGCCATGCTTGAAGGCCTTCTGGATTTCCTCGCGGTAGTAGAGCGCGTCGTTGAAGGACTCCTGGATGTTCTTCTGGCTCAGCGTGCGCGAGACGTAAATCATGTTCGCAAGCGCCTCGGGGTGCGGCTCGGGGATGTTCTCGGGCTTCTCCCGCTCCTCATAGACGGCCGTGTCCAGGACATTGATGAGCAGCACGGAATAGTAGCCGATGAGTGCGCGGCCGGATTCGCTGATGACCAGCGGGTGCGGGATGTTGTCCTCGTTACAGGCGGTCATGATGCCTTCGATGACGTCGGCGCAGTATTCGGAGACCGCGTAGTTCGCGCTGCTCGCGAAGCTCGTGTGCGAGCCATCGTAGTCGATGGCCAGTCCGCCGCCGATGTCGAAGATGCCCATGCGCGCACCCTCACGCACCAGCCCGACGTAGAAGCGCACGGCCTCCTTCACGGTGTCGCGGATCTCGCGGATGTTCGGCACCTGCGAGCCCAGGTGGTAATGCAGCATCTCCAGGCAGTCGAGCATGTTCGCCTCGCGCAGGCGGTCCACAACATCAATGACCTGCGAGGGCGTGAGGCCGAACACGCTGCGCTCCCCGCCGGACTCCGACCACTTGCCGCCCACGCGGCTCGAGAGCTTCACGCGCACCCCCATGCGCGGCCGCACCCCCAGCCGCGCCGCGATCTCCAGGATCAAATCCAGCTCGTCCGCAGTCTCCAGCACGAGAATCGTCTGCAAGCCCATCTTGCTCGACGAGAGCGCCAGCTCGATGAACTCCGCGTCCTTGTAGCCGTTGCAGATGAGGAAGGCCTGCGGGTCACGCATATACGCCAGCGCCGCGATGAGCTCGGCCTTCGAGCCGGCCTCCAGCCCGTGGTGATACGGCGCACCGAAGGTCACCACGTCATGCACCGCCTGCTGCTGCTGGTTCACCTTGATGGGGAACACGCCGCGATAGACGTTCTGATAACTGTAGTCCGCGATGGCCTTGGCGAACGCCTCGTTGATGAGCCGGATGCGGTCGCCCAGCAGGTCGCTGAAACGCAGCAGCAGCGGCAGGCCCATCCCGCGGTCATCCAGACCGCTGACAATCTCCGACAACTTCACACTCACCATGCCGCGCCCGTTGCGCAGGTTCACCGCGACATGCCCGTCGTCGGTCACCTTGAAATACCCCTGGCTCCACGAGTCCACGCCATACAGCTCCGCGCTCTTGACGCTGTTCCAACCGTCCAACGCATCTAATAAAAGGTGTGCCATTTTTACCTGTTGACCCCGCACTTTCTTCCGATTCCACGCCGCGCTCCCGGCCTGTTTCCGTTCACATGCCTACCACGCGAAAAAGACACCCCGCAAAATGCCAAACCTACGCGAAAAGTGCAATCTAAATCTATCGCCCAAACGAAAAAAGTTTGCGCGCCGGAAAAGCCCGCTAAAGCCCCAGCGCCGCGCATTGCCGGTGCAACGGGACAAACACGCCCAAAAACAATAGCAGCGCAAAACCGACGCGCCATGGGTGCAGACGGTAAAAACACGGCAGGGCCAGCAAACCGACGGCAACCAGCGCGAAGAGCAAATACAACCCTACCCCGAAGGTGCTTGCGAACGCAAAGCACAGGCTCCCGAAGAACAGCGACGCCCCGATGAACACGTCCCCTGCAAGCGACCTCAGCTGCCACATGTGCAATGCCACGCGCGAGGTGACAATCACGTCACTGCCCTCGTGTGGCATCAGAAGCACGGCGACACCCGACACCAGCAGAAACCGTTTTACGGTCGGCAACGCGCGCAACACCTCCCGCGCCTCCTCGAAGTCAGGGCTCGACAACCTGAACAGCACGCCCATCAGAAGGATAAGCGCAACGACAAGCCCGACACGCGCAACACGCCACCACACAGGCATCCGCACAAGCTCGCCGCAGTACGGGCAATCCCTGTAATGCGGCCACGGCGGCCGCCGCCCGCACGACACGCATTCGCCCCGGATGGCAAAGTTGGTAAAGCGAACCATGTTCGACTGATGCCGGCTGGCATCGACTGAAATCAACTGAAATCGGATTGAGTCGGCTCAGTCGAATTTAGTCGATTCAGTCGTATCCCTTTCACTGCTTCCAGCCATGCTTATCCGCGAAGTCCATGAAGCGCTCCCAGTCGTAGGGCGTCATGTCGTGCTTGCCGGAGCGGATGTGGTAGCCGATGCAGCCCTCGTGCAGCGGCTTCCCGGTCGCAGGGAAGGCATCGCCCACGAGACCCTTCTTGCCGTACAGCGCCCACGCGGGCGACGCGAGCTTGCACGACTCGAACTCGCCCTCGGGCCCCGCCCACAGGTCGTCCTCCGCAGAGGACACATACACCAGGCGCGGCGCCATCAGCGCGAGCAGTTGGTGCATATCCACGGGCAGCGCGTCCTCGTTGTCCGCGTATTTCATGAAGTTGTCGCAGAACCAGTAGCTGAAGTTTTTCGTGATCTGCGCGATATGCTCCGACTTCGGCAAGTCCATGCGGTTCAGCTTCGCGCCGCCGCACCCCGAGTTGTTGGAGACCGTGAGCGCGATGCGCGGGTCATTCGCGCCGCACCACAGCGCGGTCTTTCCGCACCGCGAATGCCCGACCATCGCGACGCGCTGCGTGTCCAGCAAGGGCTCGGTCTCGATCCAATCCATGACGCGGCTCGCGCCCCACGCCCACGCCGCGATTGTCCCCCAGCTGGTCGGCGTGCGCGCCTCGGGGTTCGGCGTGAAGATCGCGTGGGGAGGGGTCGTGAACCCGGTCTTTTTGTCCGGCGTCACATCCTCCCTGCTGAACGCGACCACCGCATAGCCGCGCGCGGCGAACGCCTCGGCCGGCAAGCGCAGATGCTCCGACTTGTCCTGATCGCGCTCAGGGTTGAAAAGCTCCTCCGGCGGGCAGAAGCAGACCAGCAGGAACGCGGGGACTTTCTTCGCGCTCTGAGGGATGAACGCGGACACGTCGAACTGCCCCTTGCCGCCGGGCCCCTCGTAATGGATGCGGACGCGCTTGCGGATCGCCTTGCCGTCGAGCATTTTGACGGGTTCGCCGAGCGCCTCGAAGCGCAGCCCCTCCGGCCGCCCGACGGGGTTGCGCCCGAACACGTGCTCCTGAAACAGCCCGAACAGCTCCGGTCGCCGCACCTGCTCCCACTGCGCGGCCGTCGTGCCAGCCTTCATCAGCTCCGGTATCTCCGCAAACGCATTACCCATCATCAGTAACCCTCCTACCATCATCAGTGTTTTCTTCATCGTTTTTCTCCCCTTTCCTTAATCGCCATTTTAGAACGCTCGAACGTCAGAACTTCCCGTCTCCCTTCACCTCAACCGTGTAGCGCAAACGCATGGACTTCCCGTCCTCAATCGTCAACGGCTCGTGGAACACCAGCCCCGTGCCGATGAGGTTGTAACCTGTGTTCTTATGAGCGTCTGGCTGATGGCGGCTGAACCACGTGTTAGGGTAGCGCGGGTTCTCGGGATGGTCGGTGATGCGCACCTTCGCGCCGCCGTTCGGCAACGTGACGGCAGTCTCGATCCACGCGCTGGCGTTGCCGCACGTCTTGGCGTCCGCACGTCCCTGCGCGTCCGCGATGCTGTACGTCCCGGCGGGATTCGGCGCGAACCGCAGCATCAGCCCCGCGTAACCGCCCGACGCCCAGATGCCGCCCTTGTCCTTCCCCGCAGGGGTACAGTCCAGCTTCACCTCGCCGCCGCACGCCGTGAACGCGGAATCAAACGTGATGGTGTAATTGCCGTTCTCCTGCGTCACGACGCGCGTCACGCGCTCCTCGCGCAACACCTCCTTGCCTTTCGCGACGTAGGCGAGCGCCGCCTTCGACTCGAACGCCTTCGTCGCGTCATCGCAGGTCTCCGTGTGGCTCACAACCTTGCGCTCGGCATTCTTGTCCGGCTCCCAGAAATTGACCCCGTTGATGAACTTCCACGAGAGCCACAGGCCGAGATGCCACTTGTGGTCGTCCGGCCGGAAGCCCGTCAGCACGTCGCCCGTGCCGGGGACGCAGAGCGGATGGAAATACGGCTTGCCCTCCTCGCTCACCGGGTTGTACGTCCAGCAGGGCTTGCCGCCGACCGTCATTGTCGCCGCGCCCGTTTCGGGGTCAACCGAATACACCCGCGCATCCGCCGCCCGCGCCGACACCGCGCAGAAAAACGCGAGGCAACACGCCCCCCAACCGAATCCAGAAAATCCTGTTAACCTTGTCAAAACGCAATCCCTCCTCATTCACCAATAATCTTAACCAATATCCGCTTGCAACGCAAGCCGTCAAACTCGCCGTAGAAAATCTGCTCCCACGTCCCGAAGTCCAGCCGCCCGTTGGTGACCGCCACGACGACCTCGCGCCCCATGACCTGCCGCTTGAGGTGCGCGTCCGCGTTGTCCTCGCCCGTGCGGTTGTGGTGGTAGTGGTCGGGGTCGGGGTTGAACGGCGCGAGCTGTTCCAGCCACACACCGAAGTCGTGGTGCAGCCCCTGCTCATTATCGTTGATGAACACGCTGCTGGTGATGTGCATCGTGTTGCACAAGAGCAGCCCCTCGCGGATGCCGCTCTCGCGCAGACACGCCTCCACCTGCGGCGTGAGGTTCACGAACCCCCGCCGCGATGGGTAGTTGACGACAATCTCTTTGCGGTACGTTTTCATCAAGTCTCCTGTTTCGAGTCAGCCCGTTCCAAAATCCAGATGTCGGTTTCTTCTCGGGTGGCGAGGTTTTTACGTTTGGCGGTGCCGCGCGTCACGTCGTCGGGACCGATGAAGATGGCGTCGGCGGAGGATGAGGCACTGGCGCGGGCGAAGAATTGCTTGGGCTTCTGCGGCGCGAGCATGAGGCTGACGGGTTCGCGCTCGCGCAGGTCGCGGGCGAGGCGCGTGGCGGCGTCGCGCTGTTCGGGGAACATATAGCCGACGGTCACGCCGCGTTTCTCGGTTGCGGCGGTGTCGCCCAGCAGGTCTTTCAACACCTCGACGATCACGACGTCGCCGAAGCCTAGCCCAACCGCTGGGGTCGGTGCGCCGCCGATGGCGGTGAGGAGGCTGTCGTATCTGCCGCCGCCGAAAATCGCGCGGAACTTGCGCTCCGCGTCGAACGCCTCGAACACGATGCCCGTGTAGTACGCTAGCCCGCGGATGACGGACATGTCGAACACGAGGCGGTCGGCAATGCCGTAAATCTCCGCGAGCGCGAAGAGGTCGCGTAACGCCTTCACCGCGACGGAGTCGGGCGCGGCGAGCGCCGCCGCCTGATCGAGCGTCTGCACGGCGAGCAGGTCGAACGTCTTGCGGACGGCTTCCGTGTCTAGCCCTTCGGTTTCGAGGAGGGCGGTGATTTCGGCGTCGCTGATTTTCCCGCGCTTGTCGAGCGCGAGGAACACGGCGGCGTGGTGCTGCGCGTCGATGCCGGAGGACGCGAGCAGTTCGGCGAGCAGGGCGCGGTTGTTGACGTGGATGCGATAGCCGCTGTCGGGCATGCCCATGGCGCTCAGCCCGGCGGCGGCGGCGGCGAGAAGCTCGGCTTCGGCGGACACGCTGTCCTCGCCGACGATGTCCATGTTCCACTGGTAATGCTCGCGCTTGCGCCCGCGCGTCATGCGCTCGTAGCGGAAGCACTGCGCGACGGTGAACCACTTGACGGGGAACGTCATCTGCCCCTGCCGCGCGGCGATCATCCGCGCGAGAGTAGGGGTCATCTCGGGGCGCAGGGCGAGCTTGCGCCCGCTCTTGTCCTCGAAGTGGTAAATCTGCTCGGAGACCTCCTCGCCGCTCTTGCGCTGGAGCAGCGCAAGGTTCTCGACCACGCACGCGTCGTAAGGCTGGAAGCCGTGCGCGACCGACGCTTGCCGCCAAGCGTCGAACACGCGGTTGCGCCACACCATATCCTCGGGGTAAAAATCGCGCATCCCGCGCGGCGGCTCAAATGAAATGGGTTCGGACATAATTTCCTTTTTGAGTTTTTAGTTTACAGTTTTTAGTTTTTAGTTGCTCGGTTAAGCTGGGTTCTAACAACTAAAAACTGTAAACTAAAAACAGTCCTTAACCCTCTCCCGCATCCGCTTGCCGGGCTTGAACTTAACGTAGCGGTGGGCGGGGATTTCGAAGGTGTCCTGCGGCTTGTTGGGGTTGCGCCCGACGCGCGCCTTGCGCGTGACGATATTGAACACGCCGAACTCGCGGAACTCGACGTGTTGGCCTTTCGCAAGCGCGTCGAGAATGCCGTCGAGCGCCGACTGCACCGCCTGTAACGCCTGAAACTGGTTGAGGCCGCTCTTCTCCGCAACGGTCGCCGCCAAGTCGCGCTTCGTCAGCGCGGCCCCTGTGTAGGTGTCCGCAGGTGATTTTTTCGTTAATAGTGACACAACATTACTCCTCTTTTTTTGACAGGATTGACAGGATTGTTTTTGAGACGTGTCAATCCTATTAAATCCTGCTAATCCTGTCTCATAAAAAGTCCGTTTTCTTTAACCACAATAGGCACAACAGAATGCACAATAGACACTATTTTCAAGATAGGATGTCCTTACCATTGTGTCTATTGTGAAAACCATAGTGTCCATTGTGGTTAAAAAGTCCACCTGTTAATCCTGCCTCATCGCGCGGATGCGGGCGACAATGTCCGCCGCCGCGTCCGCCACCGGAACGATGGCGACATCCTTTGAGGTGCGCAGCTTGATTTCCACGCCGCCTTTCGCCAGCCCCTTCGCGCCGACGACCACGCGGATCGGGCAGCCGATGAGGTCGGCGTCCTTGAACTTCACGCCGGGGCGCTCCTCGCGGTCGTCGGTGAACACGTCGATGCCCTGCGCCTGAAGCTCGCGCTCCAGCGTGTCCACCACCTCGCAGACCGCCGCATCCTTGGGGTCGAGCAGCAGCAGCGTCACCGCGAACGGCGCGACCGTCACGGGCCACGCGATGCCGTCCGCGTCGTGGCACTGCTCGATGACCGCCTGCAACGTGCGCGTCACGCCGATGCCGTAGCACCCCATGACCATCAGCTCGCGCTGCCCCTCCGCGTTGAGGTAGGCGGCGTCGAACGCCTCGGTGTATTTCGTGCCGAGCTTGAACACGTGCCCCACCTCGATGCCGCGCTTCACCTGCAACGGCTTGCCGCAACGCGGACACATATCGCCGCCGCCGACAATCACCAGATCCTCATACGCCGCCACCGTCGCGTCACGCGTGAGGTCAACGTTCGTGATGTGCGTGTCCGCCTTGTTCGCGCCCGTGATGCGCCCCGCCGCGCCTTTCAGCGACTGATCCGCATACACGGGAACCGCCAGCCCGACGGGCCCCGCGAAACCGACGGGCGCGCCCGTGACCTGCTGGACCGTCGCGTCGTCCGCAAGCTCCAGCTTCTTCGCGCCGAGCAGGCGCTTGAACTTATGCTCGTTCAAATCGCGGTCGCCCGGCACGAGCGCAACGACGGGCTTGCCGTCCGCGACGTAAACCAGCGTCTTGATGAAACGCTCCGCAGGGCAAGCGAAGAACGCCACAAGGTCATCGATCGTGCGCACGTTCGGCGTCGCGATTTCCTCAACCGCGCCGCACGTCTCATTCGCTTCCGCCACCTTGCGCTCCGCGCGTTCCTGATTCGCGGCGTAACCGCACACGGGGCAGTCGATGACCCCGTCCTCGCCCGAGTCCGCCAGCACCATGAACTCGTGCGACCACTTGCCGCCGATGTCGCCCGTGTCCGCCTCGACCGCGCGGGCATCGAGTCCGCACCGCTTGAAGATGCGCGTGTACGCATCGTACATCGCCTGATAAGACGCATCCGCCGCCTCCAGCGACGTGTCGAAGCTGTACGCGTCCTTCATGATGAACTCCTTCGCGCGCATCAGGCCGAAGCGCGGGCGAATCTCGTCGCGGAACTTCGTCTGGATCTGATAGACCGTGCACGGCAGCTGACGGTACGAGCTCACCTCGCCGCCCAGCAACTCCGTGACGACCTCCTCATGCGTCGGTCCGAGCGCCATGAGGCGTTCCGCGCGGTCGCGCAGCTTGAACATCCCCGGCCCCATCGCCGCGAGCCGCCCCGAGCGTTCCCACAGCTCGGCGGGCTGGAGCGCGGGCATGAGGATCTCCTGCGCCCCGGCGCGGTTCATCTCCTCGCGCACGATTTGCGCCACCTTCTGGAGCGCGCGCAGGCCCAGCGGCATGAACGTGTAGAGGCCGCCCGAGAGCTTACGGATAAGCCCCGCGCGCACCATCAGCTTATGACTGGCGATCTCCGCCTCCTGCGGGTCATCCCGCAACGTGGTGACCAAAGTACGAGTCCAACGCATCCGACGATTCCTTCCTAACCTGTTATGGGTTAAATGATTGTGCTTCTATTTCACCTGATTTTTCCCCTTTTCGCAAGACAAAAAACAACGGGATCGGGAATTGCTATGCGCCACCTCTTCTTCCCAACGCCCAACTCTCGCCTTGCTTCACCACCCGAAATCGCGTACACTCTCGTGCATGAAATTGGCGCTCGCATATTTTTTCGCGCTCCTTGCTGCGGCCGCGCTCGCGCAGGTGCGCCCGGCGGACCGCGAGGCGCGGGTGGACGCGCAGGGCGTGCTGCGCTGGCAGGACACGGGCGGGGAGGTCGCGCTCATGGGCGTGAACCTCTACACGCCGTTCACCGCCGACTACCGCGGCCTGCTGGAGCTCGGCGCGGACCACAAGGCCGCCATCCGCCAGGACGTCGCGCACCTGCGCCGCCTGGGGCTGGGCGTCATCCGCGTGCATTGCTTCGACCGCGAGATCAGCGACGCGCACGGCAACCTCACCGACAACATCCACCTGGAGCTGCTCGACGACCTCATCGCCGTCTGCCGCGACAACGGCATCTACACGGTGCTGACCCCCATCTGCTGGTGGGACTACAAGCTCGGCAAGACCCACGGCTTCTCCAACAACTACACCATGCAGGAGCTCACCACCAACCGCACGGCGTGGGACATCCAGGCCCGCTTCCTGCGCCAGTTCGCCGCCCACGTCAACCGCCGCACCGGCAGGCGCTACGGCGACGACCCGTGCGTCCTCGCGTTCGAGTGCATCAACGAGCCGCTCTACCCCGACGGCACGCCCGACGCCACCGTCACCGACTACATCAACACGCTCGCCGACGCCCTGCGCGAGGCCACGCCCAAGCCGATCTACTACAACTCCTGGCACGGCCGCAACCGCGCCGCCGCCGCCGCCCGCATCAACGGCGTGACCGGCGTCTCGTACCCCACGGGGCTCCTGAACGGCCGCGCGCTCACGCGCCCCCAGCTCCACCGCGTGGCCCCCTCGTCGCTCGCGCCCATCCCCGAGATCGCCCGCCTCTCGCGCATGATCTACGAGTTCGACGCCGCCGACGTGGAGGCCTCGTACATGTACCCCGCCATGGCCAAGGCCTTCCGCGCCGAGGGCGTGCAGGTCGCCGCCATGTTCCAGTACGACCTCGCGCTCCTGGCCGGCCGCAACGCCAACTGGCAGACCCACCACCTCAACCTCCTCTACACCCCCGGCAAGGCCCTCTCCCTCGCCATCGCCGCCGAAGTCTTCCGCCACGTCCCGCGCGGCACGCCCTTCACGCGCCCTGACCGAGGCAGCGGCGTGTGGCTTGACTTCCCCCCCTTCGACATCACCACCGAGGGCAACGGGCACTCGGTCTGCGCCACGCCCACCGCATTCATCCACAGCGCGCCCATGGGGTACTGGGACTACCCCCTCATCGACCCCGAAAGGCTCGAGCGCGTCTGGGGCGTGGGGTCCTCGCCCGCGGTCGAATACGGCGGCAGCGGCGCGTACTTCCTCGACCGCATCACCAACGGCCTCTGGCGCCTCCAGGTCTTCCCCGACGTGTTCCCCCTCGAAGACCCCTACACCGGATCGCCCAACCCCAAGGCCCTGCTCATCCCCTCCGCGCACCCCTTCCGCGTGCGCCTCCCCGACCTCGGCGACGCCCCCGTCATCCTCCGCCCCGACGGCACCCCCGCCGACCCCGGCGCCCTCCCCCCCGGCGACTACATCATCGCCAAGGCCACGCCCCCAAAGCTCCCGGCCCTCCCGCCCCTGCCCATGCACCTCCCCGCCATCCCCCCCGTGGAGCGCCCCCTCATCTACGGCACGCTCCCCGAGCAGGTCACGATACCCGGCACTCCGGAGCGCATCACCGTCCACCTCCACAACCCCGGCAACGCCACCCCCCGTATCCGCTTCCAGCCCGAAGGCAGGCCCACGCCCATCTTCGCCGACATCGAGAAACGCGAAGCCGCGGGCCTCCCGTCCACCTGCACCTTCACCTACCTGCCCCCCCTGCCCCTCGGCACCTACCACGCCCGCTTCGAGCTCGGCGACGCGCGCTACCCCCCCGCCGGCGCCCCGCCCTTCCGCCTGACCGTCCTCCACCCCGACCAGCCCTGGCCCCTGCTCGACCCCGCCCGGGCCATCAGCGCCCCGTGGGGCACCGCGGGCCTCAAACGCGAGGCCGGCACCGACGACGGCCGACCCACCCTCCGCTTCAGCGTCCCGCAAGGATTCAGCGCGGCCCTCGACTGCGCCACCGAGCGCTTCGACGTCATCGCGCCGCTCTCGGTCGTCCGCCGGAAAGTGCCAGACCCCTTCCTCTGCATCACCCTCCGCGCCCGCGCCCTGCACCCCGCCACCACCGCGTTCGAGCTCGTCATCATGCAGGACGACGGCGCGCCCTTCGGCACGGACGTCCCCCTCACCGCCGAATGGAAAGAGCACCGCATCCCCCTGCACACGCTCCGCTACTTCGCGCACTGGCAGCCCCTCCCCCCCGGCGCCCCGACCCCGTCGCCCGATCCCACGCGCATCGACAAGCTGAGCCTCTGCTTCGGCCGCTGGCTCTTCCCCGGCCGCGCCGCCGAGCCCCACGCCTTCGAGATCGGCGCCATCGCCATCGAGTGACGGGCGGCGGGGGTTAAGGCGGCGAGGCGGTTGCTCTCATGCCGGTCCCTGCCTTTTCGGCGTGCGGCACGGTTAGCGTTGCAGGCGCGGCTCAAGCCACACGCCCCAGTCGCTGCCGTTGCCGTCACCGGCGTCCTCGGTGATGAGCTCGAGGCGGCGGATGCCTTGGACGGAGACCGTCTGCGTGCGCACGGTGTGGTCGCGGATGGTGTCGGAGCGGAAGAGCTCTTTGCCGTCGCCTTTGATGACGAAGACGACCGTGCCGCTGTTGCCGTCCTGAATGCCGTACCCCGTGGCGAGCGTCTTCCATTTCCCGTCCGGCGCGTAAACGTAGCCGGATGGCGCGTGGGCGTAAAGGCCGGTGGGGAAGAACGCCGAGCCGACCTCGATCAGGGGGCCGCGGTCGTTCGCAAGGACTTGGTTGCGGAGGGGCTGCCCCCAGCCGACGGTCGCGGACTCAAACGCGATGTCGCCGAGCAGGGCGGTGTTGGCGGTGACGCTGGCGAGCGCGGCGGGCTTGGGGTCGGTCAGGAGCTTGTCCATGTGGGCGAGGCGGGCGAGCAGTTGCGTGGGGTCGGCCTTGCGCGCGCGCCGCACCTCGGCGGTGATGCCTTTCAAGCGCCCCGCGTCTTTCGCGTTGAACGCCTCTAGCGCGTTCTGGAGCCAGATGGCATCCTCGAAGGGGGAACGGTCGGGGACGCCCTGCGCGTCCACCTTGTAACTGAAGGTGAAGGTCTTCTCGTCGCCCGCCGGGCCGTAGGCGCGGAGGCGCAGGCCGTAGTTGCCGGGCTGGAGCTCGTTCATGGCGAGGCGGAAGCGGCCGTCGGGGGCGACGGGGGAGGTCCAGCCGACGGCGTGGTAGTCGCCGGGCGTGTCGGAAAAATTGTTGAGCGCGACGATGCCCACGGGCATGGCGGGCCCCTCGAGGCGGCCGTCGAGGGTGAGGTGCCCGTCCTTGTAACCGGCGGCCAGCGCGGTGATGCGGCAGTCAACGGGGGGGACTTGCTCGCGCTTGCCCGTGAAGAGCGGGTGCACGGAGAGGGGCAGCGCGGAGGCGGCGGAGAGGAAGGTACCGAGGCCTTCGCCGCGCACATCCATGCCGTAGGTGTGGTTGCCGCCGCCCATCAGTGACGCGCCCTTCGCGGCGCGGTCGGCCGCGCTCTCGCAGTCGTGGGGCAGGCCGAAGGCGTGGCCGAGCTCGTGCGCGGTGCCGCCGATGTAGTGCGTGTTGAACTTGCCGAGCGAGCAGTGCCCGTGGTAGTAGCCGCCCGGCTCTTTGGACGCGAGGAGGCGCGCGTCGAGCTTCGCGTCGTCATAGACCCACGCCGTGCCGCAGCCGTAACGCGCGCCGCCGCTGCCGACGTAGGGGCCGAGCTCGGTGGCCTTGCCGTCCTGCCATTCGAGAAGCTGCTGGAAGATGACGATGACCTCGCGGTCGATGTTGACGCCCTGCCGGGCGAGCGCGTCCTTGACCTCGCCGCGCACCTTGCCGCTGTCGTTGCGGCCGTACTCGCGCATGGGGTGCTTGCCGTTGACATCGAAGATGCGCAACGCGCCGTTCGCGTCGCGGTCGAGCTCGAAGCCCCTGCCGGGGTAGCCGTTCTGCGCCATGCCTTCCTTGTAGAAGCGCTGCACCTCCCGCAGGACGCGGTCGAGGCGTTCGACGCGGTCCGGCTCGGGCGTGCGGTCGGTCGGTGTGAAATAGGCGACGCGCAACACGGGGCGCCCCGCATCCTGCGCTCGCGCCCCTTCTGGTACGGCTAGGGCGCATACGGCGCACGCGCCCCCCAAGATATGTGCAAATGATTTCTTCATATACAATCTCCTTTCGAATGGGAGTTTAGTTTAGAGGTAAGGCGGTAGAAAGGCAATTTCTAATTTCTAATTCCTTCAAGCATGTCTCCAGCTTGCGGATGTTCGCGTCGGGGTCGAAGGTTTCGGCGATGGTGCGGCGGCCGGCGGCCGCGAAGCGTTGTCGGGTGTCGCATGAGGCCAGCGTGTCCGTGAGCGCGGCGGCGAGCGCGGCGGGGTCGTCGGGTGGGACGAGGCGGCCGTTGACGTTATCCTGGATCACTTCCGCGGCCGCGCCTGCGGTGGTGGTCACGACGGGCGTCCCGGCGGCGAGCGCCTCCAGCAGGATGTTGGCGATGCCGTCGCGGTCGCCGTCGGGCAGTCGGCGCGAGGCGAGCGCGACGACGCTCGCCGCACGGATTTCGTCAAGCACCTGCTCGGGCGCAAGCCAGCCGAGGAACGTGATGCCCAAGCCCTCCGCGAGCCGCCGGAGTTCAGCCTCTTGGCTTCCCTGCCCCGCGATGCGGCAGGTGAACGGGACGTTGCGGGCGTGGAGCAGCGCACAGGCGCGGAGCAGGACATCGAAGCCTTTCTTCGGCTCGAGCCGCCCGGCGGAGAAGATGGTGTGGCACAGGCATTCCTGCCTGTGGGGGATATGTTCCGGCAGCGCCACCCCGTGGTGGATGACCTCCACACGCTCACGCGCGACCCCGCTGGCCAGCACTGCGTCCGCCGCCGCCTGTGAACACGCGATGATGCGTCGCGCGTCGCGGAGGCGGCACGCCAGCACGTTGCGCCGGGCGGTGAACACGTCGTGCGCGTGGACGGAGCAGAGCCACGGGAGGTTGAGCGCCGCGGCCGCAATCCCCGCGATGTCCGCCGTGACGCCCGCGAACTGCGCCCACACGACGCGGCTCTGCGTGTCGCGGAGGTCGTGCGCGAACGCGGCGGCTTGGGGCAGGCGTTTGAGGATGCGGAGCGCGGCCAGCGGCGAGCGCGGAAACATGGAGGCGGTATGCCCCATGCCGTGTGAACACGGCGCACGGGACTGGATTGCGCCGTCCCCCGTCAGGTAGCGCACATGAAGCGTCCATCCGCGCTGGCGCAACAGGTCAATCTCGCGCCGGATGAACGTCTCGCTCGGCGCGTCACGATCCAGCAGCACTGTGACGGGAAAAGGCATAGGTAATAGGTAAAAGGTAATATGTAAAAGGTAAAAGGTGATAGGTGATAAGACCCCGTCTTTTTATTGGCAGTATTCCCGAGCGTATCTTATTACCTTTTACCTTTTACATATTACCTATTACTTGTTTACGGTTGTTTCGGCTGGAGGTCGAAGTCCGCGGGGATGGCGAGGATGGAGGCGACGAGCAGGTCGATCGTGTGGAACGCGTCGTCGAGGCTGATGGTCTCGATGGGGCTGTGCATGTAGCGCAGGGGGACGCTCAGCTGCGTGACCGCCGCGCCGGAGCGCGTCATGCGCATGGCCCACGCGCACGTCCCCGTGCCGCGGCCGCGCACCTGCAGCTGCGTGGGGATCGAGCGGTTCTTGGCGGTCTTCAGCACGAGCTCGTTCAGGCGCGGGTGATACGTCGGGCCGATGCCCACGACCGCGCCCTTGCCGAGGGCGATGTCGCCCACGCTCCTCTTGTCCTGCTTCTGCGCGTCCGACGCGAACGTCACGTCCACGCAAAGCCCGATGTGCGGGTTGATGTCGTAGGCCGTGGTGTAGCCGCCGACGAGGCCGATCTCCTCCTGCACGCTCGCCACCGCATGGAGCGCGACCTTGATTTTCTCCTTCGCCAGCCGCCGCATGGCCTCGGTGACGATGAACGCGCCGATGCGGTTGTCGAAGCCCCGGCAGGCCACGCGGTTGTTGCCCAGCGGCCGCCAGCCCGCGTCGATGACCGCCGGGCTGCCGAGCTCGACCATCTCCAGCGCGTTGTCGCGGCTGGTCGCGCCGATGTCCACGGCGATGTCCGTGAGCTCCTTGGGCGCGGCGGTCTCGCGCTCCTTCGCGCTCATCAGGTGGATCGGCCGGCCGCCGAACACGCCGTTCACGGGGCCCTTCCTGCCCTGGATGACGATGCGCTCGCTCGCGACCGTCGGCACGGTCACGCCGCCGACGGGGGCCATGTACAGGAAACCGTCGTCGTCGATGTACTGCACGAGGAAGCCGATCTCGTCGCAGTGCCCCTCGATCATCACGCGCAGCGGGGCCTTCGGGTTCAGGCACGCGCGCAGGTTGCCGTGCACGTCGATGGCCACGTCCTTGACCGCGGCCTTCTTCAGGTAGCCCCCGAGCAGCTTCATGCCGTCATACTCAAACCCGCTCGGCGTCGGGATCGCCACGAGTTGTTTCAAAAGTGAAAGTGCCTGCTGGTTCATCATTGCCTCCTCTTACGTCGTTCATCAAAGCCCATATAATATAATCTTTTGCCATGACTTGGCAACACCGGAGTTTGCAAAGGAGGAGTTAGAAATCTCCGGGGGCGCAAGGCTTCCGCCTTGCAATTGGGAGCCGCCGGGAACGCAAGGCTTCCGCCTTGCAATTAGAAAAGGAATGTGAGGGTGAAGGCTTGACGCTAACCCAAAATTATCTTATCATCTCCGACACTGCGTATTATCCGCAAGACAGAAGGGGCAGGACATGGGACACACGGCAAGCGCCATCAACAAAGGACGGATTGTCCGCCGGGCGGTCATTGCTATCTGGGGCACCGCGCTGGCGGTGTTTTGCATCGTCACCGCGTGCCAGAACGCCAGATGGCTGCGGGGCGATTACCGCGAGGGCGACATCATCTTCCAGTCGCTCCCGCGCTGCGAGCTCGTTGACGCCATCGAGGGCGCGACGCAATCCGAATGGTCGCACTGTGGCGTCATCATGCGCGAGGGCGGCAAATGGGTCGTCTATGAGGCGCTCGGCAACGTGCACCACACGCCGCTCGTGGAGTGGATACGGCGCGGCCGCAACAACGGGCGCTTCGAGGTCTATCGCCTCAAGCCCGGCATCACGTTCGACGCGGAGAAGCTGCGCGAGCAGATGCAATCCCTCTGGGGCAAGCCGTACGACATCCATTATGAGCCCGACGACAACGCGATCTACTGTTCCGAGCTCGTCTATAAGGCCTACGCGCGCGCGGCAGGAATCGAGATCGGCGCGTGGCAGGCCCTCGGCGCGCTGGCGTGGGAAAAGTTCGAGCCGTTCATCCTCACGATTGAGCCGGCCGTCCCCCTCGAGCGCCTGATGATTACCCCCGTCGCCCTCACCCGCAGCCCGTTGCTCCAGCGCATCCGCCCCGACCGCCCGCCCGAAGCGCTGTAGGCGGGAGATATGGACTTAATGGACACGAGCGTGTTGTCCATGTCGTCTATTCATTTAACCCGCCGCTAAAGTGCGGCTTGCGTCTTCAGGGAAATCTCGCTACACTGATGCTTTCATTTTTTCAAAAGGGGATTACGATGTCTGTCAGAGTTCGATTCGCACCAAGCCCGACGGGGAATGTTCACATCGGGAACATCCGCGCGGCCATCTTCAACTGGCTGTTCGCGCGGCACGAGGGCGGCGCGTTCCTGTTGCGCGTGGAGGACACCGACCGCGAGCGCTCCACGCCCGAGGCCATCCAGACGCTCCTGTCTTGCATGGCGTGGCTCGGGCTGGACTACGACGAGCCGGAAGTCTATCAGAGCCGCAACACCGCGCGGCACCTGGCCGTGGCGGAGGACCTGCTCGCGCGCGGGCTGGCCTACCGCGAGGCCAAGGGCGGCGGCGGCGAGTGCGTCATCTTCCGTATGCCCACGGAGGGCCGCCTCGAATTCGCGGACCTCGTGAAAGGCGTCATCAGGAAGAAGGCGGAGGACACGCAGGACTTCGTCATCGTGCGCTCGGACGGCACCCCCGTATTCCACCTCGCGAACGTCGTGGACGACGTGGACATGGCCATCACCCATGTGATTCGCGGCGACGACCACGTCGAGAACACCTTCAAGCACATCGAGCTCTTCAAGGCCATGGGCGCGCCCATCCCGCACTACGCCCACCTGCCGATGATCGTGAACAATCAGGGCAAGCCCTACTCCAAGCGCGACGGCGCGGCGTTCGTCGGCGAGTTCAGGGAGCAGGGCTATTTGCCGGACGCGCTCTTCAACTTCCTCCTGCTGCTGGGCTGGGCCACGGGCGACGACCGCGAAGTCCTCACGCGCGAGGAGATGATCCGCCTCTTCACCCTCGACCGCTGCAAATCCAGCGCGGCGCGTTTCGACATCAAGAAGCTCATCTGGATGAACGGCGAGTACATCCGCCGCCAGCCGCGCGAAGTCTATGCGGCGGAATTCGTCTCGCGCCTCAACGCCGCCGGGCTTTCGGCGGACGGCGTTGACCTCGACGGCATCATGGACCAGATGCAGGTGCGCACCAAGTTCTACTCGGAGATACCCGCCTCCTGCGCCTACTTCTTCACGGACGCTTACGCGTTCGACCCCAAGGGCGTGGAGAAGCGCCTGAAGGCCGACGGTGTGCCGGAACTGCTTGAAGATGCCGCGGAGCGGTACGCCGCGCTGGATGTGTTCGACCTCCAGACCACGCACGACGTGCTGGCGGCGATGGGCGAGGCGCGCGGCACAGGGCTCGGCGCGATGGTGCACCCTGTGCGCGTCGCGGTGTCAGGCCTCACCGAAGGCCCCGGGCTTTTCGAGATGCTTGCCCTGCTCGGCCGCGACCGCGTCTGCGCCCGCCTCCGCGCCGTCGCCCGCGCCCTCCGCGACGGCCTGCCGTTATAATGCTTGCCTGTCCGTGTTCATGTTAAACCATTATAAATCCTAATCCCTAATTCCGCCTTCACCGTCTCCGTCAGCACGGCGGGGGTGCGCGGGAGAGTGGCGAGGTCGAAGCGGGGGAGGAGGTCGCGGAGGGTGAGGCGTTCGCCCCACGCCGCCCAGCCGCTCCACCACGCGAGCAGGCCGATGACCTGCTCGGCCGCGATGCCCGCCTCGCGCAGGGCGCGGATGCGGGTGTCGCCGTGACGCTTGGCGAGGCGGCGGCCGTCCTCGCTCACCACCAGCGGGACGTGCAGGAACGCGGGCGGCGCCAGCCCCAGCGCACGGTAGATCAGCAGCTGGCGCGGGGTCGCGGGGAGGAGGTCGTCGCCGCGCACGACTTCGGTGATGCCCATCGCGGCGTCGTCCGCGACGACCGCGAGCATATACCCCGCGCCGTCGGGGTCACGCGCCAGCACGAAGTCGCCGCTGGCCTCGGACACGTCCTGCGCGACCGTCCCCGCGAAGCCGTCCTCGAACTGCACGACCTCATCCGATGGCACACGGAAACGCCACGCGGGCAAACGGCCTTGCGGGAGGGTGCGGCGGGCGGCTTCGTAATCCGCGAAACGGTCGCGGCAGGTGCCGGGGTAGTAGAGGCCGTCCTCGGCGTGGGGGGCGGACTGCCCGGCCTCGACATCGCGGCGGGTGCAGGTGCAGGGGTAGGCGAGGCCTTTCTCAAGCAACGCCGCGAGGGCGGCGGCGTAACGCGCTTTGCGCTCGGTCTGGGTGTAGGGGGCGTGAGGGCCGCCGATGTCAGGGCCCTCGTCCCAGTCGAACCCGAGCCAGCGCAGATCGTCGAGCGCGGCGGTCGCGGCGCCGGGCTTGTTCTTGGGGTGGTCGAGATCCTCCATCCGCAACACCACCTGCCCGCCGCAGGAGCGGGCGCGCAGCCATGCGACCATGAACGTGCGGGCGTTGCCGAGGTGCAGCGCACCCGTCGGGCTGGGCGCGAGGCGGCCGCGCATTTCACTCTCCGCACTCCACACTCCACTCTTCACACTATTTTTTCACCCCTGTGCGCGGCTCGGTAATCACGGCCTCCCACGCGATGCGCTGGAAGATGCGGGCCTGCCCGGCGTTGAGGCCGCTGTTGGCGTGGGCGACCTTGCCTTCGGGCGACTCGCCGAAGAGACAGGCGTAATGCACGAGCGCGACGAGGTAGCGGCCTTTGCGCGTGAGGTGGATGTTGTCGTCGAACACCTCCGCGTTGAAGTCGGTCATGCCGGGTATCTCGCCGGCCTCGATGGCCTTCTTGAGGCGCACGAGCGCGGGGCCGCCGGGGACGAGGCGGACGGGCTTCTCGCCTTCGAGCGCGTTCCAGCGGTCGAACATCTCGCCGTAGTAGAGCATCTTGTTGGCCATGGCATCCTCCCATGTGGCGGGCTGGCGGTTGGGCGGGTACCAGACGGGCTTCATCCACCCGGCGCCCTCGCAGTGCGCGTCCTTGCCCCATTTGAGCGCGGGCCACTGGGCGTAGAGCCACGGCTGGACGGCGGGGTTGTGCTCGCGCGCGAGGCGGATGAAGTTGCCGCCGAATTCGCCGTCGCTATCGATGCCCGGCGGGTTCGGGAAGGGCTGGAGGAAGAGGTGGGCGGGCCGCTTCTCGGCGAACACGCGCGGGTAGTTGTTCATCCACCCCTCGGGCGAGGCGAAGCCCTTCTCGTTGAGGTTCCAGTTGCCCTCGATGCCGCAGCCGGGGATGGTCTTGCGCATATAATAGAGGTTCTTGCCGCCGCTGGCCGCGACCTCCGAGAGGAAGCCGTTCACTGTGTCCGTGAGGCTGTTGCCGATGTGGTACGAGACCACCTGCGGCACGTCCGCCGCGCCCGCGCCGATGCGGTACGAGGCCAGCGCGATGTCGCTCTCCGCCAGGTTCTCGCGGAACGCCATCGCCGCGAGCGTCATGCCGCGCGCCACCTTGACGGGCGCGGTATAGACGGGCGAGGACGCATCCGGCACCGAGCCGTCCGTGGTGTAGCGGATGACCGCGCCCGCGGGCCAGACATCGATCTTCACCTCCTGCGCGTCCGCATAGCCCCCCTCCGGCGGGGTGAAGCGCGGGCGCGGCGCCTGCGACTTGCGGCCGAGGTCGAGGCCCGCGTAACTGTCACCGTCAGGGAACTCGAACCACGTCGCCGCGTCACCGTCGAACGCCTTGGGGAACGCGACCGCCTCCCTGTCCTTCGGCAGGTTCGAGCCGAACGGCGAACCCTCCAGCCGCCCCGTCGCGGAATGGAACTCGACGCCCGCGAGGCACACGGACGTGCCGGGCGCGGCCGCGAACTTCACATAGCGGTACGGCCTCGCGCCCGTGACGGCGACCTCCAGCCACTGCCCCTCTGCGGGCGCGGCGGCGACCTGCGCCAGCGGCACCATCGCCGTCGTCGCGCTCTCCTGCGAACCGAGAATCCTGCCCCCGGCCAGCTGCGCCTCCGTGCCGGGCTTCGCGAGCAAGCGGACTTTCGTCAGCGCATAGCTGGCGGGTTTTTCATCCTGCGCACAGACAGTCGCGGCCAGACTCATCGCAACAACAAAACCAATTGCAAGGGAAGGCAAACTTCGTTTCATACATCATCCTCTTTCGATAACTCAAAACAGTTGTGTTTAACAGTATAGCATGACCGCGTTCAAAAACGCGAGAACAACTCCAGCATTTTTTTGAGGCCCCCCCTCCGTTTCTCAAAACCCGCCGTCAAGTTCGTCGGCGGCATACCCTATTGCGTGCAGTCACAACTTTAGAACGTTAGCCTCATCGGTCTCGCTTGCGCCGACGGGTATCCCTATTCTCGAACTCTCGAACTTCCATAGTGTCCAATTGTGCATTCTATCGTGCCTATTGTGGTTAAGGAAAGAGGACGGGCAATTCTTTGACAGGATTAACAGGATTGTTGTTTATAGTCGTTTGCCCGTGTCGAGGAGCCCGCCCTTGGCGCGGAAGTCCTTGCGCTTGTTCGCGGGGGTCTTCTCGATTTCCTCCTTTATCGGCCTCCAGTGGTTTTTTGTGTCCTCATTCTCTGATTGAGCGAACCCTTCCGCTACTGCTAGTGTTCTGTAAAATACAGATGACGAGATAAAGGGTTACTCTGTTTGGATGGCGTGATATGGAGGGCGAGACAGGGGATCCCATTGACGCGGCGGGCGGTCAATGGGGATGGAGGGCGAGCGTCCTCGCGAGCCGCAATGTGTCTAACAGCTCGCGGGGACGCTCGCCCTCCATCGTGAAATCTGTATTTTACAGGACACTAGTCGCTGATGGCTGGTCGCATAACCAGAAAGATATTTGACGAGTGACATGTCAAGCAGCCAGCCAACGCGGGACGGGGGCGGGGTAAGCTTAAACAAGTCAGCGCAGACGCGGAGGAACCAGACGCGCTCCTCGGGGTTGTCCTTGACGGCAAAAGAGCAACAACGTGCCCAATATCCATCTTTATGGCTGTCCCTGATTTCAGCCAACTCCCCTGTCATTTTCCACTCCACCTCCAAGTAGTAATACCAGAGCCCCGCCTTTTTCAAGTCGGAGACAACCATGTCAAACATCTGCCCTTCCGGCCCTGAAAGGCGGTTGTTCCATCTCTCTTCAAACTTGGGGTGGGCGTACCAATCCGTGGCGGTCAGCTTCTCAATCTCCTCTTTCCGCTGTATCCGCTCATAGCAGATTCGGGCAACCAGTTGTTGTTGCCATGGCAGAGTTTGGTCAACCGCAACACTTGCCAACAGCGGGAGTGCGTTTGTGCCATACCCCGTAATCTTACCGCGCACCTCCAGATACGCGGCTTCCTTTTTGACCGAAGCCTCCTCAATCAGCGGCATCAGTTGTTTCCGCTCTACGGCGAATGCATTCACTGCCATCATCGTTACGAATAATAGTATCTTTTTCATTTCTCGTTCTCCCAGTTGGTTTGTACATCTGTTTGTGTCCACCACGGCGTAATGTGGGGGAGAGTGCGGACCGCCGCCGTAGCGCAGTGGATTTCACTCTTGCTTGGCTCGCCTGATGATGTTCGTGCCGAGGCGGAAGTGTTCGGGTGGGGGCGGCGGCGCGGGGCGGGCGCGGATTCCGCCGGAGGTCAGGTTGAAGGGGTTGGGATGCGTTTTGAGAAACTGGTCAAAGAGGTCTGCCGAGCGCGAGTCGGCGTATCCCGCAACCTCAATAAGCCATCCGTCAGGGTCAAACCCGACAGGCCGAGTCGCCTTAAACGCGTCGAAGTGCCGCAGGAGCAAGGGTGCGGAGTCGGGGCTTTTTTCCGCCATCAAATTGTAATACAATTGGCGAAACCGTGCGGGGGGAGGGGATATCGCCATCAGGTCGGCGCACACCCTGAGGAACCAGATGCGTTCCTCGGGGTTGCCCTTGACGGCATCAGTACATACAAAGACCCAATAATTATATCTTCCGTCGTTACGCAGGTTTCCTGTCTCCCCCGTCATCTTCCATTCAACCTCAAGACAGTAATACCATAAACCTGCCTCCTGTATTTCTGGCTTGACTAAGTTTGCGGCTATCCCCCCCTCCGGACCGATGATACGCCCATTCCACTCGGGTTTAACTCCGGAATGATTGTACCAGTCCATCTTAAGAATCCGTTCAATAACCTCCTTTTGTTCGATGCGCTCATAGCAGATTCGGGCAACGAGCCTCTGTTGCCAAGGCAAAGACTCATCTACCGCAGCCACGCCAAGGATAGGGAGAACATCCGCGCCAAGTTGCACAATCTTGTCACGTATCTCCACGTATGCGGCTTCTCTTTTGACCGATGCCTCCTCAATCAACGGCATCAGTTGTTTCCGCTCTACAGCGAATGCATTCACTGCCATCATCGTTACAAATAACAGTGTCTTTCTCATTTCT
>Ga0082212_10002621_pt1 | contig 26044 bp, 19 predicted proteins | sample TergutNt197P3_FD_71548 | JGI IMG/M metagenome (GOLD analysis project Ga0082212, IMG submission 71548) | Neocapritermes taracua P3 segment gut microbial communities from Petit-Saut dam, French Guiana - Nt197 P3 | ecosystem: Host-associated > Arthropoda: Insects > Digestive system > Gut ...
CATTCCTAATTCTCCCTTATGGTTCGCCGCCGCCCTGCCTTCGGAGTCATCTGCAACGGCTTGCTTTTTCTCATCGGGCTTCTGCGCTTCGCGCGGGTCGAACGTCTCTATGGCAAGAGGAACAAGCTTGTCCTGCATCTCTGTTGTCGCCATCCAGACGGCATCAAGCTCTTCATCATATCTCGGGAAATAATTCGTTGTGAGTTCAGGGACGGGGATGGCCTTGAGATAGCCTTCGTTGTCAATGGCAATCTCGTACCCGTTTTGGTGAACCTCCGTGTCTGCCGTGGGGTAATTTCTGGCATAGAACTCATAGACGAGAAAAAGTTTGGGCTTTTGCCCTTCCTCCGTTAGGCTATAAAAGCCATCCACTCGGGCAGAGACAGAATTATAACTGTCAGGGTCTCCGTCCTCCTTAAACATATATTGCCATTCCCCGTTTTCAAACCGATAAAGATACCAAAGATTTCCGTGGCATCCGCCAGCACTTTTGTCAACCCGTTCTGACACCAGCGCATCAGGGAGACCATCGTGGTTGATGTCGAAAAAGAGCACATCAATAGGGTTATCTCCTGAACCCTTAAATGTCTTTAACTCTTTCCGTAACACATCACAGATGTCCTCCGTATTAGCGTTAAGCATTATGCTTAACCCTACACAAAGCAACGTAAAAAACAAGTGTTTGCAATTCATGGCATCATCCTTTCGTTAGGCTAGTGTCCGTTTTACTCGACTGCGACAGGCGGCGTGTTGGGCGGGAGGTACGGCGCGATCTGCTGCGCGTAGTTCGTCTTGTTGTCCTCGAACGTCCACTTTGGGTTCCCTTTGGGGTCAAAGCGGAGCGGACACTCAATCTCTGCCATTTTACCGGGTTTCTCATTGCTTTTGACCTTGGTTGTTTTCACGCCTGTGCTGCCGTTGTACAGGACGGTCACGGCCCACTGCTCGTGCGTCCACGTGACGCCGTACAGGTTAGTTGTCGCGGGCGGCGGCACCCATTCGTTAGGATAGGACTCCTCGATGCGCGTTAGCATGGCGTTGTACTCGCTTTTTTTCCGCGCGAACGTCTCCGCGCTCGCGGTGCAGTTGGTCTTCCAGTGGTGGACCTGGGCGGTGGTGACGGCGTTCGGGCCGTTGGTGACGGGGCCGTTGTCGATCTGCCCGATGCCCCAGCCGTAATACTTGATGATGAGCACCTTGCCAGTCTTCGGGTCAACTCTCCTTCCGTCGTCGGTCTTGTTGGGCTGGTAGATGCGGGAGCCGTTCGGGTTGAACTGGTTGTAGAAATACTGGCCGTTCGGGGCCCACGCCTTCGTCTCGTGCTGGAGGAGCGCCCAGGCGTAGGGGCGGCAGAAGGCGGGCATCACCTGATTGACGTAGTTCGTCACGGCGGCGTCGGTCGGGTTCATGCCGCGGATGAAGAACGGGAAGCTGCCCTCGGCGGTCTTGTCGATGTGGGCGCTCTTGATCTTGAACTCGAGTTTGCACTTGCCGCCGACGATCTCGTTGTCCATCAGCGAGGCGGTGATGTCCACGGTCGGGGTGTCCACGAAGGGGGTGAAGCCGCCGTGCGCGGGATAGACCCTGTCGTCCAGCGTGCCGCGGTACACGGGGCGCTCGCTCTTGACGGTCAGGCGCCAGCTCGTGGAGATGTCGCCCTGCGAGTAGGTGGAATTCTTCACCTTGGCGGTGAGGCCGGGCGCGCGCGGCTCGCCCGTGATGAAGGCGGTGCCGTTCGTGGGGATGATGTATGCGCCGTAGCTGGCGCCGAAGTCCGTTGAGCCGATATTGGGGAGGCTGTTCGTGTTCGGGAAGTTGCGTTGCGTCAGCGACACGTGGTAGTGGTCAACCGCGATATACCCCGGGAAGGCGTTGCCATGGCCGGCGTAGTCCGGCTCCGCCACCGTCAGCGCGGCCGTGGCCTGGGCCGCGCCCGCGGCCATGAGCGCGGGGCCGGGCGGCGGCTCCGGCGCGGTGTACAGGATGAAGTCCTGGACGAAGTAGGTGATGGGGGACACCCCGGCCTGCTGCGACTGCGCGTAGAGGTCCCATGGGGTTATGCTCCCCGCCGTGGACTGGCCGTCGGGCGCCGTGACGTCCCACGACATGACGGTGCCCCTGATGGGCGGGAGATTGTATTCGGGCGGGAGGCTGGGGACGGTCGCCTCGACGCAGAAACAGCGCACGACGATGAGGTACTGCTCGCCGGGCGTCGCCTCGAACGTGTGGTAACAGTTTGTCACCGTAGGGATCGGGTCCCAGGGGGAGAAGTAGCCCCACAGCTCGACGCTGCCGTCCCCGATGATGTCCCTGACAACAGGGTTGTCGGGCGGGTCGCCGTCGCCCTCCTCCTCCTCGTCCGCCAACCACCACTCCTCGTCCGGGTCGTCGGGGACGACGAGCTTGAAGAACGCCATCGGCGGCACGGCCGTGTCCTCCAGGTCGTCCCACGTCAGCGCGTCGAACGGGAACTCCGCCTCCGCCCACCCCTGCTCCTTGTCGATGTCCAGGAAGCCCACGCGCTGCCACTCCTCCTCGCGCAGGTCCCGCTTGCCCCGGAGCTCGAGCCACCTGAACGGGAGCGGGAAGCCTTGCGGCCACTCGGCGCGGATGACGACTGACGTCGGGGTGACCTCGAACCGCGTGATGGTAAGGCATTCCACCGGCCCGCCCGCGCGCGGCGGCGGGGGGTTGCCCTGCCCCTGCCCGGACGACGCGTAGAGGCTCGCGCGGATGTCGCCGGAGGCGTGCCAGAAAAACATGACCGCGAAGTTACGCGCGGCCGAAGGGCTCGCCCCGTAGAGACCATCGTAATACCCGGCGAACGCCGTGTCCGTCTGAACCCCGCCCTGGAAACCGCGCACCGCGCGGTCCAGCAGCAGGTAGTCAGGTATCTCCGCCGCCGCAGATGCCGCCGCCAGCGCGCACGCCGCGCCGCAAGCCAACACCACTGATTCTTTTCTCATTGCCATAATGCTTTTCCTTTGCTGTTACCCGTTCGTAAAAAAAACGTTCCGCATCATATCACGCGCCCCGTTTTTTGTCCAGCAATCATGCGGGTTGCGCGGATTTTTTTGCCGCTGCCCCTCCGCCCCGACTCTTCATTGGGCTTGCGGTGGAATGATATATAGTAATTCAAGTTGACATTGGCGCACTATGCGCATAGAGAAACACAGGCCTTTCCGATGAAGGAGATTTTGTCTTCCGCCTCCTGCAACCCGCCTTGCAACATTCTTTTGAGCGTCGCCCAGATGTGCTCGATGGGGTTGAGGTCCGGGGAATAGGCGGGCAAAAACACGAGCTCGACCCCGGCGGTCTCCACAAGGGCCAGCAGGGCGGGCGAACGGTGGAAGGATGCGTTGTCGAGGACGATCATGCTCCCCCCGGGGGTTGACGGCAGCAGCATCTCCCTGAAATAGGCCTCCACCACGTCGCTGTTGCAGTGCCCCTCGAAGGTGAACGGGCAGGCAAGGCGGTTGCCCGGCGACGCCGATATGACGCTCGTGCGCCCGCGCCTGGCCCCCTGGACCTCCGCGTAGACCGCCTCGCCGCGCGGCGCCCTCGCATAAGGGTTGTGCAGGCCGTGGTTGACGCCGCACTCGTCGAGGAAGTACACCGCGGCGCGCCGGGTCGCAGCCTCCCGCAGCCATCTGCGGAAGAGCCACCTCTGGCACCCGTCCCTCTCGCGGTATCTCAGGAGTTTTTTTTTAGGGTTATCTTCAGCCGGCGCAGCCGGAGCCAGATTGCGTTGTGGCTGACGCCGAACGCCCTGCCGTGCGCCTCCAGCGTCGCGGAGGGGTTTTCCCTCACCGCCCTGCGCAGGCTCTCGTCGCTGAACGCCTTCCTGCGGCCGGGTTGCGGCCTGGGGGCGAGCTCCCCGTTCCGCGCCGCGGCAAGGTAGCGGTGAACCGTCCGCCTCCCGACCTTGAAGTGCGCGGCCGCGTCCACTTTGCTGCCGCCTTTCTCCACGAACCCGACTATCCTCTCCCGTAATTCAACCGTGTATGCTTTCATGGATAATTAGTATAACACGAACTGCGCCAATGTCAAATTGAATTACTATATAGGCAATAGGTCTGTTCTAAAACCGCAAGACCCAAGACCGTTTTAACCGCGAAACGCGCGAAACAGGCAAAAAAGATTTACCTTCCAATGCGGCAAAAAAGAGCTCATACGTTTTCGCGCCTTTCGTGTTTTTTCGCGGTTCATTTCCGGTTGTAACCTCGACCCGGATTACGCATTGATGAGAAGTCTTTGGGGGGGCGTTCGGGTTTTCGGACAGGTCTATTTAATTTTGGTGTTTTCAATTCAGGATGCCCTCTTGCCGTTTCACGGTTTCTTTGTTATCCTTTGTTTTGCGTGGTGGAAACCCGTTCCGCAAGGAGGGTCAAACATGAAGGGAAACACGAGGAGGATCGTGATGCAGATGACGGGATGGAAAACGGCGCTGGCGCCGCTGGTGTTGTTGTGCGGGTGCGCCTCGACGGAGCGGGCGGAGGATGCATTCAGGGTCGTGCAGAAGCATGACCACAACCTGCTGTTCCACGGCACGACGCAGCTGCTGTGCGACTTCCGACGCGACGCGCTGGACCTCGCCCCTGCGGAGGCTTACTGCATCGGCGAGGGCGAGCGCGCGTTCCTGGAAAACCCGCAGGGGGCGTATTGGGAGGCGTTCGTCGCGAAGGGGCGGTTCAGCGAGACGGAGCCGTTCTCGCTGGTGCCGCTGGCGGCGCGGCGCGTGGTTCCGGTGCCGGAGGGCATCACGCAGATCGAAACGCCGGGGCTCACGCGCAACAGCGTCTCGTACTGCCTCGATCGCGACGGCAAGCGTATGGTCTTTGCGGGCAACCTGATTTACGGCGACGGCCAGATCCTCAACCTCTATGATTTCCAGGACAAGTGGGACGGCGCGAAAATCGGGGGCTACCACGGCTACATGGCGCGTGTGCCGAAGCTCATCGCCAGCCTGGAGAACATCAAGGCGCTCGAGCCGGACGTCATCATCCCCGCGCGGGGCAAGGCCATTGAGCGGCCGCAGGAGGCGATCGACACGCTCATCGCGCGCCTCCAGCAGGTCTATCTGAATTACCTCAGCATCAACGCGCTGTGGTGGTACTTCGGCGTTGAGACGATGGAGGCGAGCGGCCGCCTGATTTTCGGGAACCGCGCGATCCCGCGCATGCCCGAGGCGCAGAAGTTCGAGCCGCCGCCGTGGCTGACGGAGTTCGCCACCACGCGCGTCATCCACGCGCAAGACGGCTCCGCGTTCGTCATCGACTGCGGCGGGAAACGCGAAGTCGAGCGCATCGCCAAGATGGTGGACGACGGCGAGATCACGCGCATCGAGGGCGTGTTCGTCACGCACTACCACCACGACCACGTGCCGGGCGTGCCGCTGCTGGTCGAGAAATACGGGTGCCCGGTGTATTGCTCGCCCGTGTGCCGCAACATCCTCGAGCGCCCCGGCGACTACCGTATGCCGTGCGTGGCCGACGCGCCCATCACGAACATCCGCTGCGTGGAGTCGCTCAGCTGGGCGGAGTATGAATTCCGCTTCATGCACTTCCCGGGGCAGACGCTCTACCACGACGCGATGCTCGTCACGCGCAAGGGCGAGCGCCCTGTCCTGTTCGTCGGCGACTCGTTCGCGCCCACCGGCATCGACGACTATTGCATCTGGAACCGTAACCTCCTCGAAGCGGGGCAGGGGTATTTCCACTGCCTCAACGTCATCCGCGACATGGACCCGCGCCCGCTGATCATCAACCAGCACATCGTCCCGCCGTTCGAGTTTGACGACGCGCGGATCGACTATATGCTCAACCAGCTGAGCCTGCGCCGCATGCTCCTGTCGGAGCTCTTCCCCTATCCCGTCAACTTCGGCATCGACCCGCGCTGGGCGCGGTTCGAGCCGTACTACGCGCAGCCCGGCGACACGCCGCGCCTCGTCATCACCAACCACGCCAAAAGGCCGCTGAGCTTCTATGTGGACGGGAAGCTGCTCTTCCGCAACATCCCCCCCGGCGAGGAACGCGCCATCCCCTGGCCCCTCCCTGACGCCACCCAGAGCGTGGACATCCGCTGCCGCGAGATCCCGGCCTTGCAGACCAGCACGGAAATCTTACGCTAACGCGCGAAGGCGGCTACTTGGCGCCGAAGACGGCATCGCAGATGGCCTGCATCTGCTCGAGCTGCTTGTCCACGAGCGTGCCGTTGGGGTTATGGCCCATGTCGATCGTGACGACGCCGCCCTTCGCGGTCACGCGGTTGATCCAGTCGATCCACTTCTCGTTTGCGTGGCGCGTCTCCTTGTTGCCCCACGTCTTGCCGAGGAACGTGAGCACGTGCCATTGCGCGTCGTTGAGCCAGCGGTCCGCGCAGGCGGCGGCGAAGGGGTCGTTGAGCTCGCCGGCGGTATAGTCGTCGGCCGCGACCCAGCGTTTGAGGGAGACTCCCGGGTTGAACGCGACGACGGCTTTGGGGTTGCCTTTCTTGACGGCGGCGGCGTAGCATTTGGCGATGTCCTCGTTGAAGTCGCACCACGGGTAGGCGCCGTCGAACCACCAGCCGGAGACCTTGTCGCCGTAGCGCATGCTCCACGTCTCGATGACCTGCGCCCACTTCTGGGCGAACGCGGCGTTGATCTTGCGGTCCGTGTTGGGCGCGCCCCCGAGGCCGAACGCGGTGACGGCCTGCATATCGCGGTTGGGGGTCTGGCTGGGCAGGTAGAGCATGAGGCGTATGCCGTGGGGGCGCAGGGCGTCCGCCAGCTCCATGGGCAGGTCGCGCGTGGAGCAGCGCGTGTTGGGGCCGAAGCCGCCGAGCTGCTCGTAGGTGGCGTTGGGGGAGCACATGTAGCCGCTGTTCTGACCGAGCGTGAGCACGAAATAGCGCACGCGCAGGCCCGCGAGCTGCTTGACGAGCGCGGGTACGTCGAAGGTGTCCACGTCGCCGAAGTTCGCGGCGCCGGGCAGGAAGTGCATGAAGACGCCGAGCTTGGCCTCGGGCATCCAGTCGGTGTTCGGGTTACGGGAGTCCGCGGACGCATGGAGCGCGCACAGGCCCAAGAGGGCGGTCAATGTCTTTCTCATTTCTCTTTTCCTTTCTGCGTGGGGATCACGCGGGAGGTGACCTGCCCGTCGGGGCCGAGGGCGGCGCGGGTGTGGCCGGTGGCGGCGAGGACTTGGTCGGCGGTGCGGAAGTGGCATTTGGCGGTGCGCAGCAGGATGTCGGGGCCGGATTTCTTGACCAGCCCGGCGGCGGCGTCCTTGACCTGCTCGGAGGCACCTTTGTGGAACGTGGCGCCGTGGACCTCGCCGAGTTTGGCGAGGCTGCGCAGGAAGGCCTCGCGGGCGAGGACGGAGGCGGCGGCGACGGCGATGTCGGACTCGGCCTTGTGGCGCTGCTCGAGCTTGATGGAGCGGCCTTTCTTCATCAGCGCGCGCTCGATGACCTGCTTGGCGCCGAACTGGTCGGCGACGGCGCGGGGGCAGCCGGGGACGGTCTCGAGCAGGTTCTCGATGCACCGCGCGTGCGCCCACGCGAGCAGGGTGTTGACGTTGCGCATCTTGGCGTAGAGGCGGTTGTAGGCCTCCGGGCCGATGGAGACGAGGGAGAAGCGCTTGGGGGTGAGCAGCTGGCGGGTCTTGGCGCCGACGAAGAAGATGGCCTTGTCGGTCATCTGCTTGCAGTCCTTGACGCCGAGCTCTTGCATGGCGTGCGCGAGGTCGGGGTCAACATAGACGGCGCAGGCGGTGAGCGGGCCGAAGAAGTCGCCCTTGCCGCTCTCGTCGATGCCCATGTGGGGCGCGACGAGGTCGGGGTTGAGGATCTCCTCGTAGCCGACGGTGGCGCATTGCAGGACGTTGGGCTCGAGGAAGAAGAGGACGAAGTCTTCCGCGCCGCTGCCCTGCACGAGGCATTTGCCGCTCGTGTAGAGGTTGACGACGCAGTTGTCGGCCTCCACGGCGATGGTGGTGTGCGGGACGGGCTTGCGCTTGTAGTTGCCCATCTCGAGCAGGGTCTTCAGGGACGCTTGCTGCTCGCTGTTCAGCACGAAGGTGTAGGAGGTTTTCTTCATCGCTGGTCGAGTGGCGTGTAGTGGCGGCGGGGGGCGACGCTCTTGTAGGCGGGGCGGATGATCTTGCCGTTGTTGGCGAGCTCTTCGATGCGGTGGGCGCTCCAGCCGACGATGCGCGAGACGGCGAACAGCGGCGTGAAGAGCTCTTGCGGGATGCCCAGCAGGCGGTAGAGCATGCCGGAGTAGAAGTCCACGTTCGCGCTGACGCCTTTGTACATCTTGCGGTTCGCACCGATGATTTCCGGCGCGATGCGCTCGACCGTGAGATAAAGGTTCATCTCGTCGGAGACGCCTTTCTCGGCGGCGAGCTTCTCGACATAATCGCGCAGGATCAGGGTGCGCGGGTCGGACACGGAATAGACGGCGTGGCCGATGCCGTAAACCAGCCCGGTGCGGTCGAACGCCTCTTTCTTGACGAGCCTGACGAGGTAGTCCTCGACCGCCCGCGCGTCCGCCCAGTCCGTGACCTCGCGCTTCATGTCCTCGAACATCTGCACGACCTTGATGTTCGCGCCGCCGTGGCGCGGGCCCTTGAGCGAGCCGAGCGCGGCGGTGATGGCCGAGTAGGTGTCCGTGAGGGAGGAGGTGACGACGTGCGTGGTGAAGGCGGAGTTGTTGCCGCCGCCGTGCTCGGCGTGCAGCACGAGCGCGAGGTCGAGCAGCTGCTCCTCCAGGGGGGTGTACTCGCCGTTCCTGCGCATGACGCTCAGGAAGTTGGCGGCCGTGGAGAGGGTCTTGGACGAGCTGTGCAGCACGAGGCTCTTGTTCTGGAAGCGGTAGGCGTAGGCGCGGTAGCAGTAGGCGGCCAGCAGCGGGAACGTGGCGATGAGCCGCAGGCACTGGCGCAGGACGTTCGGGATGTCCGTGCTTTCCGCGGCGTCGTCCAGCGTGTAGAGCGCCAGCACGGACTGCGCCATGGCGTTCATGATGTCGCGGCTGACCAGCTTGAGGATGGAGTCGTGCACAAACTCGTCGGGCAGGTCGCGGTAGGCGAAGAGCACCTCGGTGAAGCTGGCGAGCTCCTCCGCGCGCGGCTGCTCGCCGAACAGCAGCAGGTAGGTGACCTCCTCGAACCCGCAGCGGCCGTCGCGCACGAAGCCGTCCACGATCTCGCGGATGTCGATCCCCCGGTAAATCAGGCAACCCGGCCCGGCATCGTCGCCGTCCTCCGTGGGCGTGTGGGCCAGCACCTCGCCGATCTGCGTCAGCCCGGCCAGCACGCCCTTACCGTTCAGGTCGCGCAGCCCGCGCTTCACGTCATACTTCGTGTAGAGCGCCGAATCCACCTGGCACGTTGAGGCGGCCTTCCCCGCAAGCAGGTCAAGGTACGTCTGATCAGTGTTCCCCATTCTTTCTGTCCTCCCGAATGTTTTTCCTTCCTTCTGCGACATAAAACAATCACCAGTGTACACCAACGGGGGAGTTTTGGAAACCTTTTTTCAGTGGATTTTTCAGTGCGCGATTCGGGGTTGAGCTCGGCTGAAAAGTTTGGTACACTGTTTTCTCAACGGAAGGGATAATGCCTGATGAGGAAACTACTTGTCCGTTTTTCGTTAACCGCAGATGCCGCAGGTTCAACAGATTATAAAACAATCTGCGTCAATCCGTGTAATCTGCGGTTCAGGCAGATTCCCGGTTTCAGTTATGGCGAAAACACGCCGAAAGAGACGGGCAGTAATGATTGACCATCGTTTTGACATCGCAAAGGGCGTGACCATAAAAAAGGAGGGCGCATCATGATTTCAATGAAAAAAGGGCTTGCGATCGCTCTTGCGCTCGGCATGGTCCCCCTCGCGAGGGGGGATGAGGAGGAGAAAGCCCGGCGGAGGTTCGACGAGTTCGAGCAGGCCATGCTGCAGCAGATCGGGCGCATCCACGCAGACTGCGATGTGAGCGAGCTGTATAAAATAGATAAACTTAGGACGAGTTACTCCACAGCCGTGGCGAGAACGCCTTTTCCCAAATGCCTCCCGAGCAGCGTCAGCAAGAGATCGATATAGCCAAGAAGGAATCAGATTATACCGAGGATCAGCTGCGGGCACTCGAAGCACCGTATGATGCCCCTGTTCCCGTCCCCGCCGTGATGGAAGAGGAAGAAACACAACAATACCCGCCAGTCCATCTCATGCGCAAGATTCTCGCCCTTAAGCCCCCCGATTACCGCACGAAAGCCATTGAACAGCTTAAGAAAGAGGCGAACTACAGCGAAGAGGACTGGAAAATCCTTGAAGCACCGTTTGAATAGTGAATAGTGGTTAGTGATTAGATTTTTGGGGTGCGGGATGAGTGGGTTCAGGTGAAAATCTGATTTTGAGCCGCGAAGCACGCAAAGCACGCGAAAGGGGAGAGCAAGGTTTCGCGAAGATTCGCGGTTTTCGCGGTTAAAAACAGGTTCCCGTGAATTTGGCGTTGAACTCGGCGGGAAGGTTTTGTACACTGTTTTCTCAACGGAAGGGGTAAGGCCTGATGAGCAAATTATTCATCCGTCTCCTTTTATCTCGCGCGGGGCCGCGATAAACGGTTGCAGCCACGGGCATTCAATGCTATTGTTATGGAACCTTTTTGAGGTAAGCGAGGATATATGCAGAGAGACGACAAAAAACTTTTCTCAGGTCATGTGGCGCCGTTCGCGTTGTGGGTCGGGGTCATCTTCCTGCTGCAGGCGCTGGAGACGCTGGACCTTTGCCCGCGCGCGCTGTACCCGTGGAGTTACGCCGTGAAGGCCGCGGTTTGCGCAGGGCTGTTCCTGTGGCTGCGGCCGTGGCGCGTGTACCCCGCGCTCAAACGCTCGAACGTGCCGCTCGCGCTCACGGCAGGGGTCGTGGTGACGGTCGCGTGGATACTCCCGGAGACGCCGTGGCTCGGGCGCGCCGCGCCGGGGCTCCAGGCGTTCTACCACCGCTGGTGCATCATGATGCCAGGGACGTTCCCCAACTACTACAACCCGGACATCTTCCCCGCGCTGCCGCCCAGCCATGCGTCGCTGGCGTTCTCGCCGCAGGAGGCAGGGTGGCCGCTGACCATTATGAAGCTCATCGGGTCGGCCGGCGTGATTGCGGTCATCGAGGAGTTCTTCTTCCGGGGCTTTTTCTGCCGCTGGCTCCGGCAGGGGAAGTTCTGGGCAATCCCCCTGACCTCCTTTGACCTGCAAGCGTTCATGGCCACCGTCGCGGTGTTCGGGCTGGAGCACGACCGCTGGCTGGCCGGGATGTTCGCGGGCGCGGTTTACGGATGGCTCGCCCTGCGCACGGGCGACATCTGGTCCGCCGCCCTCGCTCACGGCCTTACGAACGCCCTGCTCGCCGTATATGTGATTCTCTCGGGGCAGTACGGATTCTGGTGACACGCCCCTCGCCCTCGCTTGCGGAAGGCGGCCCTCTTTTGCTATACTTCCGCGCATGGCACAAGAATGGAACATCCGCCCGAGAGGGCATACGTGCGGCATCTGCGCCACGCCGTTCGCGGACAAGGACGCGTGCGTGTCGGTGCTGCGCGAGGCGGAGAACGCTTACGAGCGTTTGGACTGCCACGCGAAATGCTGGGGGGGGCAGCCCCGCGACTGGACGCCGTTCAGCGCGTGGGAGGGCGTTTACGACGCGCCGCCGCCGCCGGCAGCCAAGGCAGAGGCCGTCAAGAAAGAGAATGCCGAGGAGCTCCTGCGGCGGCTCATCACGCTCGAAGACCCCGCCATGGGCAACGTCGTCTATGTGCTGGCGGTGATGCTGGAGCGCGGCAAGCTGCTTGTCGAGCGCGACGCCAAGCCCCGCGAGGGCGGCGGCATCCTGCGCGTGTACGAGCACAAGCGTACGGGCGACACGTTCGTCGTGCTCGACCCGCAGCTGCGCTTGGACAGCCTGCACGAGGTGCAGCAGCAAGTCATCGCGCTGCTGGGCAACGCGACATAGGCAGCATTAGGGATGGGGGAGGACGTATCGCCCACCCAGCGAATACGCCTTGCCCCGCCGTCACTGCGCGTCCAGCACCTCGATGGCTTTGGCGGGGCAGAGCTGGCGGCAGATGTCGCAGGTGGTGCAGAGGGCGGGGTCGATGGCGGCGCGTTGGAGGGGGGTGAAGGCGATGGCTTCGGCGGGGCAGGCCTGGGCGCAGAGGGTGCAGCCGATGCAGGTGTCGGTCACGGCGTAGCGGATGAGGGCGCGGCATTTCTTGGCGGGGCAGATGCCGCGCGCGTGGGCCTCGTATTCGTCGCGGAAGTGGCGGAGGGTCGAAAGCACGGGGTTGGTCGCGGTCTTGCCGAGCCCGCAGATGCTGCCTTCGCGGACGGTCTGCGCGAGGCGTTCGAGCCGTTCGAGGTCGCCGGGCTGGCCTTTGCCTTCGCAGAGGCGTTCGAGTATCTCCAGCATACGCTTGGTGCCGATGCGGCAGCCGGTGCAGGTCCCGCAGGATTCGAGGCGGGTGAAGGAGAGGAAGTAGCGGGCGATGTCCACCATGCAGTCGGTGGCGTCGAGGACGACGAGGCCGCCTGACCCCATCATGCCGCCGACGTGCGTGAGGGCTTCGTAGTCAACGGGGGTGTCGCACAGCGCGGCGGGGATGCACCCGCCGGAGGGTCCGCCGACTTGCACGGCCTTGAAGGCCTGCCCCTCGGGGATGCCGCCGATCTGCGTGACGACCTCGCGGAGGGTGAGGCCCATCGGTACTTCGATGAGGCCGCCGCGCTCGATTTTCCCTGCGAGGGCGAAGGCCTTGGTGCCGGGGCTTCCGGGGGTGCCGACGGCGCGGAAGTTCTCCGCGCCTTCGCGGATGATCCACGGGATGAGCGCAAGGGTCTCGACGTTGTTGACGAGCGTGGGGCGGCCGTGCAGGCCGCGCTCGGCGGGGTAGGGCGGGCGGACGTGCGGGATGCCGCGGCGGCCTTCGATGCTGGCGAGCAGGGCGGTCTCTTCGCCGCACACGAACGCGCCCGCGCCTTCGACGACGCGGAGCGTGAGGGGGTGGCGCACCGCGTCCTCGCGGTGCTGGGATGGCACGGCGAGGACGCCGTGCGCTACCAGCATCTCAATCGCGGCCTTGATGCGCTGGACGGCGAGGGGGTATTCGTGGCGGATGTAGAGGATGCCTTCTTGGGCGCCGACGGCGTGGGCGGCGATCATCATGCCTTCGAGGACGCGGAAGGGGTAGGACTCGAGCAGCATCCGATCCATGAACGCGCCGGGGTCGCCTTCGTCGCCGTTGCAGACGATGACGGGGGCAAGGTGGGGCGGGCTGTATGCGCCCCTTTTGGGGAATTCCTGCCCGCCGGAATCTACGCGGGCAGAAATGCCCGCGCCACCTTTTGCGACGGCGCGCCATTTGCGGCCGGTCGGGAAGCCGCCGCCGCCGCGCCCGCGCAGGCCGGAGGCCTCGATCTCGGCGATGACTTGTTCGGGGGGCATCGGCGTTGCGGCTCGCGGGGACGCTCGCCCTCCAGTGCATTTCTCGTAGGCGGTGAAGCCGCCGCGGGCGCGGTAGTCGTCGAGGTCGAGGGGGGGCAACTCGCCCGCGCACTGGGTGGCGATGCGCTGCTGGCGCGTCCAGTAACAGGCGTCGGGCTGGTCGCGGACGCTGAGGGGGAAGCGCAGGGGTGGCTCTTCGGCGCCGCCGGTGAAGGCGGTCTCGGCGAGGGCGCGGAGGCGGGCGGCGAGGCGGGCGGCGAGGCGGGCGGGGCGGACGTGTTCGAGCAGGATGGGCTCGATGTCGCGGGTGCGGATGCGGCCGTAGCGGAAGTGGTGGCCGTCCGCCATGGCGATCTCCATGAGCGGGGCGTGGTAGGAGCCGCCCGTGCAGCCGACCTCGCGCACGAGGAGGGGCAGGTGGCGGGCGTGGATGACGCGGCGTATCTCGCGCAGCACGTCGGCGGCGCCGGCGGCGGCGCAACTGGAGCACGCGCACAGGCGCACGACCGCGCCGGGGGAAGAAGTTCTAAAGTGCGGAAGTTCGGAAGTTCGAGAGTCGGGGGAGAGCGAGGCGCGGATGTCGCGGAGGACGGAGGGGACTTTGGTGGGGGTGACGTTGGCGTAGATGGTCTTGTCCACCTGCACGGCGACGGCGAGCATGCAGCAGCCGAGGCACGCGACTTTCTCGACGGTGAACTCGCGGGCGGCGTCGGTGTCGTCGGCGGGGGCGATGCCGAGTTCGCGCTGGAAGGCCTCGAACGTGCGGTCGGCGCCCTTGACGTGACAGGCGGTGCCGACGCAGACCTTGATGGTGTGCCGCCCGGCGGGGCGCAGGCGGAACTGCCCGTAGAACGTCGCCACGCCCGTGATGTCCGCCTCAGGGATACCCGTCTTTTGCGAGAGGTAGGTAAGCGCCTCGGGCGGGAGGTAGTTGTACGCCTCCTGAATCGTCTGGAGCAACGCGATGAGCGCGTCGCGCCCTGTCCCGAGGCGCGTGATGGCGGAATCGATAGCGGCGAAGTCCATAGAGGGCAGTTGCTATGAAACGACGAAATCGACCAAATTCGACTTCAGTCGATTTAGTCGATTTCAGTCGCTGATTAATTCACTCAGTCTTTGAGTTGCTCGTCCGCCTGCGGGTAGGGCAGGACGGCGGTCTGGAACTTCGAGCAGAGCGCATAGACAACCGCGCCGACGATGAACGCCGCGACGGGTGCGGCGGGAATCTCGAAGCCGCACTGCTCCGCGAAGTTGGGCTGTATGCCGACGAGGAAACCGAGCGCCCATGAAATCCAGCCCGCAGGATTGAAGCCCGCGCGCGGCCCGCTCCAGCGTCCCTTGCTCAGGACGTACTCCATCGTGATCGCGCCGCAGATGGGGCCGAACGACGCGCCGATGAAACCGAAGATGGCGAGGCACTTGCCCGCAACGCCCGAGATCGCCAGCGCGATGGCGACCGCGCACCCGATGCCGCAGGACAGCCACGGGTTGACCTTCGGGAACGAGTTCTTAATCGAGTTCGCGGCGATGAGCGAGCAGAAGCACGCGCTCGGGAACGCCGTCAGCGCCAGCGCGAACGCCAGCCACTTGGCGACCGTGTCGTTGAAGATGAGCGCCATCAGTTCCATCGGGTTCAGTTTGATGGTGCCAGCCGCCAGCAACGCCTTGCCCGCTTCCGAGCCGTAGAACCCCGCCACGATGAGGATGGACGCGCCGATGGTCAGGAAGATCGCGCCCGCCACGCCGACGAGACCGCCCATCCACACGTCCTTTTTGTTGCGCGAGTTCGTGCCAAAGTCAACGCCCGCCGCGCCCGCCGTCGCGAAGAAGCCGACGATGTACGTCAGCGCGAACGCGAACACCGCAAACGCGCCCATCGCGGATTTACCGCCCTCAACGACGTGCGCCGCGTTGAACGCCGCCGCATCGAAACTGCCCACCCCGCCGATGGTCTTTGCAATCAGGACAAGCAGGATGCCCAGCGGAATCAGCGGCAGGTACGTCGAGAGCATCGCGACGTACTTGATGCCCTTCAGCGCGGTGACGACCGCCGCCACGCCCCAAACCACCGACACCGCATACAGCGCGACGCTCCCCTGCTCAAAACCGAACATCTCGTTGAGCGCACCCGTCGAACCCCATGTGTTCACCGCCAACCAGCCGAACTGCAACAACCCCATCAGCAAGCCCGGCAGCAGAAAACCGCCCACCGCGCCGAACGTCGAGGAACCCACGATGTACAGCGGTAGCCCCGTGCGCTGGCCAAACATCGCTGGCAGGTAATAGAACGCGACGTGGCACAGCAGCGCCGCCACAAGCACACTCCCGAGCGCGACTCCCACGCCCGCAGAGAGGATGCCGCCCGGCGTCCCCGAGCCGACCGAGAACGACCAGAACACGAACCACAGGAAAATGCCCGCATACGTCGGAGCCGTATTCTTGTACCACGGTGCGCGGTTAGAAAGCGGGTTCGGCTTGGCGGACGCCAGATACGACGGAACAGAATTGTCTTTCTGCATAACAGTCTCTCTCCTTTTGTAGGGTTAATACTGCGAGCAGTATAACAGACGGCGCGGAGGATTTCAACTTGACTTTGAAAAAAAATGAAGGTAATGTTTGGGCTTGTTTTTCGGAGGGAATGAGGGGACGCGACTGAAATCGACTGAAATCGGAATCAGTCGATGGCAGTCGGAATCAGTCGGTTTCAGTCGGAGGAATAAAAATGACCGAGGCAGTAAGCCTTTCATCACAGAGCCGCCACGCGCTCGCCGTGGACATCGGCGGCAGCAAGGTGCTGTGCGGCATCGTCGCCGAGGACGGCACTGTCCTGCGCGCGCACGGCGAACCGCTCGACTGCGCCAAGGGGCTAGACGGGCTGACGGGCGCGATACGGCGGTGCGCGGAGGCGGTCATCAGCCACACACCGCCCGCATCCCCGCAACAAAGCAATCCTGTTAATCCTGTCAAAAAAATCGACGCCGTCGGCGCGACAATCCCCGGACTCGCCGACGCGAAGCGCGGGCTGTGGGTGTACGCCCCCTTCTCCGGTCTCTCCGACATCCCCATCGCGCAGATGCTCGCCGAGATGTTCCGCGCACCCGTCGCCATCGAGAACGACGTGAACGCCTGCGCCCTGGCGGAGATGCGCTACGGGTTGTGCCGCGACGTGCGCGACTTCCTCTGGGTCACGGTCTCCAACGGCGTTGGCGGCGCGGTCGTGCTGGACGGGCGGCTCTACACCGGCGCGCGCGGCAACGCCGGAGAGGTCGGGCATCTGCGCGTCGAAGGCGACCCCGCCAAAGCGCTGCGCTGCGGGTGCGGGCGCGACGGCTGCCTCGAAGCGATGGCATCCGGCTTCGGGCTGGCGCGGCGCTACGCCGAACCCGGCGTGACCGCCAAAGACATCGGCGCCCGCGCCCGCGCGGGCGAGCCGAAGGCGTGTGCGGCGATGGCGCAGACAGGCGCATACCTCGGCACGGCGATCGCGACGTGCGCGAACATCCTCAACCCCTCGCTCGTCGTACTGGGCGGCGGCGTGTCGCAAGACTTCGACCTGTTCTCCGACGCGCTCACGCAAGCCTACGAAGCGCACGTGTTCGCCCGCGCCAACGCCGGGCTCCGCATCCTCCCCACCGCACTCGGCTACAACGCCGCCCTCCTCGGCGCGGCGACACTGGCGTTTGAAAATGTTAGACAGGATTAACAGGATGACAGGATTGCATTATCGTAATAACAGGAAGGGAGACGGCTCGCCGAGCCTTATGGAATATCCAATATCCAACACGGAATATTCAATGTCCAAGTGGGGTGCGCTTCGGGGTCGCACCCCAATTGGAGGGCGAGCGTCCCCGCGAGCCGTGAAGGGCGAAGCCCTTCCGTATCATAGCGTAGGGCAACGCCCTACGAAACGAGGCACACCGTTTTACAAGGCTGAAAGCCTTGCGGATGTGCTGTGCTATTTATCCGCAAGGCTTTCAGCCTTGATTTTGTTTTTCCGTCCCATACGTAGGGCGTTGCCCTACGCTATGATACGGAAGGCTTTCAGCCTTCGCGTGACAGGCTGGAAAGCCTGTCCTCCCCTCCACAGCGCATTTCACTTGGACATTGGACATTCTCATGCCCCATTGGCCGCGGTCGCGCCAACGGGGTCCCCTGTGTTGGATATTGGATATTCCCCGAGGGCTTTCAGCCTTGATTTTGTTTTCCGTCCCATACACAGGGTGTTGCCCTGTGCTGTTGATGTACCCCCTTCGGGGGAAAGAGGCTCCATGACTTGTACCGCGTATTTACTCGGAAATTTAGTTGATGTACCCCCTTCGGGGGAAAGAGGCTCCATGGCGTTACATCCTTGTCTCGCGGCCACACGCTCGAGCCAGGATTAACAGGAATGACAGGATTGCATGATCGGGTGAAAGGTGTTGTGCTATGGAGTTCCAATGTCTCTACTGTATATATAATCTCCGATTGGAGGCACTGACACGGGCTTTTTGATCCTGAATATCTCCCAAGAGTTGGCAGTTTCTTGCGCCTCTTTTGCCATCACAGGGCCATGTGCAGCGTCATCCGCGCCTTGGAGACTGGCCGCCATTGCTGGCGCACTTTTTTCAGCCTTTACGATAGCGGCATCAAGCCTCTCAGAAAAAGATTTATAAGTAGCGTCATCCTTCCGCTGGGGAAACTGTTTGAGGAAACTTTTCCTTACAGATGCCGTCGTCTTTTTACCTGCTTTAATATCGTTCACCGCATTTGCGATAAACAGTTCAAACTCTTTGTCAATGTCTTTCGATGACCTCTCCGTCCTTTCTGTTCCACGTGCGCGAATGCTTTGCGCGTTGACGGCTGGCGTCACAAGCAATGTGCCGGCAATAACCATAGGCGCCAAAAAACCGCAAAGGATTTCGCGCATGATGTTCTGCGTGATTCGTTCTTTCATGTTTTGTCCCTTTCCTCTACTCTTGTTCCAATAAGAGAGACTCCTCGTTAGATAGGAGTCGGGAAGGTGATAATTCAACAAAACATGAACTCGTTACTTTCAAACCTGTTACAGTTCTCTTGTATGATAACGATTTCCCGACATGGTCGGGACAGCGTTAGATCCATTTAGTTTTGTCGGGTTATCACGCCCTTCTCACTAACTATGCCCTCTTGCCCCTATTTCTAGGGACGCGGTTATGATATACCAAAACCCCGTCCCGCCGCAACAGGTTTTTTGCGAGGCAGCGTAACATCTTAAATCACCCCAGAATCCTCTTGTCAATCCTCCCCGCTCCATCTATACTAATTATTTCAATACAGTAAGGAGCAGATTCTTTTGAGGCGGTTAATGCATATGGAGGCTGAATCCCTTCCGTGTCATCGGGCGGGGTTTCCGTCGGCGCGGTCGCGGCCGGTGAGGCGTGGGCAATGCCCCACGGCGATGCGGGGAATCTGCTCCCTGCCCCGAAGGGGCTATATCACGAGCGTAGGGCAACGCCCTATGTCCGCCGCACCCGATGCCTGTAGGCTGAAGGCCTACCATCATGATGCAAGACTTTCAGCCTTGATTTTGTTTTCCGTCCCATACATAGGGCGTTGCCCTATGCTATCATCCGCAAGCCCTTTGGGCTTGTGGAAATGCCATTTTGTGTGAACACGTTTTAGAAAAAAAAGGAGAGACCATGACAGACAAACAGGTGATTAGTGACTACACGCAGAAACTCGCGGCGGCGGCGCAGGATGTGAACGCCGAGGCGTTGGAGAAGGCGCTGGCGGCGTTGCGCGAGGTGTGTGCGCGGCGCGGGCGTATCTTCGTGATGGGTAACGGGGGGAGCGCGGCGATCGCGGATCACCTCGCGGCGGACTTCGAGAAGAACGCGTTCCCGAACGGTCCGCGCCCGCGCATCTTGTCGTTGTCGTCGCAGGCGGCGAAAATCTTGGCGTACGGCAACGACATCGCGTTCGAGGGCGTGTTCTCCGAGCAGTTGAAAGGGCAGGGTGACAAGGACGACGTGGCGGTGGTGGTGTCGTCCAGCGGCAACTCGCCGAACATCGTGCGGGCGGTCGAGATGGCGAAGAGCCTCGGGATGACCGTCATCGGGCTGTCGGGATTCTCGGGCGGCAAGTTGAAGGAGATGAGCGACATCTCGCTGCATTTCGAGTGCCCGATGTATGAGATGACTGAGGATCTGCACAGCATGGTGTGCCACCTGTTCGTGGTGGGCGTGCGCGAAGGCGGCGCTTAATAGATCGTGGCGCGTGTCGATTGAGGTCGAGTCAAATCGACTCGTATCGACTCCGCACATTCACTTGGATGTTGGATATTCCGTGTTGAATATTGGATGTTCAGATAAATCGTCCCCCATCGCCGCGGTTTTCTGCGGCTCGTTTCTGCTGTTCCTGATTCAGCCGCTGGTGGGGCGGACGCTGCTGCCGGTGTTCGGGGGGAGCGCGTCGGTGTGGATGATCTGCTTGGCGTGTTACCAGACGCTTCTGCTGGCGGGATATTTTTACGCGCACTGGTTTCAGCGGGCGCGGCGGCTGCACGTCGCGCTACTCGGGTTGGCGGCGGTGTGGACAGGGGCGCTTGTTTTCGCGCGCCCGTTCATCGCGAGGCTCGGGGACGGCGGGTCGCCGACGCTGGGGGTGCTGTTCTGCGTGCTGCTGGTGGCGGGGCTGCCATACACGCTGCTGGCGGCGGGCTCGACGCTGGTGCAGGCGTGGGTCGCAGGAGAAATTAGGAATGAGGAATTAGGAATTAGGAATCGGGGCGCGGATGTGTATTCGCTCTATGCGGTGTCGAACGCGGGTTCGCTGCTGGGGCTGTTGGCGTACCCGCTGGTGCTGGAGCCGTTCGTGCCGCTGACGGCGCAGTGGCTGGGGTTCGCGGCGGCGGTCGCGGCGTATGCGGCGCTGATGCGGCGGATGGCGCGAGAGAGAAGTTCTAAAGTTCTAAAGTTCGAGAGTTCTGAAATCTTGAAGGGTGAAAACCCGCAATCTGAAATCTTAAATCTAAAATCTAAAATCAGCCCCCTGTGGTTCTTGCTCCCGGCGGTGAGCGCGTTTCTGCTGAACGCGGTGACGATGGCGCTGATGGTGGAGGTGACGCCGATGCCGTTCGTGTGGGTGCTGACGCTGGCGGCGTTTCTGCTGAGTTATGTGCTGGGGTTCTCGAAGGCGTCGGGGCGTTGGCGGTGGCTGTGGTCGGTGCTGGCGTTGCTTGCGCTGGCGGGCGCGGCGTGGGCGCGGGGCAAGTGGGGCACGGGGAGTTTCATCCCGAACGCGGCGGCGGGCGTCGCGGTGCTGGCGCTGGTGGGGACGGTGCTGCACCGCTGGCTGTATGAGCGCCGCCCGCCGGTGGCGTCGCTCACGCGCTATTACCTCGCCATCGCGGCGGGCGGCGCGGCGGGGGGGCTGCTCGCGTCGCTGGTGTCGCCGCTGGTGTTCGACCGTGTGCTGGAGTACCCGCTGATCCTCTGTGTGTGCGCCGCGCTGATGGCGTGGCGGATAAGTAATAGGGAAGAGGTAATAGGTAATAAGTACAATGCTTCGGGGACGCATCACCTATCACCTATTACCTATTACTTATTACCTCTCGCGGCGGGCTTGGGGTTCTTCGCGCTGCTGGGCGCGACGGCGCGGAAGTCGGACGCGAAGGTGCTGTACCGCTGCCGCAACTTCTACGGCTGCCTCGCGGTGTCGCAGAAATACGAGGGCTTGGAGACGGGGCGGCGGCTGTCCGTCCATTACCTGTGGTGCGGGCAGACGACGCACGGGCTTCAGGTGCGCGACGCCTCCTACGCGCGCGTGCCGACCGCCTACTACGGCGCGACGGGCGGCGGCATCGCGTTCGCCGCGCACCCGCGCTACCGCGAGGGGCAACCCATGAGCGTCGGCGTCGTGGGGCTCGGCGCGGGGATGCTCGCGCTGTACGGGCGCGAGGGCGACCTCTACCGCTTCTTCGAGATCAACCCGCAGGTCGTGCAGATCGCGACCGCGCCGCAACTCTTCTCCTTCCTGCCGGACGCGCGGTGCGCCATCGACCTGATCGATGGCGACGCGCGGCGGATGCTGGAGACCGAGCGCGCGACGGGCGACCCGCTCTACGATATGCTCGTCATCGACGCATACAGCGGCGACGCCGTGCCGTACCACCTCGTCACGCGCGAAGCGTTCCGGCTCTACCTCGACCGCCTCGCGCCCGGCGGGATGCTCGCGGTGCATATCAGCAACTGGCACATCGACCTGCTACCCGTGTGCAAAGCGGTCGCCGCCGACCTGGGCGTTTACATGGTCGGCACCATCGGCTACGCCGACACGCCCGTGACCAGCGGTTCCATCTGGGTGTTCATGACGCGCCATCCGGTCACCTACCCCCACTCCGAGAAGGTCCGCCGCGTCAACTGGGACGACGTGCGCGACATCCGCCCGCTCACCGACGACCGCGGCAGCCTCCTCCCCCTCCTGCGGTAGGGGGGATCCCACCAAAGGCATAAAGCCGCGAAAGATGCTTGAACCGGGCACTTGCCCTTTACTCTGTTCTTGATGCCTTTCCTTTTGACATGAACCGCACCTCTTGTTACACTATCTCCAATGAAAAAAGTAATCCTTGTCGTTGCCATCTGTTTCGCGGCCGCTGCCTTCGCGCAAGACGGCAAGGTCCCGCTGTTCTCCGTCACGCGGTTACAGACGCAGATCACGGCGCATCATCCCGACAACATCCCCTATTTCGGGGTGCCGGCAGGTTGCAGGCTGACCTATCTCATCACAGGGGATAATATCGTCAATGTCAAGAAGGACTCCCTCTACATCACGAAACTCCAGACGAAAGACGGCACGGACATCTCAAAGAAATCCGACGGGACACCCGCCTATCGGCTGGGGGGGTGGCATCCCCGTTTTTTTCGGGAAGACAACGAGGGCAAGCTCTTGACCTTCTACGTCGAGGTGACTCCCGACACAATCGACCTCGAGGAACTTCCCTCGCTTGAGGGGTTCATAACCTTTTTCGCCGCCAGCGGCAAGGAGACCGAAACGGTGACGATTGAGGCGGGTGACACGCAGGCCCACACCGTCGGCGCATACAAAGTGAGCCTGATGGAACGGGAGCACAATCCCAAGTTTACGATATGCGTAGAAGGCCCGGAAGAGGGCCTGCTCGAAATTGACGTGACGGCTGGCGGCCAACGATTGAAGAGCAGCAGCAAGGGGCACCAATCGAAGACACCGTATCAAGAGGCCATCTACCACTACCAGTTGGACGAGCCGCCCCCGCCAGAAGCCCTCACCGTCAGCCTCACCCTCTGGAAAGACCTGCAGCAACACACGATGCCCTTGCACCCCGTGAGCCGCCGACGCCCCCCGCCGAACACCCTGAAAGACAATCCGATGGCGTTCTAGCGTCCTGCAAAAGACAGATGACGGGATAGAGGATTGCCCTGTTTGGATGGCGTGATATGGAGGGCGAGCGTCCCCGCGAGCCGTTAGACACATTGCGGCGTCCTGCAAAAGACAGATAACGATAGGCGAATGCAAAGGCCATCCCGACACTACGGAGTGCGGCGGCTTGCCGCCGCTTTCAGCACGGGGGCTTGCCCCGTGCGGGGCACTGGCCGTGCAAATGGTATGCTGCTGTCTGTTGCTTGGGCGCCCTGCCTAATCCGCACGGATTTCCGGGAAGGTATGGAAATGGATGATGCCCCACAGGGCATCATGCTCCACCTCCCCGCTTAGCTCCGACCGCTCATAGAACGTCCAGAACGGCGCCCAGTTGCGCTCGATGCCCCCTGCATGGCGCACGGGGTTCAGCTCCAGCGTGCGGAAGCGCGATACGTTCGGCTCGCGCACGCGCGAGAACAGCGGCCACACGCGCAGGTAATTCTCGCGCTCATACTCCGCGCCGTCCCGACCCGTCGCGTAGGTGGACTCGTTCACATAGAACGGGAACAGCCGCATGCGCTCCACGCGCCCGTTCGGCATCCTCGACTTCTCGCGCGAGTAGAGGAACCACCCGCCCGAGAAATAACGCGTGTCGTCCGAAAGCCTATCGCTGTAGAACGGCCAGAACACGCGCGAGCGCTCCGTGGCCGTGCGCTCGAACTGCACGAAGGGCCACGGCACGCGCCACCGCTCCGCCGTGTCCGTCAGCGCGTGCGAGATGAACGGCGGCACGGCCAGCCACTGCCGCTCATGCTCGCGCGTCACCTGCCCCGCGATGGGGAACAGCATCCATGCCGATCCGGGGTTCGGGTCCGGGTCCTTGAATACCGTGTCCACCCAGAACGGCCAGAACACGTAACGGCTGTCCTGCCGCCGCATCTCCTTGTAGCCGTAGAACGGGAACACGCTCGTGCGCTTCGTCTCGTCCTCCTCCTCTTGGCGCGACACGAACGGCCACAGGTAATACGTGCGCTCCCGCTCCGCCACCTGATACCGCAGATAGCACGGGAACAACGCGAAATCCAAATCCTCCATCAGCCAGAAATGCGGGATGTGGCCATAGACGGGGAACAGCGCCCAATAATCCTCCCCCAGCCGCGAGCGCCCCTGAAGCCATAACGGGAAGATGCCGAAGCTCCACGCCGGCTCCGCGTCGCCCACGCTGAGGTTGTTCCCGAACGCCAACAGCGCGCGCCACCACATCTGGTCGTCGCTGCGGTGGAACGTCGCCAGCGGCCAGAGCGCATCCGTGACCGTCTCCCGGCCCTCCGCCTCCACGCTGCGCGAGTAGAACGGGCGCACGGCCGTGAACGAGCTCCCGTCATCCATCACCCTGCGCTCATAGAACGGCCCGAGGCGGAAACGGCTCGCCACACGCGGCGGCGCATTCGTCACCGCCCCCGCGACCCCCGCCGCCAGCGCCACCGCCAGCACCGCAAACAATCGATGAACCTCTTTTCGCATGAGGAGATAATCATACCGCTGTTTCCCGTTACGGTCAAGAGGGAGGTGACTTTTTCTCATAAAAACGGGACTCGTCAGGGGGATGGAGCGGGCGATGGGAATCGAACCCACGTAAGAAGCTTGGGAAGCTCCTATTCTGCCATTGAATTACGCCCGCAGAAAGTGAGAGATACAATAGCAAAAACGCGCGCAGAAGGAAAGGTCTTTTTTTCATTTTTTTCGCACGTATTGCGTCATCATTCATGACGCTGAAAAATAGGGGGGTGGACATGTCAAAGGAAGAGAGACGGGGGTATGCCGAAGTGATGCGGCAGCGCCACGCGGCGTTGCGCCGGGAACGGCTAACAACTTAATGTAGGAGGATGAGAATCTTCAGAAGCACCCAAAGCACCACAATGGCAATCGCGAGGTAGAAAAGTTTTTGAAAGAAACTGCCGAAGCCGCCGCCGGGCATGGCGACACTGGTTATCTCTCCCATGAGCCCTTTGTAGGCCAAAGCGTTCCGCCTGTCATCGAACTCGTACAGGACTTCGACCGCGACATTGTATCGCGTGACCTTCCCCCACAGGTGTCCGCGCTTGATCCTGTACACCATGGCCAGCCCGAAGCTGACCATCCTGTCGCCGCCTTCTTTCAGCGACGGCGTGACGGATTCGATTTTTGCCCGCCACGCTACCGGGGGAACCTCCCCGTTTTTCAGGCAATGGTCGTACACCCGCCTGAAGAGGTCCTTGCGAATGTCCCGCATGAAGGTCTGGCTTTCAGGGATTCGGCAACTGAACACGCGCTCCGTCCGCAGATGCCAGTGGCTTTCCTGAAGAGAAAGGTTTTCCCGCAGCCACTCTACCTTTGGCTTGCCCAGCTCAAAGACCGCCCGGAAGTGCATAACCTCGTCGGTGTTCGCGATGCCCGTGATGGCGCTGTGCAGCGCACCGGCGTAACCGTCGGCCCCGTGGTGCGTCACCTTGAACTTCAGGAGGTTGCCGTGGTGCGTCCTGACATGGTCTTGTATCTTTGCCTCCCGCAGCCCCTCGGAGAGATGGTCCTCGACGCAGAGCGCGATCATTGTCTTTGACGGGTCGATATTCTGGAGCCCGCCGCTGGGGGACTTCACGGTCATGGCTTCCGCCTTCAACCTGCCGGACAGGATACGGCCGTTAACCGGGAAGTCCATGAACCGCGCCGATATGTGGTACAGCCCGTCCTCGGGGGACTGGCATCCCGCGTCGAACGTGCAGGACACGTCCGTGACGCGCAGGCCCTCGCTCCTCAGGTCCCGTCCGAGGGTGTCCTCCAGATACCCCTTCGCCAGCGCGGCCAAGTCCCCCGCCGCTACGCCCTGATGCCCGCCGCCGGTTTTCGCAATGGCAGTTTCCCCGCCGAACACCCGTGTCACGGCGGACACGGCTGACTTGATGATGTCTCTCATGCGGATTCTCCTTACGCGCCCTTGGGGTTAGGCCCGTACTGGTTCGCGCCGGGTTGGCTGTCGGGGAGTCCCCATGCGATTTGAAACGGAATAATCAGGAACTCCCCCAAAGGCACAAGACAACAGACAACAACGAGAACCGCCCTCCATCCGGCAAGCGGTTTGCCGATGTCATGCAGGCGGCGGGCTGTCACCGCCCAAGACGGCAAAAATGTGACGACGCCATACACGATGCCTAATGTACCCATTGAGATAAGTTCCAGC
>Ga0082212_10002622_pt1 | contig 26027 bp, 20 predicted proteins | sample TergutNt197P3_FD_71548 | JGI IMG/M metagenome (GOLD analysis project Ga0082212, IMG submission 71548) | Neocapritermes taracua P3 segment gut microbial communities from Petit-Saut dam, French Guiana - Nt197 P3 | ecosystem: Host-associated > Arthropoda: Insects > Digestive system > Gut ...
GTTCGAGGGAAAGCAGCGCAAGCCGAAAGATGTCCGGATAACGGCTGAATACGTTCGGAAGAAACTGGAAGGCATCGTACAGGATAAGGATCTGAGCCGTTACATTTTGTAGTGAAACGTAATGAAACGCTTACTCTGCCACGCGCTTTTAATACTTTTTGCGGGTTGCGCCCGCATCGCCGACCCTAAACCGCCTGAACGCCGCGTTCCTGAAGTTGTGACCGACCTTGAAGCGCGTCAGGTCGGGGAAGAAATAGTCCTGACTTTCTCTATCCCCGAGCGAAACACTGACGGAAGTCCGGCGCGGTCTATTCGTTCCCTGGAAATTTTCCGGATTACGGAAGATGCCGGTGAGGAAATTCCGGTATCTTTCGATAACCTTTCAGAAGAAAATTTCCTTGACCGGGCGGCGCACATTTTTTCGATTCCCGCCGCGCGTTTTCCTGAATATACGCGGGAAAACATCTTTGCCTTGCGAGACTCGCCGCCTGTGGCAACAGAAGGAAGCATTTATTCCCTGCGTTTCCGTTACGCGGCGGTTTTTGTAAACGAAAAAAATCAGGCCGCCGGATTGGGCAGTCAGGCGGCTGTTCAGCCGGTTGTTTTACCCGCCGCTCCTGAGGGACTCGCCGCCGTTGTGTCAGAAAACGAAATTTCTATTACATGGATGCCATCGTTGGAAAACGCGGATGCCGGGTATAATTATCGAATTACCTATAATGTTTATCGTTCGGAAAAACCAAATGAATTTACTGATGTGCCGTTAAATGGCGCGCCGCTCCCTGCTGCGGAGTATCTGGATCGAGATTTTCAGTTTGATAAAAATTACTACTACGCAGTTAGGGCTGTATCAGACACAAGTCCTCCAGCGGAAGGCGCCCTATCCGAAATTCTTAAAGTCGAAGCGCGGGATATTTTCCCGCCCGCTCCGCCTGGAAATTTCACAGCCATTACCGAAGCCGGCAAAGTAACATTTTTCTGGACGCCGTCACCATCAAATGATGTATCAGGATACCATATTTTCCGGATTATCAGGACGGGAACCGGAGAGGGCCCCCGCCAACTGTTGCGGGAAGAATTGATTACAGGAATAAGCTATATGTATGAAAACATGGAACCGGGCGGAGATTATTTTTATGAAATTCAGGCGGTTGACAGCAACGGCAACGCAAGCGAAATCGTGAGAAGCGCTGATTAACCCGGATATTTCATGGACATTCGTCGCGGGCGGCGAGCATCCCACACGCGGCGGCTATATCATCTCCGCACGGGCGGCGTACGATTGCCGTAATATAATGATCCGCCAACGTTCCGGCGAAAGCTTCCACACGTTCCGGTGCGGGCGGTTTAAATCCAAGTTCCGGGTCGGCATTCAGTGGAATCAAATTGACCTTATGCCGAAGATTTGCGGGCTAGAAGACCGCGCTCCCAGGGGTTTTGCAAGAACCTCTTTTTTCATACCTTTATTTGTATCTAATAACCGACCGGCGATTTGAGCAGGATTTTTTCAATTAAGAACGAATCGGCAGGAAATATCCGTGGATATACAGATAATAAATTGCAAGGAATCTCAGTATTCTCTATAATTTTAGCCGCTGAGGTTCTTGCAAAACATTCCGGCTTTGCCGGGAAGCGGGCTAAAAGCCCGTATTTTTTGAACTGTGCAGGCGGGACGCCCGCGTTCCCATATCAGGTTTTGCAAGAAATTCCGCTGTTTATGAATAAAATACTTAAAGAAAAAATCAAAGAAGCTTTCGCCTCCGTTCTACCGATTACCATCATCGTGCTCCTGGCCAGCGTATTTTTGACGCCCATGCCTTCGGGAACAATCCTGATGTTTATGGTCGGGGCGGCTCTTTTGATTGTCGGTATGGGTTTTTTCACGCTGGGAGCGGATATGGCGATGATTCCGATGGGAGAAGGCATCGGGATTCACCTTACAAAAAGCTCAAAACTTGCGCTGATAATAATTGTCAGTTTCTTAATGGGAGCGGTTATCACAATTGCTGAGCCGGATTTACAGGTTCTTGCAAGGCAGGTTCCTTCCATTCCAGGCATCAGCCTTATTTTTGCCGTCGCGACAGGAGTAGGAATTTTCCTTGTAATCGCCGTCCTGCGCCCCTTATTGAAAATCCCGCTGTCGGTATTGTTGTTCGTTCTTTACATCGTTACATTTGGCATTGCTTTTTTCGCGCCCGGCACTTTTATACCTGTGGCGTTTGATTCCGGCGGAGTTACGACAGGCCCAATCACGGTTCCATTCATCCTTGCGCTGGGTGCGGGCGTGGCCGCCATCCGAAGCGACAAAAGTTCCCAGGAAGACAGTTTCGGCCTTGTTGCTATATGCAGCGTCGGGCCGATTCTCGCGGTGATCCTGTTGGGAATTTTTTATAAACCAGGCTCCGTGGAAGTTGAGCCTCATGTGTCAAAGGCCGCGCTCACTTCACGCGACGTGGCAAGTTATTTTGCCATGGAACTGCCGCATTTTTTCATGGAGGTTTTTTACGCGTTAGGAGCAATCGTATTATTATTTATAATATTTCAACTTGTTTCACGCCGTTACCATCGCCATCAACTTGGCCGCATTGTCGTAGGTTTTATATACACCCTTATAGGACTTGTGCTTTTTTTAACAGGGGTGAATGTTGGTTTTATCCCGGTTGGACAGCTTCTGGGTTCACAGTTGGCGGCTTCGTCGTTCAATTGGATATTAATCCCTTTTGGCATTCTGGTCGGCTATTTCATAGTGGCGGCTGAACCGGCAGTTCACGTGCTTAACAAGCAGGTCGAGGAAATTTCTTCCGGCGCGATAACGGAAAAGATGATGAACCGCGGGCTTGCGATTGGCATGGCCGCCGCGGTAGCAATCACCATGGCTAGAATACTCCTGCATGTCCCTATTATGTGGATTTTGGCTCCGGGCTACGCCTTTGCTCTAATATTGACCTTCATAGTGCCGAAACTATTTACCGGCATTGCTTTTGACTCGGGCGGCGTGTGTTCGGGGCCGATGTGTACGACATTTCTCCTGCCCCTCGCCATGGGAACCTGTGAGGGAGTACAGGGGAACCTGATGCTGGAAGCTTTCGGAATCATTGCAATGGTAGCCATGACGCCGCTTATTGTCATCCAGTTGATGGGTCTGTTGTATCAATTAAGGACAATGCAGGCCGCGGCGCTGACCGAACAGCAGACAGCAGCCATTACCGCCACGGCGGCAGGACGCGCTATAGATTGGGGCAAGATTACCGTATTCAATGTCAGCCTTAATAAAATATAATCAGGATGTTTTTAGCGGCGGGCGGCGTAAAATTCCCGCTGGCCGGATACTGCATGATTTTAATCGTTCACTGCTGTTGATTGCCGATCCGGAATCCCTTCAAGCCAGCATAGCCGCGCGTTTCAAGGAACTTTTGGGCTGTGATCGCGTAATCCTGTTTCAGCTCGAACCCGGCCGCCCAATGTTCGCGCCGCGTTTCAGTATTGGAACCCCGTTTGGTGAATTATCCGGCGTACAGCTTCGCAGGCGCGGGCCGCTTGCGAAATGGCTGCTGGTCAACGAAACCTGTCTCGCAGTTTCACACAACCGCGGGGCTTATGAATACCTCGGCGAAGCGGAACGTGAAATACTGACACGGTTCGGCATTCAGGTTTGCGCGCCGCTGGTTTCGATGAATCGGTTGATCGGAATCGTCATGATTGGATCAGATAAGCTGAATTGGCTTATAGCGGAGAAAGATATTGATCTTATTATGTCGATGGCTTCGCAGTTCGCGCTGGCGCTGGAAAATTCCACGTTTTACCGGCAGCAGCGTGAACGTCTTGGAAAGCTGCACAGAACTGAAAACCTCGCGGCAGCCGGTCAGCTCGCGGCAGGCATTGCGCATGAAATTCGCAATCCGTTAACGGCTATCCGCTCGACCATTCAATATGTGCTGCCGGATTATCAGGAAAGCGACGCCAAATCCGAACTTCTACGTGAACTGCTCCGCGAGGTGGATCGTATCGACGGCACGCTTGACGGACTCCTGACCCTGACACGAACCTGCGAATTCGATCCGGAACCGGTGGATATAGGCGAGATTATGGAACACTCGCTGTTGCTGGTTCGACAGCAGGCGCGGCGAAAGAATGTAAACATAGAGTGCCGGCATCAGGGCGACGGCAGACTTCGTATCAGGGGCGTCGCCAATGAGCTTAAACAGGTTTTTATAAATCTGCTGCTCAACGCGCTGGCCGCGATTCCCCAGGACGGATCAATTAAATGCGCATGTTCCGCGCGCGGGGCGGACAATGACGGCGGAATGGAACGATGGGCGCAGGTGAGCATTGAGGATTCCGGCTGCGGGATTCTTCCCGAACTTATGGATAAGATATTTGATCCATTTTTTACCACCAAGCGTGACGGGACAGGTCTTGGCCTCGCGGTTTGCCACGGCGTCATTCAGCGCCACGAAGGAGAAATCGACCTGCGAAGCGAACCTGGCAAAGGGACGACGGCGGTCATCCGACTTCCATTATTGTAAGGAAAGCATGATAAACATATTGATAGTCGATGATGAACCACAGATACGCCGCATCCTGTCTGTACTTTTAAACGAACACGGGCACAAAACGGCGGCGGCTGAAAACGGCGAGGACGCGGTGTCAATACAGGCGGTATTCAAACCGGATATTGTACTCCTGGATATTAGTCTGCCCGGAATAGACGGACTTGAAACCATGAAGCGCATGCTTGCCACCGATCCGCGGCTTATTTGCGTCATAATGACGGCTTTCGGATCAATCCGGTCTGCCGTAGAGGCGATACGTTTCGGAGCATTTGATTATCTTTCAAAACCTTTCGACAATGACGAACTGCTGCTGACAATAGAGCGGGCGTTGAAGATGCTCAACCTTGACAACGAGGTTGCCACGCTGCGCGCCGAACTGGAAACGCGCTACGGTTTCAATGAAATCGTCGGCATCGACCCGCGGATGCGGGAAGTGTTTCGCGTGATGTCAAAGGTTGCGGAAACAAACGCCACAGTCCTGATTTCCGGCGAATCTGGAACCGGTAAGGAACTTGTCGCGCGCGCGATTCATCGCCGGAGCGAGCGTTCCAAAAGGCCGTTTGTCGCGGTGAATTGCGGAGCGGTACCGCGCGATCTTGTTGAGGCGGAATTTTTCGGCCATGAAAAAGGCGCGTTCACCGACGCGCATGAAAGCCGCCCGGGAAAATTTGAACTTGCCACAGGCGGTACGCTGTTTCTGGACGAGTTGGGCGAACTTCATCCGGACGCTCAGGTCAAACTTTTGCGCGCGCTGCAGGAAAATGAAATAACGCGCGTCGGCGGCCGAAAACCAATACCGGTTGACGTGCGCGTAATCGCCGCTACTAATAAAAATCTGGATCGTGAGGTCAAATCCGGACGGTTTCGTGAGGATCTTTACTGGCGCGTAAACGTCGTTTCCATTTCCATTCCGCCGCTGCGTGAACGCCGTCTGGACTTGCCTTTGCTGCTCGATCATCTTGTTGACCGTTTCCAGAGGGAAATACGAACCGACATAAAATCAATCAGTCACGAAGCGCGGCAACTGATAACAGGCTACGCCTGGCCGGGCAATGTTCGCGAGCTGGAAAATACCTTGCGCCGGGCGTTTATTCTCTGCGAAGGCAATGCTATCACGGCGGGCGATCTGCCTCCGCGCGTCCGTGGAGAGGTCGAAGAATACAAAGAGGAAACGGATGCCCCGTCCGAAGAATTAAAACTTGCCGACGTGGTGAAAGAAGCCGTTACGCGCGTGGAAAAACGGATGATAGCCTCGCGTCTGGCGCAGTATCACAACAACCGTACCGCCACGGCCAACAGTCTCGGCGTCACCCGCAAAACCCTTTTCACTAAAATGCGCGAGTTGAATATTGATAGAGTATATGAGTAATTAATTACCCGCCACGGGTAACCGATTACTCGTATTTTGCAATTTGAGAGCGTCGCGTCACCTGTTCCAACGGAAATCATTTTTCTCAAAGCAGTAAAACACCGCGCCGTTATTGACTAAAACCACAATCCGACGCCCGCCGGATATCAATAATTGCGCACTGATTTCCTTCAGGCACGCTGTTTGCGTATAAAAAATTGAATTGTTGGGAAAAAGGTCAGAAACATTGATTGGCGAGGGGTGTGGCTCATGATAGAAGCTGTAAATTTGACGAAACGCTATGAAGACGGCATTTTGGCGCTTGACGCGCTAAACCTGAACGTGAAGCCGGGTGAGATATACTGCCTGCTCGGCGCGAACGGAGCGGGCAAGACCACCACGATAAACATATTTCTGGATTTTATCCGGCCTACATCAGGAGAGGCGCTGCTGAATGGAACTGACGTTACGCGCAATCCGCTGGAAGCAAAAAAACATGTTTCCTATCTTCCGGAAAACGTGATGCTCTATCCGAATTTCACAGCGCGGCAGAATCTTGATTTTTTCGCGCATCTGGGCGGGCGTCGCAGTCTCGGCAAGGAGGAGTATTACAGCGTTCTTCGCGAAGCGGGATTGCCTGAAAAGGCGTTTGAGCAGAAGATCCGCGAGCTGTCGAAAGGCATGCGACAGAAGGTGGGAATCGCCATTGCAATTGTAAAGAACGCCCCGGCGTTGTTCCTCGACGAGCCGACTTCCGGACTTGACCCCAAAGCCGGCGCCGAATTTCTGGAAATTCTCCTGGAACTGCGCGGCAAGGGGAAAGCGATACTGATGTCCACGCACGATATTTTCCGGGCGAAGGATGTTGCCGATTGTGTCGGCATCATGAAGGAAGGGCGCAAGGTACTGGAGCGGACACGAGAAGAACTGCAAACAGAAAATCTTGAGCGGTTGTATCTCGATTACATGCGCGGCGGAACCGCCGATTAACTGACATGGGACGCCCTGGGAGCGCGGGCGTCCTCGCCGGCGTACAATTGATAAAATGTAGCGCGATTTATCGCGCACCTTGTGCGCCTTCGGCGCGTATTTTTTCAATTGTACGCCGGCGGGGACGCCCGCGCTCCCAGGCCCAAAAGAGGGATAATATGCTAAAAGACATAATTAAAAAGGAAATCCTTGATCATCTGCTCAGCACGAAATTTCTCTTCATGTTCATCATCTGCTCGGCGCTGATTCTGCTTTCGGTCTATATGGGCACTGCGGAATATCTGGCGGACAAAAAAGTTTACGATGATGATGTCGCGGAGGTCAGGCAGACGCTTGCTCCGCCAAGAACGTACAGCGATCTGTCAGACGGGGCGGCTCATAGAATGTTTCGCGTTCCGCAGACGCTTGGCGCGCTTGTCAAAGGCGTCGAGGACTCCGCCGAACGAATGTCGTATATCAGTATGCCGGAAGTCAGCTTCAGTGAATCAAAGAATGAGAGCGATCCAATGACTGCGGTTTTCGGATCGTTTGACCTGATGTTTATTGTGAAAATGGTATTAAGCCTGTTAGCCATTCTCCTCGTTTACGACGCAATATGCGGCGAAAAGGAAAAAGGTACGCTAAAACTTATGCTGGCAAACAGTGTGCCGCGCGACCGCCTGCTTCTGGGAAAAGCCATCGGCGGTTATATCAGCCTGTGCGTCCCGCTTTTGATTCCGCTTTTGTTAAGCCTTATTTATCTGTCTCTGCACCCCCGGATAGTTTTGACCGGAGAAGACTGGCAACGCCTCACCTTAATTTTCCTTTTGTTCCTGCTATATCTTTCGGTGTTTTTCTGTCTGGGACTGCTGGTTTCCTCGTTGACGGCGCGATCTTCCACAAGTTTGCTTGTTTTGCTTTCCGTCTGGGTCATGCTGGGAATGGTTGTTCCAAAAGCTTCGGTTATAATGGCAGACCATTTACGGCCCATTCCCACACCCAATGAGATCTATACGCAGACGCTCACATTTTCGACACAACTTCAACGGGAACAGAATCAAGCCCTCATGCAAAAACAACAGGATCTGCTCGCGCAGCTTGGCACAACAAATCCGCAGGCGAATCAGGAATTACAGAGGGTATTGTCTGAATTTTTAACCGAGAATGCTCGTGTATTCTGGAGCAGTGTTGGAGAAAATAATGCGAGGATATACAGGGAATATCAACTGAGAAAAGACGCGCAGGCGGCGCTTGCAAAAAATTTTTCCAGGATTTCACCCGTGTCATCACTGACTTTCGCCGCAACGACTTTGGCTCGAACCGGAATTGACGACTACAATCGTTTCGAAAAAACCGTCAGAGAATACAAAATAGTTTTTAGCAACATGATACGCACTGATCCCGATCTGCGTGGTAAAGAGATTGATTTTGCCGGAATGCCGCAGCCGGCATTAGAATATGAAAGTTTAAGCCAATCGTTTATCCGGATTTTGCCGGATTTAATCTCCATGGTTGTGATGATTGCCCTTTTGACGGGCGGCGCGTATTTCGCGTTTATTCGTTGCGACGTAAGGTAGACCTGGGAGCGCGGGCGTCCTCGCCGGCGTATAACATAATAAATAACGCGATAAATCGCGCCCCTGCATTAAGGATGGGTGAAATGTTGAATGATATTATAAAAAAGGAAGTGCTTGAAAATCTGCTCAGTCACAAATTTTTGTTTATATTTATTTTGTGTTCCGTGCTGATTCTGTTTTCCATTTATATCGGCGCCTCAGACTATGTTGAAAGCAAAAGGCAGCATGACGCCAATGTATCGGCGCTTAATGAAAGGATGCAGCCTCCGTCAACCGTCGATTTTTTCTTCGAATGGGAAGGATTTAGAATCTACAGGCCGCCCCAGATATTAAGAACGGTCGTCGCAGGCGTTGAGGATTCCGCCGGACGCGGTTCGAATCCCAACAAGCAGCACGAAACCAGCCTGACTGAATCCAAAAATGGGAGCAATACGATTTTTACCCTCTTTGGTTCTCTGGACATAATGTTCGCGGTAAAGTTCATTTTAAGCCTTTTCGCACTTTTCTTTGCGTATGACGCCGTTTCCGGCGAAAAGGAAAAAGGCACGCTGAAACTGATGTTGGCGAATAACCTGTCGCGCGCCCGGCTGATTTCGGGGAAAATCATCGGCAATTATGTCAGCATGCTGCTCCTTTTTCTGACGCCTCTTTTAATGGGACTCGTTCTACTGTCGGTTTTTCCAGGAATCTCATTAAACGGCGGGGACTGGACGCGTATTCTTTTCATTTTCATTATGTTCCTTTTGTACATATCCGTATTTTTCACACTGGGGATATTTGTTTCCGCCCTCACCACGCGATCTTCCACCAGTTTTCTCATTTTGCTTTTCTTCTGGATTGCGCTGGTAATAATTGTTCCGGGCGTTTCAGTTATTGTCGCCGAACATTTCAGGCCGGTTCCGGCATCAAGCCTGATTGTAGCGCAGAAAAGCTCTTTCAGGGAGCAGACGCTGACAAATATAAGCACGGAATACACTCCCAAAATGAGAGAGTTATCAGCGGTGACTCAACAGAGACAGAGGGAACTTCAACCACTGGCTAAAGAAGACCCTCGCCGGTACCAGGAAGAGATAATGAAAGTCACGGAAGAGTCTAGAAAATTGACACTGGCAAGGGAACAGGAAACCGACGACAGGATCTCGGCGTACAATGCTCAACTGGACAGGGATTATCAATTAAAAAAAAACGCGCGGCGAAACCTTGCGAAAAATCTTTCCAGAATTTCGCCCGCATCGGCGCTGACATTCGGTTCCATGACACTGGCACGCACCGGGACGGACGAATATGACCGCTTTTTAGAGACTACCAGGGCGTACAGGTGGCTCTATAGAAAATGGTCGGCAAGCCTTAGAATGGATACCTCATTGCTATCAAGACCGATCGATGAAATTTCCACCACTATACCGCAATTTGAGTTTACGCCGGAAAGTTTCGGCGAATCGCTCATGCGGACACTTCCGGATTTCGCCCTTATGGCCGCAATGGTGATAATATTTCTCACTGGCGCGTATTTCGCGTTCCTCCGCTACGACGTCAGGTAAACAAAAACCATGAAAGGATTTTTATGTCGTATTTAAAATTCCCCCAAGTTGCAGCATTTTTTTGTATTGCACTATTTTTTTTCAGCCTTCCGTTTTCCGTGGGACAAACCATTTCCTCAATGGAAAATGATACTGAATTCACTTCCACCGAACCATATGTAATATCGGTCAATGTCAACGAAATTAGTCTTGACGTCGTGGTACTGGATAAAAAAGGCAATCCCGTAACCGATTTGACCGCCGATGATTTTGAAGTTTATCAGGACGGGCTGCCGCATGAAGTCATAGCCGGCGTTTATGTTGGAAATCAGGAGAAATCCGTCGCGTTGCCTGACGTCTCCCTAAAAACCGCCCAGAATATTACACTGATTCCCTTCACTACGCTGGAAATAGAAGAAGTTTGCAGAACTATTGTTTTTATTGTTGATAATAATTCAATGCGTTCCGATCACCTGCAATTCGCAAAGATGTCGGTTAATCGTTTTTTGGAAAAACAGATGCAGTCTTGCGACATGGTAGCCGTCATACAAACGGGTTCCGACAACAACCTGGACATTTTTTCCTCTGATAAAAGTCTGATAGCCGAGCGGGTAAACAGCATAGCGCTTCCGGGCTTTCTTCCGGGACCTTTTGAAAAAGCAGAACTCATAAAGGCTGGTAAGCCGGAGGTATATCGCATGCTTTATGCCGCCGCTTTAAGCAGAATATACAGCAGCCAGATAAGTACTGTTTCTAACGGCATCAGCATCATGAAGGATATGCCTGGACGAAAAATCATTTTCTTGCTTAGTTCCCGTCCTGTGCTGGAAATTGATGCAGAGAATCTAATGACGACAAACGATAATGGGCAGATTGAAATAAATTTTGGCAACCCGTCGGATGATAACAGCGAAAGGTATGGCAGTGTTTTAAACCGACTGGCAGATGAAGCCCTTCGTGCCGGCGTCGTTTTTCATACACTGGACGCCAGGGGATTATGCGCGCCAAAAGCAATACCGTTTATGTCGGTTTTAGGCCGCCAATCGGGCACGTTGAACCCTTCTAATCCGGACTTAACAGAAGAAGAACCTTGTCCCGCTGAACCAATGTATTCCGATGGTATGAATAAACTTTCTTACAAAACAGGCGGAATCTTCGTCACTGACAACAATTTCTTTTTAGACGGCATCGGTAAAAAAGCCAATAATATGATTGCCGGCTATTATCTGCTTTCGTATGTACCGCCTTTAAACACCTTTACCGATAAAAGTAAAAATGTTTATCACCAAGTACAAGTCAAAGTAACGCGCAAAAACGTCGATGTTTATACACGTGACGGTTTTTACAGCAGGTAGGAAATTTCCGATGTTTAATGACAATTACAAAAGGGATAAGAAATGAAAGATAAATACTTTTATTTTGCAATACAGTTTTTTCTTGCTTCAGTGTTATGCGCCGTCACTGTAAATGCGCAGGATACGGGTGTTTCTCTTGTTGAAATTCTTCAGGCTGTTCAGAAAAATGTGGATTCACAGAAAGAACGAATGGTTAATATTCTCAGCAAGGAGGAAATCACAATAGAAATATTTGACAATAAAGAGGAATTAATTGAAGTAGCAAATATAATTTCAGAATATCGTGTTTTTCCAGAAACAACAAGTACAATTTCCAATTGCCGTATCCTGTACGCTGAAATACAGGAATTAATGCAGCCTTCCGGTATTTTGCGCGAAGAGCGCGAAATATTGTCCTCAAAAAAGGGGGTCTGGGCAGAAAAAAGCCCTTACGGAGATGTTTGGGCAAAAGGAAATGCGTATGTTGATTTATTTAGTGCGTTTGATAAACAAAATGAAAAGTGTTTTGATTACAGATTTTTGGGCGAAGAGAAAATCATTATGACGGGGACTGGAAGAATAAAAGAACGTAATGTTTATGCAATAGAAATTAAAAATAAGGAGGCAGATATTGGGCAAGCTGGGAAATTGTCATGGGTTGTAAAATATGGAGGCGTCGCTATGATTGATATCGGGACAATGGAAATTGTTCAGTTAAACAGAAGCGTCAACTACCAAATAACTTACAACAATTTTTCCACTAATTGGAGGGGGCGTGTTGTTGCCCTGGAAGATATAATAGATAAATATGTTTATTCCACTGAATATGAATATGACAAGGTGAAGATAGGAGATCAATTCCTGACCTTGCCTGTATCAAAAATCAGCAAACTTTTTCGTGAAAACGGGCAACTGGCTGCCATATATACATACAGATACAGCGACCATAAGGTATTTGACGTTAGTGTAAAAATATTGTTTGATGAGATAGAAGAATAGGTAATCATTCCGGACGGAAATGGAATTAATATTGAAATATCGAGATGCTGCGCTTTAATATCCCCTGCGTGTGCGCTATCAGGATGCCGAAATTGGTAAATGGCACGCCCTGCGACGCGGACTCACGTTCGCGGTATTTCATTTCACGATCATTCAGCATGCAGCCGCCGCAGTGTACGATGAGCCTGTATTGCGCCAGATTTCCGGGGAATTCTCCGCCGGATGTAAATTCAAATTCCGGATTTTTGCCTGTAAATTGCTGAATCCAGCGCGGCAGTTTTACCGTGCCGATATCGTCGCACTGCCGATGATGCGTACAGCCTTCGGCAATCAATATTCTGTCGCCGTCGGCTATTTTTTCGAGTTCAAGCGCTCCTTTAACTGCCGCGTCCAGTGTTCCTTTGTATCGAGCGAAAAGTATTGAAAAACTTGTGAGCGGAATGTCCGGCGGCGTGTCAGCGGAGACTTTTGCGAATACCTGGCTGTCCGTAATAACTATCCTCGGACGTTTTCCAAGCGAATCAAGAGTTTTGCGGAATTCGTTTTCCTTTACCACGATGGCCGTGGCGTCCGCTTCGAGGATATCTCGTATGGTTTGCTGCTGCGGCAGGATGAGGCGTCCTTTAGGCGCGGCTTTATCTATCGGGACGACCAGCACGACGAAATCCGACGGGCTTAACAGATCGGCGACGACGCGGCGCTTTTCGCCGTCCGTTTTCAATACGCGAGACATTCGCTCCTTCAATTCGTATATGTTTTCTCCCGTAACCGCGCTGACATATATTTCGTCTTGTGGCATTTCCCGCATTAGGCCGGCATCCGCCGACGGAATCAGGTCGCATTTGCTATAGGCGGTTATGTGCGGCACGCCCATTTTTTCAAAGAGAGTCAGAAGTTCAGTATCGTCGCTGTTTTTCCCTGATGACGCGTCCACAACAAGTATCGCAATGTCGGATTGCCTGAGTATCTGACGCGCCTTCTCAACGCGCTTTCCACCCAGCTCGCCCGCGTCGTCGATGCCGGGCGTGTCGATCACGAGGACAGGCCCCAGTGGCAGCAGTTCCATTGCCTTGCGAACCGGATCGGTGGTAGTGCCGGGGATATCCGACACGACGGCCAGTTGCTGCCCTGTGATGGCATTCATCAGGCTGGATTTGCCCGCATTCCGCCTTCCGAATATTCCAATATGTACGCGCTCCGATGACGGAGTGTCATTCAGGCTCATTGCTTCTTCCTGTGTAAATATTTTGCAATTATGCGTAAGCCGGACATGGGAGCGCAGGCGTCCCTGGGAGCGCGGGCGTCCTCGCCGGCGTATAATAAATTAAAGGGCGCGGCTCACGCCCGCGATTATTTCATTAATTGTACGCCGGCGAGGACGCCCGCGCTCCCAGGCCTGCGCTCCAATGTCTACACTCCAATGTCAGCCGTCGTTTTTCCGGCATCGGGAGAGGCGGCAGCAGGACTGCGGAGCGCCAGCGCCTCACGCAGTTTTACGTCAATCTCCCTTGCGTCGTCGGGATGTTCGCGCAGGAACTGTTTGGCGTTGTCCCTTCCCTGGCCCATGCGCTCGCCCTTGTAGGAAAACCATGATCCGCTCTTATCAATGATCTTTTTTTCCACCGCCTGATCAAGCAGGTCGCCTTCATAAGAAATCCCCTGGTTGTAAATGATGTCAAATTCCGCTTCGCGGAACGGCGGCGCGACCTTGTTCTTTACTATCTTAACCTTCGTCCGGTTCCCTACAACCAGGTCGCCTTCCTTGATTGCGGCTGCGCGCCTGATTTCAACGCGGACGGACGAATAAAACTTCAGCGCGCGGCCGCCCGTGGTGGTTTCGGGATTTCCGAACATTACCCCTATCTTTTCGCGGATCTGGTTGATGAAAACCATACAGGTATTGGACTTGGCGACAATCGCGGTCAGTTTGCGCAAAGCCTGCGACATCAGCCGCGCCTGGAGGCCGGGCAGGGAATCGCCCATATCCCCTTCAAGTTCCGCTTTTGGAACCAGCGCAGCCACGGAATCAACAACCAGAATGTCTATTGCCCCGCTGCGCACAAGCACTTCGGCAATCTCCAGCGCCTGTTCGCCGCTGTCGGGCTGGGAAACCAGCAGTTCGTCGGTGTTTACGCCCAATTTCTGCGCGTATTGCGCGTCCATTGCGTGCTCGGCGTCGATAAACGCGGCAGATCCGCCGTTTTTCTGCGCCTGCGCTATGGCGTGCAGGGCGATTGTCGTCTTGCCGCCTGATTCCGGCCCGTAGATTTCCACTACGCGGCCTCGCGGGAAGCCGCCAATTCCCAGCGCCGCGTCAAATGAGATACAGCCCGTAGATATAGCCTGTATGCCCGCCGTGTCGGTACGGTCTCCGAGCCGCATGATCGATCCTTTTCCAAACTGCTTCTCAATCTGCGCCAGAGCCATGTCTATGGCCTTATTTCTGTTTATCCGTTCGTCACCCATTTATTTTTCCTTTCTTACTTCTTCACTTTGGGACATCACTGTATCTAATCGGCATCTACGATTTTGGACAAGTTTTTTTCAGTTTTATTTAACCCGGGAACACGCCCGACAGGTTGATTTCACAGCCTTCAAGAATGTGAACGGGGACTTTATCGGTTTCACCGTATATTTTTATAAAATATCGGCCGTTTTCCAATATGTGTACCTGCACCGTCCTGGAATCCGGATCAACAATCCAGTATTCCCTGATACCGGCGTTCTGGTATGTAATGAATTTCCGAAATCTATCATGCGCCGCGGTTGACGGTGATAATATTTCAATCACCATGTCGGGAGCGCCGTTACAGCCCTTATCGTCAATCTTTGCGTCGTCGCAAACCACCAGTAAATCCGGCTGAACCACGGTGTCTTCTTCTGCGGCATTCAGGCGCACGTCATAAGGAGCGATGAATACTTCACAGGGCTTTCCTTCAAGGAAAAGCTCCAGCCGTACGGCAAATTTTTTTAAAATCCGCTGGTGTGTTGTTGACGGGCTTGCCATTGCGTATGGCACGCCGTCAATGAGTTCCCACCGCTCGTTGTCATCCCATGTAAGGTAATCCGCGTAAGTGTAATACTGTTTTTTTTCAGGCAATCCCATAATCATTCCTCATTTCGCCGCGCGTCTGGCCAAAACCAGGGGCGCCGTTTCGTAGAAACCGAACGCTATAAATGTTCCAATTATCATCAGGCATACGCAAAGCCACATGGACGCGCCAAGTCCATACATGTCAGCCAGCGCTCCGGCGATAATTGAGCCGAAGGCCGTCCCGCACAGTTCTCCAAATCCCTGAATCATTGCGACGGAAGTGGAAGCGAACTTTGGATTGATGGATTCCGTGGGAACGGGGCCGTTAAATACGGCGATAACGCCCGCGCCGCACCAGCCGAGGAACGCGCAGATGAACATCAGCGGAAGGTTGTTTGACGGGACGTAAAGCAGCCCCAGCGGAGTTATGATACTTAAAAAGCCGAAAATAATGATGATAGGTTTTCGCCCGAATTTATCGGACAGCGCCGGTACCGCCATGCCCCATACAATGCCGCCTACGCCAAGAACCGACATTACAAGACTCATGGTTGTCGGCGAAAGACCTTTTACGTCCGTGAGAAATCGCGGAGCAAATGACGCCATTACTACGTACCAGCCAATTAAGCATATGGAATATAAAAGACAGACGATGATGTTTCTGTTCTTGAGTATTTCCTTAAATTCGCCTTTTCTGTCCACTTTTGCCGTTGTCGCGGTTACCGCGGACATATCAGGTTCTACCAAAAGTTTCATTACAAGAAACGCGACGACAAGACCCGGTATGATGGTAAGGAAGAAAGTGTTTCTCCAGCCCAAACCCAGAGTATCAGCGAGGTATATAACGATGAGCGGGCCAAGCAGGCTTGAAATCAGTCCTACCGAAGAAGTCGTCATAATGCCCATGTTGAAACCGCGGCGAGACGGAGTGGATTGCGCGAGCAGAAAGCTCTGATTCAACGGAAGAATCGGCCCTTCGAACACGCCCATGACGAGACGGATCATCAGCAGGGAAATAAGCCCGCCCGCAAAACCGGTCATTAACGAACAAAGAGAAAACAGCACTATAAAAGTTGCCAGAACTTTTTTCTTCGTTCCTTTTACGTCCGACCAGAAACAGGCCAGAAATCCGACAATGGCGTATGTTACCGCGAACGATGAAAGAACCAGACCGAACTGGGTGTTGTTCATCTTCAGGTCCGGCAGAATCATATACGACAGATTTGTCAGCGCGAATCTATCGAACATTACAAAGCCGAACGCGAGCGCCACAACCATAACCATTATGTTTTCATATCCCTTTTTTACGCTCATAAAATCTCCATGAAATATCCGGGTTAATTTTTGCGCTGCTTATTCTACAATGAAAATATCTATCCAATAAGCCCTTTGCGGAAAGCGGTCAGATATTTTCGGCAGTGCCTGTCCCTGCCAAGCAGCGCATCCACAGCGTACATCGTGGATCGCAGGTCTTCAGACAGGGGATCCATAATCGCGCTGTCCATCCCCATGCTCATCGCAAGGGCTAGAAATTGCCTGTTGACGGCCTTGCGGTACGGCATCCCAAACGATATGTTGCTCAGCCCGGACGTTATGTGTACGTTCGGGTATCTGGCCTTTATGCCCGCCACCGTTTCGTTGAAGCTGATCAGCGACTCGCCGTTGGTGCTTATCGTCGTCACCAGCGGGTCAATGAACAGACGATCCTCGCTTATGCCAAGCGTTTTCGCCTTTTCCACCATGGTTACGGCAATCCCCAGCTTGACCCCGGGGTCTGTGGAAATGCCGTTGTCGTCGCAGGTAAGGGCGACGATTTTCCATTCCGTGCCGGCTATTTTCGGCAGCAGTATTTCGCACTTGCCGCGTTCTTCCGATACCGAATTCAGCATTCCCGGCCTTTTGGCGTAGGGAAGCATGTCCAGAAGAACATTACAATCGGCGCTGTCGATGCACAGCGGGGTTTCCACAGCGTCCTGGACTATATCCATAAGCCACCTGATGGTTTCCCGCTCAATTTCGGGCGCGGTGCCGGCGGCAACGTCGATGTAGTTCGCGCCCATTTCCGTCTGTTTCAGCGCGAGGTTTCTGATAAAGGCTTCGTCCCTGTTTTCAATAGCCCTGGCCGTGGCGGGGATGGAGCCGTTGATTTTTTCACCAATGATAATCATGTCTTTCCTTATGAACTAACCCAGGCACGGCAAATCTCACAGCCTTCCTGCGGGTTTATCGACCAGGCGTCGGAGCCTACAATTTCCGCCACCCTGGCGTTTATCGGCGCGCCGCCGATAATCACTTTTACTTCCTCGCGGAGTCCGGCTTCAGAAAATGCGTCTACCGTTTTTTTCATCGCGTCTATTGCCAGTGTCAACACCCCGGAAAGGGCGACAATTTTGATTCCCAAATCCCTGGCTGCCTGAACCACTTTCTCGGCGGAAACATCAATGCCAAGATCGACGACTTCAAAACCGCCTGCCTCAAATATCGCCTTGACGATATTTTTGCCGATATCGTGCAGGTCTCCTTCAACAGTACATAAAAGCAATTTTGCCGCAGCCGGGCCGGATTTTTTTGCGGTCAGCGCGGGACGTATTATGTCCATTGCTTTTGTCATAAGCTCTCCGGAATAGATGAGATCGCCGACAAAATATTCGCCGCTTTCAAAACGTTTGCCTACAATGCTCATCCCCTGCTGACAGGCAGCCATGGCCGCGTCAACTTCACTGCCGCCGTCCGCCATTACCGTTTGCAGCATTTCCAGCACCGCGTCTTCTTCCAAATCTCCCATAAGCGTTTTTAGTTTTTCAGCATCCAGCATAGCGTTGGTCTCCTTGTTACAAATTATTGTAAAAGCCAGTAAATGAATTTTACCATTGTGTTTTCCTGCTCCATAACTTCTTTCATGGCGCTTTCCGGCGTAAGTGGATTGAGTTCTTTGTATTGCTCCCAGGTGCGGTAGTATTTGCTTGAAAAAGGGGCGATATCGGAGTGGGTATAATCGCTCCTTTCGAAGTCCAGACCGGCTTTTTCCCCGGCGTTCCTATAAACGCCGTAGTCCCTGACCGTCTCGCATACAGCCTGTAGATTATCCAGGTTGACATCGTTTATTGTGAGCGCGCCTTTGTCAAAGCTGAATATAAACTTCCCTCCCGGCATCATAATGTCGAGAAACTCTTTCGTCTTGTCGATGCATTCCTGCCTGGTAGAAGTCCGCAGATTTTCAAGCGGGAAACCTCCCGTCAAAATATGTTTTCCGCCGAGCTTTTCCTTGACAAGTTTTGGGTCGCATTTTTCAAATTGAATACGGGTATTTGTCGGCAGATCCTGTAAGTAATCCACCAGTCGCATCCAGTCGTGTTCACAGAAAATAGTGCAATGAACACCCATTGAAGCGTAATCGGTTGCCTGGCGCAGGAAAAACTTCCAAAAAAGACGTTCGAAATCTTTTTCCCTCAGGTACGTTGGTATATGGAACGGGAAAAAGACGCCGCCATAATCTGAAACCTTTGCGGGTATGCCTACAAGATGGTTAAAAGGATATAGGGATTCAATCGCCGCCTCCACTTTATCGGGCATGCGGCGTATGTCTCCCGCCACCCCCGAGAGGCTTCTCATGCAGTCGGTAAAAATATCAAGCGGCGCAAAGACCGAAGCAAATGTTCCGGGAGGCGCCGCCCAACCACCGTGTTTTTCCCTCACCGCTCCGGCGACAGCCATGTCTTTTGCCATATGATTGGCCCTTGCCGCAATGCCCTGGGCGATGGCGAACATCGCGCGCACAGGATCCCTGCGATAATCAAGGTTCTGATAATTACGCGGGATAACCACCTCGATAATGCAGTCGTAAGCGTTTTTGATGAAAGCGTCATATTCTTCCGGGTATAAACCGACATGATTCGGATGCTGCATAAGACCGGCCTTGCTGAGTTTCATGCATTCTGCGCCCAGTGCCTGGTATGGTTCGGGACATAAAATGCTGCCGCCGTATATGCAGATATCCGTGGGTATTCTTTCCGCCAGTTCAAGGGCGGCATCTTTCAGCAATGAAGGATTCCACAGCGCTTCGCCGCCGGGAACGCCGGCATAACCGGCTACCGCATTTCCGTGCAGGGCAACATTGATGGGAACCCTTTCCGGAATCCTGTTGTCATACACATCCATATAAAGCTGTTTCTTTTGTTTGTCGAGTTTTTCAACGTTCGGCGTCATAAGCAGTTCTCCTTAAGGAAACGCTGATTAATTGCCTGTGCGGGCGAATCGCTGCGTTGCGCGGTGCTCGTAACCTCGACATATTTCCATATATGCCTCGGTTCCTGCGCTCCGTGCGCCTTGCGCTTCATCCCGCACAGACAATTAATCAGCGTTTCCTTGAACATCCAAATTAAACTTTTACGGCGGCCGCGTCACGCGCAGCGATTTCTTTTTGTATATCCGCGACTTTCCTGTCGTTGAGCGGATATACAAAAATAAGTATCAGAGCGATAACAACGCAAATTATGAGAGGATAAATCGTGTTCAGGTTATGCAGCGCCATGACAACTCCTTCCGGAACCGCCGCGCCTGCGGCCATTGCCGCCGGAGTCAAAGCCTCTGAATCAAAACCGCCTGCGGCAAGGGCGGCCGTGCGGGTGATTGTCGAAACCAGAGTGCCTGTCGTAATGGAAAGCGCGAATACCGACATATTAAGGCCGTAGTCCTTGTTGCCGGATTTCCAGACCGAATAGTCCGCGCCATGGGCGAACAGCGGCTGGAGGAAGCTGTCGGACATGCCGTTAAAGAAGCTGGCGGCGCAAATAATTGCAATAGACCCCCACGGGTTGTCCGGCGCAACGACGAAATAGGCGATCGCGTATATAACGATCTGCGCAAGATATGTCATGATGGCGCAGCGCCTGGTGTCTTTCAACACCTTATATGCCACGGGAACAAGCATCGCGCCCGTAATCGCGGCAAGGCTTAGCAGCGCCATATAGACGGCCATCATCTCAATGTTTTTAAAGTAATACCGCCACAGAAACATGCCGCCAACGACATGGTAAAAATAAAACACTTTGCTTAGCGCCTGTGCCATGTACGCGCCAAGCAGGGCGCGGTTGGTAAAAATGGCCGCAATCGTTTTGCTGATGGGCCGGGGCTGCTTTTTTCCCGCAGCATGCCCCGCTATGGCCTCTTTTTCGACCTTTGAGTTTTTGGTGAGAATGACCGTGACGGACTGTAACATTATCGAAAAACCGGCCAGTATTACGGCTATAAGCCCCCATGCGTTGACTTCAGCCATGCCGGATGCAAGTAAGCCTGTAAGCATCAGCGGGAAGACGAGACCGACAACGGCCTTCATGCCGTCCCTGCCGATTTTACCCCACATGGCCAAATATGACCGCATCTTGCCATCCACGGCAAGACGGGCGTACAGCATATTGCCAACGGCACCGCCAGGCCCTGCCAGAAAGCGCTGGAGCACTATGATTGCCGCCACGGGAACCGCCCATGCCCTGGGGTTTCCAACGAATGAAGGAATGATGAATACTATGATCCAGCAGAGGCCCGATCCCATGCTGCCGATGATAATCCACGGCCAGTACTTCCCTTTTTTAAAGGAAAACCTGTCCATGACAACGCCGGCAATCGGGTCGGCCACCCAGCCGAAAGCCTGCATCAGGCTTTCCACCACGCCCGCCACGGCGATCGGGAAGACGTAGACCATCGTCATCAGGCTGTTCAGATAGGTAGAGAAGAAAGACTGCATCGTACCGGTCGCCACCTGATGCATGGGATAAATGAACCTGTCCCGATTGTCCTGTTTTATATCATCCGGTGATTTCTCAGCCTCGCCCATAAGGCAACTCTCCTTACATGTTCCAAATTAAATAACTTTATCCCGCCTTCCATATTCAGACAATCAAAAACAAAATTTGGACTATCCTCACGCATACCGGCACTGGGATCGCGGAAATCCTGTCCGCATTTTAATAATTATTGCGGGCCGAAGGCCCGCTTCCAAATGGAGCGCAGGCTTCGCCTGCGTTTGATTTATCAATATGCGGGCAGGATGTCCACGTTCCCAGGAATTGCATAACGGCAAGCCGCCGCCAGGCGGCTCCTTTGTAACCCCCTAACACATTTGTTTGTTTGCGCTCCAACAAAATACACTTAAAAAAATGGGGATAGTCCAATAAAATTAACTATTGCGAACAGCGCGATGACTCATAAAGGAGCCTTAAAAGAATCATACGCAAGTAATTTTGAGGAGAGTAAATAAATGCAGACAATCAGGGAACTTTGCAAGCCGCGGAACAGCGTGTTCGCCGACACGGCGCGTGACGATGTACTTAATCTCAGCGACCTAATCGAGGGAAAAATTGACGCGGACAGGTTCTTTGACGAGAACTTCAAAACCAAGGGAATGGAGTTGCTTTTTGAAACCGCGTTCAAGAGATTTGCGGGCAAGTCCGAAACGGGTATTATCAAGCTGACGCAGGCAATGGGCGGGGGCAAAACTCACAATATGCTTGCGCTCGCCCTGCTTGCGCGGAACCTTGAGTGGCGTCGAAAGATTATCGGCGGCGCTTACGATAATATCGGCGAAATCAGGGTTGTTGCGTTCTCAGGACGGGAAAGCGACGCCAAGTTCGGCATATGGGGCAGTATCGCGGAACAGCTTGGCCGAAAGGAGTTTTTTGCCGACCACTATTCTCCCCTGAAAGCTCCCGGGGAAAGCGCCTGGGTAAACCTTCTTAAAGACCAATGCGCGCTTATCCTGCTCGACGAACTGCCCCCATACCTGGTGAACGCAAAGTCAAGCTCCATCGGCAACTCCGACCTTTGTACAGTGACTATTACCGCGCTCTCCAATCTCTTTACGGCAATCGGCAAAGGCCGGCTTGCAAACGTCTGCCTTGTGTTTTCCGATCTGCGGGCAACCTATGAAGACGGGAGTAATTTGTTGTCCGCAAGTTTCAAGGATTTGGAAAACGAGGCAAACCGCGCCGCGTTGAATCTGGAACCTGTCGCGTTGAACACGGACGAGGTTTACGACATTCTCCGCAAGAGGCTCTTTGCGGAATGTCCATCGGCGAACTCATCGGCGGTCAACGATATTGCCGTTGCTTACAAAACCGCTCTTGTCGGCGCCGGTAAATCAGGCTTGACGGGCTATACCGGCGACGCGGTTTTCCTCGGCATAAAAGATTCCTACCCCTTCCATCCATCCATAAAGGAACTCTATGCCCGTTTCAAGGAAAACCCCGGTTTTCAGCAGACGCGCGGGCTTATCAGGCTTGTGCGCCAGGTTGTGCGCGGCTTTTTTGAAAACGGAAGCGCGGACAGGAAAAACCTTATCAATGTATTTGACATAGACCTGAACGAACAAGGTATTCTCTCGCTAATCAAGCAGATCAAGCCCTCGCTTGAAGCCGCAATCAGTCATGACATCGCGCAGGGCGGCAAAGCGGTCGCCGAGGTTATTGACGAACAGAACGACGAAAAGAAAATGAAGCACGCGCAGAACGTGGCGAAGCTGCTGTTGATGTCGTCGCTTAATGAAACGCCCAACGGCATATTGGGATTGGTGGAATCCGATGTTCTCGGCTATCTTTGCGAGCCGGGCATTGATCTCAACAGCTTCAAAAAGGCGCTGGACGAAATCGTGGGACAGTGCTGGTATCTGAAAACCGACAATCGCGGGCGCTTCTATTTCCAAAACACAAAGAATATGATCGCCGAGATGAACACCCTCGTGGATTCATATTCCAACGAAAGCGCAAAGAAAGAACTGCGCAAGTTCCTTGAAGGCAATTTCGAACCAAAGCTGAAAAAATGCTATGAGCTGCTCTATGTTCTGCCCGCGATTGATGAAATCCGTATTGAACAGAATCGTGTATCGCTTGTTATTTTTGAGCCGTATGCCGGAACGGGGCTTCACCCTGATTTGCAAAAGTTCTACGACAACTGCCCTTACAAAAACCGTGTCCTGTTCCTGTCGGGCCAGCGCAATGTAATGGAAAAGCTTTATCAAAACGCAAAGCGATTGGCGGCGATACGGCAGATTGTCGCCAACATGAAACAGGAACACGTTCCTGAAACCGACCAGCAGTACAAGGAAGCCGAAAGCCAGCATGACAAGGCGACTACCGCCCTGCTCCAGACGATTCGGGAAACCTTTATCACTTTATACTACCCATCAAAGAAAGACCTTTCCCGCGAGGACTTCAAACTGGAGTTCAAGGAAAACAGGTTCAACGGTGAAGAACAAATCATCGCGGCATTGAAAGAAGCGATGAAGTTTGAGGACTTCCAGTCGGAAGATTTATTTATAGACGCTTTGCGAAAAAAGTGTGAAGCCCGCATCTTCACACAGTTGGAAATGCCGTGGACCCAGATACTGGAACGCGCCGCCACGGAAAGTTCGTGGCAATGGCATCACCCTAAACAGATGGACGAACTTAAACGGAAATGTCTTGCGAGCGACGCCTGGCGCGAGGTAGGCGGCTATATCAAAAAAGGGCCTTTCGCTAAGGACCCCACGGACGTAACTATTGAACAAACTGAATACAACGAGCAAACAGGCGAGTTCAAGCTGCGCGTGAAGCCTGTGCGCGGCGACAGGGTATATTATGATTTCGGCGCGGAACCGACCAAAGCGTCCAGCGAGGTTTGGCAGCAAACACTGATGCTGGAAGAACCGGCCGCATGGTTTGTCTGTTACGACACCGAGGGCGGCGACAACCCTCACCCGACCGGAAAAGCGAAACGCTGGACGGGGAAAGTTCCTTTGCGGCGCGAGCAGCGCCAGACAGCGGACGGACTAAACGTTCTTATGCTGAAAAGCCATAAGAATTTTGAAATACGATACACGACCGACGGCTCAAACCCGAAGGAAAGCGGCGGCGTTTACAGCGGCGAAATCGTCCTGCCGGCCGATTGCCGATTTGTGCGCGTCGCGGTCTATTACAGGGAACAGTTGGTTGACGAAGCGGATATTTCCGTCTCCGCGCAGCCGCGGGAAAATAAACCGCTTGAAATAGACGACGCGAAGCCGCTTGAATATACGCTGAACACGCAGAAGAAATGCGGCGATACCGAGAGGACGTATGCCGAGTTCGCGAAGCTGAAACAACTGCCGGGAACTTTTATCCGCCAGTTTACCGTGACAATCAGTGATAAGAATAATACCGACAACTACCTGGAAATCACCACGGCGAGAGTACACTGGGATACGGAAAATTTACAGGCGGCCGTTGACATCATACGCGATTCAGCGTTTGCGGGAAAAGACGTCGAGGTGGAGTTTGAGTATAAGACGATACTGTTCACCACAGGCGCGGCGTTTAAACAGTGGGTCGAGCAGAACAGTCTGGACGCGGGCGAGCTTGGCAAAAAGGGAATCATTAAGCAATGAGCAAACAAATCTTTGGCTTCGGCGTTGACCCGGCGCAAAGCGTAAACCATTTTTTTGTGCTGATTGCGCCGAAACAGCCCGCCGCGGCTTCGCCGCCTCCCGTCCAGATATATGAACGCCATACATGGACGGCGGACGGCGAGCAGACGCTTGACACTGCGGACAAACTGCGGATTGAAATATCAAAGCACAAATGGGGCGAGGTGAAGTCCGCTTTGACGGCGGAATTTAACGCGCGCCTGAAAAAAGACGGTTTGAAAACCGGCAAGTTTCAACAGTACGGCGGAACGCCCGTGGAACGGCTGTTCGGCAAGGAAATGATGGTGCTTTTATGGGCTATTGAAGATTGCGACCCATCGGTTATCTCAACAGCCGTCCGCAACTGGAAAGGTCTGCTGCCGGAAGAACGCTGGTGGTTATATACGATGACAAACGCCGCAACCGGCGAACTGCGCGATAAAAAGGGGTGGCGCAAGGCATTGCGGTTCGCGTTGTGTGAAAACCCCGTGGTGGAACGGCAGCGCATGTCGCTCTTTGATTTAATGGAGGAATAATAAAATTGGCTTTATCAATTTTACACAATACGATAAAATTTAACTGTTATTAATGGGTTATAAAATGCAAAAATGAGGCGCATGGATGAACAGAAGTAGATATTTTGATTATATTGAAGAAAAATTGAATTTTCTTGCTTTTCGTATAACACAGCGTGGAAAAATTAATCTTTTAGATTTAAATATACATTCTGAAGCCTTTTTTGCTGATTTGCTCAATATAATTTATGGGTTTTCTTTAAAGAATTTGAACGCTATAAGTCACAATGTGGAAGGCATCGATTTAGTTGACGAAATAAATAAAATTTTTGTTCAGTCACCGCTACTTTTATAAACCACAAAACTATGTTTTCTTTTAATAAATCTTGGCTGTTCAAGCTAACAGCATCGGCTCTTTTGACTGTTGGGAGAATTTTTATCGGCTCATAATTGAGAAGCTGGTTTTACAAAATTATCAATAAAAACTATGATTAAAAAAGAACCGCTGATAAAGCGTGCTGCCCGTCATTACGGGATAGATGGGGAAAGTAAACAACTGAAATTGAAACTATAGGTAAAACCAGCGTTTTCGATAAAATCGAAACATGGTATCGGCTCTTTTCTATTATCAAATATTCAGATATTTATATAATTTTCGGATATTTTATCAAAAAATGCCGCAATGCCGGTTGTCATATTTACCGGTTTGTTCCCGATACAATGGGTATTCCCTCGTTAATACCCGTTACATAAAAACCAAAAATGC
>Ga0082212_10002623_pt1 | contig 26019 bp, 16 predicted proteins | sample TergutNt197P3_FD_71548 | JGI IMG/M metagenome (GOLD analysis project Ga0082212, IMG submission 71548) | Neocapritermes taracua P3 segment gut microbial communities from Petit-Saut dam, French Guiana - Nt197 P3 | ecosystem: Host-associated > Arthropoda: Insects > Digestive system > Gut ...
TAAGGTTAATGCGGCTGGAAGCCCCAAATTGGCTCTCATAATAAACGTAATCAGGGTTCCACCAATCGCGCACCACATAAAATCCATCGCCGGTTTGGAAATACCTCCAATCAGTCGGATATATCCCGTACTGATTTCTGGTCTGCGAAGGCCCAAGCCAGGCGCCATTATCCTGTGTGCCACCCATGACATTGTAGGGCAGTTCGTTATCCACAGAAATGTTGTAGAACTGTTGCACGTTGATGGAATACTTTTCTGTCCATGTTTTGCCACGATCCCAGGTTTCGCTTGCAGAACCATCATTCGCGCTTAGTATGTGATCAGAATTCAGAGGATCAACCCACATCGATCTGTGATCCACATGTGGGCCGCGCCAGCCAGTGGCCAGGAGAGTTTTTCCACCATCTCTCGATACTGTAACATTCACATCTGGGCAATATATTATTTGGTCATTGTTTGGATCAAAAATTATGCGACCATAGTACCCATCTTCTGTCTGGTTTACTTGAACACTGCCACCGGTGTGCCTGTAGTCAGTCATTAATTTCCAGGTTTCGCCTTGGTCTTCAGACCTGTAAATAGCTCCATTCCTGATAACTGGAGCTATATTCCTGATTGCGTCTGCGTATAGAATCTCAAGTGCGTGTCTATTAAGTATTTGGTATCGCCCTTTAGTCTCATCAGATTCAGGCTCTTTTTGCATCTTTTCCACTTCTGCAATTGCCGTTAGTAAATCTTCATTCTTTGGGTACAGCTTTTTGGCCGTTTGTTGCAACTTCTGTAAATCAATACCATTGTTAGCCAAAAATTCTTTATCCCTGATAAAAGCATTTAACACATTCGGCAAATCAGCTTCTCTTTCTACAGACGGATGAGAAAATTTTACCAATTTTGCCAATTCAGGATGTATTCTGTATTTATTGAAAGAATCAAAATTACTGGTACCCTTATAAATCGCGCCTTGCCTGAAAATATGCGCGTCTTCGGTTTGCAAAAGGCCCAAATTTATGCCTTCGCCTACGCGTGCGCTAATTATTCGAGGATTTTTTTCATATATTGTAAGACCTGTACGACCTATTTCCTTACCCACAGGCAACCCTGAAGTCAGCTTTTTCCATGTTTTGCCACCATCAGTTGTTTTATATAAGTCATTGCCTTCATGCCTATCCAGATAGGTCCATGTTCTTCTGAATGTCTTGTATGCCGCAGCAATAACGATGTCAGAGTTATTTGGGTCAATGACGAAATCGCCAACTCCCCGATCCTTCATTGGAAAAACATTTTCCCATGTTTTGCCGCCATTGGTGCTTTTGTAAAGCCCACGTTCGGATGATAAATCATTATCATACAAATGTCCCTCAGTGGCCACGTAAACAATGTCCGGGTTCTTTGAATCTACTTCAATTTTTGGTATGTAATGACTTTTTTCCAGTCCAACATGCGTCCATGTTTTTCCAGCGTCTGTGGACTTCCAAACCCCGTTGCCATGGGCAGCTGACCTGGAATGCAGGGACTCACCAGTGCCAAGATAAAGGATGTTGCTGTTTGACGGGGCGATGCCCAGCCATCCCATGCTCTGATTGCCATATTTTTCAAAGATTGGTTCAAAGGTGGCTCCGGCATTTTCTGTTTTCCATAGGCCACCACTGGCACCTAAAGCGTAATATACCTGATTTTGGCCTTTTGGAACGGAAAAACCAACAATTCTGCCCTGAAAGGTAGTCGGCCCAATCCAACGCCAGGAGAACTGATTAAGGTCTTCTGGCTTTAAGGCACTCTGCCCCGTAGCTGGAAGGGCACCAAGAATTAAAGCAAGTGGAGTCAGAACTCCGCACAAAACTCGACCGATAGAACTGGACATGGCAACTCCTATTGAAAAATTGAAAAAAGACAAAGATCAATCTTCATTATATTAAAAAGTGGCTGAAAATGTGCCAAAGATTTTTTGGCGATTTTGCAGGTGCCATTCGCAAAACCTTTGGTATTGAAAATGGCCTGAATCATTGGGTGTACCCATCCAAATGAGTTTTTCTCCACTCCCAGGCACTGCCAACTATATCCATCAAGTCTGGGTATTTGGGGTTCCATCCCAACTCTTCCATCGCGTTATTGCTGGAAGCAACAAGCACTGCTGAATCACCAGGGCGCCTCGGTTCTTCAACGACTGTAACTGGGCTGCCTGTTACTTTGCGCACAACATCAATGACTTGCCTGACGCTATATCCCTGACCATTCCCCAAATTGTAAGCCAGTAATTGTGGGGACTTACTCTCTACAAGTTTCTTCAGGGCCAATAGATGCGCTGTTGCCAGATCTTCAACGTGGACGTAATCCCTGATGCAGGTACCGTCAGGTGTTGCATAGTCGGAACCGAAAATTCTGATGGATGGCAACTTGCCTAAAGCAGCATCCAGGACAAGGGGAATCAAATGTGTTTCAGGTTTGTGACATTCCCCCAAATTTTTTGAACAACCGGCAGCATTAAAATATCTGAGCGAAACACACGACATCCCGCATAATTCGTGCATCCACTTCAAAACCCCTTCAACCAGCAGTTTTGAATATCCATACGCATTCGTTGGGTTTTGTGCGTGATTTTCATCTATTGGCACATAATCTGGCTCTCCGTATGTGGCGGCGGTGCTTGAAAAAACAAAATTCCTGACTGAATGTGCAACCATTCTGTCCAGCAGAACCATAGTTTTAGACGTGTTATTTACAAAAAAACTACCTGGATTCACCATGCTTTCGCCAGCTTCTATGAATGCAGCAAAATGAAGTACGGCATCTATTTGTACGCAAGAAAAAATTTGGTCTAAAAGCCCCGGATCTCCGCAATCTCCTTGAACGAAGTTGGCTTTGGGGTGAACTGCTTCCCGATGGCCTTTTACAAGGTTGTCAACGATAGTCACTCTGTGACCTTCGTTAATCAACAAGTCTGTAGCGTGACTTCCAATAAAACCTGCTCCACCGGTTACAAGAATATGCATGCTGAACCTCACCATTTCAGGATCATGAAAAATCGTTTCTCTACCAAAAAACTGTAGCTATTTTTAGTTTATTCCTGTAGACGATACAGCGTAAACTTTATTGTTATGAAAAAAATCGCACCTATTTTTGCCGGTCTCGGATATTCGACAATCTTTGGATTCTCCTTTCTCGCATCAAAAAAAGCACTGGAAAATGTGAACCCATTTGAACTGCTTTTCCTCAGATTTTCGTTTGCCACATTCGTTTTTGTTTTACTAATAGCTTTCAGAATTATCAGACTTTCTTACAGGGGAAAGCCGGTAGTTCAATTGATTCCCGTTTGTCTGTTTCAACCAGTACTATATTTTACCTGCGAGACTTTCGGCATCATGGAGTGTTCAACGAGTACAGCAGGCCTGGTTCTAGGGGCTGTTCCCGTAACAGTTGCATTTTTAGCCTGGTTGATACTGGATGAAAAGCCAACCTGGCTACGGATGTTGAGCCTATTTGTTTCATTAAGCGGAGTTGGGTTCATTGCATTAAACATTAGCGAAGGCGAAAACACAATTTTTGGGTTGATACTTATGGTCGGAGCAATGGTTTCTGCAAGCCTTTACAACGTATTTTCACGAAAATCAAGCACATATTTCAGGCCAATGGAAACAACTTTCGTCATGATGATTTCTGGCACATTAACATTCGGGCTTTTAATTCTTGCCAAAGGGGCACCAGCACTGTTACAACGCTCTGTGACTGTATTGCCCTCCATTTTTTACTTGGGGGGGTTGTCATCGGTGGTGGCATTTTTCCTGGTGAATTTTAATTTGAGCAGACTAAAAGCGAGTCAGTCTTCTATTTTTTCCAACATCTCAACCGCCGTTGCTGTTGCGGCCGGAGTTCTTTTTCGGGGCGAATATTTTGGTCCATTGCAAGCCACTGGAGCAGTACTGATACTTCTTGGTGTGTGGGGGGCAAACAGAAAGTGACAACACTCACTCAAACTATCGTTAACGCACTTTACAATCAATCGTAACAGCACGGGCAGATTGCCCAGGCCTTCCACTCCCCGCCTGGCGGTGGCTCGCTCCATTTCCGGCACAGTCCAGCGCGTTCGCGCCTTCACCAAGGCGACTGGCAGGTTGCTTTGGCAGTCCATCCGCAAATGCAGGCTGTTCCGATTTTGAGGGGCTATGACCATTCCATGCGGCCAAATGAACCCATCCCACAGCTCCGTTCTCCCTGCTCTGTTTTTCTCAATATTGTGGCTATTAATTCCTGGTCATGCGATAATTGACAAACAAATGAAAGGGAAGGGGCTATGCTGAAGTGCGCCTGCCTTTGCACCTTTGAGCTGGATCACCCTGAACTGGCACTCGGGGAAATCAAGACCCAACTGGAGCAAGAACTTGTTCTCCAAAAATACTCGATTGGCATTGTCATGTGCCATCCAGAGTTTATTCCCTCTGGCATTGTGCGGCATCTGAGTGATAACCTGCCCTTTCCGATAGTTGGAGCTACTACTTCTTCTCAATGTGTCAATGACCACGTTGGTAATTTGGTTTTAACCATTTTTGTGATGACATCAGATGACATACAGTTCTTTACTGGTGCAACTGACCCGGTTGATGAGGACGTAGAAGGCCCTGTGAAAACAGCTTTCGCCAAAGTTTTACCTGAGTCGGTGCCGTCCCCAAAACTGGCCATAGTATTTCCGCCTCTGATTTTGAAGTATCCTGGCGAAGTATACATCAGGGCCTGTGAACAGGTCACTCCCGGTGTTCCTATCTTTGGCACTATTGCCATTGATGACTCCATCTCTTTTGAAGATAGTCAAACCATTTTTAGCGGCGAAAGTTATAAAAATTCAATGACCTTCGTTTTGTGCTGCGGGAATATTAACCCACGATTCCTAATAGGTACACTCCCCTTGGACAATGCACTACCATTCATAAGCACAGTGACAAAATCGAATGGCCCCTTCGTTCATGAAATTAATGATATCAATGCTTACAAATACTTCAAAAGCATTGGATCCACGGACAGTGGTACCCTGGCTGAAAATTACCGATTCATACCTTTTGCCATACACCAGAGAAAACGCACTGACTATGACGGCATCCCCGTCATTCGCGGCGTAGCCACTTTTACTGAAGAAGGAGTTGCCATTTTCCGCGGAGATGTGGACGAAGGCTCAACATTCACTATTCTGACCAACGATGGCCAGGATGTTTTGGAAAGCTCCAGGCAACAGGCAGAACGAATCAATCAAATGGAAGATGTTGCCGGTGTTCTTATTTTTTCATGTATCGCCCGTCAGATGTCCACTATGTATCCAGACCCGGTAGCAGAATTGCGACTCGTCAAAGATACCATTTCTCCAAGCATTCCATTTATGATGGGGTACGCAGGGGGCGAAATATGCCCTACTTCTATTAAGAATGGGATTCCCGTAAACAGGTTTCATAACTCATCCTTGATTATCCTTGTTGTCTAATTGGTTTTTTTCGGAGTTGAGCAATGTTGAAATGTGCCAGCGTTTTTACACTCGAAATCGACAGTATCGAGGGCGCAGTGGCAGACATCAAATCCCAGCTGGAAGAAAAATTGCCGCTGCTTGAACATTCGATCGGCATCGTTATGTGCCACCCAGAGTTTATTGCCTCTGGAATTCTTAAACACTTGAGGGAAAACCTGACATTCGAGTTAGTAGGCACCACCACTTCTTCACAGTCTACTAATGACCAGGCAGACGAGCATGTTTTGACTATTTTTGTGATGACATCAGATGACGTACAGTTTGTTGCAGGCGTTACAGACTCTGTTATTGAAAGCGTAGAGTTACCCGTGCAAAATGCCTATAAAAAGATTTCTGCTGACGTGCAAGGACTCCCAAAACTGGTACTAACATTCCCTCCGCTAATATTGAAGTATTCCGGCGAAGTCTATATTAGAGCCTGGGAACAGGCGATCCCTAATGTGCCAATCTTTGGTAGTATCGCTATTGATGACACGCTTACATTCCAGGATAGTCAAACTATTTTTAACGGCAACAGCTTTTACGGTTCCATGCCATTTGTCTTGTGCTACGGAAACATCAGTCCCCGTTTTATAGTTGGTACACTGCCATTGGACAAGGCCATGCCGTACAAATGCACTGTGACAAAGTCAGCCGGACCCTTTGTTTATGAAATCAATGACAAGAATGCGTACCAATATTTTGAAGACATCGGCCTTGCCCACAACGCTGCCCTAACAGACAATTACCTGTTTGTCCCCTTTGTCATTGACCAGAAAAATCGACAGGACTACGACAACATACCTGTCATTCGTGCTCATGCCTCCTTTACCAGCGATGGTGTTGCAATTTTCCGCGGGGAGGTCGATGAAGGTTCAACAATGTCCATGTTGAGTGCTAATGCCAAAGATGTTCTGGAGACCACCAAAGAAAAAGCAGAACAACTGATAGGATTGGATAATGCCGCAGGTGCCTTGTTGTTTCCTTGCATCATCCGACAGATGATAACCATGCGCCCGAATCCGATTGGTGAATTGGAGCTGGTCAGAAACATCATTGGTTCATCATTGCCATTTATGATGGGCTATTCAGGCGGAGAAATATGCCCTACCTCCATAAGGGATGGGGTGCCAGTAAATAGATTCCATAACCATTCCCTGATTATTCTTGTAGTTTAGTTTTTTTATGCTTGAAAAATTCAGGCGTTTCGCGTTCAAAGCATTTTGAACACAACTTTGTATCATGAGGTTCTGAGCTATGTTGAAATGTGCTAGTGTTTTTACTTGTGAACTCGATGCTCACGAAGTTGCAGTGGCAGAGATCAAATCCCAACTCGAACAAAAACTACTGTTACTAGAACATTCGATTGGCATCATCATGTGCCACCCGGAGTTCATTGCAAATGGCACATTAACGGCCGTTTGTGAAAATCTGCCATTCGAAACAGTAGGAATAACCTCTCCAGCGCAGGCCGTAAACGAAATCCTGGAAGAGCCGGTGTTGACAATTTTTGTCATGACCTCAGATGACATTCTGTTCAAGTCTGGCCTCGTAAAAGACATATCGGAGGACGTTTATTCCCCTTCCAGGTCTGCCTATGATGAAGCCCTCCATGGCTGCGGAGATATGCCTTCCCTTGGCTTGGTCATTATTTTCCCTCCCTTTATCGGCATCCCGGGGGATTCATATGTGGATGCCTGGAAGAGAGTGACACCTGGCATACCAATTTTTGGTGGCTTTGCCGCAGATGACTCAATTACCCTGGATAGCTGTGAAACGATCATTAACGGTACAACCCACAAAGCATCCATGCCATTTTTGATGTGCTTTGGGGAAATTCGACCCAGGTTCATGTTTGCAACACTTTCTCCAAGTAACGACCTCGTAGCAAAAGGGATCGTCACAAAAGCCAGCGGCACATGCGTTCAGATGATCAACGACATGAAAGCCTTTGACTTCTTCAAGAGTTTGGACTTCTTTCAAGACAGGATAAATATTGACAGCAAACTAATGCTTACTCCCATCTTCGTTGACTTGGTCAACAGGGAGGACTACGATGGCATCCCAGTGGTAAGGGGACACCATTTTTTTACAGAAGATGGAGCAGCCAGCTTTTTGGGGGTGGTAGATGAAGGGGCGGCTATTTCCCTCACGATCTGTGACACCGATGACATTTTGAATACCACCACTCAAAAGGCCAGCCTATTGGCTACCTCCAGCGACATCAACGGAATGCTTGCATTTGCATGTCTTGGCCGTAGGGTAGCTCTTATGGGCATAAACAATCCAATGCTGGAGCTTCAGGCTGTCAAAGACGCTATTGGCCTCAAAGTCCCATTCATGATGGGGTATGTTGGTGGCGAGATTTGCCCAACATCGGTTAATAATGGTGTACCTACCAACAGGTTCCACAATTATACACTTGTAATGCTGGTACTCTAACCAAAGGAATTGGACTGATGGACCAAGGCCAGAGCCAGATCTTCATGAGCCAGGAAGATTACGACAATCTCCTTTCAAAGTTGAAGAACACAGAAATTGAGAGGAATAAACTGGCAAGGGAATTGAGGACTCTCTCAAAACGTCAACAGATAAATTTGCTTAATCTGGAAACCAACGTCGGCCTCACTAAAATAATCAGCGATGAGAAGATGCGGCAGGAGATGTATCTCCGATTACTCCTGCGATCATGGTCAGGCATTATTTTTATTTTTGACGAAGATCTGAAGTTCCTGATGGGTACAGACTCCATCGCCAATATCATGGATGTCGATGATATTTCCCTGCTGAGGGGACGTGGATTATTTTCCATCCTGGAGCGTTATCGCACTCCGGCCTTTACAGAAGAAATCATCTCCACGATTGAGGATGTTCACAAGAGCGCAGGGGACAATAAAGGGGGGAGCCTGGAGCTTACGGTTACCGATACTCACTACAAGGCAAACATCCAGCCATTTTTTAAGGAGACAGAGGAGTTTGCCGGCATCATGGTGATAATGTACGACATCACGGAGATAGTGGAAGCAAAATATCAGGCAGAACAGGCAAGCAGGGTAAAAACAGATTTTCTTTCGAGCATGAGTCATGAGATTCGCACCCCGATGAATGCAATCATCGGCATGACGGAACTTGCCCTGCGTTCAGTCAGCATCAATGAAGCAAAAGAACAAATGGGGGTAGTAAAACAAGCCAGTGCCAAGCTGCTGTCCATTATCAATGATATTTTGGATTTTTCAAAACTCGAGCGGAACAAGATGACCATTTCCCCTCACAAATACCAGCTAGCTTCTCTGGTCAACGATGTAGTAAGCATCATCAGGATGAGGGCTATCGACCTCAGGCTGTGCTTCGTGGTCAACTTGGCAAGCAAAACACCAGCAACCCTAATTGGTGATGAGATGAGAATTCGCCAGGTTCTCCTCAATATTTTGGGCAACGCCGTTAAATATACACAGAATGGCTTTATTTCTCTGGCAATTACTTTTGAAGCATCTGAAGGTGGAATCAATCTGAAAATGGATGTCTCTGACAGTGGCCAAGGCATCAAACCAGAAGACCTTGAAAGCATTTTCGATGCCTATGTCCAGAGCGATTACGAAAAGAACAAGTACGTCGAGGGCACTGGCCTGGGTCTTGCTATCACCAAAAAAATTGTCGAGGCCATGGGGGGCAATATCAGTGTCCGCTCTGAATACGGTACCGGGAGTAATTTCACAGTAGTCCTGCCTCAGAAAGTGGCTTCATTTGAACACTTGGCATCAATTGACTCACCTGAAATATTAACCGTGCTGCTCTACGAGCGGCGCGAGGCAAACACGGCTTCAGTTTTGGCAACCTTGAGGGATTTAGGCATAGAATGCGACGCTGCCCTTAGCTACGGCCAGTTCAGTAATAAGATCGTAGAAAAGGAATGGAGCATGGTCTTTATCGCCGCCGGACTCTATGAAAGCGCGGCGGCCTTGCTAAGTAAAATAAGCTCTAACCAAAAGATAGTACTGCTCACCGATTTTGGCGATGCCCTGCCCAAAAAATCTGTTTCCGCCATTTCCATGCCAGTACACTGCATATCCATCGTAAATATGTTAAATGGAGTTCCAGACGGGTTTATTGGTCAAGCTGACACTGACACCATGACGTTGTTTGCGGCTCCCGAAGCAAAAATTCTGATAGTAGATGATATTTTAACCAACCTCCACGTAGCCGAGGGTCTGCTGAAACCATATAGCATGCAGGTAGATATATGCGAAGGTGGACTAGAAGCAATAGCCTCCATCCAACAGAAAACATATGACCTGGTATTTATGGATCACCGTATGCCAAGAGTGGATGGTGTTGAGGCAACCCAAAGGATCAGGGCACTGGGTGGGGCCAACTCGTACTATCAGACCCTGCCAATCATCGCACTAACTGCTGATGCCGTTTCAGGTATGGAAGAAATGTTTCTGGATAAGGGCTTTAACGCTTTTTTGTCAAAACCCATTGACACCAAAAAACTTAATAGCATTTTGAAGAAGTGGGTGCCAAAACATTTGCAGCAAAGTTACAGACCATTATTGAGTGAACCTTTAATCCAACTAACCCAAACCCACGGCTCATCTGAAATAAACATTCAAGGTCTGGACACAGATAGAGGCCTGATAATGGCGGGGGGGACTGTAGAAAAATATAAAGACACCCTTAAGCTATTTTGTAGGGATGCTCATAGGAAAGTCACTGAAATCAAAGCGGTGCTTAAAAACAGGGATATAGCTCTCTTTACAACCTATGTCCATGGCATGAAGAGTGCCTCTGCAAACATAGGCGCAATTGAGCTGTCTGCCCAGGCCGCCGAATTAGAAGCGGCGGGCAGGGCAAATGATATAGAGCGCGTTGACTCGATGGTTCCAACTTTTTTGGCAGCACTTGAAACGCTTCTGGGCAACATCTCTGTCATCGTCAATGCCAATACAAATGCAAAGGAGCAGGGCCTTGAGGACAATTACTGTAATCATGAAAATCTTTTGCCTTGGCTGGAATCCTTGAGGAGTGCCATTTCCGATATGAAAGTCGGGGCAATAGATGCCGCGCTTGAGGGATTGGAAACTCAAGCAATGGGGAGTATTTTTCAAAGATATATAGAAGATATTTCAGAAAAGATATTAACTTCTGAGTTCGACGAGGCTTTGATACTAATTGAAGGGATGATTCAACGCCTGGCTTCTTCTGCACCAGTTCAATTTTGAGATAGGTCTAACCGCTATAATTTCACGCAAAAAACCCACTTGCCGATGGCTTGGAATTACCATTTTCATTCCATTCATCATCGTCTTCCGAAATTTCGATCCAGATCTGCCAGTGTCATTTTTTTCATTACAGGCCGCCCGTGTGGACATGTTAATGGATTTTCACAACCAATCAGGGATTCCAGGAGTGCCTGTGCCTGGACTGCGTCCAGGGCATGGTTCTTTTTGATTGCTGAGTGGCAGGCAAGTTCGGCATTCAGTTGTTTACGAAAATATTCTAAATCCGCAACTCCGGTCGATTCTATTCTTTTCATCAGGTCTTCCACCAGAGAGTCAGGCGAACATTCAAGTAAAAAGTCAGGCAACGCTCTCACAACGATAGCGTCTTCTCCGATTTGTTCAACTTCAATACCGATATTGCAAAATTCTTCCATAAAAGGGCTTAACCTGGCCATTGCAATGCGGCCAATATTAATAATTTTCGCAGGTAACAACTGCTGTATCGCCGATTGGTGTTTTCGCAAAAACAATTGCTCATAAAGCACCCTCTCATGGGCAACATGTTGGTCAACGATCCAAAGTTCGGACTGGCTCTCAGCTTGAACCTCTGCAATAAGATATGTTTCAGAAAAAGACCCCAAATACCGAATAGGCAACAACGCAGCTGGGCTATTGTCCAAAGGTTCTGCGACACTTGTTTCCTGCACGGAAAAGCTATATGGCCAATCACTGTCTGAAGAAAATGCCTGCTGCATAGACCTGACCGCCTCATGGCTGTTCGCCCAGAGATTGCGGTGGTGCTGTGCCGGATTGTTTTGTTTTTCAGTCTTGTCAGCAGCATGTTTTGGTGTCTCTGGAGACAAACTTGGGAAACTTTGCACTTGGGTTTTTAGTCTGCTCCAATACTCTTTAACTGTCCGGCTAATCCAGGGGAAAACACGCTGTGGGTTATGAAATCTAACTTCTACCTTTGCCGGATGTACATTTACATCAACTGCCTCAGCTGGAACTTCCAAAAACATCACCACCGCAGGGTAGGTACCCTTTGTGAAGAACCCTTCCCATCCGCTCGCAAGAGCAGAAAGCATCAACCTGTCTCTTACAGGCCGGTCATTGACAAACAGGTACAGTTGATTACGATTTCGATAACTCAGGTCAGGTGGGCTAATATATCCATGGACTCGCCATGGTGAATCTCCGTTGCCAAAGGCAACCAGTCTCGACATTTTTTCGCCAAGGAGCAAAACCATACGCTGTCGGAGGTCATTCACGACAGGCAATATCAATTCGCCAGACCTATCCGAGCTTATTTTCCAGTGAACCATTGGAGTTGCCAGAGCCAGACGAGTAGCTATGTTCCAAAGATGTGCATGCTCTGTCTCGGCTGATTTTAAGAATCGTCTGCGGGCAGGTAGCTGCAAAAAAATGTCTCTTATTGAGACAGTGGTTCCTTTTGCTCTGGGTGCAGGTATCACATCTCTTATAATACCAAATTCGGCTCGCAGCTTGTATCCAAGGCCATCGCTTTCGGCACTGTTAAGTTCAAAACGAGTAACGCTTGCAATACTCGGCAGAGCTTCACCGCGAAAACCAAAGCTGCCCAAAGTCTGTAAATCCCTGGAAGAAACAATTTTGCTGGTGGCGTGTCGTTCCAATGCCAGATACAGGTCATCCCTCGCCATCCCGCAACCATTGTCTGCAACTTCCAAAAGTTTTCGTCCGCCATCTTCCCAGGTTATTTCCAAAGACGTAGCACCAGCGTCTAATGAATTTTCCACAAGCTCTTTGAGGACAGATGCAGGACGCTCGACTACCTCGCCTGCAGCAATTTGGTTTACAACCTGGTCTGAAAGAACGCGGATGCGCTTAGTATCGCTCATTCCAAAATATCTTATAACCTTTGAGATTCATGGTCAGGTATACATCACTGTAACTTCTTGAAGTGCTTGATCAATGTATTTGTGCTGCTGTCATGGCTTAGGGGCGCATCATTTTTTTGATCCAACTCTGGCAATATTTTATTGGCCAGGGCCTTGCCAAGCTCAACCCCCCACTGGTCAAATGCGTTGATATTCCAAATAACTGCCTGGGTGTATGTTATGTGTTCGTACAGGGCTATCAGGCTACCCAAAATTTCGGGAGTCAATTGCCTTGCCATTAATACGCTAGAGGGCCGATTGCCCTCAAATACCTTGTGGGGAACAAGTGACTCATTAACGCCCTCGGCCTTAACCTCGGCTTCTGTCTTGCCAAAAGCCAACGCCTCTGCCTGAGCGAATACATTGGACATTAGCATCTGGTGGTGCTGCCCGATTGGATTATGGGATTTTGCAAAGCATATAAAGTCAACTGGAATCAACCGGCTACCCTGGTGAATTAATTGATAAAAGCTGTGCTGCCCATTTGTGCCAGGTTCGCCCCAAACAACTGCGCTGGTTGGTACATCCACTGGCTCGCCATCTATCGTCACCCGCTTTCCATTGCTCTCCATGATCAACTGTTGCAGGTAAGCAGGGAAACGGTGTAGGTATTGGTCGTACGGAAGTACGGCATGAGTTTCAGCACCAAAGAAATCCGTGTACCAAATGTTCAGCAACGCCATGAGGACGGGTATATTCTTAGCAAAAGGTGCTGTGCGGAAGTGGACATCCATCGTATGAAAGCCGCTTAATAATCGGCGGAATATATCCGGCCCCACAGCTATCATGGTTGACAGCCCAATTGCGCTGTCCATGCTGTATCGTCCGCCCACCCAATCCCAAAAACCAAACATGTTGGCCTTGTCTATGCCGAATTGGGTGACTTTTTCTGCATTGGTCGAAACAGCAACAAAGTGCCTGGCGATGGAAGCTTTGTCTTTAAGTGCTTCTAACAGCCAATTCCGCGCTGACATAGCGTTTGCCATAGTTTCCTGTGTCGTGAATGTTTTGCTGGACACTATGAACAACGTGGTTTCAGGGTTTAGGTCGCGCAATGATTCCACAACGTCTGTACCATCGACATTGGATACGTAGATAACCTTAATGTCGCGCTGGGAATATGGCTTTAATGCTTCATAGGCCATAACCGGACCTAGGTCGCTACCGCCTATGCCTATATTCACCACCGCATTGATTGCCTTTTCTGTAAAGCCCTTCCACTCGCCGCTTCGTACCTGATTGGCAAACAACTCCATTGCGTCCAGCACGGCGTGTACGTCTGGTATTACATTGCGACCATCCACATTTACAACAGCTTCTTTGGGGGATCGCAATGCAGTGTGAAGTACAGCTCTACCTTCTGTTGTATTTATTTTTTGGCCAGTGAACATAGCCTCAATTGCCGCTATTAATCCCCTCTCTTCTGCGAGCGCAACCAGTAGTTGCAGAGTCTCATCGGTGACTCTGTGCTTGGAATAGTCAAAATAAATTCCGCAGGCCTCAAAGGGCAGACGCTCCCCCCGAGAGGGGTCAGAGCTGAATAATTCGCGTAAATGCAGCGGTTTGATCTTTTCGGCATGGGCCATGAGGGCTTTCCAGGAAGCAGTTTGGGAAAGTGGTTCCATTTTGTGTCTCCTATAAGAATTTGTCGGCCACTATGCTCTATTTTAGATGACTGATAGTTTATTAACACTTATCAACAAATCAATTCTTCGTCTCTATCCATTCCATCCAACATTTACCGGACACCTGATCCCGCCTGCCCGCATCGTCTTAAAGCAATTCAGACATTTTTTGCAGGGGTTGATTTCTGAGTAGCGGCCCTCTAACATTTTCCTGGGTGTCTGTGGGTCGGCGATAATCTGGCGAGCGATTGCGATGAGATCTATACCACAATCCAGGGCTTTGTCAGCAGCACCTGGCTCGGCCAAGCGGCCAACAGCGATTACGGGAAGGTTGCATGCCTCTTTGAGCCTTGCAGCATAGGGGATATAAATCCCAGGCGCACCCTCAGATGGCGGGACGGATGTGGTATTGAGGCTCTTTCCCCCCGCTGTTTCATCCCATGAGCCTGAGCCTATGGCGGAAGCATTTATTAAATCAACCCCGGCATCTTCAAGCAGCTTTACTATACGCACAGAGTCTTCGGTAGGCATCCCACCATCAAATAGTTCAACGGCGTGCATCCTGCAGGAAATAATAAAATCGTCACCTATTTCACTGCGGATTGCTTTTACTGTGTCAACCAATATCCTCGACCTGCCCTCGATGTCCTTTCCCCATCTATCTGTCCTGAGATTTGTCAATGGCGATAGAAATTGGGAGAAAAGATAGTAGTGGGCCGCATGGATTTCTACGCCGTCAAACCCTGCCGCTTTTGCCCTTTTTGCGGCTGAAACAAAGCTTATAATCACGGACTGTATTTCTATTTCATTCATATCCTTTGAATCAGGGCCAGACATTAGACATACGTTCGATGGAGCCAACCGATAAGTATTGTCATCGCTGGCCCTCCATGACCTGCCGCCGCTGTGAACAAGTTGAATAATTACTTTTGCCCCGTTCCCGTGTATGGAATCCGCTAACTGCCCCAGCCCCGGGATAAAACTATCGTCCCAAATGCCAAATTGATTTGGCACTATCAGTCCAAGCGAATCCACGGCAGTCGCCTCGACTATTACTAGTGCAACTCCTGCCTGGACAGGCCCTTCATAGCATCTGATGCAGGGTTCAGTAACTTTGTTATCAACCGCCATGCCAGTGACGATGGGAGCCATTACGATACGGTTTTTCAATTGTAAGGACTTGATTTTAATCGGGTCTGAAATCTTTGGCATGTCTGTCTCCGTCAATATTATCGTAATTGGATTGTAGCTATAGCTTGAGCTGCCAAGCCTTCTCCCCGACCTGTAAATCCCAATTTTTCAGTAGTAGTGGCCTTGACGTTTAATGCTTCTGCTGGAATCATCAGCATTGGTGCTATGCAATTCTTCATGGCATCTCTGTACTTGCCTATCCTTGGCTGCTCTCCAATTAGCCCAACATCAGCATGAACCACTCCCCAGCCATTTGAATGAATGGTTTCAACTGTTTGTCGAAGCAATTCTGTTGAAGCAACATTTTTATACGAAGGGTCTGTATCGGGAAACAATTGTCCAATATCGCCCAGGCAGGCCGCACCCAGCAGGGCATCAATAAGGGCGTGAATCATTACATCGGCATCACTGTGTCCAGACAGGCCGCGATCAAATGGGACATGGACTCCCATGAGTACCAATGGCCGATTTTCAGATGGTTCCGAAAACCTGTGAACGTCAAAGCCTAAACCTGTTCTTGTCAATGCTTTACTCTTGTATGTTTTTTCCCGGGTGTGCCACGCATGGTTTCGTCCTTTCGCACATCTTTGGAATCTGGTGATGTCACCACCTTCGTTACTTCTTCCAAATGAGGTATGGATATGGTGATTGATGTCCCCCTGCCAACTTGACTATCTACATCAATGGTTCCATTGTGTAGCTCTACAAAATTCTTAACTGTGGCCATACCTAGTCCAGTTCCCTTTGCTTTTCCATGTGAAAAGAATGGGTCAAATATTTTATTGATTATCTTTTTGGAAATCCCCTTGCCGTTATCGGACACCTTCACAGTCACGCCTACAGTCGTTAATTCCCACGTCACCCGGATATTGCCCTTAACTTTAGAATCAACCAATGATTCTATAGAGTTGGTAAACAAGTTATCAATAATACTGATAAATTTGGGTGCATCGATATACACAATGCAGTCTGGACCATTTCCTGAAATAACGACCTTGTTCTTTTTTGCATAGACTTGCCACCTGGAAATTTCTTCATTAATGAGCTGAGCCAGGTTGACCGCTCTCTTGTCTGCGACCCCCAGGCGCACCATGCCAAGTATTTCTGAGCTTAGTGTGGTAAGGCGGTCAACAGATGCCTGAATTTGTTCCACATGATAGTGCGCTTCAGGGTCACTGCACATATTTGAGAGAAGTTCGGCGTGTCCACTGATGAGAAAAAGCACATTTTTGAAGTCATGGGCAATGTCAGATGCAACGGAACCAACTGAAGCGAGAAGGCGGTTTCGTTGACCCTCTTCCGCAAGTCTTGTGCGTTCAATTGCAAGAGCACACAGCCCCACAATCGCCTCAAATGCACCGCGGTCGATAATATCCTTCATTATGTGGCGACTATCCAGGTAGACAACACCAACATTCTTTCCCTTGACAGACAGCGGCAAACATAAAATTGTCTTTAATTGTAAATCAGCGATTGATTTTTGTGCCTTAAGTATTTCATTTGTCGATATATCAGAAATCCATATAGGCTCGCTTGTATCAAAAACATGTTTTACGCTGGACATCGAAAGATATATTTCATCACCCGATCCCGAAACGAGATTGCGCTGTACAAATACCTCCAACTTGCCTCCGGCCTCGATCATGATAAAGCCTCTGTCCTGGCCGGATAGGCGAAGCAGGTGGTCTATAGATCTTTGCAATAAGTGCTCAAGGTCAAAATCGCCGGATAACTGCTGCGCAGTTGAAAGTATGGCGTTCATATTTGATTCAGAAGCCTGAATGCGTTCTGGAACCAGTGTTAACCGATATGCCCCATCTGCAATGACAAGAACTGTCGTAGGTTCCCACTGTATCCTTTTAATTCTGACTCCATCCTGATAGGTACCATGAGAGGAACCCATATCCTCGGCCCAATACTGACCATCCAGGCTTTCTACCCTCAAGTGCAGTCGGCTCACCATTTCATCAGGCAAAACAATGTCGCAATGATTCTGCCGACCCAGGACAGCAACATTGCCCAAAGGCACCTTTCTTTCAAACCCGTTTCTATCCTGAATGCGTATTGCGTATCGTTTTTTCATTATCTCTCCCGCAACAATAACCCAGAGTATGGTTAAAAATTACCTTGCGAGTTGTATTTTTATGCCTGATTCAACACTTGGAACAAAAGGCTCTGGCGGGGAAGGTACATTCTCATCAGTTCCACTATTTGACCCAGATGACCCACCTGATTCTCTGCCGCCACCTGTAGTGATATTCATCCTTTGATCCATCTTGCTCCTGGCTGATTCACTAGTTGACATGATACCTTCCAGTTTGAGTTTGAATTCACCTACGTTTGTAGCACGCTTTAGGGCTTCGTCAACAGAAATCAGGCCACGAGAAAGCAAAAAGTAAAGACTTTGATCAAATGTCTGCATACCGTACTGGCTCGTACCTGCTGCTATCACGTCCCGCAATGATTTAGTTTTGTCCTTATCTTCAATACAACTTCTGACTGTTTCAGTAGAAATTAATATCTCCACTGCAGGCACTCGTCCGACTCCCGTTGTAGTCGGTACTAGCCGTTGACTGACCACCGCTTTCAATACTCCTGCCAGTTGAAGACGTATCTGCTTTTGATGATGGGGCGGGAAAGTGCCGATGATACGATTGATCGTTTCGGTGGCATCCAGCGTATGTAGCGTTGAAAGTACAAGATGCCCCGTTTCGGCTGCATTTATTGCAGTCTCGATTGTTTCATGATCCCTCATTTCTCCGACAAGAATCACGTCCGGATCCTGGCGAAGGGCCGCCCTGAGAGCCGTGGCAAATGTCTTGCAGTCACCTTCTACTTCTCTTTGATTCACTACCGACAAGCCGTCTCGGTGCAAATATTCAACTGGATCTTCGATGGTTAAAATATGTTCGACGCGCGTAGAGTTAATATAATCAACCATTGCAGCAAGAGTGGTGGACTTTCCTGACCCTGTAGTTCCTGTAACCAAAATCAGTCCGCGCTGTTCTTCGCAGATAGTTTTGATTATATTTGGCAACATCAGATCCTCAACGCTGAATATCCGCATCGGTATGACCCGCATGACGATGCCAATAGTGCCGCGCTGTTTAAAGACGTTGCATCGAAACCGCCCAACACCAGGAAGCGAATATGCCAAATCTGTATCATAATTTTCCTTAAATTTCTGCCTGTGCTTTTCTGTAGTAATAATGCTATTCGCCATAGCAATGGTGTCTTCCTGTGTCAACTTGCTGAATTCGGTGAGAGGTGTCAGCTTTCCCTTGATCCTCGCAACAGGGTAGTTGCCCACCTTTATGTGGAGGTCTGAACCTCCCAATTCAACAATTTTTGAAAGCAGGTCATTGATGTGCATATCAACTCCATCAGGCAAACAAACAAAGACATCATTAGTGTACGCATTTCCAGGTCAGATTACTAATATCTTGTTGCATTTAACTGTCCTGGCTGCCAACATGCCGCGACTTCCGAAAACCTGGAATACTCCACCGGAAAAATCATTTCTCGAAAGAGTGGCTATTTTCTGGTAGAATTTTTCGCTTGCCTAGTAGTGACCTGCATTCCTTGTTGTTTTTTGTCACTCTCGGCAATAGGAGTTTCATGACCCCAATCGAAAAAATACGAAACATTGCGATAATTGCCCACGTTGACCATGGAAAAACCACCCTTGTGGATGCACTGTTCAAGACTGCCCACGTATTTCGTGATAACCAGCGAGTTGCTGAACGAGCCATGGATTCAAATGACCAGGAAAGAGAGCGCGGAATAACAATCCTGGCAAAATGCACATCAATCCATTGGGGCGGATTTCGTTTTCACATCGTAGATACACCAGGACATGCCGATTTTGGCGGGGAGGTGGAACGAGTTTTAAGCATGGTTGACTCGGTTCTGCTGGTTGTAGATGCTTTTGACGGCCCAATGCCACAAACTAAGTTTGTCACCCGCAAGGCGTTAGCTCTCGGCTTACGTCCAATTGTTGTCATCAATAAAGTTGACCGTCCTGGCGCACGACCCCTCTGGACACAGGATCAGGTTTTTGAGCTATTGATCGAACTCGGTGCAACTGACGAGCAATTGGACTTCACTTGTGTTTTTGCCTCGGCAAAGATGGGGTACGCCACCCTGGATGTAAACGATAGCTCAGAGACACTAGACCCCCTCTTCGATGCCATCATTCGCCATTGTCCCCACCCCAGGGGCAGCACAGAAAAGCCAACCCAGATGCTTGTCACACTAATGGATTACAATGATTATGTCGGCCAGATTGGCATTGGACGCATCTTCAACGGCAAAATATCAATTGGAGATCAAGTTGTTTTGGTCAAGCGCGATGGCTCGGTCGAAAATCACAAGATTACCTCATTGCACGGTTTTGACGGTTTACAAAAGATTGCAAAAGAAACAGCGGGAGCAGGTGAAATAGTTGCTATAGCGGGAATACCCGATATCAGGGTTGGAGAAACCATTGCCAGTCCGCAATTTCCTGCAGCAATTCCCTATATCGACATTGACCAGCCAACAATTTCAATGGTCTTTCAAGTCAATGATGGACCCTTTGTTGGACAGGACGGGAAATATACTCAAAGCAGACGCATAAGGGAACGGTTAACCAAAGAGCTACAGCACAATGTTGCACTCTGCGTAGAGGACACAGAGTCACCCGATCGCTGGAAAATATCTGGCCGCGGAGAGTTACATCTGTCTGTTCTCATTGAATCAATGAGGCGTGAAGGGTTTGAAATTTGCGTCAGCAGGCCAGAAGTCATAACAAGAATTAACGCTGCAACCGGCGAAAAAGAAGAACCAATCGAAGATGTAACCGTTGATATTCCAGACTCATTCATGGGCGTAGTCATGGAAAAACTGGGTAGCCGAAAAGCTGAAATGCAGGATATGTCGCAAGAACAGTCTCGGGTCAGGCTGCATTTCAAAATACCCAGCAGAGGGTTAATTGGCTATCGCAGTGAATTTCTCACAGACACGAGGGGCGAAGGAATTCTCAACAGCATTTTCAGCCATTATGGGCCGTACAGAGGTGAATTGCCTGGACGCAAAAACGGCGTGCTGATTTCTATGGATCAGTGTGAGGCCGTTGGCTTTGCCATCATGAATTTGGAAGATCGCGGAATTTTCTTTATTGAGCCGGGCACAAAGTGCTATGAGGGAATGGTAGTAGGCCAGCACGCCAGGGACAACGACCTGGTTGTGAATGTAGCAAAAAGCAAGAAACTGACAAATATGCGGGCAAGCGGGAGCGATGAAGCGACACGACTCACACCCCCCCGCGTATTGAGTTTGGAACAAGCCATCGAATTTATAGATGATGATGAACTTGTAGAAATAACGCCAAATTTCATACGGCTTCGCAAGAGAATATTAGACGTTCACGAGCGCAAAAAGAGCGAAAAACGGTCAGATGGATAATGGTTGTTTTCAGGTTTTTAATTCTCTTTTGATGCGGAACTGATATAAATCCGTCCAGAAACCATTGCATTTGAAAAAACAATATTCTGGTGCATCATAAAAAATATTCAACTCCAGCCCTGAATATCCCCATATCCTTCTCACCAGGTACGTTTTGCCAGACATGGCGACTATATCGCTCGGCGTGGGCCATCTTGCCGAAAACTCTGCCGTCAGGACTGAGTAGTCCTTCAATGGCCAACATGCTTCCATTGGGGTTGTACTCCAAGTCCATTGACGGTTGCCCACTCTCATCAACATACTGGGTAGCCACCTGGCCGCTTGCAAACAAGTTCTGGAGGATTACTTTCGGCCCCACAATCCGGCCTTCGCCGTGGGCTACGGCAACTACGTGCTGGTCTCCAGGTTCCACTCGCCTCAGCCACGGGCTCGCGTTGGATACAATACGTGTCCACGCCATGCGGCTTGTATATCGGAGCGAATTGAATGTCAGTGTGGGGTCTGATTCCGTTTGCTCTCTAATTTCACCGTAAGGCACTAAGCCAAGTTTGATAAGGGCTTGAAAGCCGTTACAAATGCCAATCATCAGGCCATCACGCCTTTGTAGTAAATCATGGATTGCATCCCTGATTTTTGGGGATCGATAGACGGCGGCAATGAACTTGCCCGACCCTTCCGGCTCGTCTCCTGCACTGAAACCGCCAGGGATTGCAACAATGTTGGCCCTGGAAATGGCTTTTACCATCGCGTCAAGGCTTTCATCTATGGCATCGGAGGTGAGATTTCTAAACACCAGTGTTTCAGTTGTGGCTCCAGCCCTTTCAAATACAGCTTCGGTATCATACTCGCAATTCGTGCCAGGAAAAACAGTCAGTAATACACGCGGTCTTGCCACTTTTATAGAGGGTGTCTCCGAGGCTGGGGCATAATACGGGGTGAAAGGAGCTATGGCACTCCCACTTTGGCCATCATTAGTTGGAAAGATTGTCTCCAGCGTGCCTTCCCATGCTCTTTCTGCTTCAAAAAGGCACAACTCGTTACCACATACCCTTATAACTGACTCTGTAATGGTTTTGCCCAGATTTTTTGCAGGTATTCCAATATCAAATCCTGGTGATACTTCCAGCACAAAAGAACCCAGGCGGGGAGTGAACCAAAATTCCGTATCTTGCTCGGTCAATTCCATACCAACAGCGTTACCGAAGGACATTTTGGACAATGCCGCCGCCAAGCCATCCATACCTACTGTGTGCGCAGCCAGCACCTTATGATTGCGAACCAGCCCTGCAATGTGCAAATAGACGCTTCGGAGTGCAGGCCAGTCCGGTAACTCATCGTGAGAACGGGGAAGCTCAACCAGCAATAAATCATTGCCAGAACCCTTCAGCTCCGGCGTAGCAATACTATCTGCCTTGAGGACTCCAACAGAGAAGGCTACAAGGGTGGGCGGTACGTCCAGATCCTTGAAAGAGCCTGACATGCTGTCTTTGCCACCTATGGAAGGGGTTCCCAACTCCATTTGGGCGTGGAACGCGCCAAGCAACGCCGCCGCAGGAAGCCCCCATCGTCTGGGGTCGTCATGTAATTTACAGAAAAATTCCTGTAGCGTGTAGCGCAGTTTTCTATAGTCAGCACCTACCGCTACCAGTTTTGCCGCCGCTGCCACATGTGCCCAAACAGCGCCATGAAAGGGCGACCATCGGCTCAGTGATGGGTGGAAAGCATGGCTCATGGCAGAAACTGTATTAGTTTCGCCGCCTTGCACTGGAAACTTTGCGACCATACTCTCTGTAGGCGTACGCCGCCTCTTTCCGCCAAAGGGGACAGTAATGCTGGCAGCACCAATGGTAGAATCAAACCGCTCAATTAGTCCACGTTGAGAACAGGTGTTCAAGTCTGCCAGGCATGACAGCCAGGCAGACTTAATTTCCGATACCTTTTTTTCGACAAATGGGTTTTGTTGCAGTTCAGGAGCGGTTATCCAGGCTCTGGAAAATGACCTGGCTCCGTTTGTGTCCAAAAAATCTCTAGGGATGTCAACGATGCTTTTGCCCCTCCAGGTCATCACCAGCCGTCTGGATTCAGTAACTTCAGCCACAACAGCGGCTTCTAAATTTTCCTGGTCAACCTGTGACATCAATTCCGTCAAATCTTTTGGTGAGACCACCACGGCCATGCGCTCCTGGCTCTCAGCGATAGCGAGTTCAGTTCCGTTAAGGCCTTCATATTTTTTTGGAATCACGTCCAGGTTAATCCTCAGGCCATCAGCCAATTCACCAATGGCGACAGAAACTCCGCCAGCCCCAAAGTCGTTGCACTTCTTTACCAACCGCGCAAATTCACCTTTACGGAATAACCGCTGGAGTTTGCGCTCCATTGGCGGGTCGCCCTTTTGTACCTCTGCCCCACACTGTTCAATACTTGCTTCTGTGTGGCTCTTGCTGGAACCAGTCGCACCGCCAATGCCATCCCGTCCGGTTGCACCCCCAATCAGCACTACCAGGTCGCCCGGTGTCGGTTCTTCTCGCCTGACCTGTGCTCTTTGGATAGCACCAATTACTGCACCAATTTCCATACGTTTTGCCACGTAGCCTTCATCATATATTTCTGTTACCTGACCGGTGTTCAGGCCAATTTGGTTGCCATAGGCAGAAAAACCACGGGCAGCCTCCTGTGTGATTTTTCGCTGGGGTAACTTGCCAGGCAGAGTCTTTTCCACAGGAGTGCGGGGATCTCCAGAACCTGTTACCCGCATGGACTGATATACATATGCCCTTCCAGATAGCGGGTCGCGGATGGCCCCTCCAAGACATGTAGCAGCACCGCCAAAGGGTTCAATTTCGGTTGGATGGTTGTGTGTTTCATTTTTGAACATCAGCAACCACTCCTCACTGCCGCCCGAAGCCTTTGTGTTGTCAACATCCACCACTAGCGAGCAGGCATTGATTTCGCTGCTGATTTCCTGGTCATCCAACTTGCCGATTGCTCTGAAGTATTTGGCTGGCAAGAGTGCCATGTCCATCAGACATTCAGGTTTTTCCGACATCACGTTTCCGAAAACCTGTCTGCGTATTTGGCGGTACTGATCCAACGTCTTGCTGATGGATACCGCAAGCGGCCCATCCTCAACATTGATTTCTGTGAGTTCTGTTAAAAATGTGGTGTGGCGACAGTGGTCAGACCAGTAAGTATCCAGGAGTTTTAGCTCTGTTTCTGTGGGATCGCGCCTTTCAACATCCCTGAAATATGTCTGAGTGTGCAACAGGTCTGCCAGGGTCATTGCCATACCATGGTCAGACTGGGTTTTCTGAAGTCCTGCCTCATCTGCATTAACAAAACCAGTTAAGACCGGCACTTCACCTGGCTCTGGCAGAAGAGGATTTAGAGAAGAGGGTTTTGTCAGTGAAGCCTCGCGGCTATCAACGGGATTGATGAGGTAATTCCTGATCTTTTCAATCTGCTCTGGCAACAGATGCCCTTTGAACACGTACACCTTTGAACAAGCCACCCTCGGTCGGTTCCCATGACAGACCAGTTTTAGGCACTGAGCCGCACTGTCAGCCCGCTGGTCGTACTGTCCCGGCAAGTATTCAACAGCCAATGTGGATTCATCAGATTCTGCGGGAAATGTTTCCTCATAAACAATGTCAACAGGCGGTTCAGCAAAAATCGTCCACAGCACTTCGCTATATTCATAGTCAGACAGACCCTCTACATCGTACCTGGCCAGTACGCGAACTCGTTCCAAGGTTGAAATACCTAAAAAATCAGTAATGTCCTGTAGCAAATGATCAGCATCAACAGCATATTCAGGCATTTTTTCAACAAAAATCCGGCGAATGTCTGGCATTTTTCCCTTTCATATTAAGTATCGAGGGCGATTCAAGTTCTCGAAATGTTATCTATAGCTGTTTTCGCTTGTATTTTCCACTTACGGCAAGCCAACCCCAGAATAGCAGTTCGGCTTTGAAAAGTTTAACTGCTATAAAATAATACTTTACTTGTTTATCGCCTGTTATCTTCACATGAGTTTTAACTTGCATAGTTAACGTACTTTACAATCGTAACAGCATAGGCAGATCGCCTACGCCTTCCATTCCACTCCCCGCCGCTTCATTACCGGCGCAGTCTAGTACATTGTAACGCTTTAGATGCTTGCTTAACGGCGTAGCAAGTTTGACAAATCCAAGTTCTGTGGGGCCGTTCAAGGTTGCCCCGCAGCCTTGAACGGCGCAGAACTAAGATTTGTCCCTTGCAAGCATCTAGCGGTCGTGATTTCCGGGCAAATCCCGACCCTAGTGCAATGCAACATTTAAGTGTTACATTGCACTAGTATCACATCCGCAAATTAATTACACTATCCAACTGCTTCCGCGCCACATCTTCAGAAATGATACGTCCAAAGACCACGCACGTTGACAAGCCCTGGGGGTTCTTTGATCAGTACGCCCTGAATGCTGTCTGCACCGTCAAGATACTCACCTGTAATCCTGGCCAGGGTCTGAGTCTCCAAAGACATTCACACAGGGATGAACTCTGGATAGTATTGGATGACGGGGCCATTGTCGAGTTGGACGGGAAGTGCCTCTACCCCAAAAAAGGTGAGGAAATTTGGATTCCCAGTGGCAGCTTACACAGACTCCGCTGCAACGATACAGCGGGTGTGCCTCTACGCATTTTGGAGGTCAGCTATGGCGAATTTGACGAAAATGACATCGAGCGATTAAATGACGAGTATGGACGCGCAGAATGAATAAGTATCAGAACTTTTTTTGAAGTGAAACAAACTTGCTATAGACGATGGTCGCCAACAATCATACAATAGTGTCTGAGGTGCCCGAAAGGGCTACATGTCGTCCGTAAGTCCCGCCTACTGCGATACCTTGAAGAATCAAGGCCTACTTGATACCCTACCATATTTCCCCATCAAAACCTCCCGCATGAAACGCCCCCGCCTCCGGGGCGTTTCGCTGTACAGAGGGCAGGTTTCAGGTAGAGGCTAGAGCTATTTACGTTTTTGTTGTTCACTTCACGGCGAGCCAAGCCCGCCTATGAACAACAAACGGCCATGATTTGCGGGCAAATCCTGGCATATAGCAGTTCAACTACAAAAAGTTGAACCGCTATATTAC
>Ga0082212_10002624_pt1 | contig 26019 bp, 23 predicted proteins | sample TergutNt197P3_FD_71548 | JGI IMG/M metagenome (GOLD analysis project Ga0082212, IMG submission 71548) | Neocapritermes taracua P3 segment gut microbial communities from Petit-Saut dam, French Guiana - Nt197 P3 | ecosystem: Host-associated > Arthropoda: Insects > Digestive system > Gut ...
ATCACACAGGTTGGCGGCAAATGCGGCAGTGGCAGTTGCCACCTTGACCCCGACATACGGCAGAACATATATGACGCACCCGCTGGCTGGAAACCAGCCTTTGGGCAACACGGCATTCCACAAAAAACCTTGCATAATGCTGGAGTTGGGCAGGGCGATTTGTTCCTGTTCTTTGGATGGTTCAGATGGACAGAACACGGAGCGGATGGCAAGCTGAGATACAAGCGTGGAGCGGGTGACGGAGTACACACTATCTTCGGCTATTTGCAGATTGGAGATATCGTCACAGGCAAAGAAATCGAAAAATATCGCTGGCATCCACACGCCCACATGCAGACCGATGATAATTGCCTGTATATTTCCAGCGATAAGCTGTCGTGGGATAGCACAAAACAGGGGTATGGGGTATTCCAGTATGAAAAGCGGCTGGTGCTGACGAAAGACGGAATGAGCAAAAGCTGCTGGAATCTTCCAGATTTCTTCAAAGGGCTGAAAATAACTGGGTTGCGTTCGGATTCATGGCAGCCTGATTCGCAGGGCGGCAAATATTGTCGGATTGCTGACAAGCAGGGGCAGGAGTTTGTGATTGAGGAAAGCCCTGATGTGGAAAAATGGGCGAAGTCGTTGATAAATGGATGATGGACGGGAGGCGCACCGATTTGTCGAAAAGAGAACTTGATGTATTGACTTTTTTGAAAGTTGGTTTACCGGACAATGTCCCACAAGAGTTAGTGCATGGAATAAACGGCAAAGCCATAGCGCAAATAAACATTAATGGTCGATCCTATATTGATATTTTGCAACCATTTTTAGATGATGCCGCCTCAAGCTGGGGCTATGCAAATGAAAAAGGGTATATCTACGAGTGTGCTGATACATTGTATCATCACTTTTCAAGACTTCTTAATCATGAGGCAAAAGATGATGAAGATATAGTGGAGTTAATATACCTCTGGGGCGTCTATGACGCTACTTCCCCTACATATGTAAGAATAAAATGCGTCGAAGACTGCGTGATATGGGCATGTTCTTGTTATGGCGAAGAAAGATTAGAATTGCCAAATTTTCAGTTTGGTAGGGAACAATATCGGTGTGCGTTAGAGCAGTTAAAAAAAATAGCTGAACAAAAAAACCTCTTTCAACAGTTTGCGTATCCTCTTCCGAGAATTGACAATAGACTGCATCCTAATAAGAATTGCATGGGAATCACTTCCGGCGTGTTATTTAACACCGTCCCCTTTGTTGCCGAACAGTGGCATGATGAAAGCGATGTTGTCGTTACCATTTTGCTGCCCTACATCAAGGAGTTTTTTTCGGAAATGGATGACCATCCGCTAACTGCTAAAACTTCTAATGTTGTCGGATTTAAAATGGATGTTGAGTGTCAATATTATGGGAACATAGATGTTGGAATGATTGTTCTTGATGAAGACCTGCCGCATTCTACTGTAGTAAAACATGTCGATTACTTAATACGGACAGGACTGATTCGATTCCTTGGAAAACAAGAAAACGGGAGCGCACAATTGCTTTCCGATTATGCAGATAATTCTGTGATCTCTTTACGAATTTGCCTGACTATTGACGGTAAGCCACAAGCTACGACGTCGTTACAATTTAAGCCAATGGAAAGCACTCAACCTGTTTTAAGATTGCTAAACCCAACAAATAAAACGATGAAGAAAACGAGCAAGCCGAAAATCGAAAAAATCAACCATCTGAACTATCCAGACGATGAAGGCAGGATATATTGCCGCATGAAGAACGCCATACAGGTATTTGAACCGATGGACTGCCGTGACTGCCCGCTGTGCTATGGGTCATCAAGGCATGGGCGTGGAATGCTTCTATCCTGATTTGATAAGCGAGAACAATACTGCGCTGGCGTTAACTGTGCCAGACCCAGACGCCCAGATGAAATGGATTGCCGCCTTAGTTGACAAAAACATGATTCCGGCTGACCCGCTGTAAGGAGGGCATTCATCATGAAAGCCATATATAAACAAAGCTTTCCGGGGGAATGCCCATTCTTAATTCACGGAAAAGCGTATGATGTCGAAGATGTTATGGACTATGCAGGGGAGAAATATTACTTAATTGTAGACGAAAGCGGCGTGGAAGATCCAGCTGGGTATCCAGCGTCAATCTTTAGGGTATTTGAGGATGAGGAAGACTTGTTTATGGATTCTGATTATACCGCATGGCAGTACATTGAATCGGACGATGATGAAGAGTCACCGCTGGGAGCGGCTATCTTTCAACACATAACTGGTATGTCTATTGAAGAAATACTGGACGAAGATGAAGACTGATGGGAGTGTAGCTGACGAAAGAGGACGGTATTGACAAATGATTGTTATGGTGTTAATAAAAGTGACAGATAGCTCAGTTGTGTATTCCTACCAGCCAGGCGGTAAGGGCAAGCCAGGCACAGTGGAGTATAACTCCAAAACTAAGAGGGCTGTTGTCACTGAGACTGCTGAGGACTCTTACCAGTATGATGCTTGGAAATCCTGTAACAAGGTTGAGCGGCTTGTGGAAGAGAGGGGAGTCAATGGTTTGCCGTCAAGATGCCTTGTTGCTTGGCATTAACATGCCCGAATAGCAATGTCTTTCCCCACAGACCGGCAAGAATGCCAGTCAAATAGCGAACGCCAGCCATCGGAATCACTGCCCCCGCTGGCTTTTGTTTTCTCGGTCACGAGAATATGCCTAATTGGTTTTTCCTCTGTGTAAAGGGATTTCATACAGCATGACCCTTCTTCTCGCAAAAGGCACGAAAAATCGTTGTCGAGGAGTTGCACCGAAAAAGGTAATCCGCTCCGATTTATAATAACAGAGGTATTTTATGGGAACTGCTGAACTTATCTCCGTAACCACCGTGACCGCCTACTCAGAGAACTGATTACAGTGATAACAGGGATAAGATTTAGTAAAAGCAAAACCGTTTAAGGAGCTTAATAAGCAATAATCACATATTGCACCGTGGGGTTTCTTTCAAGCCCCACGGTTTTTTTTTTCATGAACCTTCTTGAATATAATCATGTTTATTTATGTATTTCGTAATTATTGCGAAATACATAATAGTGTTTGCGCGACGAATCACCCATTCATATAGTGTCAATTCATCATTTTCTCTACTTATAGCGCATCCGTAATAAATGCACCATAGATTTAGTTTGGGGTGTTTTTTCACTTTTTCTCTTTATTTATGATAGGGAGGTTATTGAGCCGGGCAAGGCCGGTCGCTTAATCCGCCAAGACCTTGCGGCGATCACGGCGATGAAGAGGAATTTTTAGGCAATAACACCATATTATGGGCGATTGTGCTTTCGGCACAGACGACAAGCAATTCTTGCGATGCCGCCAACAGAACTATTCAATTTTTTCAGGAAGGAGGTGAACAAAGAATGATGCACCATGACAAACGAAAACATATGATGTCAATTGTTTCCGCCAACCGGCATTCGTTTCAGCAAGAGATAAAAATATTTAAAATCCAACGAAGCCGATTATCGGAGAAGAGTGGAAAGAAACCATATAATGGAATACTGGATAACAAGAGCCGCTACCCCTCAAAGAAATAGAGGATTATTCCGCGGCATCGGAAGCCTTCGACTTCCTCCTCCACTCCATAATCCCCTATTCCTTCGGCGGCACAGCTAAAATCGAAGAATAGCCGGAAACAATCCCCCGAATCACCGTAATCTCATTCACACACAAAAAATATTAAAGGAGAGATTTATAATGAGAAAAACTAAAGTTAATAAAGATCAGTTAATCAACAACGCAGTTGAGCTGTTGATGGAGCGGCAACAAGGAATAAGCGTTACTCCCGAAGCTGTGATAATGCGTGTTCCAACGAAGCATGGCGATATACGCAACGTAAGTTTAACGGACGACTGGCTCTGTCGATATATGGAAAATCTCTTCTTGACAGAGTATAAAGCCCACTTATCTCCCGGAGATTCAAAACTGGCACTTCGTCAGATTCAAGCAAAAGCGGAATTTAATAATAAGGTGACGCGATCATATGCCAGAACGTACTTCAACGACAGAGTATGTTACCTGAATATGGGGAATCAGGAAGGGGATATAATTACGATATCCGCAGAAGGGGTAAGCGGTTCCTCTTTGGCAGATACAGAGATACAGTTTCGCACCGATGTCGGAGAAATAGCTGGGTTTGTTTTATCCGGCAATCCATTTGATCTGTTTAAGTTGATACGGATTCCCAGCGATTTACAACTTATTACCATGGTCACGATGATAGCCTCAATGATAGAAAGCATAGAGAAGCCGATACTGTCTTTTATAGGGGAAGCCGGTGCAGCAAAAACCACGGCAGCCAGGATTATTAAGTCGATTCTAGATCCGTCAGACATAAAGGATGCGATAAAAGCCAAAACATCTACAATGCCCAAAACGATGGATAACTTTGCTTTGATAATATCGCAGCAGTACGTTACGATAATGGATAACGTTACTTATATCACAAAAGACATAAGTGACATGATATGTCAGCAAAGCACAGGCGGGAATTATGAAAAACGTAAACTTTATACCGATACAGGTACTGTTTCCCTATCGCTGGGTGGCCTACTAATAATTACCAGCACCGAGGACATAATCCAGAGAGACGACGCCGTAGACAGAGCAATAAAGGTTCGCTTTGAGCCGGTCGGTAATGACGAAAGAATAGGAACTTCTGAACTTGTTGAAAAACTAGAAAAATCGAAGATGCATATTCTGGGAGGGATGCTAAATACTTTAAGCAAAGCTTTAATGCTTTATCCTTCGATAAAGGATGAGAAACTGCCCTTGCCGCGTTTGGCTGACTTCGGTAGGTATGGGTATGCGATTGCCGAAGCGTTGGGCGATGGGTTAGGGAACCAATTCCTCAACGATTACCACAGACTTCGGGAAGTCCAGAAGCTCGAAAACTTGAACAATGACGGATTCTTTACCACAGTCAGCGTACTTTTAACTAAAAATCCGCATTACTGGAAGGGATTTATAGGTCAGTGCGCCAAAGCCTTATCTGAATTAAATAAAGATGAGGAGCTAGGATTTCCAAAATCGTCTTTTCCAGCGCCAAACAAGTTCAGTAAAAAATTGGAAGCAACGAAGCACAAGCTTAATCATTACGGTATCAAATACAATACGTATAAGAAGGACGGGATGGCGGTTTTGGAGCTTCTAAAAATCCCAGCGGATTATTTGATTGCCGGAAGGATTATCGAAAAGCAGGAAATACTGCCCCGCACCAAAAAGGATGACCTGTTCGATATTGAACGTGTCCCGATATTGACGGATACCGAAAGCATTAAGGAATATAACGAATACTTTATCCGAGACGTAATTGCGGATATATATGATGACCCATATAATAGTCCGACAAAAGATAGGATACTACAGGCAGCGATAAACGAGGATTAAGCGATAGAGGGCTTGGATGGGAAACTGTCCAAGCCTTTATTTCAAGTTTCTCGTTAATAATAAAATAATAAAAAGAACGCTTTACTCTTTTACTGCGATTAGCGATAATTAGGTTAATCAACACAGGCGGTCTTGCGAGTTAAAACGAGTTAAAACGAAACAAAGCCTTGCCAGCACGATTAAAAATCGAATAATTCCAAGGGCTTATACGCGGTCGTGGCGGAATTGGCAGACGCGCTAGATTCAGGTTCTAGTGCTCGCAAGGGCGTGGAGGTTCAAGTCCTCTCGACCGCATCCCTTATGGGGCAAGGCTTTCCGGGTTTCCGGGAAGTCTTTTCCTTTGCCTTTGGTTTATCAAAATACTGTTTTCGTCTATGTCAGCCTGCATTGGTTTAAAACTATTAAACAACATGAAGACAAAGGTATTCAAAGCATATGAGAAGAAGCGACCGCGAAATTATAAGCCACGAAGAAATCCTCGCGATATTAAACAAATGCGAAGTGATCCGCCTGGGGATCAACACGCCGGATTATCCCTATATCGTCCCGATGAATTTTGGTATGGAAACCGAAGGCGATTCTATCACGCTTTGGTTCCACTCCGCTCCGGAAGGAATAAAGCTTTATCACATAAACAAAGACCCTCGCGTCGGATTTGAAGCCGACTGTTCGCACAACCTCATTGCCGACGAAAAGGCCTGCAAGTATACGATGGAATATGAGAGTGTCTGCGGCTTCGGAATCATCAGTATGCCAATGGATAATGATAGCAAGCGACGCGGGCTGCAGTCGATCATGCGCCATTATGCTCCGGATGAAGATTTTCATTTCTCCGCGCCGGAGCTTGCCGCTGTCTGCATCCTCCGGCTCGACGTGTCACAGATTACAGGAAAACGGCTGAAAATCTCATGAAATAAGGTGTCTCTATTGAGAAGAAAACTCAAGCTCTCCCTGGCAATAGTATTGACCTTTTTGTTTATATCTTTATGCGCCTGCGCGGATAGCGGGCAAACCGATAATAACTCTCCGCCGCCGATTCCGCCATCCCAGACTGAGCGCCCGCCCGCTTCACCGGATGTTTCGCCATTACCGGCTCAACAACCTGGCGATGATAACGATCTCTCCGCCCCGGTCACGCTATCAGGCGAGATTGTCGTCACCCTCGACTATAACAAACAATCCGGCTCGGCAAGCAACCAATTCGCTATATGGGTTGAGGATATGGAAGGCAACTATATCAATACGATCTATGCGACAAAATGGACAGCGGTCGGCGGATACAAAAGCCGTCCCGATTCAATCGCCATATGGGTTGCGAAATCCGGTGTTTCCAATATGCCTGATTATTATGTCGACGCCATCAGCGGCGCGACGCCGAGATCGTCAGGCAATCAGACTTACGCATGGAACCTGAAAGATATAAACGGTGATCTGGTTTCCCCCGGCAAGTATATGGTTTTCGTTGAGGGGACTTTGCGTTGGAAGAATAACGTTTTATACTCCGGCGTCATAACGATTGGCGACGTTTCAGACGTCATCCATGCCGACGCCGAATATACTTATGAAGCATCTGACAGGCAGGCAGCCCTGACGGGCGATTCGCCTGAAAACGCGATGATTCGCGACGTGACCGTGAGCTTCACGCCTTCCCCCGGCAACTAACACTACATGAGTATTTTCGCTCTATTTTATTTTAGTTTCCGTTAGAAGTCTTTGTAGCTGACAAGCGTAATGTTTTCCGCGGAATCCGCCCGTGCCATAACATCATCGGTGAAGCCTGTTTTAGCGAACAGGTAATAATGCTTTTCGCGGTAGCTGAACAATTCGCTCCGTTCAATCAGTTTGTCGATTACATCGGCTCCTATGCGATCAATCGTCCATTTGCATTCCGCGAAAATAGCGCTGTCTTTGTCAGCCGCGATAATATCAATCTCGCACTCCTCTTTTTTCTTTGGATTATTCCCCCACCAACGCCCCGCGTCCGTAAACATGATCGGCGTCTCCTTTGCGGTGTTCATCCGCCACAGGTACTGCTTGCAGATTTCCTCAAACACGCCGCCCACATACGCGGGGATTTGCGGCTTGATCCCCTCATACGCCAAGTTTGCCTCGCCGCGCTGGATGAACGCCATGCGGTCAGGTATAAAGCGATACCAAAACCGAAACATGCCGTCGTCAAGCGTGTAGATGGTTCTCCTGCCCGTTTCCTCGCGGAAGGGATGTTCCTTTTTTATAATGCCGATGGAAATCAACTTGGAAATGTAAGTGGAGCATAACGCCGTTTCAAGCCCGACTTTTCCGGAAACCTCAGACAATCTTGAAGCGCCGCCAGCAATCGCCTTGATTATTGCATTGTACTGCGCGGGTTCGCGGCATTCCTGTTTTACCAAATTGCCCGGTTCCTCGAATAAGTAACCGCTGGTTGTCAGGAAATTCTGCTTGATATTGTCCTCAACGCTTAATCCCTTATCCATCAAAGAAAGGTACAACGGAATGCCTCCGGTAATACCGAATAACAACGCAACGTCATCGCGGCTGAAATTTCCGTCCTTATAGTATTCCCTCGTTTGATCAAAATCAAAAGGTAGAATCCTGAACTGCGCTGTGCGGCGGCCGTACAACGGGCTCTGATATCCCAGCACCTGGTTTTCCATGAACGACAGGGATGAACCGCACAGTATTAAAAACAACTTAGACGTCTCCTTGTACTTGTCTATATAAGTCTGCAGCAATGAGGATATTCCCCGGTAGCTCTGCGCCAAGTACGGGTACTCGTCAATCGCCAGTATGACGCGTTTCGTTTCCGCTAAGTTGAATACCGCGTCAAGCGCCTCTTTGTAACCCGTGAAAACGGGCGCGGATGCTGCGAAATCGCTTGAAATCGCGAAAATGCTGTGGCTAAGGCTTTCGAGATTGTCTTTCGCGTTGGTTTCCCGCCCCGTAAAATAGATCGCTTCCTTGTCCTTAATGAATTCGGAAATCAAAGCGGTTTTGCCGACGCGCCTGCGTCCATAGATAATGACGCATTGAAATTTACCTGACTTATAGAGGCGGTCAAGCTCACCCAATTCACGCTGTCTGCCGATAAACATATTGACGCCCCTTCTTGCTATATCGTGATATACTATATTATAATATAGCAAATGGAAAGTGGCAACAGTTTTTTGGTTCTTTCCAGAATTAGTTGAAAGGGCGCGGAGAATATCATGCTTGAGGACATACAGGAACGGCAACACACGCGGACGCAGGATATTAACTTGTAAATAGGAAAAGCGGCGGTAAATTAGTGAATAAAAATTTACTCTTTTTCCATTATCCTTTTTGCTGTTCCCAATCGTTATAATAGTGAAAGGTCTTTCAATAACAATCGGAGGGTGGGATATGAGCAAAGACATTAAAGATATTCTTGTTAGCATAGCAGATGGTAATATTGATGCCCTCGGAGAATTATACGCTATGCTATCGGTTCGCATTTTCAACTACGCCCGCGCAGTAGCAAAAAGCAACGAAGTTGCCGAGGACATTACCCATGATGTTTTTCTGCAAATCCACAAACAAGCAATGCGCCTTTCTAAAATGGAGAACCCTACTCCATACATTATGGTCATTACCCGAAATCAGTCCTATGACTATCTCAAGCGCGATAAGCGCATAGTAGCAACGCTAGATGAAGTGTCCGAAATCAGCGGTTCTCCAATACCCTATAATAGTCTATTAATTGAGGACGCCTTTTCAAGATTACCCGACAATCAACGAGAAACAATATATCTACATTTTATTTGCGGATATACGCAAAAAGAAGTAGCCAGAATTATGGACGCTCCGCTTGTGACTGTCAAATGGCGTTGTGGAAAAGCGTTATCGCAATTACAGGATTATTTTACAATATATCTACATTTTATTTGCGGATATACGCAAAAAGAAGTAGCCAGAATTATGGACGCTCCGCTTGTGACTGTCAAATGGCGTTGTGGAAAAGCGTTATCGCAATTACAGGATTATTTTAACTTAGACAAGGAGGAAATCAGAAATGAAATCATATGATGCTATAATCCAAGGCTTACAGGGAAATTTTCAGGCAGAGCCGAGCAAGGCTTTGCAAAACAGGATATATCAGAGCGCCACGTCAAATTCCGCCGTTCAATATACGGCAAGACGGAAGTTTGGATTAAGAGCCGCAATGATTGCCGCAATGATTGCTGTTCTTTCATTGACAACTGCTTTCGCATATGGCGGCGAAATAGTCGCGGCTGTCCACAATTTTGTTATGGTGATAGCTGTTCCCCAAGACTCTCCAGTTAAAGGCTACTCTCTGGCAGACAAAACAGGCGAGTTCTTAGCAGTTGACTGGGTGGTTGATGGGGAAAACATTGGTACACACAGAGGTTATGTGTTTAGCCTTGATGAAGAAAACGGTAAATACACTTTACAGAACATCGCTTTCGATAACGGGGAAATGGTTTTACTGAAGCCGAGCGGCGTAGATGGATTCACCTTGAAAGAAGGCGAAACAATCTCTCTGTATGCGCTCCTAAACATAAGCCCAAAATATACCGACGATGTGGGGGAACTGGTTCAAATTGGGTGTTTTCATAACGGTGAAATATATGAATCATATACAGGGAAGCTGACAAGTGGCGGTGTACTATACACTGTTGAAGCTCCATGCGATGGCGAGTTCATGATTTACATTACTAATTACTGTGTCACATTACAAAACTATACAGAAATAACAATCTATTGATATGCGCTTCAAAACATTCAAATTCAACGCTCGATAAACATAACATATTTATCAGTGTCCATTAAGAGCAAAGCGGCGGCATAGCTATTTTCTAGCTGTCATATTGTTTATATCTTTATGCGCCTGCGCGGATAGCGGGCAAACCGATAATAACTCTCCGCCGCCGTTTACGCCATCCCAGACAGAACGCCCACCCGTTTCGCCGGATGTTCGCCATTACCGGCTCAATTCCAATCAGGAGCAAGCAGGAACTCGCGGACATTTTTATGTTTGACCCCTTCGCGGCTCATGTCAAGCTCATCAAGCGACACAACATACTTCGGGAAATTGTCCCGTATGGACTCGTATGCGCCGAACTCGCGCCGGATCGTCTCCTCTGACGCGAGAAGGTAGGAAACCTGAACATAGAGCTTTTCGCTCTTTTTTTCACAAATGAAGTCGATCTCCTTCGATCTCGATTTTCCGACAGTAACCTTGTAGCCTCTCCGAAGTAGTTCCATATAAACGATGTTCTCAAGTATGAGGTTAACGTCTTTCATGTTACCACCGTAAACAGCCTCGCGGATACCGTGGTCGGCGACGTAGTATTTTTCATTGACCGCCAGCATCTTCTTGCCCTGCAAATCCTGTCTGCGGACTTGATAAATCAAAAAAGCGTCCATACAATGATGGATGTAGTTCATCGTCGTTTCGGGCGCCGCCACGCGGTTTTCGCTCTTAAAGTATTTTGAGATCGACGCCGCCGAGAATGTCGTCCCGACGCCGCCGAATACATAAGCGATGATACGCTCCAGCAGATCGACGTCGCGAACCTTATTGCGCTTTACGATATCTTTGAGTACGACTGAGTTAAACAAATCCTGCAAGTAAATCTGCGACGGCGTGTCCTCATAGCGGAGGTTTCCAAGATAGGGCATACCGCCGAGTGTCAGATACCTTGTGAACGCTTCTTGCTTCTGTGCCTGTTGAAAAATAGAGGTATATAGTTCCAAAAACTCCCCAAAGGAAAAAGGGTAGATAATAAACTCGACATACCTTCCGGCAAGATAGGTCGCAAGCTCGCCCGAAAGCAACTTGGCGTTAGAGCCTGTGATGTGCATAACACAGATACAACTGAATTGCATGCGTATATTATCATGCAATTCAGTTGTATCTTAACATCCGCATTTTTCGGCAATGGGTTTCAGATTTGTTTTAATAAGCCAGCGGAAGCCGCTTTCGTATTCGCAATCAAGGGCGATATACTATTTTACGTGTTTGCCCATCCCCTAGACGCGGGATACGCGCCATCGGGTAATGTCCGCAATCAACTCAAAGTCAATCGGCTTGTCATAGGGGAATTGGATCGCGCCCTTTGTCCTTTTATAGCCTGAAAGGCGCTCCTCAAATGGGGAGTGCGTCAAATCGCCGGGGTATATCCCGATATGCTTCTTGAAAGCGGCGAAGTGAATCAGGTTTTCGCCCTGCCAAAATGTCGGCATACTCCAGGAAATCTTCTCGACGGCGTCCGGCGCGGCGGCGCGGATAGTCTCGCGGACTTTTATCAGGGTCGCCCGCGCGTCTTCTTGTTGAGCGGCGATATACGCGTCGATATCAGCGGGTTTCTCCCCGCAGTAATGGTCTTGACCCGTTTTCTTAAATTCCCGTCCGCATTTTGGGCATTTCCACATAACTTTTCCTCGCTCAGCGCGCCCTCAAATATGTCCTCAGCATCTCCAGCACTTCTTCGAAGTTGATCGGTTTCCCCACGTGGCTGTTCATTCCCACCGCGAGGCACTTCTCGATATCCTCGCGGAAAGCATTGGCGGTCATCGCGATGATCGGGACGTCTTTAGCGTTCGGCAGGTCGAGGGCCCGAATGGTTTCCGTCGCTTCATAGCCGTCCATCTCCGGCATCTGTATATCCATAAAAATCGCGTCGTACTTTTCGGGATTCTTCTTGAACTTCTCCACCCCGATCCTGCCGTTTTCCGCGCAGTCTATCGTCAATAAAGTATCTTCAAGCAGGGTCAGCACGATCTCGCGGTTGATCTCGATATCCTCGACCAGCAGTACCGAGCATCCCTCAAACCTGTCGATGCTCTCTTTGCCGACTTCGTCATAGCTCTGACCCGCGCCCAGGTATTCGTTGACGGAATCCACAATGTTTGACGGAAAAAGCGGTTTCAGCAGGAATTTGTCCACGCCTGTATTGATCGCTTCTTCTTCTATCGTATTCCACTCCAAGCCGGAAATCATGATGACATGCGCTTCACCGGCGTCCTTCTCTTTCAAAACGCGGGTCAATTCCATGCCGTTTATGCCCGGCATTTGATAATCCACAAAGTAAATGTTATACGGTCCGTTTTCCTCTCTCAGCCGGATCGCGTCTTCCGCGTTTTCGGCCGTGTGGCACGTCGCCCCGTATCTTTCCGCGATCTTGGTGAAGTAATCCAGGATCACGAGATCGTCGTCCACGGCAAGAAAGCGCAGTTGTTTTAAGTCGGGAACTGAATATTCTTTGTCTTCTAACCGTTCCATCTGGATCGTAAACGCGAAAGTCGAGCCTTCTCCGAGTTCGGACTCGATCCATATTGTACCGTTCATCATTTCAACAATATTTTTTGATATCACGAGCCCCAGCCCCGTACCGCCGTATTTCCGCGTCGTGCTGCTTTCAGCCTGCTGGAATGATTGGAACAGTCTGGCTTGCTGTTCGGCGCTGATCCCGATCCCCGAGTCGGTCACCTCGATCTGCAACGTGCAGACGCCGTTTTCTTCTTCCAGGAGGTTGGCGCTTATGCTGATGGCCCCGCCCTCGGCGGTGAACTTCACCGCGTTGCTCAATAAGTTCGTGATGACTTGCGTCAGCCGCTGTTCGTCCCCAAGCATCTGGCTGGGGATAGCGCTATCGATATAGACCATCAGTTTTTGCTTCTTTTCGATGACGCGGAGATTGTTGACCGTGACGACCCGCTTTACCATGTTTTCGAAATTAAACTCCACCGGCGACAGCTCGAGTTTGCCCGCCTCGATTTTTGACACGTCTAAAATATCATTGATAAGGCCGAGCAGATGCCCTGCCGCGTCTTTAATTTTCTCGATGGCGTAATTCTTGCGTTCGACCCTGTCGGTATTCTCCGCGATGGAGGTCATGCCGATTATGGCGTTCATGGGCGTACGTATCTCGTGGCTCATATTGGCGAGAAACGCGCTTTTCGCTTTATTGGCTATCCGCGCTTCTTCCATCGCGGCGTTCAGTTGTTCGTCCCGGAGCTTCAGTTTTAGCTCCCGCTCATGGATTTCCGTCATATCTGAGACATATCCGACTATAGCGAAGCCGTCTTCATAGGGGATCTTCTTCAATTGTACGCTGATGTTTCGCTTCGCGCCCCCCATGATCAGCTCAGTCTCGAAATTGACGGAACCCTCTGTCACCGCGGTGACCAATCTGTCGGTGAGGGGTATTGAAACCCGTCCGTCAGGCTGGAAGGGCGGAATACTTTTTATCAGGCGTTCGGCAAAACCCGTAAGGGTTTCTTCTTTTGTCTCAAATCCAAAAAAGCTCATCGCCGCGGCGTTGCAGTCGATCGCCCTGAAGCTGCTGTCAAACAATACGGTGATGTTCGGGCTTGTTTCGAGCATGATCAGCATGCGGCTGTCCGCGTCGTGCGCCTTTTCCATATCCGCGATCTGCGCCTGGACCCTGAGATAATCCTCATGCTCCGCCTTCGCTTCTTCCATTGACTTCACGATGCAATTCACCGGGATATTGACGCCGAGGGCTATCTTTCGCGCCATATCATGGCAGGTATTACTGCCGCAGGCGCCGCAGTCGATGCGCTGCTTTTCCTCATCGGTTTTCCCCAATAATTCAAATGCCTTTTCGATATCCTCGTCGGTGATGATCCGAACCGATAACGATGAGGAAGCGGGTTGATATTCCCTGATAAAATGAGAGAGGTCGAAGGTTTCGTCATATTTCTTGTAGATCGACTCGTAGTATTCCCTTTTTCGTTCCTCCATCGCTTTGCGCCTATTGTTGTCCATCGTTTTATCGATTTCAAATAGATTTCTTTCATGGGAGGACGCGGTGCCGATATTACAGCCTTCCTCGCAGTTCAGCACGTCGAATATCTCGGGCAGGGACTGTTCGGGCGTTTCCGCGTACAGATTCAGTTTTTCGTACAGGCTGAATCCCTCCGCTTTCGTGATATGGAGTTTTTTGCCGATAAAATACTCAATATTCTCTTTTAACCCGCCCGGCATGGGGAACAGGGAGCCAAGGCCGCTTTCATCGTGGTCGAATTCCGTCTCTTCGTCCGGAAGCGGGATGTTTTTGTTTTTCATATAGTCAAGCAGTTTCGCGAAAGTGATATTATAATCAGCCAGCCTCGTCGTTTCGAATTCGGCTTTTTTCGCGATGCACGGAGAGAGCGCGGCGATTCGGTCGTTTATCCCCTGATATGTTTTCATATAGATTGAAGCGCAAGCCATGGGGCTGTGCACGGGCGACAGTTTCGGCAGCAGATCGTGGCGGTACATCTCACAGTAAGCGACGACGACCGGACAGGGCTGGGTGATGATATGCGCGTTTTCATTTTTTTCGAAGTAACGCACGTGCCCCCATATGCAGATGTCCGCGCCCAGCGACACGTCGTAGATTTTGTTAACGCCGAGCTTCTTCAGATAAGTAAATAACTTTTTGTATTCCGGTATATTCGTCCTGATGGACGGCGCCGCGATTAACGATATAGGAAGGCCTTCCGCCAGGTCGTTAAAAAAGAGATCGGTGTCGTCGGAATAATGCCGCGCGTCATGCTTACACGCGGTTACGCAGCGCCCGCAGCCGATGCACTTATCGGGATCTATCTTCACCTTGATATTTCCGGCTTCGTCCTGATAGGTGATGTTCACCGTCTCAATGGGGCATTCCCGGACGCAGCGGTTACAACCCGTGCAGGACTCATTTATTGACTTGATGATCTCTACCATTCGGCTGCCCTCCAAATCCCGTCTATCGGCGAATACCTGCGCTCCGTTATGCCAGGCGAATCATTCATCGTTTGGACAATCTTTCGACGATCGCGTTCAGGTTGAGTTTTTCCGCGTTATCCCTGAGCCAGAAAACGAGATCCGCGTCCTGCTCATACCGGTATGTGCCGAGTACGTCAAGTATCGCGTCCACCGTTTTCATATCATACGCTTCACAAGCGGCGAGCAGCTTATCGAGCAGTTTCCCGTCCGGTTTTTTCTTTTTTGTTTTCGGATTATCCCGCGTTCTGGTTTCAAGCAGCTCGTTTATCCCGGACAGCAGCTCCCGCGCCGCGTTTAGGAACGAGGGATTATGCAATAAAATGAATTCGAGATCGCCCGCTTTCGCCGCTTTTTCCAGTCTTTCCGCGATATTGGCAAATACATCGGCGCATACGCCGCGGCTCGACCCTTTTATCCCGTGTACGATCCTGCCGTAGTCGGCGATGTTCTCCATGGTTACGTCCTCGCAGCGGTCGAGCAGCGGCGGCGTATTGACCGCGTAAGACCGTAAAACATCATAGTATAGGTCCTCATCCCCGTCGAACTCCTTTATCGCTTTCTCCACATCCAATCCGTCAATGCCCAACTTGAGCGCGCGGCGGTCGATCCCGCTTCTCCTGGTTAACCCGACGCGTTCTTTGACCGCGCCTTGCTTTTCTAGCGATTGCCCTTGCGCCCCTTCTTGCCGTTCAAGATACTTCTTTTCTTTATCTTCGTTCCACAGCCAGCGACGGATGACCGCGTCCAGGCGCGTCCGCTCGATAGGTTTCGATATAAACGCCTGAAACCCCCGGCTCAGGAACATTTGCTCGTTGCCGACTAACGCGTTCGCGGTCAGCACGATGACCGGTATATTTTTCGCGTAATCCGTTCCGATTTCGCGTATTTTCCCCATCGCTTCTATCCCGTTCATCCCGGGCATCATGTGATCCATGAAAATGGCGTCGTATTTCACTTTTTCGTCACGAACGCGTTCGATAGCCTGCTGCCCGTTTGCCGCGGTGTCGATCTGCAAATTGTAAGGCTTCATCATCCCTTGCGTAACGTCGAGGTTGGTCGGTATATCATCGACCAGCAGCACGCGCGCGTACGGAAGGCTGATCCGCGGCGATAGCGCGTTTTGCCGATGTTTTTCGTCGGTATAGCGGAGTTCGCGCAGGTTTTTGGCTACTTCCGGGCCGATCACGGCGCCGTCTACATACCCTTGCCTGATTTTGACCGTGAACGTACTGCCTTTCCCGTATTCGCTTTCCACCGAAATCGAGCCGTCCATCATTTCCACGATCGTTTTTGTGATGGCAAGCCCCAGGCCGGCGCCTTCGATGCTCTTATTGGCGTCCGTGTCCATCTGTGCGTAATCGGAAAACAAGTTGTCTATATCCTCCGGTTTTATGCCTTGCCCCGTATCGCCGACCCATATCGTCATCCACGCGTCGCCGGCTTCGGGCTCGCAGCGTATACCGAGCTCCACGGTTCCCTCTTTGGTATATTTAATAGCGTTCGACAACAGGTTGTTTAAAATTTGCCTGATCCTAAGGTCGTCGCCGACCAGTTTCGCCGGTAAAGTTTCGTCGATGCGAAGGATAAACTCAATGGGATTGTCGCCTATACGCAGGATATTGCTTGTGACCGTATCGTTGACCAGGCTCGGCATGTCGTACTCGTCAGGCGACAGTTCTAATCTCCCCGCCTCGATTTTTGATATATCCAATATGTCGTTGACCAAATTCAAGAGTACCTCGCCCGCGTTTGACACTTTTTCTATATTTGACCGGGCGTTCTCGCTCAGCCCCCCGTCCTCAAGCGTCAGTCCGGATAAACCGATAATCACATTGAGCGGCGTGCGCATCTCATGGCTCATTTTCGCGAGGAAGCTGCTTTTCGCTTCATTGGCGTCATGGAGCCTCTGCGTCATCTCATTGCGCTCCAGCGCGTTTACGATCATCAGGCCGCCGGAGTGCAGAATGTCGATTTCGTCGTTGGTAAAAACGCGTTCGCGACGGCAATCGTCGAAACTCAAAAACCCATAGAACTGTTCATGATAATATAGCGGTATCGCCAAAAGCGACCGGATTCCCTGCTGCTCCAGTATCGCGCGCTCCTGAGGCGCCATACGGGAGACCGGGCTGTTTACGCACTCGTTCCGCGCGAACAACCGCTCCCATTCCGGCACATCCGCGTAGGATAGTTTTTCGGGGGCGTCCTGCTTCCAGAGGCCGTGTTCCTCATGCCACTGACATTGATTAACATAATAAAGGCTGCCGTCTATCACTTCGTTCGACCATATATGGATACGGTCGACGTCCACGCATTCGGCGATCAGCTTTATGCCCTCCAGTAGCGACTCCTCGAAACCTTTCTCATATTCAGGCGCCAGCAGCAAGACAGAAACATCGTTCATCGTACGCAGCAGGTTCGCTTGCGTCGAAGTTTCATTCATCACTTTCTTTTGCATACAGCACCTCCAAATGTCAACAATATTTTAGCACAACGATGAAAGAAAATAAACAGCAACGATAATCGGACACAGTAGCGATAATCGGGCTTGTGTAATCGCGATAAAAATATGTATAATAATATTTGCGTTATCGGACGGCTGGGATTAAACCCTTAATCAGCTTTTATCACGGGGCGCGGGAGGAAAAGGCGGTTTATCATGCGTATACTTGATCCGACATTCAAAGACAACATCCCCAGATATACATTACAGTGCCTGTTGGCGATGGCGATTATATTTATCGTCATGCTTTTTGACGACGCCGTTCTCAGTATGACGATCGTCGCGTCATTGGGCGCCAGCACGTTTATCGCCATAGCCATGCCCCATACGAACTCCGCCAGCCCCCGCTATCTGGTGGGCGGTTATATCGTCGGCGCCTCCTGCGGCGTCCTGATGAATTTTATCTATTCATATCTGGTCTCCATGAATATTCAAATCCTCGGGCATTCGCCGCATATCTTATCCTGCGCTATCGCCGTCGGCCTGGCTATGTTCCTGATGGTTATCACCAACTCCGAGCATCCGCCCGCCGCCGCCCTTTCGATGGGGTTGGTTTCTCAGCCCAACGCCCTCGTCACCGCGTTCATCGCCGTCTCGAGTATTGTCATCATTTCCGTGATTAAGACGCTGTTGAAAAAATGGCTGAAAAATCTCTTATAGCCTTTTCGCGGTTTATTTCACCGCGGCGGCTTCGATTGAAACGCTGTTTCTGCACAGTTGTAGTTCGGAATGATTTATGATATATTGTGCAAAGTCGCAACCGATCTCATCACAGACAGGGGGAAGCTGAATTGAAAGACGAAACATTATGCCTGCACGCCGGATATACGCCGGGAAACGCCGAGCCGCGCGTCCTGCCCATCGTGCAAAGCACGACCTATGTGTATGATTCTACCGAAGAAGTGGCTTCAGTATTCGACGAGCCGACGAAGAGCCTGATTTACTCCCGCTTCGCGAACCCCACGGTCATGGCCGTGGAGCGTAAGATAGCCGAGCTGGAGGGCGGGGTCGGCGCCATGTGCACCGCTTCCGGGCAGGCGGCTTCCCTGCTGTCCTTGCTCAACATTTGTTCAGCCGGCGACAGTTTTGTCAGTACCTCAGAGATATACGGCGGCACGGTGAATCTGTTCGCCCATACGTTGAAAAAACTGGGCGTCGAGTGCATATTCGTCAGCACCGACGCGGGCGAAGATGAAATCAACGCCGCTTTTAAGCCGAATACCAAAGCCGTATTCGGCGAGACTCTGGCTAATCCCGCGCTGACCGTCATGGATATAGAGAAATTCGCCCGCATCGCCCATTCTCACGGCGTACCGCTTATCATAGACAATACTTTCGCCACGCCCATCCTTTGCAAGCCTTTCGCTTACGGCGCGGATATCGTCGTGCATTCCACCTCAAAGTACATGGACGGGCACGCGCTGCAGGTGGGCGGGGTGATCGTCGACAGCGGGAATTTCGACTGGACGAACGGAAATTTTCCTGAGCTTGTTCAACCTGACGTGACTTATCACGGGATATCTTATGTGGAGACTTACGGAAAAGCCGCGTATATCATCAAAGCGCGGATGCAGCTCATGAGGGATTTCGGCACTTACCCCTCCGCCCACTCCGCGTTTCTGCTCAACCTCGGGCTGGAAACGCTGGCTATCCGTATGCGGAGCTACTGCGAGAACGGGATGGTTGTGGCGAAATACCTCGCCCAATCCGATCTGATAGAAAAGGTCACCTATCCCGGCCTGGAAAGCGACGCGTATTATCCCCTGGCGCAAAAATACCTCAAAGGCGCGGGCGGCGTGATCTCCTTCGTCATCAAAGGCGGTAAGGCTAACGCCATCCGCTTCATGGATTCGCTAAAGCTGGCGTCAAACGAAGTACACGTATGCGATATACGGACCTGCGTGCTTCATCCCGCCAGCGCCACCCACAGGCAGCTGAGCGACGAACAGCTGCTGGCCGCCGGCGTGCATCCGGGGATGATCCGGTTTTCAGTCGGCCTTGAAAACGTAGACGATATCCTTGAAGACATCCAACTCGGGCTTAACGCCGTCAAATAAGATGGGGCCGTATGGGGCGGAGCCCCGTCGGGCATAAACACCAGGATACATAGGAGGGGATCATATGGGACGTCTGGACGGAAAGGTTACGGTAGTAACGGGCAGTAACGGCAGTATAGGCGCGGCTGTGGCGCAGGCCTTTCTCAGGGAAGGCGCCAAAGTCGTTTTGACGGAATTCCGCACAAAAGGGGCGGCGGACACGGCGAAAGCCACCGGCGTCTCCGAAGATAACTGGATGGTGCAGAAGTTGAACGCCTCCGATAGAGCCAGCGTAGACAATCTGATTGCCGCCACCCTCGACCGCTTCGGCCGCCTGGACGTATTCATGGCCCACGCCGGCAGCGATAACCGCAGGGGGCATTTCTTCGACCTGACGGACGACGACTTCGACTATCTGATGACGAATAACTGTAAAAGCGTCTTCATGTGCAGCCAGGCGGCTGCCAAGGCAATGGTCCCCACGGGAGGGGGTTCCATCATTCATACCTCTTCCGTCAACTCCCTGGTCGGCCGCGCGAACAGCGTCGTATACGGTACGACAAAAGGCGCTATCACCGCCATGACCAGGCATATGGCCCATGATCTGGCCCGTTACAATATCCGCGTTAATACTCTCCTTCCGGGGGTGACGCGTACAAAACAAATCGACAATCTGGTTACAGACCCGACCTGGGTCGACTATGTCATGAACACCATCCCGATGAAGAGGTTCGCCACCCCGGAAGACATGGTGGGCGCCTGCCTTTTCCTCGCTTCCGACGAATCCTCCTATGTCACCGGCACCTATATCACCGTGGACGGCGGCGTCGTCGGCCTGAGATAAATCTTTCTATAGAAAGGATACTAACAATGAACATTATCAGAACGACGGCAGTAGAGCTAACGGAGATCCCGGCGATCGCTTACAAACAAAAGCTGGCGGCAGGCGGCGCGGGCATAAGGATTTTCCGGCTTGACCGGGACATATCCGCTGTCTTTACCATCGACCGCAGGACGGGCGAGGCCAGCCCCTTCGGCATGGCCGATCCCGCTATATTCCCGGACGAAGCCGTACTTGAAGCGCTGGAGCTTACGTCGGGACAGCCTTATACGGCAAGGGGCAAACTGAAAATCACCATTTTTGAGGACGCCGGCGCTGAAGCCGCAGGCGATGAGGAAGACGTCGCCGAAACCGAAGCCGACAAAACCGACATGGTAAACAGCGACGAATATCAGGCGATCATCCGGCGTTATACCAATGAAAAAGGCAAGCTGAACTATACGCTGATGAACAAGGACTTTATCCAGTTCGTCAGCAAAAGCCAAATCGTCGGCAATATGATCGCGGACAAAGCGGCGGTCGTGGATATTTTGCTGTATATCGTTAAAAACAGGTCCGCCTACCTGGCTGAGAAGAACGAAAGCCTGAGCGACCAGGACACAGCCGCTCTTATCGAAACGCTGGATGAAATCGATCCCCGCAGCGCGTTTAAAGAATTATCGGCGTATATCAGGCGCCTGCTCGCCAAAAGCAGATAGGCTCGTTTCAGGGATTATCCCGCGTGAAGCGATTCAGTCGCCCTTTTTACTTATATAGCGATACACGCTTGCCTGAGAGCAGCGTAGCATCTCAGCCACTTGTTTCACCGCGTTCTTGAGCAGAAAGACGCCTTTTTCGTCGAGTATGGATATGACGTCTATTCGTTCATCCTTAGTCAGGCGGTCTACGGGTATCCCGCTGTCGCCGGTTACCTGGGCGATGGCCGACTCTGCTTCGGATATCACCAGTTCGCGTATGCTTTCCGGAGCGGCGGGCGGCGTCGTCTCAGCCCATGTGATTTCTTTATCGTAGATGAAGTTTTTCTCGACGAATTCGTCAGGATGCCTGAGCTTAAGCAATTGTTCGCTCAGTTCCCGGTAACGGCTGTCGTCGAAATTGATACAGAGAAGCCCGGACAGTTCGCCGTCCGGGTTTTTGATATAGAACGTTGATGAACGGAGCGCCTTTCCGTTATCCTGAGCGACGCCGATATAGTTTATCCGGGAATCGTTTTTCAGATAGTCCCTATCCATGATGATTTGAACGGCGAAATCAGACAGGGGCGCGCCTACGGTCCTGCCGCTGATATGTCCGTTGGCGATGGCGATGACGGAGTTCTCCGGATCGCCCACGTCGTGAAGGACGACCTCGTAATCAGGCCCCAGCATGACCCCCAGGAATTCGATGAGTTTAATATACGGTTTCAACTCGGAAGCGGGCATCCCGTCATCTCCATTCGTTGATATCATAATGATAAATTATAATCGCAATGAAATTATTTTTCAATAATATTTTTGAAATGATAATTTTTTATTATTAATGCGATATATTTCTCAGTTTCATTACGTTTGCCGGCACTATTTTCAAGTATTTCTCTATGTTGTGACTGTTTTTGAGGAAATATTATAATTATTAGGAATAATTATTGACTTATTTCTATTATTCTGATAATATATAATCATACAAACAACTTTTTTAGGAGGGATGTTCATGGCTATTAAATATATACCAGAGCCTTTTCGTATTAAAATGGTAGAACCACTTCGGATGCTTACCCGTGAGGAACGGGAGCAAAAAATCGCGGACGCGAATTATAACGCCTTCAATCTGCGGGGCGAGGATTGCTACATCGACCTGCTGACGGATTCCGGCACAAACGCGATGAGCCAGGAGCAATGGGCTGGCGTCATGCGCGGCGACGAATCCTATGCGGGGGCGAACAGTTATTTCCGCTTGATGGAAACCTGCCGGGATATTTTTGATTATCAATATATCCAGCCGGTCCACCAGGGCCGCGCCGCTGAGAAAGTTTTACTTCCCCTTCTCCTGGGCGAAGGCAAATACGCCATATCCAATATGTTTTTTGACACTACCCGCGCCCACGTCATCCTTGCCGGCGCCCGCCCCATAGACTGCGTGGCCGCGGAAGCGAAAGACCCCGCAAAACGCGCGCCATTTAAAGGTAATATGGACGTAGCAAAACTGGAATCTGTTATACAAGAAAAAGGAGCAAACAAAGTCGGCGTAGTCATCATGACGATCACCAACAATTCCGCCGGCGGCCAGCCGGTATCCATGAAGAACATGCGGGATACGGCCGCCGTCTGCAAAAGGCACAATATCCCCCTGTGCATCGACGCCGCGCGCTTCGCTGAAAACGCCCACTTCATCAAAAGGGACGAACCGGCGTATAAAGACGTATCGATCAAGAGTATCATCCGCGAAATGTTCGGTTACGCGGATATGTTCACCATGTCGGCGAAAAAGGACGCCATCGTCAATATCGGCGGCCTGCTCGGCGTAAAAGACGCGGATTCCCCGCTCATCGCCCAGATCAAGGCTTCCTGTATCAATTACGAAGGCTTCTATACTTACGGCGGCCTTGCCGGGCGCGATTTGGAAGCGCTGGCGATCGGCCTGTACGAAGGTCTGGACGAGAATTATCTTGACTACCGTATCGGTCAGATGGAGTACCTCGCTTCCCGCCTCGACGACGCCGGCATAGCGTATCAGGCGCCCGTCGGCGGGCACGGCGTATTTATCGACGCCGCAGCCATGTTTCCGCATATCCCCTACGATGAATTTCCCGGCCAGACGCTAATGATCGAACTATATAAAGAAGCGGGCGTCCGCTCATGCGATATCGGCTCTTATATGCTGGGCAACGACCCCGACACAGGCAAACAGCTCAAGGCGGATTTCGAGTTCACCCGTCTCGCGATCCCCCGCCGCGTATATACCCAGGCTCATCTGGACGTCATCGCGGAAGCGCTTGTCAATATCAAAAACCGGGCCGACGGAATCAAACGCGGTTACCGCATCACCTGGGAGCCTCCGATTCTGAGGCACTTCCAAGCCGCCCTTGAGCCGATCGGCGACAACGAAAGGAAATAAACCATGTTAAATAATGATTTGCCGATCCCGGATCGGAAACGCGACGGTTTTTCCGGCAGATGGGGCTTCATCATGGCATGCATCGGCTCGGCGGTAGGTATGGGCAATATCTGGATGTTCCCCTATCGCGTCGGTTCCATGGGCGGCGCCGCCTTCCTCATCCCTTATATCCTCTTTGTGGTACTTATCGGCTATATCGGCTCCATCGGTGAAATGGTCTTCGGCCGTGGCGCGGGGCGCGGGCCTCTGGGCGCCATGCGGATGGCTTTGGATAAAAAAGGCAAGCCCAGACTAGGCGAGGCCATCGGGTTGATCCCCGTCGTCGGGCAGCTTGCCACCGCTATCGGTTATTCTGTAGTCATCGCGTGGATCATCCGTTTCCTGGTCGGATCCCTTGACGGTTCCGTGATGGCCGCGGATAACGGCGGCGCCTACTTCGGCGCTATCGCCGGCCCATTCTCAAGTATCTCCTGGCATCTGATCGCCCTGTTCGTCACTTTCGCCATCATGGTTTTGGGCGTTTCCTCCGGGATAGAGAAAGTCAATAAAGTCCTCATACCCGCTTTCTTTTGCCTTTTTATCATCCTCGCCGTCCGCGCCGCTACTCTGCCAGGCGCTATGGCCGGCTACGCCTATCTGCTCTCGCCGAAATGGTCGCTTCTCGCGGAGCCCAAAACCTGGGTCTTCGCCCTGGGCCAAGCCTTTTTCTCTCTTTCCATCGGCGGCGGCGGTACGCTAGTATACGGTTCCTATCTTAAAAAGAGCGAAGATATTATCTCTTCAGCCCGCCTCGTCTGCGTATTCGATACTTTGGCGGCTTTCCTCGCGGCGCTGGTGATTATCCCCTCGGTATTTGCCTTCGGCCTCGATCCTGCCGCCGGCCCCCCTTTGATGTTCATCACTATGCCCGAAGTCTTCAAAATGATGCCTTTAGGCAATCTGTTTATGGTTATTTTCTTCGCGGCCGTCATGTTCGCCGGGATCACTTCGCTGGTGAATCTCTTTGAGTCCCCCATCGAAGCGCTTCAGAGCAAGTTCGGCTTTTCACGCGCTAAGGCCGTCGCCGCCATCGCCGCCGTCGCTGTCGTCGTCGGCATCCTGATTGAAGGTATTGTCGGCGAATGGATGGACGTAGTCACGATCTATATCGTACCTCTTGGCGCGGTCGTCGCCGCCCTCCTCCTCTGGTGGGTGCTCGGCGGCAAATGGGCCCGGGCCGAAGCCCAGGCCGGACGGGCAAAACCGGTCAGTTTCTTATTTGAACCCGTAGGGAAATATCTCTTCTGCGGCGTCTCCATCCTCGTCTATATCCTCGGCGTCTTTTTCGGCGGCATCGGCTGACCGGATTGACGACGAATACTAAACCGGCAGGGCCGCGCGTAAGCTGATTAGCAATCAGTCACCGCGCGGCTCTTTTTTCTCACCTGTCTAACGCCGCCGACATATGCACATTTCGCCTTTGTATAATGTGGTGTAAGGTGTGGCAATCGGAATAAGCCTATCAACGATGTTTTTCATTTTATGTGACACGAAACCAAGTTTAGCCTCGGTAATAAAAACAACAGTGTCAGCCGATATCATTCTTTTAAATAGGATTTCCCAATCGTCCTTTACCGCGCATACACCGGGAGTTTTTAGCCAGCAATGGGTACAGCCTACGCAATGTCCGATATTATAATCATCTGTGTTTATCGCATCATCGTCTTTTACTACGATGTTTGAGAATGTATTAATAACTAATCGTTTCATTTTTTTATCCTTTTAAAAAACTATCTGGTCTGTGTTCTGACATCATGCAGGAGTGCGTTTTGCTTATACCATGACTGTCAGCAACCATTTCCTATGCAAAGAATGAGATTACCCCGACAATCACTATTACAACTCCAATCCCCCGATATAGACCTAGAGCCAAATCAGACGGCTCAACATTCTTGAACATCCAACCTCTTGCAAGCCACCACGCAGTTTTAGGTTTCCATGTGAGCCATATACCTACAGCGACAATCAAAATTGAAAGGATTGGCGAAACTGCTTTTCCATTATTTGATTCTGGTCTTGTTGCTGATTCGATAGCCCATGCAAGACCAAGACCATCAACAAACCCTAAATCTTCAGGTGCTATATTATATTCCCACGATATAGCTGTTCCACCGTTTATGTTCCTCCGCGAATATGTATACCCATTAGGATATATGATTGAAAGTGTTCCATCAAACGAGTAAGAAAAAGTATATTCGCCATTTTCAGATGAAATCGTCCCTTCTGACTTTGTTCCTGTAGGAAAATGAATAACGATGTCTTGACCGTCTACGGTTGTGAAATAATCCATACTTGTCGGTATTTCTTTTGT
>Ga0082212_10002625_pt1 | contig 26014 bp, 23 predicted proteins | sample TergutNt197P3_FD_71548 | JGI IMG/M metagenome (GOLD analysis project Ga0082212, IMG submission 71548) | Neocapritermes taracua P3 segment gut microbial communities from Petit-Saut dam, French Guiana - Nt197 P3 | ecosystem: Host-associated > Arthropoda: Insects > Digestive system > Gut ...
GAACAGCGAACAGCGAACAGCGAACAGCGAACAGCGAACAGCGAACAGCGAACAGCGAACAGCGAACAGCGAACAGCGAACAGCGAACAGCGAACAGCGAACACACTGTCTAACCTATCCTTGTAAACCAAGATTTTCATCTAAATCAGTACAACTTCGCGAAAATTTTTTTAAACCCGTGCCAAATAGCAGGGCAAGCCCACGCGCGCCCATGCGTTCTTTCGTAATATCTCAAAAAAAAATAAAACAAAGTAAAACGGTAAAAAAGGAGTTTTTATGAATGTAAAAAGGAACCTGATTGTTTGTGCTATATTAACAATCATGTTAGTATGCGTAAATAACGGTTACGCGCAGAAATATTCACAGAATAAAAATCAGAATTATTTTAACTTTGGTCCAAGCGGGCTTTTGGCCGTATCGGACGGAAAGACTTCTCCCGGAGTTGGTCTGGGAGCCGGTTGGAACAATCCTCGTCTTTTCAAAGACTGGCTTGGTCTGGGGGCATACCTTAATATTCTCATACCTTTTGTGGAAGATAATGTTGGAGACACACAGTCCGGTATAGTGGCCTCAATTCTCGTTGGGCCTTCCACAATAGCCTTTGAGCGCGGCGCGTTTTCGCTTCCCGTAACATTGGGGTATCATTTTGATTACGTTGCCTCACTCTCACAAGGCGGTGACAGGAATGTATGGGCAATTAACATGGGCATCGGCGCTGCCGTAGATGCAGTGTATCAATTCGGCATTAGCTGGAATGTTTTCGGGCGTCTTATCGCGATATACAATTTTGGCGACGGCGGAGAATTTCTGCTTATGCCGGCAATCGGCGCCGGTTTTAAATTTTAATTTATGGAGAATACAACGATGAAAAGAAAAATATTATATTTTTTTGCGGCGCTTGGCATTATGGCTGTGTTGATTACGGCCTGTGAGTTTGGAACAATTAATAACACCATAGGCGGCCTTAAATATTCTGTTCGGGTTGACAACGGACGGGCGTCTTCCGCTTCAATGGGTTCAATAGTTTTAAACGCGTTAAGAGCGTTTACTCCTTTCAAAGATATTGGCTCAGGTGATAAAGTTGAATTGTATATCCGTCGGTTGACATATCTGGAGGATAAAAACAATCGTGGATTAATGATCATTGACGACGGCAGTCACGACGGAGGTCTCTCTGGGAAAGGAGGCGGGTTAAATAACCAAGGATGGTATAGCATTGATGAGGATTTGGCGATTACAAACACTATTAATAACGGTCCATACTCCGGTTTTCAAATATACATTACCAAGTTGCGAGTTAATGGTGTAGATGAATATGATTTTCCGAGTAGTGGTCCGTATAGCGTCCAGCAAATATTCGGACGTCCATCGTCTCTTTGGTGGGGCGGTGTTTCAAATTATCCGGACAATTTTTCAGGTATCAAGGTTACTAATTCTACTCGCAGCATTAAAACTGTTATTGCGGTAGAAAAGGAGATTCTTGATGGCGTTATTGGCTCTGGCAATACTACCAATTGGGGTTCTACTGATCCTTACAAGTATATTAAGGTTAGAGGAATATTAGATTAGTAATCTCTTTACGATGACAAACCGTACGACATGAATTGCAGACCGGACATAACAGAAGCCACGGCTTTTGCAACAGAAGCCACGGCTTTTAATACAAGAAGTACGGCAAACATGGCAATAAGCCCTTAAAATAAACCAAAAAAGGAGGGTTTTATGTCACACGACTGGCTCCCAAGCAAGCGCGTTGAACAGCTTGCTATGGCAAAAACATGGAAAACCGTCCTCGACAAGAGCGGCCTGAGTTGGGACGTAACCGAAGAAGAGACGCTTCAACTCGGCGTTCTTGTTGCAGAGGCGGATGAAATGCTGACAAAGGCAATGTCGGTAAACCGCAACGCGGTCACTACCGCTCGCTGCAACGAGGCATCCGCACGCCGATAGCCGACCCCACAGGGCAGGCAGAGGCTGATGTAACATACCCTGGCCCGCACCTGCTGATGCTCCACATGAAGCCTCTTGAAGGCACCTTGACGGATTCACGCGCAGATCACGGCTACCGCATATATTTCGGCGTAATGCCGCAAGGCGGGGCAAGCATGGAAGAGGCAGCCGGGCCGATGCGCTACATGATGAAGGCAATCGTAAGCGGCGAGGAATTGCCGCACAGCAAATTTTCCCGGCGCCGCCGCGTCCTGATGGAGTTCCCTGCGGAAGACTCCGGCAAGAGCGCCTATTTCGCCATCCGCTTCGAAAACGCCAAAGGCGGCAAAGGCCCGTGGGGGCCGGTGTTCTCGGCTGTAATTCCTTGATTACAATCCTTACCCCAATCGTCCGAAGCGTAGCGGAGGCACCTCTACGAGGCGGTTTTACACAGACAGCGCGTAAGCGATGCGTGTAAAATCCGCGCGTGCCAAACAGGATGTTGCAATGCCGACGCGCGGATGATTAAAGGTCAGAGTTTTTTCATCTTATTACTGTTTACGAAATCAACAGGCGAAATGACTGAGACCGGAGGTTTTGCTTTATCTAAAAATTCCTCATCGCGTGTAATGATGTAGTCCACACCTATTCTATTGCCGCAAACTACCAAAAGCGCGTCTTCATAGTCATCTAAAGGGAAATCCAGAGCTTTATGGCAATCCGTTTCTAACAAATCGATAATACTAAAAACAGCAAACAAAGAACGCATGGTGTTAGATAAATCATTCCTGTCTAAATGTTTTCGCGCAATATAATAGATATCGGTTATACTATTTGCGGTGATATATCCTTCTATATTTGTTGTCCAATATCAAATTTATTATTTTCTGTGCATATTGGCCGAATGGTTCACGATTAGCGATTGCATCAAGCGCCACATTTGTATCTATTAAAACTTTCATCTAACGTAGTCGTTCATCTCGGGCTGCGGTTAAATCAATATCAGAAGGTAAAACTCCAAAGAGGGTTTTGCTGATTACATCTTTTTCTGTTTCTGAAAATCGTTTTGGCCGGGTTTCTAAGTTTTTTATAGGAGTCGTAAACATAATAATTACCTCATATTCCTCGGAAACTGGTATCGGTTCTTTAGGCTTAAAGTTTGTACCATCATACACGGCTTTTATCGAATACATAAAAACTCCTAATACTATCAATTTATGGCATATTAATCATAAAAAATCATTGTGGTTGAATTTTATAGAATTTTAATATTCTTGTCAAGTATTTGTATATGCTTTTTAATACATTTAATATTTTGCCATCCGCTTCGAAAACGCCAAAGGCGGCAAAGGCCCCTGCTTTTCACCTTGCCCCCAGAAGTTTTTTTGCCTTTTCCACGCATAGCGCTGCGTCCTCCGAATAATGAGCGCCTATCTCTTCGGCGTATTCGTTGTTCACGACAGCGCCACCTACCATTAGCGGTATTGACAATCCGTTTGCCTTTAGAAGGCTCGATACTTTTTCCATCTCGGGCATAGTTGTCGTCAAAAGCGAACTTAGGCAAATAATATCGGGTTTCAGTTTTAAGGCTTCTTCTATGACTGTTTCGGCGGCGATGTCTTTGCCCAAATCGTGTACCTCGAAGCCGTGGTTTTCAAGCATCATGGCTACCATGTTTTTGCCTATATCATGTATGTCGCCTTTTACCGTACATATTATGACGCGCCCTTTAGGCTCCGAGCCGCCGCTTGAAACAAGCAGGGGTTTCAGGATATGAAATCCCTGCTTCATTGCGCCGGCCGCCGATATCATCTGAGGCAGAAAATACTCTCCGGTCGAATATTTTTCGCCCACGCTCTCCAATGCCGCGATAAGGGCGTCATCCATGAGCTGCTTTGGGGAATATTCTTTGAGAGCATCAGGGAGCAGTTCTTCAATGCGCCCGGGGTCGCCGTCTATAACGGCGCGTTTCAGACGGTCGATGATGTTTTCGTTTTCTATTTTTTTCTCGGTTACGACTTCGCCGAAGTTTTTGAAATGAGCGATATAGGCGGATGCCCCCGGGTCTTTGCCTGTTAAAAAATCAAGGGCAAGTTTTTCTTCTTCGCGATAGTCCGATATTATTTTAGCGCTCGCCGGATTCACTATGGCCGCCGCAAGCCCCTTTTCGCAGGCCATGGAGAGAAATACATTATTGATGTATTTGCGCTGCGGGAGGCCGAATGATATGTTGCTCAAGCCGACGGATGTCTTTATGCCGCGGCCCGCGAAATGTTCTATGACCTTGAGAGTTTCGGCAGCGGAGCCGCTCTCGGCGCTTTCGGCAAGCATAACGGCGTCAACTATTACCCTGCTTGAGTCTATTCCCTCTGAAACAATGCGCTCAATAATTTTGCCGCCTATGGCTATGCGTTTTTCTGCTTCGCGGTGTATTCCGGTTTCGTCGATACATAGCGCAACGACAAAGCAGCCGAAACGCCTGACGATCGGCAAAATGGAGTCTAAACTTTCTTTTTTGCCATTTACCGAATTTATTATGGGTACGCCCGGATAGACCATCAGGCCGCTTTCCAAAACAGAAGGATTATCGGAATCTATCATAAGGGGAATGTCGACAGTATTGCAAAGAACCGATACGGATGTTCTCATTGCTTTTACCTCGTCGATTCCAGGCAGCCCTACATTTATGTCGAGGACGTGCGCTCCCTCCTCAACCTGTTTGCGCGATTCTTCACGCAAACAGGTTTGCCTGCCTTCTTTGAGGTCGGAGGCAAAGTTTTTGCGCACCGTAGGGTTAAGGCGTTCACCGAGAAAAAGCGGCTTTACCGCGTCGGCGTCAAGGGTTTTAGTCCTGCTTGTAAGAAAGAAACGCCTGTTGTTTTGCCGTGTTTGCGGCAGCGCAGCAGACGCGGCTGATTTCGCAAGCGCGGCTATATGGGCAGGGGTGGTTCCGCAGCAGCCCCCTATTATGCTGATTCCCATTTCAATGAAAGCGAGGGATGCCGCGGCGAAACTTTCAGGTTCAAGGTCATACACCGTTCTGCCTGCAACGAGTTTCGGCAGCCCCGCGTTTGACCACTCGCAGAGCGGCAGCCCGAGCTTTGAGATTTCGGGTAAGTTATCCCTGAATATTTTTGCCAACGCATCGGGGCCCATGCCGCAGTTTGCGCCCAAGGCGTCGGCTCCGCAGGCTGCAAGGGTGCTGAAGGCGGTAAAGACATCGGAGCCGGTCATGGTTCTGCCGTCTGTGCCGAAAGTCATGCTGCATATTACGGGAAGGTCGGCAGAATCTTTTGCCGCTATAAGCGCAAGGCGGGCCTCCTGTATGTCGTTCATGGTTTCTATTATTATAAGGTCGGCGCCGCCTTCCCGCAGGCCTTTTACTTGTTCCGCGAAGGCGTCATATACGGTTTCGGCGGATATCTCTCCCATAGGTTCAATCAAGAGCCCTGTAGGGCCGATAGAGCCGCCGACAAATCCGCCGTATTTGTCTGCCGCTTTGCGGGCATTAGCCGCGCCTGCCGCGTTTAACTCACGGCAGCGCGCGTCAAGGCCGAATTCCGCAAGTTTCAGCGGATTCGCGCCGAATGTATTGGTCTCTATAAGCCGCGCTCCGGCTTCCAGATATGCCATGTGAATCTCATAGAGCGCGTTTGGGTTCTCGGTATTCAGCAGTTCAAAGCAGCCGGAATATTCGGGGATTTTTTGGAACAGCATACTCCCCATGCCGCCATCCATAACGAGCGGCGTTTTCGGGGAAAGAATATCAGCGATATTCACTTTTGAGCTATTCCTTTCAGGGCGTGTGCTGTCAGTTTTTCAGGCGGCATACCGCTGTCTGTTGAGGCGATCGAAAAAACCGGCTTTACGAGGCGTGCCTGGCGTTCGTCCACTTTGAAGCGAAATTTTGAAAGAATTTCTTTTATTTTCTGAGCGGTAAGTTTTGCAAAGGATGAACCGGTATCTTCCATAAGCAGGGCAATATATTCATCGTATTCAAATATTTTATCGTTTTGGCCTATGTATTTTTTTATTTCAGGCAGAATGAATTGCAGCGCGATATCCCTTTGAGTATGATTCAATGCGCCCATTTCATCAAAGCATGAAATAAACACAACAGAAAAATCACTTCCGCTTAAATGGTATTTTTCTGTGAGTTCCACAAGGGCGTCTTTATACGAACCGGAGCTGCGCAAAGTTTCCCGCGCCGGAATTTTCCCTATAAGACCTTGAGACAAAGTCTTAATCTGTCTTATATCGATTCTGCTAAAGGGTTGTTCTCTTTTTAGTTCAAGGGCCGCGGTAAGGGTTCCCTTATCTTTTATGGGCAAAATAAGGGTGGCAGCCTTATTGGTCAAAAAGGCTGACGCCCGGGACAGCTCTTTTACAATTGACTCGCCCAATACCTTGTTGGGTTCCACGACGCTGCCGTTATTTTGCCCATAAATTGAAGACATGGCGGATGAGTTGTCTTTGCTGTAAAGGAAAATTGACGACGCGCCGCTTTTCTCAGCGATGCCGGCTATTATGGCGGACATATCATCGCCGCTTGATAAATCGAAAGGTTTATTGAGAGCGGCGTTATCGTTGCGTGTTTCCTGACCGGCTTGTCTTCTCCTTTGACCGGGTTCTCTGTCCGGATATTTTTTGCTGAGCGACATATAAACAAAAGATGAAATTATCACTACCAAGATGATTATGAGAAATATTTCAAGTCCGAGCCTTGTGAGTACTTTTGCGTCAAGCACAAAGGGGTATGCAATGGCGAACTTATACTGCCCGATATCTTTTACAAATATATACATGACCGATGATAATTCTTTGCCGTCGCGCTTGTAATGATAATCTCTGGAAACGGGAGTTTGGCTGTTAGGCACGGCGATAGCGCCTGATGAGTACTCGCTTTGGAAATTGGAAAATATTTGCTCGGTAACGAACTTTGTACGGTTGACCTCTTTTATTTTGTAGTTGCTGTCCGATATGGCCGCAAGCATAGTTTCAGGATAGGTTTCTATTACGGAAGAGAGAAGCGAGCGCATTTGATACGATGAGAAAGTCGATTTATCGGTACCTGCTAAGTACTCTTTTGCGAGATTTTCTATTGAGTTCGAAGATTCGGTTATCTGTGCTATGTAATTTTTCTCAACAGAACCTCTGCGGAAATCCACATATATCCCAAAAAAAATAGCGGCTATAATAAAACCAACTGCAAGTGTTATATTTTTTTTTGTCATATTTATTCACATACCTGAGTTAAAAAAATATCCATGCTGCTAATATAAAAGTCGGTATCAGAATAGGCAAAGTGTACTTGAATATGTAGCCGAAAAAAGTCGGCATATTGACTTCATGCTCTTCGGCTATTGATTTAACCATAAAATTCGGGGCATTGCCTATGTATGTATTGGCTCCCATAAAGACCGCCCCGACGCTTATAGCCAGAAGGATTTTTGCGTGAACGCCCATAAGGGATATCGCGTCGCCTCCGGCAGCGTTAAAGAAAATAACATAGGTAGGCGCGTTGTCGAGGAAACCGGACAATATGCCTGTTATCCAAAAAAAATGCGAACTGATAAACTGCCCGTCAGGTCCGGTAAGGCTCTTTATTATAATTCCAAGCGGTCCTTCCGCGCCGGCCTTCAGCATAGCGATGGGCGGAATCATAGTTATGAAAATAGCGGCAAAGAGCTTAGCCACTTCGCGTATGGGTTCCCATGTAAAACCGTTGTTTACGCGAATATCTTTTGGGGTTATTCTGACAGATATAAAGGCGATCAAAAGAAGCAAGCCCATTTGCACGATAGACGATACCGGAATTTTAACCATGTGCAGAGTAAAGGCCGTTCCCATATCGGCGCTTGAAAAGAGAACCGCCGCGGGTATGAGCGGGATAAGCAGTATGTTTCTTTTACCCTCAAGGGATAGTTTCTCTCCGGTATCGCTCTTCTGCGGGCGCGCGGGTTCTTTCTTATAGAAGAAGCTGTCTATTATGAAAAAGACTGCCGCAAGCAAGGCTGTTGTTAGGAGAAATGGGAATAGCAAGTGTTTTGTTGTCCAAAAGAAACTGACTCCCTTTAGAAACCCCATAAACAGCGGCGGGTCTCCGAGAGGGGTGAGCGAGCCGCCTATATTTGCTACGAGGAAGATGAAGAATACTACGACATGCGTTTTGTATTTTCTCCAGGCGTTCGCCCGCAGCAACGGGCGTATCATCAGCATGGCCGCGCCTGTGGTCCCTATCCAGCTCGCCAAAAATGTGCCTATGAGTATCATGGATAAGTTTACCAAAGGAGAGCCTATAAGTTCTCCTTTGAGGCGTATTCCTCCGGCTACGGCAAATAACGACAGCAAGAGGATTATAAAAGGGAAGAATTCAAGAAAATATGTCTCGATAAGATAGAAGAAACTTATGCCCGGCCCTTTTATGATGAGGAAGGCCAGAAAGAAGGCTGCTCCCCAGAAAAGCGAAACCTTGCCGTAATGCTCATGCCAAAAATGCGGAGCAAAGAGCGGGAACAGGGCGATCGATAAAAGAATACCGGCGAATGGTATAGCCCAAAGGACATTCATGTTTTTTCCGTCTAAGTGAGGCGCGTGCAGGCTCGTTTCGGGGTTCGCGGCATCTGTATGCGTTTTTTGAGTTTCGGTTTGGGAGTCGGCGTATACCGCGGTGCAAGAGGCAAAAACCGACATAAGGCAAAGGGCAACAGCTATAAAAAATGCGGAAAAGTTTTTCATGAATTCCTCATAGTTTTTTTTCAAGATGCTTTGTATTGCAAGGCTCGTTTTATGTCAAACATTAAAATAAGGTAAACCTTTATATTTTTATTGACATACTCGGCAGAAGGTAAAAAACACGGGTTTATGAATAAAAATGGTAAAACCTACTTGGCTTTCGATATAGACGGTACTATTTATGACGCTGCCCCGATAGTGGTTGACGCCTTTAGAAACGGGATAATTCGTTCGGGTGAGGCGCTCGGCAGAAAAGACATACTGCCCCCCGAAAAAGAGGCAATCGTTAATCTTTTGGGAACCCCTACCGACAAAATATTCGGCACGTTTTTTCCCGGACTTAGCCCTGAGGAGCGCGGCGTCATAAACGACGCCTGCAACGACAGCTTTGTTAATCTTATATCGGGAGGAGGCGGACGCCTCATGGACGGGGCTTATGATGTGCTGGAAAATTTTTATAAAGAAGGCTACATTATTCTTCCAGCTTCAAACGGACGCAAGGAATATGTAACAACTATTTTGAAATCTTGTAAAATAGAGAAATTTTTCGGGGCTCCGATGCATTTTGTTGAGGGGGATATCCGCGATAAAAGCGCCATTTTGCCGTTGTATAAAAAACGTCTTTTGCCGCGCGATATACTCATAATGATAGGCGACCGTGAGGCCGACCGCGTAGCCGCTTCGATCAATAATGTTCCTTTTATAGGCTGCGCTTTCGGTCATGCCGGAGACAGCGAAATAAGGGGCGAACGTTGGATAGCCTCTTATTTCAGGGATATCCCGCGGCTTGTAAACGAAATCGAAGGCAGTCTGGCTTGAAAAAAATTTTTGCGGCCGTCCTGTGTTGTTTTTATTGTTCGTGCGCCGAGAAAACCCATAGAATGAGTTTCCCTGCTATGGGGACTTTGTTCTACATTACGCTTACCTGCAGTGACGCCGCCGCCGCGCGTGTCTATAAGGCGGTATCGGATGAGGTGAGGCGGATCGAATCGTTGATGAGTCCCTATAACGAAGGGAGCGATGTCTATATTCTCAATAGCTCCGGCACGCCGGTCAAAATATCGGATGAGACATACGGTATTCTTGAGCGTTCCGTCAAGGTGTCGGAGGAGAGCGGCGGCGCGTTTGATATAACCTTTGTTCCTCTTGGGGAGCTATGGGATTACAAGAATAAGAATTTTGTCCCGCCTTCCGAATCCGCGATAAAGAAGTTTTTACCTCTTGTTAATTACCGCAATATTTTGTTTCATGGAAACGGCACCGTAAGTTTTTCCAGAAGCGGAATGAAAATCGGCCTTGGCGCAATAGCTAAAGGATATGCCGTCGAGAGGGCCGTAAAAATAATGAAAGAGATGAATGTTGTCTCGGGCATGGCTGACGCCGGAGGCAACCTGAAAATGCTCGGAGCCCCGCGCTCTGTCGGTGTCCGGCACCCGAGAGAGGATTCCGTAATATGCTCTGTTGTAATGAACGGGGGTGAGAGCGTTTCTACAAGCGGCGACTACGAAAGGTATGTTTTATACAGGGGGAGGCGTTACCACCATATACTTGACCCGGCAACCGGTTCTCCGGCAGAGGGTTTTGTCTCTGTAAGCGTTATATGCTCTGACGCAACCGCAGGTGATGCTTATTCTACGGCCGTTTTTGTAATGGGTATGGAGAGGGCAAATGTTTTTTTGAAAAAGCATCCGGAACTTGCCGCTATACTAATTGACCGCAGCCTTACTATTTACGCTTCGGCGTCTTTAAAGGGCAGGCTTGCCGCGCACAGCGAAGTTGTCTGGCTTGAGTGATTACTTCGTATACGCATTGTTTCGACTTTCGCCGCGCCTGACGTTCGGTTCCACGCGTTCGGTTCCTGAGCCAGGGTTTGCAATGCCGGTTATCGTATACACTGGCGGGCGACGATGCGGCGCGGATGCGGCGCGGATGCGATATTAAGCTCTGACCCTTTGCCTCTTTGCCTAAAAAAGAGTACAAATAACTACATTTTTCTGTAGCAAAATAATCCTATGCTGAATTTTTTGATAAAATTTATCGATGAATTTATAAATAAAGCCTTTCGTATCGGCAAGCAAACCCAGTACGTTAGAATATAGGCATAACGAAACATGACCTATCTACTTTAGGTTTATAAAATTTTAGGTGAGCGTTTTAAATACTGCTAACTATTTCTATCTCAAGAATAGGATGCTGACCTTTGAAGATACGCATCCTCATATAAAAGAAATTTCTTAACACATTCGGTAAAAGTATCCCCTAATTTGTAAAAGAAAGGATGTACCGTAATCTTTATTGGAAGCGGAATTTCATAATTCTCTATCAAATAGCAATTTATAAAGCCAATAAAATTTTCTCTGGGGTTACGGCTTAAACCTTTTCGAACAGGATTATGAGCTATATACCACGCAAGTTGGTTGGAATATTCTATCGGATCTTCGGATTCTTCGATTATTTTACATTTGTATCTCTCGTTCCAAAACGGACCTTTTCTTCCGGTTGCTTTATTGAATTTTTCCGCAGTTCTTGCTTTAATGTATTGCATAATTCGGGCTATTGTCTCTCCGTCTTTTAACGTTCTTACGGTTAAATGTGTATGGTTATCGACCATTTCCACGGCATTGAGTTCGAAATTGTAGTGTTCCTGACACATTTTAACGGCTTCTATGAAAGCGTTTTTCCCGTACTTGCTTAATAGAAGTTTATTTAAGCCTTGGCATCTGGAATAACAGTGATATGTTACTTCCTGTACGATTTTTCTTAAAGGTCTTGGCATAATTTTCCTCCTCATTATTTTGTGTCTCATATTGTAAACGTCTGAGGTTGGCGGGAGATTAAAAAAATTTAAGGGGTCAGAGCAATTTTTTTATTTTTCTATTTTTTTTACAAGAGTCTGTATATTTATATACGCAACCGGCGATTTATTGCTTTATCTTAAAATATATTTCTTCTATGCGTTTCAGTTCACGCGCGGCCTTTTCTTTTAGCGGCGAATCTTTGAAGTGGGGCTCTCCTTCTGCGCTTTTTTTGAGAAAGAGCTTGTATATGTCGCGCGCGCGTTCAATGTCGCGCAGTTCGGGGTCCTTTTCGAATATCGCTGCAAGATAGAAAAGCGCGTCGTCAACGGTTTCCCTGTCGCTGTAGCGCGAGGTTATAATAAAAAAAGCCGATGCCGCCTCGCTGCCTTTGCCGATTTCGGCAAAGAGTATGCCAGAGCGCAAAAGCGCCTTGTCGGCGAGTTCGTGATTGGGAAAGCGCGTTGCGATTGTCTGGTAGCCGCTTATGGCGGCAAGGGTGTCGCCCATGCTTTTAAGGCAAAACGCCGTGTCGAACCTCGCGGCCGGGTACTCGCCCGACGTTTCGGGTATGGCGGATAATTCCTGAATGGCTTTGGCGTACTCGTATTTTTTTACATATATTTTTCCCAGCCATATTCTCGCTGTATCGGCGTACGGGCTTTGCGGGTAGGCGCTTACGAGTTCGTTCAGGTTTTTTGCGGCGCCGTCATAGCTGCCGCTGTTAAATAAACTCAACCCTGTTTTCAAAAGAGCCGAGTCAGCGCCGGGATTTTCGGCTTTTTTCTTTTTGTCTTTCTCGTTATCCTCTTTTTCGCTCTCTTCGCCCGGCGCCGCTTCTTCGAGGGATTTTTCCGCTTGATTGTATTCTTTTATTTGCCTTAGTATATCTTCGTTTTCCTTGTAATTACGCGTTTGGGGGTAGGCGTTTTGCGTCAAAAGCGCGCCTGCAAGCAGCATAAAAATGGCGGAGAGTTTATTCACTCTAATATGCCGGCGCCGTCTGTAATCGGTTTTGGAAAATCCAAGTCTTTATTTTGATTTGTGGGCGCGCGTTTCTCGTTGACCGGAATATTCACCTCGCCGCGTTCCGTTTTCACCGGATCGGATATGTTTGTTTTCAAAGGGGCAAACTCGGGCGAATCTGTTTTGGGTATATTATCCCCGGGAATATCAGCCTTGGGAACTTCCTGATTAAGCGTTTTGTTGAGAGGGGCAACCTGCGATTCGGGTCTGCCCATAGGTTCGGCGTATTTGCCCTCAAGAGGTTGATAGCTCATTTCCATTTCGGGCGCTGTCAGGCGTTTGTCGCGCTTGTAATCGACAATCCCGCCTTCGTATTCCATATCAAAAGGCTCTCTTGAGGGGAACGTAATTTTATCGATGGCCTTTTTTTCCTGGCCGCTCATCCTCTCCGATTCTATCATAAGGTCAAAGCCGATTCCTTCGCCGCGCTCTTTATAGATGTCATACTCAAAGACATCCCTTACGGTCGAGGCGAGGGGAGGCATTTTTATTCCGGCGGCTCCGCTGCCCGAGTGATAGCCCCAAAACGCGCCGGCTGCCACAAGAACAAATATCGCGAAAAAATAAGCCTCCTTTATTGATTTTACGCGGCGCGCCGGCATATGTTCTATAATGTCGTCTATTTTGCCGATTATCGAACCAAAGAGTTTTTTTATAATGGAAAAAGGGTTCATTTTTATTCTCTGTCGATTATGAAAACAATCCGGCATTCCCTCATGGCCTTAAGCGTCTTGGGACTGTTGAAAATACGCCTGACATCTTTTTCTGATAAAACAGGGCAGTTTCTGTTTTCCTCAATGGCAGCCGTATACAGAGGACGTTTCCCAAGGCGTTTGTTCTGCCTTGCCTCTTTTTCATCGAAAGCGTAAGAAAGCATCCCGTATTTTACCGCCATTACTCCGTTTATATTTCTGCGGCTTATTATTTCAAGCCCATTTTTATTGTATATTACCGGAAAAAGCATAGATTTTATGGCGAGTGCGCGGGCGTCTATAATTAGTCCGGTATACTCTGTTTCTATGGGAACATCCAAGCGCTGCGGGAACTCGTTTTCGGGAAACGAAAAGGGCAATGATGATATTATGTCGCCAAAGGCGAGCTTTGCCCTGCAGGACGACGAATCGAAACCGGAGGAAAATTCTTCGTATTTTATTTTGTTAAGTACCGACGCGAGCTTTTGGCGAGTGAAGGATTCCTGCTCAAGCATATTGCCCAGCGTGTTATCCTGATCTATACGCATATTTTTAATGACGGATACCATTTTTTCCATTGCTATATCTTTAGCCGTTTCATAGGCCGCACGGCGCGCCTCTGTTATGGATATTGGCCCTCCGTCATATAGGCTCACCGGCGTTCCTCCGTATTCGACGCGCATGGAGGCGGTACCGAGCGTTGTTACTGTGTTTTTGTTCCAGTCCGCCCGCGGTTCTTCAACTCCGGCCGATGATTCCAGGCCGGAGAGAAGAATCGCTGACAGAAAGTAAACAATGAGCCTGAAAGGAGGTGTTTTCATCATAGAGTAAATCCGGATATAAAATCTGTTAATATTATCGGCATAAAACGCGCCGCGGCGTCCTGTTTTTCAAAAAATCGCGCAAAGATATTGACACTACGGTTGCGATTAATTATAGTGGTTACAGATCGCGCGGTGGAGCAGTTGGTAGCTCGTTGGGCTCATAACCCAAAGGTCGCAGGTTCAAATCCTGCCCGCGCTACGGCGAGGTAGCTCAGTAGGTTAGAGCACGCGGCTCATATCCGCGGTGTGGGGGGTTCGAGTCCCTCCCTCGCTAATATTTTTCATCATCCTCAAGGTCATTTTCGGAATAAACTGTAAATACTATATCATCTATTGTCTTGTTAAAGGTAGAGTCAAGAAGCAGTATGCGGTATTGTCCGGGCTCGTATCCTTCGATTATACCGCTTATAGTTCTCTTATCGTCTCCGGCGTAATCTTTATAGGCCGCAACCTCAATCCAGGTTATTTCTTTTTTCATTGTCATGACATAAATATCGCGGAGAGCGATAGAACTGTTAAAGCTGTAAACCCATTCGGTCTTTTTATTTGCGTCAATTTCCGGCATGCGGAGAGGTTTGCGGAAAATATCGTCAAACTCGGTCTTGAACGCGAACTCTCCGTTTATTTTGCCGCACGATAATGATAGCATAAATAAACAGGATATGATTGCCAGGCCTATTTTCACGGTTTACTCTACTTTATATTGATCTTTATTGAGTTCGATGGTCTGTCCCTGCTCGTTTTTTTCATACCGGCTTTTTGTGAAAGACGTTTTGTTCTGTTCCCGCCTGGTTGAGCTTCTGCCGATATAGATTAGCATTCGTATCAGCGCTATCATGAAGTACGAGAATGCCAGAAGCAAAAGCAACTTGATTAAACTGAAGATTATCATAAATTTATATCAAAAGCCGGCGTGAATATTTGCAAGCATTTTTTAGGCGGTTTTTTGCGCAAAAAATTTTACTGGTTTTTACTCCTTGTTCGTATAATATATATGAGAAGACTGAACAAGGAACAGTATGCCGCCTCAAGGTCGCATGGCGGCGTACACTTGGTTATAGCCGGCGCCGGCACCGGCAAGACCAGCACCCTCATTGAAAAGGTATGCTCGGTGATGAGGTACGGCAATATCCCGAGCGAAAAAATACTCGTCCTCACGTTCAGCCGAAAGGCCGCGGGTGAACTCAAAGAGCGTATAGCCTCATTGCGGCTGAACGTGCCTGAAATCAGTACGTTTCACGCGTACTCGCTTGGATTATTGCGCCGTTTTTCCGGCGAGTTTATGAATGAATACGGGTTTAAGGCGTTTCCCAAGGTTATAGACGATGAAGGTAAAGATGAAATAATAGGCGGACTCATAAAGGAGCGGCGGCGTGAATTTCTCGGTTTGCCTGATGCCGCCGTGCGTCGTTTTATGGAGCGCGGCAGGTGGAGCGACGGCGACCTGGAAAAACTTGAAGCGTGCGGTCTGTCGGATGCCTTAAAAAGGGTGCGTGGAGATTATGCCGAAAACAAGCGTTTGCGAGGGGTTATCGATTTTGACGATATAATATTTTTCTGCGGGGACCTCTTGAAACGGCGCGGAGATATTCTCGAAGAGGTAAGAGACGGGCTTGATTATATTCTTGTGGATGAGTATCAAGACACATCCGACGCCGATTTTGAGATGCTTAGGCTGCTCAGCCGCGACGGAGAAAAAAATCTTTTTGTGGTGGGAGATGATTGGCAGGCTATTTACGGTTTCAGGAATGCCCGTGTTGAGTATATTCTCGGCATGAAAAAATATTTCCCTCATCTTGCTGTTCACAAACTTACGATTAATTACCGTTCGCGCTCCGAAATAGTATCTCTTTCAAATAACTTCATCAAAGGCAATAAAAATCGTACAAAGAAAAAACTTGTGTCTACCAAGGGGCGCGGCGGCACAGTCAGGCATTATGTCGTATCCTCTCTTGCCGAAGAACATGCGCTTGTAAAAAGATTAGTTGAAGCCAGGCAGGGAGAGGTCGCTGTCCTTTTTCGCAACAACAGACAGGGTTCGGCTCTGCTTCAAAGCTTTCCGGAAATTGAATTTAGAGGAGAGACGTTTCTTATGACTATGCATTCCTCAAAGGGGCTTGAGTTCGACACGGTTATTATAATTGGCGTGGACGATGCGGTGATTCCCGACAGAAACAGCCCCATAGAAGAAGAAAGGCGTTTGTTCTATGTTGCGCTTACGAGAGCCAAAGAACGGCTTTATATTATTTCACGCGAGAACTCCGTTTTTGGGAAAGAACTTGCGGTTTCTCCGTCAAATTACGCCTGGAAAAATAAAGGTTAAACCGTTACGGTTTACGCCTCAAGGACCGCTATTCCGGGAAGAACTTTGCCTTCAAGCAGGGATAGGAATGCGCCGCCGCCTGTTGAGAGGTAAGATATTTGCTTTTCGACGCCGGCGGCGTGTATGGCCGTTATGCTGTCGCCGCCTCCCACTATACTGAAGCAGTCGCTTTGGGCAATCGCTTTGGCTATGGCGTTTGTTCCTTTCGAAAAGTTTGACATTTCAAAGACGCCCATGGGCCCATTGAATATGATGGTATGGGCCTCTTTTATTTTATCTGAAAACAGCTTTATTGTTTCAGGGCCTATGTCGAGTCCCATTTGATCTTCGGGTATTTCGTCAATTTTGGCAATTGTCACCGGGGAGTCATTGTTAAATTCTTTGACGGCAACTACGTCTACGGGCAAAAGCAACTCGGTTTCATGTATGTGAGCTAGTTCAATTGTTGTGGCCGCAGCTTCCAGAAGTTCTTCTTCACAAATTGATTTGCCGATATTGTGTCCTATTGACTTTAAAAAGGTAAAGGCCATGCCGCCGCCTACTATGATTGAGTCGACCCGCGGCAGTATATTCAAAATTGCCGTCAGCTTTGTAGATACTTTTGAACCGCCTATTATAGCGCATAATGGGCGGCGCGCCCCGGCCATTGCGTTTTCAAAATACTCTATCTCTTTTGTAAGAAGAAATCCCGCGCACGATTCTTTCATATATTTGGTAACAGCGCAGATTGAGGTATGCCTGTTATGCGCCGCGGCGAAAGCGTCATTTATATAAACGTCGGCAAGCATCGCAAGCCGTTTGGCAAATTTGTCGTCGTTTTTTTCTTCTCCGGGGTAAAAGCGGATATTTTCAAGCATGAAAATATCTCCGCTTTTCATGGAGTCTACTTGTTCTTTAAGTTTTTTGCCGATTGGAGTTTTGATAAATTGCACTTCTCTATTCAGTATTTTGGAAAGGAGGGTCGCGACCGGTTCAAGGCTCATTTGAGGCGTGACCGCGCCTCCCGGCCTTCCCATGTGTGAGATGAGAATGATTTTACATTTTTTTTCAATACAGTAGTTAATGGTCGGCAATGTCGATGTTATGCGGACATCGTTAACAATGACATTCATTTCACTATTATAAGGCACATTATAGTCTACCCGTATAAGAACCGTTTTGGATGCAATGTCCACATCCTTTAGCATCTTCATTGACATACTATTGCCTCAATTTTTCAATATTATATAAATGAAATAAATGAATCTCAAAAGGCTTATTAAACAAAAAAATATTTATAATAAATGTCAAGTTTTATTTGGTTTTTGTAAATTATTTGCAAATTACTTATTAGCGCGTTTGACCATTAATTTTGATATGATTATGGATATTTCATATAGAAATACTAACGGTATCCCCACAAAGAATATTGACAAGGCATCCTGAGGTGTTACAAACGCCGCTATTATAAAGTTTATAATTATGGCGTGTTTACGCTTGGATATGAGGAATTGCGGGCTTATTACTCCTAAACGGGTGAGTATGAGCACGAGTATAGGCATTTCGAACAGTACGCCCATCGCGATAGTTATCATAACCACGAAACTCAGGTAGCTTTCGGCGTCTATCGTTGTATTCATGCTTGACGGTATAAGGCCCGTCATTATAGGAACCATGAGCGGGACTAACAGAAAGAATACGAACGCGGCGCCGCCGTAGAAAAGGATAACGGCCGAGAGAATTACCACAAGGGAAAACTTCCTCGTATTTTTTTCGAGCGCCGGAACAGTAAATCTCCAGAGGTGGAATATAATCACCGGTATCATAATCAGAAGGGCTATGAGCGCCGCGGCTTTCAGGCGTATTAAAAAGCCGCCCATAAATTTGAGCATGTTGAGCTTGTGCCCTGAACGAAGGAAGGGGCCGTTTATGAAATCAACAATCGGTTCGGAGAAGAAAAAGGCGGCTATTGTCAATGCCATGAAAAGGCCTGTTATTATCAATAGCCGCGAGCGTAATTCCGAAAGATGTTCGACAATGCTCTTGGGAATATCCCCGCGCGCGATATCGGCATCGTTCGCATAGTCTTTCTTGTTTCTTTTTTTTGAGGTTATTTCTTTTTTGCCGTTTCTTTTGCTCGCTATGTCAGTAAGTTTTTTTTCTAACCAGATGCCGTCGTTGTTTGCGCTTCTGGCGTCTGTATTTTGGGTTAAAACCGATAAAACCGAAGTTTTGCTTTTAGAAGACGCTGTTTTTTTTGCGGATGCCTTCTTGTCGGACGTTTTTTTAACGGACGATTTTTTTGCTGATGTCTTTCTGGCGGCTGACTTCTTTGCAGGCGTCTTTTTCTTGGCCGAGGTTTTCTTTTCGGTTGAATCCATATCTTCTCCAAGTCAATGGAATACCGCATTCTTTTCCAGCGTCGGCCTCTGTCAAGTTTTATTTAGGGGAAATGGAGAAACCCCTTTGGCCGTTGCCGTAATTCCGGTTTTAACAATTTAACAAGATTGCAAACCTTAAATTTTTTCATCCACATCCGTAAAATTGGTTGACATTCTCTTCTTAAATATTAGCAATATAGCGATATAGGGAGCGGGAATATGACCCCAAAACAGCAATCCAAAAGCCTGAAAGTATTTTACGAAAGATTTGCAAAAACGCTTGGGATACAGTTTACGCTGGGGCTATTTTTTATTTCGGCGTTGATGGTGCTGTTGGTTTCGGTGGTGGTGAATATTCATGTCAACCATTATGTGGCTATGATCACCGAAGCAACGCAGAACCACTTAATGACAACAGCCCAAGCGGCAGCGCAATTTGTCAACTCCGATGAATTGGATCGTTACCACACGGTGGAAGATGCCAAAACCCAGAGTTTCCACGAATTAAAATTGCGCTTGGTCCAGTTTGCTAAAGAATACAATGTTTTATATGTATATTATCTGAGGGAGTATGACAAAGATAACTTCCAGTACATTGTTGACAATGACTTTGATCCCGCAACCATAGTAGGTCCTGGGGATATTTTACCGATTGAGGATATTGCCAGGCTTGCACTTGCTGGGAATGTTGCGGCGACAGACCTCGGCGCCTATAATCCCTCTTGGGATGGGCTTATCGCCGGCTTTGCTCCGGTGTATGACAAAGACGGCAAATTCTATTGTGTCGCCGGCGTGGATATAAGCGATAAAGTTATTATGGATCAGCGCAAGTATTCGCGGACGATGATGATATTCCAGATTATTGCCCTTTTCGTTTCGGTAATTTTCGGCATTTTGAATATGCGGTTGTACCGAGAGAAGGCTCGGCAAACCGAAGATGCCCATGTCAGGCTTCAGCACTTTAACAACAACCTGCGTCAGGCCTTTTCCACGTATCTGTCAGAAGATGTAGTAGAGGAAATAATATCCGATCCTACCCATCTTGAGCTTGGCGGTGTAAAGCGGCACATGACCGCTTTGTTCTCTGATATCAAAGGTTTTACCGGCATAGCGGAAGTACTTGCCCCGGAGCATTTGGTTGATCTCCTGAATCATTACCTTTCTACCATGAGCGATATTATTCTGGACCAAAAGGGGACGATTGACAAATATCAGGGGGATGCGATCATTTCCTTTTTTGGCGCGCCGCTGGAGCTTGAGGATCATGCCCTGCGGGCCTGTACAGCCGGAATTATCATGAAACGGATGGAACATGAGGTCAACAGGTATGTTTTGGAAAAGGGCATAAGTCCGTCGCCGTTGTTGACCCGTATAGGCATTAATACCGGCGAAATGGTAGTGGGGAATATGGGGACGCACAAAAAGATGAATTACACGATCATCAGTAACGCTGTAAACCTCGCTTCTCGGCTTGAGGGGGTAAACAAGCAATACGGAACCTGGATTCTTGCCGCGGATTCTACGATACGGGAAACTAAAGGCAAGCTTCTTACACGCAGGCTTGACCGCGTCAAGGTTATCGGTATGAACGAACCGGTTCTCATCCATGAGATATTGGAACTAAAATCTGACGCTTCGGACAGCCTGTACGAACAAATATATCTCTTTCACAAGGCGCTGGATCTTTTTGAGACCCGCAACTGGAAAGAAGCTGAAAATGCTTTTAATCAGGTACTCAAGGTAATCCCCAACGATGAGCCTTCCCGTCTGTATTTAGAACGTTGCCGCCAATATCAGAACAGCGCTCCGGAGGCCGAGTGGGACGGAATCTTTAACCTCTTGGAGAAGTGAATGGTCGGAGGATAGGGCGCTGGTTTTTTTTATCTTCTCCATCAGTCTGACTTTTTTTGACTAACACAAAATCAATTGACATTTTGTTGTGAAGGCTTATCTTTTGCGCGGGAAATTCATAAAATGAACTTAAATGATTTTGAGACATATAATTGTTTCAGAAGTATTAAACAGATAACTTCAAAAGTACCCTTGTAAAAACAAAGCTGTTGGCCTACTTCAGAAGCCTCTTCAACCTGTTAAGTTCGTTCAAGGCGTCCAATGGGGTTATTGAGTCACAGTCTATTTTTTCTATGGCTTGCACAATGATATGATTCATAGAATTGAATATTTCGAGCTGCTCCGATGGAGGCGCTGCTGGCGGTTCGGTATCATTGCGATTTTGACGGGAGGAATTTTTTTCGAGTTTATCAAGTATGTTGTGGGCTCTTGTTATTATTCCGGCAGGCAGCCCGGCAAGCCGCGCTACATGGATTCCGTATGATTTTCCTGACGAACCCGGAGCGACTTTGTGCAGAAAATCAACCCCTTTCATGGTTTCTTTTACTGTTATAGTGTAGTTTACTATGCCCTGTTTTTTACCGAGAGCAGTCAATTCATGATAGTGAGTCGCGAACATTGTCTTGGCTTTTATGCTGCGGAGTATGTGCTCAATAACGGCCCAGGCTATGGAGAGACCGTCATAGGTGCTGGTTCCGCGCCCAACCTCGTCCATAATAATCAGGCTTTTATCGGTGGCGTTATTCACAATATTGGCTGTCTCATTCATCTCAACAAGAAAAGTAGATTCCCCGCGCGATATATTATCCGACGCGCCTACGCGCGTGAATATACGGTCAACTATTGAAAGGCTCGCCTCCTTCGCGGGCACAAAGGAACCTATCTGCGCCATAAGCTGAATTATTCCGCTCATCCTTATGTAGGTTGATTTACCTGACATATTGGGGCCGGTTATTATTTGTATGATATTATCAGTATCGTCAAAAAAAATATCGTTAGGAACAAAGACATCCTCTGTGTAGTACTTTTCAACAACCGGATGCCGCCCGTCCTTTATGACGGTAAGCCCTTCCTCGTTAAAGGAGGGCATCACAAAACGGTTTTCCGCCGCAGACAAGGCGAGGGAGACGTAAAAATCGGCCAGCGCTATGCTCTCGGCCATTGCCTGCAGTTCGGGACGGCGGCGGCTTACTTCAAGACATAGCTCGTTTACAAAGACGGTTTCAAGTTCGATTATTTTGTACGATACCGAAGCTACCTCGCGTTCAAATTCTCCCAGTCTTTCGGTCGTAAAGCGTTCGCCCCCGACAAGCGTCTGCTTTCTGAAGTATTCTTTCGGCGCGTTTGCCGCCTGCGTCTTGCTGATTTCAATATAGTACCCGATTATCTTGTTGTAGCGCACCTTGAGAGTTGATAGGCCTGTCCTTTGTTTTTCTTCTTCCTGATACTCAAGCATCCATTCCTTTGAGTTGGTGCGTAGCGAATAGAGCCTGTCAAGCTCGGCGTCAAAGCCTTCTCTTATTACGCGCCCTTGTTCCGGGCTAACAGCCGGATTATCGGTTATCATTGTCCTTATCTTTTCTGCGAGATCGGCGCAGTCAGGTATGCTCTCTGATAGCTCTGGAAGGTGTGAGGCCAGCGCCTTTTTTATATTCATTGAACGCGACACCGATTCCGCAAGCGCGATAAAATTCTTGGTTATAAGCTTGCCAAGGGCAAAGCGCGATATGAGGCGCTCAACATCGTATATGCCGTCGAGCAGTTCAACGAGCGAAGCCGAGAGATATGAATCCGAGTTTATGCGGTTTACGGCAAAGAGGCGTTTTTCTATCTCGCTTTTCGAAAGAAGCGGTTGAAGTATATTCATTTCAAGAAACCTTTTGCCCATCGCCGTCTTTGTATGGTTGAGTACCGAAAGGAGCGTTCCGGAACGCGTATTGTCCTGTTGATTGTGCACGAGTTCAAGGTTTGTTATCGTCGCTTCGTCGAGCAGCATAATATCGGACGAAAGCAGCCTCCTGGGCGGTTTAAGATGTTCAAAGGCCTTGCGCTGGGTTTCTTTTAAATACTGAATGATTGAACCCGCGGTAACAATATCAATATCCTCAGTCAGGCCGAGCCCCTTGGTCGTCGCAGTTTGAAAAACGTCACAAATGGTTTTTCTCATGTAATCGGCGTCGTATAACCAGCGGTTTATGTGATATATGGATATACCCCGCTTTTCTACGTAGTCAAAAAACTCGTCGTCGGAGTCATCCTCTTTGTAATTCATAACTATTTCGGGCGGATTAAAACGCGTCATCTCGCACCTGAACAGGTGCGCTGATTTTTCCATTGAGGAGATGTAAAAATCGCCGGTCGATATATCGACAAAGGCAAGCCCCATAACGGTTCCGTCGAATACTGCCGCCGCGAGAAAATTATTGTCGTCCGAACCAAGGATATTCGATTCTATGACGGTTCCCGGGGTAATGACCCTGACGATCTCGCGGCGCACGATTGCATGACCGGGAAGAGGAGCCGTTTCAAGCTGTTCGCAAACGGCTACCCGCTTGCCCGCCCTTATGAGTCTCGCTATATAATTATCAGCCGAATGGTAGGGAACTCCGCACATCGGCACATCGTTCTGGCGCGAAGTGAGGGTTATACTTAAAATCTTTGAGGCGACCTGCGCGTCCTCGAAAAACATCTCGTAAAAATCGCCCATTCTGAAAAAGAGGATTGCGTCTTTCTGGCTCTCTTTAAACTCCGTATACTGCTTCAGCATTGGGGTAATTTTAGGATTCATTTTTCCTCACTCATATATAAAACTCCATTGTATAGCAAGGGTCGAAAATCTTCAAGACCTGATTTTTGCAGGCAGCCGTACAGCGTCAAGCATAAAAGCGGGAAATTCGCCTCACCTCCGCCCGCCTCTCTATCTTGTCCTGAAATAGGTTTACACAAAAAAATTAAAGGAGTAAAAGAAGCAATTTATTTTGACGAATCAGAGAAGCGTCAAATTATCGAAGATTATCTTCAAAGTGGCAAGCTATCTGGGAGAAGTATGGGGGGGCATAGTATAGAACGTAGTCGTATTTTACGTTGGATGCGAGAATTAGGTTATTCTCCTGAATCAAAGGAAAGAAAGATTACTTTTATTGATGATTATGTGTCGGAGAACCATATATGCCGTGTAATAAGTGCATTTACGGAACGATTGGATATGGTAAAACTTGGTTATAAATACGCCATGTAATTTTCGCAAGGACAATGCAAAAGCGTTGCGCTCTACTTAAAAAAAGGCGCGGGGTATTTCTGATAGTAAGTAGTTAATGGCGAAAACGGCTGAGTCTGCGCGTACCTCTTCGCGCGAACCGTTAAACCGTACCGTAAGCGTGTTCGTAGCGTTAGGAAAGGCGAAGCCGAAACAAACTGTTCCGGCTTTTTTCTCAGCGGTTCCGCCTCCCGGACCGGCTATGCCGGATACCGCAACCGCAATATCAGTCTTGAAAATATTTCGTATATTGCCGGCCATAGCCTCAACGGTTTCATGGCTTACAGCACCGTATGTATTAAGTATGTGTTCCGGGACATTCAGTATTCTGTGTTTTATATCGTTGCTGTAAGCCACAACAGAGCCTGTGAAGACTTCGGACGAGCCGGGAATATCGGTAATGAGTTTAGCTATGAGTCCGCCGGTACATGATTCCGCCGTAGAGATTGTAGCTCTTTTTTCTTTGAGAATGAGTATAAGTTTTTCCGCTTCTTTCACGTTACATTTTTTCAGGCGCTGAGATTCCAAGAATGGTCAGCCCGTTTCTTATTGCCTTGCGCGCCGCGTCCGAAAGATTGAGGTACGCGTTGCTTTTTGCCGCGTCATCGGTTAAAATTCTGTGGTCGGCATAAAAACGATGGTAGGCTTGCGCCAATTTTAATAGAAAAGACGGGATTTTGTGGGGCTCAACCGAGGCTGCCGCGTCGAGTACTTCTTCCGGGTACCTGGCTAAAAGTTTCATCAGGTGTACGCAGCTTTCATCATCGAGGATATTTTCATCAAAAGTTCCCGGATTATATTCCATGCCGCGCGATGAGGCTTCCCTGAAAAGGGAGCATATACGGGCGTGCGCGTACTGCAGGTAAAACACCGGATTCTCGGAGCTGCTCTTTTTGGCGAGCGCCAAATCAAAATCGAGGTGGCTTTCCATTGAACGCATCAAAAAGAAATAACGCGATACGTCTGTTCCGATTTCGTCAATGAGTTCGCGCATGGTTGAAAAATTGCCGAGGCGTTTTGACATTTTGACGGTCTCTCCGTCCATAACCAAGTTGACCTGCTGGGCTATGAGGATTTTAAAGTTTTCTTTCGGGCAGCCGAGAGCCTGAACCGCCCCTCTGAGACGCGATATGTAGCCGTGATGGTCGGGGCCCCATATATCTATTATAGTATCGTATTTCCGGTCTATTTTGTCTTTGTGGTAGGCTATGTCGGCCAAGAGATATGTCGGACGCCCGTCATCGCGCACTACGACCCTGTCTTTGTCATCGCCGTAATGTGTTGAGCGAAAGAATTTTTTGCCGTCCTGTTCGTATACCGTCTTGTTGGCGTCTAAAAGTTCAAAGGTATTCATTACCGCGCCCGATTCATGGAGGCTTTTTTCTCTGAACCAGCGGTCAAACTTCACGTTAAACATGGCGAGATCGTTCTTTTGAGCTTCGACATTGTATTCGACCGCCTGTTTCGCGCAGAAATCAACGAGGTCGTCCTCGCTGCCGGAGAGTTTATCGTTAAAGTTGCTTATGATATGGGCGGCGATATCTTTGACGTATTCGCCGTGATAGCCGTCTTCCGGAAATTCTGTTTCAATGCCCTGCGTTTCCCTTATGCGGGCGAGTACGGAACGTCCCAGAAGATTTACCTGATTGCCGTAGTCGTTTACATAAAATTCTCTTTCGACGTTGTCGCCCGCTGCCTCAAAAAGATTGCCTATGGTGTCGCCGAGAGAGGCTGCTCTCGCCGAGACTATGTTCATGGGCCCTGTCGGATTTGCAGATACAAATTCAATGTTTATTTTACGTGGTTTGTTTTTCGTAACGCGGCCGTACTTTGTGTCTTCCGATATTATGGCCTTTAAATTTGAACAGAGTTCGTTAAATGATATGAATATGTTTATATAGCCCGGGCTTGCAATATCGACGCGTCCTACCATCGGATGGTTTTCAGCGTATGCTTTCAGTTTTTCCGCCGTCTCCATCGGGGAGCGCCGCAGAGCCTTTGCCGCTTCCAATGCGAACGGAGAAGCATAGTCGCCGAATTTTTGCTCTTTGGGGTATTCCACACGGAAAGGAGGGAATTCGGTATCGGGCAATAAACCGTCTTTTATTGCTTCTTTAAGAGAGTTTTCAAGGATTAAACTTATGCGTTCTTTGAATGTCAAGAGTATTTCCAGCCGTGTTTTTTGCATAAGGAGTAAAAATCCATGTTTTTTGTCAAGGATAT